>Ga0183097_10083_pt1 | contig 348196 bp, 299 predicted proteins | sample BioMet8_FD_128883 | JGI IMG/M metagenome (GOLD analysis project Ga0183097, IMG submission 128883) | Microbial communities from bioreactor (seeded with sewage sludge) at Lawrence Berkeley National Lab, California, USA - Biofuel... | ecosystem: Engineered > Bioreactor > Anaerobic > Unclassified ... | reverse complement strand
GAGCCCGCGGTGGCGAATCACCAGAGGCTGCCGCCCCTGGACCCCGCTGAACATAGCTATGTTCGCAAGGGACAACCGGACGGTTCCGGTTTTCCCTTTGCAATCCTCTTTCCGAACCCCAAAACATAAACTTATTTAGAGTCTGTCCGCAAAAGAGCAATTTTCAGCAGTGCGATTTTGCCTGACGCGCCGGATTGAAAAAACCATCTGTCCGGCCGCGATAAAAATCTTGATTTGCGGGAAAAAAGATGTCATTGGAGCAAGCGTATTCCTGCCGTTCTTGTCGGCGTGTTTTTCGTTGATTCTATCGGTGGTTTAAGCTAAAACGCATAAATATTCAGAATATAGATTTCCATATGCCGAGTCCGATGGTCGGAGGATTTAAAAGCCGGTGATGGACTCGGGCATGCATGATTTTTCTCAAGCGATGCAGCAGCTCCTCAATACCGCCGGTCATGGTTTTCGCGGCATGAACCATCGGCTTGAGCCATTTCCAAACCTGCTCGGTCGGATTGTACTCCGGGGAATAGGTCGGCAATTTGAAAAGCCGGATTTCCGGATATTCGGCGATGAATTGCTCAATCATTCCGGCCTTGTGAATGGAGGCATTGTCGAGGATGAGAACCAGCTTCTTTCCTCGCGCCTTGGCGCGGAGCTGATGAAGAAATTCTTTGAAAACCGCAGCATTACTTTTGCGTGCGCTCTTCCAGTAAAAAGAATCGCTTGCCGGTGCGTATGCCCCAAATATGCTGCAGGCTTCCCGTTTCGGCGGTGTCCTCAGGGAAAAATGGCACGCCGCGTTTGTGCCAACCGCGCGTAACATAAGGGTCCGTTGAAAAATGCGACTCATCGAGAAACATCACTTCGACATCATCCTCGACTTTCAGTTCGTTGATTCGAGCTGTAATTTCCTGGACCGCCGCCAGTTTTTCTTCTTTTCCCGGGGCAGTCGCCGGGACGCCTTTCCGAGCTCGTTTGAAGGAATATCCGGCGTCATGCAAGGCGCGTTCGACGCTGTCATGGCTGATTCGCAAACCGGTTTCGCAGTGAAACTGGGCAATCAGGACGGCGGTACTCCAAACCTCCTCCCGCCAACCATAATCCTGCGGCGTCTTGGACAAATAGCCTTCCAGTCGAGGCCGCAATTGCGCTTGGCGCACACTGGGACGTCCGGGTGAATACTTGCGCGTTAACCCATTGATGCCATGGTCAAGATAGGCCTTCAGCCACTGGCATACCGCCTGAACCGTTCGCCCCAACATCTCGGCGATATGAGTTGCCTTTTTCCCTCGGGCGCAGTGCAGAACGGCCAATGCTCGTTCGCTGCGATAGTCGCTGTAGCGGCGGCGGATCTTTTCCAGTTCCGACACCTCTTCCCTGCTTAAGTCGATCCTGATGATTTTCATTCCGGTGGCCTCCTGAGTTCTCCGGAATAATTTATCACCCGGTTGCCGGACAAACAAGATTTATTTTAAATATATTTTTGCGTTTTTGCTTACTCCAGTCGGGCCAATAGTTTTCCGAGGTTTTGGCGGCGGGATGCTTCTTCAAATCCAACAACGGCGGATAGGGTATATCCGGCATCATCGCCCGTTTTACCGACCCGACGGCACGGTAAGTGATGTTTGACAGCGTAAGCCCATCGATTTTATGATGTTCCTCGGCGTCAACGCGAATGCCGTGAAACAGCGGATTGCCCATGACATCATCGCCAAAGCGCCGATGCGTCTTGAGCACTTCTTCCGGCTCGTCAACGATCGTCAGGTTAGTAATGACAATGTCGCGCATAACGCCGATTTCCGGCATTTCGTTTAAACCGATGGACGACCCGATCGCGTCGAGCCGGTTGTTGAGGATGAGGAATATCGGCCGTGACACGTTGCGCATGACCATCCCGTTGGCGACGATATTCCGGATGGTTCCGCCTTCGGTACATTCGATCTTGATTCCTTCCCGCCAGACATTGACAAACGTACAATTGGCAATAACCACATCGGCAATCTCGCCCCGCGACTTCAGGCCAATTCGAATTCCCGCGCAGAGCGACGTGAATTTGCAGTTGGCGATATGCACGTTCCGGACCGGATAATCCGCTGAACTGGATTGCAGACAGAGATTGTCATCCGTCCCGACGATTTTACAGTCGGTGATGTAGATGTTCCGCGAACCGTCGAAATCCAGGCCGTCGCCGTTGTAGTGTTTTTTGTTGCGGATATCGAGTCCATGGCACCAGATGTTCTCGCTGTCGAGGATTGCCGTCGTCCACGCGGCGGCATTGTGCAAGCGCAGATTTTCCAGATGAACGTTCCGGCCGCGCAACACCCGGATCATCATGGGCCGATAAAGATCGCCCGCATTGGGAAATGCTTCGGCATTGCCGTCAATCATCCCGTCACCGCCCAACGCGATGTTTTCGACATCTTCCGCATAAATAAAACACCGATCCATGGCCGTTTCGTTGACATAGCGGTTGTGATGGGTGTCCGTACCGTAATCGGCAATTCGCGGCGAAGCCAGCAAGATGGCGCTGACCTCGATCTGCAGTCGAACATTGCTCTTCAAATAGAGGGTTCCGCTGACAAAAGTTCCGGTCTGCAACCGCACTTCGCCGCCGCCGGCGGTATGACAGCGATCGATTGCCGTTTGAATCGCCACGGTATCGTTCTGCCCGCCGCCCGTTTTTAACCGAATCAGCATGATGGTGTCCGCATCCTTATTCCATTATCTGGAATCTCCGGGTCACCGGTTGCGCCGACCGTACTTGCGGCGCATTGGCGGTCCCGTACTGATAGGCTATGACTTCGACATCCACCGGATACCGGGCGCCGACCGGTATCGGAGTGAAAAACAGTTCGTTATCGCACAAATAGGCCGGTCCGTGCACCACAATATATTCCACCGGCATCCCGGTATTGCATTTCGCCGCGAGCTTAATCGACGCCGTTCCGACCTTGACGTTCGGAATGGCCGGAAAATCAATATATTGCCGAATGCCGTTCGTGTTGAAAACCGGCGCATTTGCCGTTGACTGCAACACGCAACGACGATAAACCGAGTCGCCCGGATGGATCGCGATCATCGAAAATTCTCCGGTTCGTCTGCTGGACGTAAAGCCGAAGCGGTCGAAACGCAACGCCATGGTTTCGTCATCGATCCGGACCACGGATCCGCAGTCGGGATAGATATGGATATTTTGAGGGTCATTGCCGTGTTCGATTTTTTCCCCGGCCTTTTTACCGGTCCAGCCGGGCGCGCGCCCGGCCGTCACCACGTCAATAAACGTTGCTTTGATCTTAAAACTTTGGCCATCCTTTTCCGGAATAAATTTCGGGTGAATCTGGAAATGATCTTTAAGGTCCGGCAGGACTTTGCCCTGTTGGACATATCCCAACAACTGGACCTTTTTCCCGCGGTACAACGCTTCGTGCGCTTCGTGAAATTGCGCGTGCTCGGCATCAAACACCCAGTTGGCCTCGTCGCCGTACCGGCCTTTCCGGGCTTGAAAACTGCCGACCGGGGCGGCTTTGACGCTCGGCGGATCGTTGTAGCGCCAGTAATCCACAAACCACCCTTGTTTCGTATCGACTTTTTTGAGCGGCATCGTCCCGACGCGGCGCGCCCGGTCCGCCTTTTCCAAATACCGGCCCATGTAGTCAATGATGTTGTCATTGATGTCGAAATGGCTGGATCCGGGATCCATGATTACGGTAATCGCCAGCGCCGGATGAAACTTCCGGGACACAATCGCCCGCAGGTTGGGCGTTCCGCCCACGCCGCCGGAACGAAACAGGAACGGAATTCCTTCCAGCCGGGTTAACGCCTTATCATCCAGAATCGGCTCTTTGCCATATTCGAAATTATAAGTTACGCCCGGTGCGGAGCCGTCAAAGGATATTCCGGCAATTGCCCGTTCCGGCTTCCACGCCGCCAGTTGATACCCGAATCCGGCCATTGCCGAATGCCCCAAGCCGACAAACGGAATATTCGCCAGCTCGTTATACCCGGACACCACCGCCAGATCCTTGAACATCCGGTCGAGCGCCTGGGTATGTTCCGGATTGAGGTAATCGAACTGCCCATTGAACAGCTTGCCGCTGAACGGCGACGGTGCAATCCAAATTTCCCCATAGTCCAGTTTCTGCATATATTCGCGGAACTTCGGATGTTCCATAATCGGCCGTTCCAGCATGTTGTACTGCCCCACCACCACCCCGCGCAAATGTTTCGTCCGCGGCGGAATATACAAAAACGCCGTCGACGGCAGATGGTTTTCCGGATTGCACGTTCCCGCCATCGGAATCGACCACTGCCAGACCGCGGTATCCAGTTTCATGCCCCGAAACGGCGACTTCATTTCCTTCGCCAGCGGAATCGGATCGTAAATGCCATTGATACATGAACCTTTGAACGGCACCCGTTCCTTAAAAACATCGCAAATCTGCGCGTTTCTCATCGAGTAGAAAAATACCAACATCTTGACCGCGCCGGGACACGGATCTTTAACTCCCAGCACATCGCTGGTCAACGTAACTTCCTTGCCGTCGGCAATAATTTTTTTGATGGCAGCGGTAACTTCGACAAATTTGTTGCGGTCGCCCCAGAAGGCACGTCCGAACGTAAAATTTTTTGTTGCCAGCGGCGTGTTGGCGGCAATCCCGGTAAACGTTTTTTCTTCGAGTTGACGAGTCCGGACCGATCCGTCATTGTCTTGATAGGTGACCCTGATCTGTTTGATTTTACCCGGAGCCACATCTTTCCCGCCCGCCAACGCCACCCCGTTATAAAAGCCCAGATAGAGATCGTCGTTGATCCGCGATTTCTTGAATGCTTCCGTTACGTTCGACCACTTGCCCTCCGCCCCGGTCTTCACCTCCAGAATTTCCAATGCCGAGGCACTATAAGTTCCCAACGCCAAAACCATTGCAACCAGCCATCCGCGTTTCATGGTACCGCTCCCTATTTAGAGTCATTGTTATTTTCAATTTTTTCCGTCTGTTCCAGCAGTTTGCCGTTGCGATATAGTTTTACGGTCGGAATCGCCTTGCGGTCATTCAAGCCGTCGATTCGGATCCGATCCGTCGTTCCGTCAATCAGCTTCACTTCCACCGTGGCCGCGTCAAGCGCCTTGGCCGACGCCACCCTGGCCTTTCCTTCGCGCGGTTCCAGAACGGTCAAAAAGTGTGCATTCCTGCCCACGCTATGTACTCCGATGATCTTACGCAGATTTTCTTCCTGCCCGGCGGGAAAATCGCCGCCTACGACCGCTTTCAGCCGCACGGCATGAAGTTTGTCAATTGCAAAAGTAAGTGTTCCCTGCTGCTTGTCCTGGGTCGGTTCCGCCCCCAGCGTATCGACATAAGGCATGCCGGCAATCCGGACCGGACCGCCGTAATAATCAACTCCAGTCGGCGGGGCTTTCCGGAGTCCTTTTGTTTCAGCCTTTACGTCGCCCAGACGGATGGTCTTGCCGTCACGAGTTTGCAACTTGGCATCAGCCCAGAACAGCGTATCGGCGGCATGGCGGCCATCTTTCACCGTTGTCAGTGTCAGTTCTTTCACGCCGGTCACATCGACGTCGATCATGTCCCGGCCCAGAATCCACGTCTGCAACACGCCAGAAGCCAACGTCCGTCCATCGCCTTTTACTTCATATTTAAGCTGTTGGGCAACCGCCTGGCTTTCCGGGTAATCGCCGCGCCACGCCTGCCCCTGACCCGGTGCAAGCAAATAGGCGTCGACTATCAACTCGCCGGGTTCATGGAAGAAATCATCGGTCAGCTCAAACGGACGGCGCTGATTTCTGCCATTCTGGCCTTTTGCGTTGAAATGATAACGGCTGGTTACTTTGGCCGGCGCGGTCATGGCATATTCATCGATGTTGACGATGAACTGTCCCGAACTCAACGGGGAGGCATCGAACTGGTTGCGATGTCCCGTCGGTTTCAATCCGGCTTCCGGCTGCGCCCCGCGCAAACTTAACAGTTGATCAAACGAGTGTTCTTGCTCGCTCCGCAAATAATCAGCCACCACCACATAATCGTCCGTCACCAACTGCAAGCGGCGCTGGAACACCGGTTCGGTATAATCGGTGACCTCGCCGATGGCGGGATGTTGCGCCGGAATCTCGACATAACGTTCCGTTCCGGCTTGGATTGCCGCAATTTTATCATAGCCGCCCAGATACGGCGGGTTGCTCCACCGGGCCGAACTATCCGCCCCCACGGCCTGTAGATACCGACCGGAATGAAATAGCAACAGACGACATGCGGTCGGTTCCTGCATCTTTCCGTCCACCACCACCATGTTGTGCGACAGCGACGTCTGAACCCACCACTTATACAGGTAGCTGCCGTAGCCGTACCAACTGGTTTCCGGATTGTAAAAACCACGCCCATAACGCATCATGCACAACAAACTGAGGCGGTCGAAGTGCCCGTGATAGCCGCCGTGCGTCCCGTACTTGAATCCCACCTGAATCCGATTGCGGATATCGCCGGACTGGGACCGCAAAACCGCGATCCCGGCATTGTCGCTATGCGCCGATTCGGCATAAAGTTTCGGCGTATCTGCGGGCAGTTCACCGGCACCGTAAATCAGATCGCGTTCCGCACTCCCTTTCAGGATCGCGGCATAGCGCGGATCTTTAAAGACATAATACGCCAACGCATAACAATTGCCGGCCACTTCGGCCTCGTGTCCGTCGCCCATTCCGAACATCACGCCGCGATAATCCGGATACGGCAGAATGCCGTCCCACATTGCTTTGAACCCGAGCATATTGTGTTTGGTCGGACCAAATTTCTGGAAGTTCATGCCCTGATATTTGCTGAATTCATAAGGATGCCGCCCGAGGATGTCAGTATTGGAAGACGGGAATTGCCGATTCGTCAGATCGATTCCGAACGGTTGCGCCGCCAACGCCAGTTTGGTAAAACCTTCGGCACAGTGAAGATTGTAGGTGATCGCCATTTCAAACCACCAGCCGTCATCCATCGTCCCGTAGCGAAACTGATCGATCAACCCGGTCGGCCCATACAACAGCGTATTGAAACGTACGATATCGTGCAACGCCAGGGCGCAGAATGCGGCCGGCACCTGATTGAAAATCGTCCAGTTGGAAATACCGCTGTCGCCCATCCGGTCAATAATGGTATCGACGTAAAGCCGCATCGTATTTTCCACCTGCGCGCACTCGGCTGGAGTCAAACGATCCCGAATCGCGTCATAGGCTTGAGAAAGTACTTCGAACGTCCCGCCTTCCTGGGGAATGCCTTGACTGGTAGCGTGCAACAATACCGGATACCCGTCTTTCGGATTGCTGAACAACAGCAGGAACGCACGGATCTTCTGCAAATATTTTTCTTCTCCGGTCAGCTTGTAGGCAATGACGCAACTCCGTAACTTCTCTTCATACCGGGTCTGCACTACGCCCATGGTCCCCTGATCGGACATGACCCCGGCTTTTTCCGGCGGATTCCAGCCATTGGCCAGCTCCAGAATCTTGGCATACTCTTTCCGGGCCCAATCGTATTGCCGGATCTTGGCCGCCACTTCCTGCCATCCCTGGGCATTTTGCAACAAAAACGGCGACGGCACCCGCTGAACCGTAATAAATTCCAATTCCGCCGTCTGCGTTCCCGCCCCCAGCGGCGTTACCTTAACCAGTTGACGTTCATGTGCACCCGCCGGCAACTGGACCGGGACGGTAACCGCAAGTTTTACCTTCCGGGTTTCGCCCGGCGACAATTGCAATTCATCGGCTGAAAGTCTGGCCGGCATTCCTTCCCAACCGCGTTTTTCCAGGCCCAACCGCAAAGACTGTGGTCGGTCGGTGCAATTTTTTACCGTAAATTCATATTCGGTCTGCCCGTTTTCCGCCGCCTTCGATCGAATATTGGCAGCCAGCTTCACCGTCGGCGCTTCCAACAGGCGAATATTGCGGATTTCCGCCTTGCCGGATTGTCCGTAAACCCGGATTTGACCGATGAACTTCAAGAACATCTGATCGCCGCGCGCATAATCGAAAGACGTAATCGGCAAGTCTACGGTCTGCCACTGCGGCGACGCCGCTACGCGAAATGCGGCAGCAGCAACTTCGGCCAGATCTTTTCGTCCTTCCTGTTGAGCCCGCCGGATTTCCGCTCGACCGCAGAATGTCTCGGGACCCGGATTCAGAACATCAAACCGCAGGGCATAATACTGACGCAAGTCATACGAAGAATCATTCAACAATACCAGTCCGTGCCAATACCAACCTCGCTTTCCCGCCGGTGCGTCGAGTTGAATACGATCCCCGGCGATCAAAGTTGCCGCCGTTAGCTGGTTGAATTCACCCGTTACCACCGCGCCATCGACGCCGAGCGCACAGCACAACAACAGGATGGCCGCAGTCTGTCGGATGACCGTATTTATATTCATCGTGATTGATCTTTCCTTTTTGAGATTACGAAATGGTCGTCGAGTAGGGTTCCTGCCCCGAATAAGCTTGCCGACCGCTTACGGAGTCCATCTCCGCAACGCGACCGGCCGCATAAGATTTATCCCAACCGCGCTATTAATCATTGAGGGCTGTCGTCCATAACCCATTAGCCGTTACGCCATTCCCGGTTCCGATTGTTTCCAGCGGTCTCAGCCCTTCCACGTGGCTGTCGACAAAGAGGTAATTCCACGATTTGTCGTGCGTTGTTGCCGTGCTGAAAATAGTCTTGCTCAACGAACCGTCCGGAGTGGCTTCCTGCTGCGCGGCCGGACCATATACCGCGGACCACGAGGTCGAATCCACATAGGCACTGGCTGCCGCCTGCATCGGATGTTCGGCAATGATAACCACTTGCGAAGCTCATCGAATTTTACCGATTTTATTAACGTAAACTTGAGTACTGGTATAATCGGAAAGATAGTTTGCGCTATTGCGATTTTCTCTGACATTATAAGAATAGGACCGCGCGTAAATGCCATTGGTAGTCGTCATAATCCGGGGATCGGAAGGACAATGGAAAACCTGTGCGCTTTGTATGCCTCGAGTATCCCAGTTGTTTTTCACGGTGTAATAATTGGTGAAAATAAGCATGCTCCATGGGTTGCGGCCCGTCGAGTTGTACCAGGGGAGCACATAGTCGTCATTATCGGTACTGTATAACTGGGCAAACGTTCCGATTGCTTTCAGGTTGTTGGTGCAGCTGATTTTCTTGGCCGTGTTCCGCGCTTTGTTCAAGGCCGGCAACAACATTGCCGCCAGAATCGCAATGATGGCAATAACCACCAGGAGCTCGATGAGCGTAAAATTGACCGTCTTAACACGGTTGTTGAAAGTCGGTCGACCGAGAAATGCTTTCCTGGTATCCATTCTCATCACCTCATCCTATGTGGGGAAACGGTTGTCTTGCCCTTATTCTGCTAATTTTGATTCGGGTGCCATACTGTGAATCTTAGGCCGTTTAGAAATAACCTTGATCCTTGCCCGGTTCTCGTGAATGCTTTGGGTGCCGCCGGCTCGTTCCATACCGGAATCGTCGGCAAGCCCAAAATCAAATCACGATCATTCCGGCAAATTGTCAAGTTAATTTCTTCACAGCTCCTAAGGAGCTGTATAAAAATAACCTTTGCCTCTGCGTGTTTCTTTCGGTTGCTTTGTGGTTTGCCGATTTGTTACATAGCTGAAGCTATGCGCCGCATCGGCAATGCCCCAAATCATTCCGAAATAATTCACGCATCTTGTAAAGTTTATTTTCAAACAGCTCCTTGGCATTGTGTTCTTGTGCCATCTCTGGTATTGATTGTAACGTTCTCCTCCCAAAATGTCAACCGAACTTTTAGCAAATTACAAAATAATTTGCATTGAAGCCGCGCAACTTCTCCTGTTGTCGTCACACTCTCTTTTTTTATACGAAGGAACTGTTGTGCTTTATGACTGTCATCAATAAGTTTTTTTCAGAAAACCGTTTCGATCTGAAACAGCTACTTCCCAATATTGCGACGGATTATGCAGGTTCTGCTTCTGCTGACATGAATGATGGTAAGACTGTCAGCATAATAACCATTTTCTTATTTACGGAAAATATTATATGCCAGACAGATAGCGGTCAGTAAAAATCATCCTCGGTTGACGGTGTCGCCCGCTTCCTCAGCATTCAATCCGTTTTTTGAGCTCCGGCACCAGATTGGTAATGTCGCCGGCGCCGATCACTGCGATTACCGCCGGTTTCTTGGCCACTCGCAAAACCGCCTGCGCCATCCGCGCCCATGGAAAATCGAGGTAGCGGGCTTTGCCGCCAACTTCTTCCGCCAGCATTTCGCTGGTGATGGCTTTCTTTTCCGACCACGCGGCAAAAACCGGCGTAATCAACACTACATCGGCATACGTCCGCAGGATATCGGCAAATTCTTCCAGATAGCGTTCCAGCCGGGCATAACGGTGCGGCTGAAATACCACGCAAAGCTGCCGTTCCGGAAACCGTTTTTTCAATGTGCTCAAGGATGCTTTCACTTCCGTCGGATGGTGCGCGTAGTCTTCAATCAAACAATAATCCGCCGACATCAGATGTTCCGTCATGCGCCGGGCCACTCCGGCGTACGACCGCAGCGACCGCAACGCCGAACCGTATTCGATGCCCAGTTCCGCTGCCGCTTCCACCGCCAGCGCCGCATTGATCAACTGATAGTCGCCCCAGGTCCGGTAGAGTTGCGGATCGAATTCCTCGAAATATCCCGGCGTCAGAATGTCGTTCCGCTGAAGTTCGATGCGGTCGGGATGGTCGGAAAACAGTGTCGACGTGGTGGCATCCGCCACATAGATGATTTTCGGCGCCCGGGCGGCAAAGGTTTTGAAATTGTTCATCAGCTGGGAAACGCCGCCCACACTCCAGCAGTGATCGTCTTCCACGTTGGTGATGATTCCGATATGAGAATCGATCAAGGTATGGGAGCCGTCGCTTTCGTCGACTTCCGTCACAAAAACATCGCCGTCGCCCGCCGACCACGCCGGCATGCCGAGCGCCTTGCCGCCGATCATATAGCCGATATCCAGATGATGCGCCAGCAGAATATGGACCAGCATCGTCGTCACCGTGGTTTTGCCGTGCGATCCGCTAATGGAAATCGTTCGCCGGTATGACGACGTCAGCCGCGCCAGCATTTCCCCCCGCCGGAGACATTCCCAGCCGCGTTTGCGGGCGGCCGTCAATTCCGGATTGCTGTCTTTGACTGCGGAGGAGTAGACCACCACGGCATCCTGTCCGTCCGGCGGCATGTTCAGCGTGGAATGACCGATGGAGAAGCCGATCCCGTTTTTTTCCAGCTCGACGGTTTTCTCGCTGGCTTCCAGGTCCGATCCGGTCACCCGGCATCCCTGTTTATGCAGGATCAACGCCAGCGGCGCCATCCCCACGCCGCCGCATCCGATAAAATGAACCGGCCGATTTTTGATTTTTTCCAGATAATTGCTCATACTGCTCTGCAATTCCTCATTCGTTAGCAATCAAAAGTTTTTCCCTTCATTGGGGATTTTCCAGACCGAACTGAGTATCGTACAATTTTTTATACCGACCGCCACAAGCCAGCAATTCGTCGTGCGTACCATATTCGATAATCCGGCCTTTGTCCAGTACCAGAATCATATCGGCGTGTTTGATCGTACTCAATCGGTGAGCAATGGCAAACACCGTACGATTGGTCATCACCTGATTCAGCGATTCCTGAACCAGTCGTTCGGTAACCGTATCCAGCGCACTGGTCGCTTCGTCGAGAATCAGGATTGGCGGATTCCGCAGAATGGCGCGGGCAATGGCGATGCGCTGCTTTTCCCCACCGCTGAGCCGACAGCCCTTTTCGCCGGCGATCTTATTATAGCCGTCACGGTCGCCGATGATGAACTGGTGGGCGTTGGCCTGACGGGCCGCTTCTTCAATCTGGGCGGGGGTGGCGTCGAAATCGCCGTAGCGGATATTGTTGGCGATGGTGTCGTTGAACAGAATGGCGTCCTGGTTAATGATGCCGATCAGCCGCCGCAATGACGAGATTTTGAAGTCGCGCACATCCACGCCGTCAATCGTCACCCGGCCGGAACTGGCATCGTAGAAACGGGCGATCAGGTTGGCGATGGTCGTTTTGCCGGAACCGGTTTCTCCCACCACCGCCACCACCTGTCCTTTGCGGATTTTGAAATTAACATCGGTCAGAATATTTTTGCTGGTATCGTAATAAAAATTCACGTGCTCAAGCGCAATCTCGCGGTTGAATTCCTTGACTTCCACGGCCTTCGGCGATTCCAGCACTTCCGGCTGCAAATCCAGCAGCGCGAAATAGCGGTCGGTGGCCGCCATGCTCCGCTGGAAATAGTTGCTGACGTTGGCCAGGTCCTTGATCGGACGATACGCCATGATCGCCGGAATCAGCAGCGCCGCCAGTTCCGTCAACGTCACTTCCCGGCTGTAGGCATAGACCAGAAACACCAGTGTGATCGTCACCGCCACGATTTCCATCAGCGGCGCCATGAACAACTGCATTTTCAACGCTTTGATCACGATCCGGGTGTATTGCCGGTTGGTGTCCTTGAACCGCCGCATTTCATAATCTTCGGTGTTGTAGGCCTTGATCACGATCATTCCGGTGAAGACTTCGTGCATCCGGGAAACCACGTCGGCAATCTTTTTGAAGGAATTTTTGTAGACTTTCCGGATCGCCCGGCTCAACAGCAGAATCGGCAGCACGCAGAGCGGCATTCCCACAAACAAAATGATAATCAGCGTATAGTTTTGATAGCGGCTGCTGGCGATAAAAATCGCCGCCACACAGGCCAGAATTTCGATCGGGCAACGGGTCGCGTCGGCCACGACGTTGGAGACGGCCGTTTCGATGGCCGCGGTATCGTTGGTACACCGGCTCAACAGTTGGCCGATATCGGTCTTTCCATAGAATTTCATCGACTGCGCCAGCAGTTTCTTAAAGACTTCGTTACGCAGGTCGGCAATCACCTTCGTTCCCACCGACCGCGTGTAGTAACGGTTCACGTAGGTGGCAATGTTCTTGACTACCCATCCCAGCACGAACGCCAGCACATAGATCATAAAGAACTGCCACGACATCTTGCCGGCCGCGCTGGCCAGCGGCAGCTCGAAATGCCCCCAGCCGTTCCAGACGATCCGCTCTTTGCTCACATCCACCGGCAAAAACGGACACCATTTCTCCAGAAACCCCCGAATGCTGCGGATGGCTTCCGACAATTTGGGGTCTTTTTCATGCGGGGCCAGTGTTTCCGTAACCAGTTTGACTCGGGCGTCGTGCGAGAGTGCCGGCTGTGTTTCCACCTGCGACACGATCTGCTCGGCGGTCATCGAGGTTTTCTTGTTTTGGGCCGGATTGGCCGAGTCGATGGCGTCCATCATATGTGGCACCACCAGCAAACTGGTCAGCAGCGAACCGCCCACCAGAAACCCGGCCAGAATCCCGATCGTCAACCGCCATTTGTAAGGACCGGCATATTTAATCAGCCGCCAGTAGCTCTGGTGTTTGACGTCATTGATCGAATCGCGCTCGGACGGCGCGGATGCGTTGTTGCTCATCTTTTTCCTGTCAACCCACAATTCGGAACTTTAGTGAAGCGCGGCGGCAATCGTCTGAACCACATATTCCCGCTGTTCGCGCGTGGATTCCGGATAAATCGGCAGCGCCAGAATTTCTCTGGCCGCCTGTTCGCTGGCCGGGAAATCGCCTTCGTGATACCCCAGATCGCTGAAACATTCCTGCCGGTGCAGCGGCACCGGATAATAGATGTCGCATCCAACACCTGCCGTCCGCAACGCATCCCGAACCGCGTCGCGTTTGCCGTTCTTCACCCGGATTGAGAATTGGTTGTAGATATGGCGGGTGGCATAGGGCGCCACGCCGGGCAGCACCACGCGGTCGGCGTGCAGTCCCGCCGCCGCAAACAATGCGCGGTAGTCGTCCGCGTTGTGCTGCCGGGCCGCCGACCAGTCGTCCAGATGTTTCAGTTTGATCGACAGGATGGCCGCCTGGAGCGCGTCGAGCCGGAAATTGCCGCCGACGTATTTATGGAAGTAACGCGGATTCATCCCGTGATTGCGGAAAAATTTCAACATTTCGCTACGCTTGGCGGCGTTGGTGGTCACCAGCCCGCCGTCGCCGAAGCAGCCGAGGTTTTTACTGGGGAAGAACGAGAAGCAGCCATAGTCGCCGATTGAACCCACGCGTTTGCCTTTGTATTCGGCGCCGATCGCCTGGCAGGCGTCTTCGATGACGGTCAGATGATTTTTTGTTGCCAGCGCCATGATCGGTTCCATGTCAGCGGCCTGGCCGAACAGATGAACCGGAATAATCGCCCGGGTCCGGGCCGTGATTTTACGTTCCACGGAATCGGGATCGAGGTTGAACGTGACCGGATCGATATCGGCAAACACCGGTTTGGCACCCACCCGACTGATCGCGCCGACGGTGGCGAAAAAGGTAAACGGCGTAGTAATCACTTCGTCGCCGGGGCCGAGGTCTTCCACCATCAGCGACATCAGCAGCGCGTCGGAACCGGAAGAAACGCCGCAGGCGAACGGACTCCGGCAATAGGCGGCCAGTTCCTGTTCCAGTTTTTCCACCTTGCTGCCCAGAATAAACATCTGCGAGTCGCAAACGGCGTCGATTTCCGCCATGATTTCCGCTTTCAACTGGTGGTATTGCGGTTTCAGATCAAGTAAGGGTACCTGCATAGCCGTTGTCTCCAAATATATGATGTTATTGCTTAAAACCGTTTTTTTATCTCGGGTCCGACATCCCTACCGGGCCGCGGCACACTAAATCAACTTCCAATATAGTCCGCATTCCATTTTTTTTAAGCGGATTATCGAAAAATGCCGAAAAAAAGCCCCTTCTCCTTTTTTGTCCTTTGGTTATTGGCTAAAATCAGATATTGTTATAGGCGTCGTTTTTTCCCATTTTTCATTTCGCTCTAATCAGGAAGACAACGTGACGGATGCGGTAGAACAGATGCTCACGGTCGAACGGCTCGCGTTCGGCGGAGATGGCGTCGGTCGACTGGACGGCAAAGTTTGCTTTGTTCCCGGTGTCGCGCCCGACGAACAAGTGGCCGTCACGATCACGGAAGAACGGAAGAACTTTTGCCGCGCCCGGCTGAACGCCGTTCGCCAGTCCTCGCCGCACCGGATCGTGCCGGGCTGTCCGCTGGCCGGAAACGGCTGCCCCGGCTGCGTCTATCAACATCTCGACTATCCGACGGAAGTCGCGGCCAAGCACGGCCAGTTGCAGGATCTGTTCCGGCGGTTGGGCGGCATCGATCCCGCCCCGGTCCTGCTGCCGCCGCAGGCGTCGGCGCAGGATCACGGTTATCGCAACAAGTTGACGCTCCACGTGCAACGTCAGGACACGCAGATCAAACTCGGCTATTTCATGGCGGACAACCGGACAGTGCTCGATCTGCCGTCCTGTCCGCTGGCGGTACCGGAGCTCAATCAACTGCTCGCAGCCAAGCGCAACGAACCCGATTTTCTCGCCGGTTTGACCGACGGCGCCAACGTTACGTTCCGATGGACGCCGTATGACGGTGCGCAAGTCTGGCCGACGTCTTCGCCGCCGCCGGCCTGGCTCCGGGAGAGTACGCCGGGCGGCGACTTGTCGGTACCGGCCAACAGTTTCTTTCAAGTCAATCCGGCAGCCTCCGGACTGTTGTTTCAAGCGGTTCAGGAGTTGCTCCGACCGCTCCGGCCCGAACGGTTCATCGACCTCTATTGCGGCGTCGGCTTTTTCAGTCTGGCGGCAGCGGCACTGGGCGTACCGGAAGTGACTGGCATCGAAAGCGATTCCGAGGCGGTAAGCGCTGCCGGCCGGAATCTGCAAGCCATCCCCGGCTGCCGTGCCGTTTTTTCCGCGGGACGAGTGGAACAGACGTTGCGGCATTTTACGCGCAACCCGTTGCCGCCGACGGCCGTTTTGCTGGTCGATCCGCCGCGTACCGGATTGTTGCCGGAAGCCCTGCGCGCGCTGCTTCGGTGGCAGCCCCGCGAACTGATTTACGTGTCCTGCGCTCCGGACACGCTCTGCCGGGATTTGAAACTTCTGTTGGCCGGCGGCTACGAATTGGAAAGCGTACGCATGGTGGATATGTTTCCCCGTACCGCGCATTTTGAAACTATTAGCTGGTTGACGTATCATGGATAATCCTCAGGATTTGCGCAAAGGACATCGCGAACGACTGCGACAGCGTTTTCTCAATGCCGGTCTCAAAGGGTTTCACGATTACGAAGTATTGGAATTGTTGTTGACGTTTGCCATTCCCCGCCGCGATGTCAAACCGCTGGCGAAAGCGTTACTGGCGCAGTTTAAGAGTCTGGCCGGCATTCTCGATGCTTCCCATGCGGAACTCTGCGAAGTGAAAGGTATCGGCGACAACGGCGCCGTGTTGTTGACGTTGCTCAAACAGCTCTGCGGCGCTTACCTTGCGGAAAAAATGCGGGAAGGCGATGCGCTCACCTCGCCCCGGGCCGTTCGCGACTTTGCCCGGATGTGTCTGGCCGGGTTGCCGGAAGAAGCGTTCATGGTGATCTATCTGAACGTCAAAAACCGGGTAATCGAGTATGAAATCGTCAACCGGGGTACCGTCGACCAGGCCGCCGTCTATCCCCGCAACATCATCAAAAACACGCTCCATCACAACGCCACCGGGCTGATTCTGGTTCACAACCACCCCAGCGGCGTCTGCGAACCCTCCAGCGACGATGTCCGACTGACCGACGCCATCCGCCAGGCCACGCAGACGATCAACGTCCGGATTCTCGATCATATCATTGTCGGCAAAGGCGGCTATTTCAGTTTTGTCGAACACGGTCTGCTGCCGCAGCCGTAGCGTCCTGGTTCCCGCTGCGGGAAAAATAGGTTGTTTTTTCCGTCTCAAGCCAAGTTGCAACCAAGCGGCGGAAAAAGTATATTGGCAAGATTAGGATAATTTACGGACAGAGGAATACCATGGCTGAAATTCGCAACGTTGCGGAACTGTTGACCGCGGCGGCACAGCAATACCGGGATCGGGACGCCGTACTTGCGCCCGTCGCGCTTGACTCCGACCATCATGTCACCTTTCAATCGCTGACTTTCGCGCAACTGGAAAATCTGGTCAACGCCTACAGCCGGTACTTCGTGGACCACGGCATTCGCCCCGGCATGAAAGCGCTGCTGATGATGCGCCCCGGACTGGAATTCACCGCCGCCGCCTTCGCCATGTTCAAAACCGGGGCCGTTCCGGTCCTCATCGATCCTGGCATGGGACGCCGCAACTTTCTCAATTGCGTCCGCAATACGCGGCCGGAAGCGTTGGTCGCCCTCTCCGCCGTTCACTGGTTGCGCTACTTGGTGCCCGGCAGTTTCCGTAGCGTCAAACTGGCGTTTTCCGGCGGCAAACTGCCGCCGCCTGGCGTGTTCCGGCTGGAAAAAGCCGCCACACCGGAAAGCATCCGGGCGAACGCCGCTCCGGTCGAGTTTGCCGCGCATCGCGGCCGGCTGGAAGATCCTGCCGCGATTCTTTTCACCACCGGCAGCACCGGCCCGGCCAAGGGGGTGGAATATACCCACAAAACCTTTATCACCCAGGTGGAAACCATCCGGAAAGTCTACGGTACCGGACCGCATTACGTCGACATGTCGGCCTTTCCGCTGTTCGCGCTGTTTGCCGTGGTTCTGGGCATGAAATCGGTCATTCCCCAAATGGATTTTACTCGTCCGGCCCACGCCGACCCGCAGACGATCATCGATATCGTCAACTCACAACAGGTGTCGTTTTCGTTCGGTTCGCCGGCCTTCTGGCGGACGGTGGCCGGTTACTGCGTCCAACATCATCTCCGGCTGTCGTCGCTGAAACTGGTGTTGATGGCGGGCGCGCCGGTCGACGCCGAGCTGCACCGGCTGGTCAAGCAGGCTATTGCGCCCGAAGGCGAAACCCGCGTTCCCTACGGCGCCACCGAGGCGTTACCCATCTCCGACTTCAACGGAACGGAAATGCTGGCGGAAACCGCTGCCAAAACCGCCCGGGGCGAGGGCTATTGCGTCGGCTACCCCAATCCCGGCATGACCATCCAGATCATTCGCTGCCGCGACGAAGTCATTCCGCGCTGGAATCCCAACGAGATGCTGCCGCCGTTCGAAAAAGGCGAAATCGTCGTTCGCGGCGATGTCGTCACTGCTGCCTACCATCAACTGCCGGAGGCTACTGCCAAGGCCAAAATTCTGGATTACGACGGCGGCATCTGGCATCGGATGGGCGACATCGGCTATGTCGACGACCAGGGCCGTATCTGGTTCTGCGGACGGAAAAACCATCGGGTTGTCACACCGGAAATCACCTGTTACAGCGTCTGTACGGAAGCTATTTTCAATCATCATCCGCAAGTGCGCCGAACCGCGTTGGTCGGGGTGCCGGACGCGGCGGGCAAAACGGTTCCGGTCCTGATGATTCAACCGCAGCTCAACGCCATGCCGGACTCGGCGGCGGAACGGGAAAAGTTTATTGCCGATCTCCGCGACCTGGGCAAAGATTATCCGTTCTGCGCGGCCATCCGGGAATTTCTCTTTTTACCGGAATTTCCGGTGGACATCCGGCATAACGCCAAGATTTTCCGGGAAAAGCTGGCCGTGAAAGCCGCGCAGATGCTCGCTCATCATGCGTCGAGAGTCTAAAAGGGTTCAGGGTTTCTCCCCGGAAACTCGTTTTGCGACTGTCCCCATGTTTTTTCGCTTGGGGTCTGGGTAAAATCCGGCAGGAAACTTTTTGCTTTTTTTTACGAGAAAGATATATTATTGGTTTACACCGGCGGAGCTGGATATTTTGTCTCCGCAACGCAATGACCGTCGGCGGTCAAGCCGACGCTGGAAATCAGTTATGGATAGAAAGTTCAGGAGTATACTCAAGATGATGAAAAAGAAGCAGCACGATCACGAGGACGCGACCGCCGCCGACATCTCGGCATCGGCAACCGGAACGGAACCGGCAATCGAAGCGGAATCGGTGGTTGATGTGGGGGCTGCTCCGGAAGAAGCCGCGGCTGCGGCTGCCGCCGCCGAAGCATCGGTTGCGGCGACTGAGCCGGTAACGGCTTCGGAACCGCCGCCCGTTCCCGATGAGAACGCGAAATTGCGGGCTGAAGTGGCCGAACTCAACGATAAATATCTTCGGCTGTATGCCGAATTTGAAAATTTCCGGAAGCGTTCGTTCAAGGATATGGGCAATGCCCGAAGCATGGCCGTGGTCGATACGATCCTGCCGTTCCTGCGTATTCTCGACATCTTCAATATGGCGCTGGTGTCGGCCGAGCAGGCTCCGAATATCGACGCTTTGAAACAGGGCATGCAGATGATTCTGACCGAATACGGCCGCGCCCTGGAAGAACTGGGCGTGAAACAATTCGATGCCGTCGGCCAGCCGTTCGATCACAGCCGCCACGACGCGATGGCTCAGGAACCTTCGGATCAGCCCGAAGGCACGGTCATCAAACAGTGGAGTTGCGGTTATCAGTTGGGCGACCGGCTGTTGCGTCCCGCCCGCGTGGTGGTCAGCAGCGGGCCCGAAGTCAAAAAGGAGTAACTCTGAATCATGGCCAGAGATTATTATGAAGTACTCGGTGTGGCCAAGACGGCCACTCCGGATGAATTGAAAAAAGCGTATCGCAAACTGGCGATCAAATATCACCCCGACAAAAATCCGGGCAACAAGGAAGCCGAAGAAAAGTTCAAGGAACTTTCTCAGGCCTACGAAGTGCTCAGCGATCCCCAGAAACGGCAGCAGTACGACCAGTTCGGTCCGGATGCCTTTTCCAGTTCGGCCCGCAGCCAGAGCGCCAGCGGAGCCGGCTTCGGCGGGTTCCACGATCCGTTCGACATTTTCAGTCAGGTCTTCGGCAGTGCCGGGGGCAGTATTTTCGACGATCTTTTCGGCGGCGGCTCCCGCCGCAATCCGAACGGTCGCCAGGATGGCTCCGATCTGCGCTACGATCTGGAAATCGACTTTGAAGACGCGGTTTACGGCGCCGATAAAAAGATTGTTATTCCCCGGCTCGACGCCTGTGACCGGTGCAACGGTTCCGGTTGCGAACCCGGTTCGTCGAAAGTGCGCTGCAACCGCTGCGGCGGGAGCGGGCAGATTTCGATGGCTCAGGGCTTTTTCAGTATCCGTCAGGCCTGTCCGGCCTGTGGCGGCACCGGGCAGATGGTTAAGAATCCCTGTACCAAGTGTCATGGCGAAGGGCAGGTCAGGGTCGAAAAAACGTTGCAGATTCATATTCCGCCGGGCGTCGATACCGGTTCGCGGCTGCGAGTGGCCGGCGAGGGCGAAGGCGGCCGCAATAACGGTCGCAACGGCGACCTTTATGTGGTGATTCATGTCCGTCCGCATGACGTGTTCCGGCGCGAAGGCAACGACGTGCTCTGCGAAGTGCCGATCGATTTTGTGACGGCGGCGCTGGGCGGCGTGATCGAAGTCCCCACGATCAGCGGCAAGGCCAAGATGCGGATTCCGGAAGGAACGCAGAGCGGCACGGTGTTGCGGTTAAAAGGCAAGGGTGTGCCGTCGTTGCGCGGCGGTTATCGCGGCGACCAGCACGTGCGGATCTTCGTCGAAGTCCCCACGGCCTTGTCCAAGGACCAGAAAGACTTGCTCCAGAAGTTCGCCCAGAGCTGTGGCACCAACGTCAACCCGATGCGCGAATCTTTCCTTGAGAAAGCCAAGCGTTTCTTCGGACAATAAAGTTTTAACGGGAACGCTTTATGCCAGCTAAACGCGAGCACGACAACGACGGCCTCATTGCCACGAACAAGAAAGCATTTCATGACTTCATCGTTCTGGACAAGATGGAGGCCGGGGTGGAATTGTGCGGTACCGAAGTCAAAAGCTGCCGCGCCAAAAGCGTGACGTTGCAGGATGGTTTTGTGCGGATCGACCGGGGCGAAGCCAGGCTGTGCAACGTGCAGATTTCGCCGTATGACTTCGGCAATTACTTCAACCATAATCCCAAGCGCGACCGTCGGCTGTTGCTGCACAAAAACGAGATTTTGAAGTTGTCGCAGCGGATCAAGGAAAAAGGTTTGACCATCGTGCCGTTGCGGATGTATTTGAAACGCGGCAAGATCAAGGTCGAAATCGCCATGTGCAAGGGTAAGACTTTCGGCGATAAACGCGAATCGCTCAAAGCCCGTCAGGATGAAATGGATGCCCGCCGCGCTCTGGGCACTCGCCACTGAGTCTCCAATGGTGAATAGCGGGGACGAAAGAGGCGCTGTTTCAAAAGCGCCCTGTGTCTTTCCCGTTACTTACTATTGGCAGGGGGCCATGAACGCGCACTCGGTACCAACCGGGGAGTAAGCTGAATTTCCTTGGGCGCTGACCGATCGCCGTTAATTCTGCGAAGCAACTGGTTGACCGCTTCAATTCCGATTTCTTCCATCAAGATGTCGATCGAAGCGGGATAATTGCAGAGATAACGCAAAACCGCCAAGTCGTTGTTACAGCCAATCAGATCTAAATGCGAAAGAGTATTTCCGGTTGTAGCCAGCGCACATTCCAGGCTAAGCATCAGATCGTCGGCGCAAAAAAACGCACCGGTAATCGTCGGTTGAAATGAATGTAAATATAAATCCGCCAGCGCCAAGTTATTCTCACTGGCCGGGAGACGGTCGTCGCTGGCCATCGCAATCGGAGTTACCGTCATACCGTGTCTGGTCGCTTCTTCCGCAAACGTGCTCATCCGTTCGGCAAAGGCGGCGTGCCGTCCGGCCATGATATTGACTGCGGCCACGTGACGATGACCTCGCTCGGCCAGATACTGTGCCGCCATTTTACCGATCGGCGCGTTAATATAGAGTACGTGATCCAGCTCATTCCGAGGATCGTAATAGGCCCGGAAGCACCAGACGCACGGACGGCGGCGGATCACCTCCAACGCCTGCTTGAACAACCGCTCCGAGCCTTCGCCGCCGCGAAAAGCAATAATTCCGTCACAATAATCGGCACCAAGTTTTTTACCCAACCCGGTCATCGTGTTGGCATAGACGATTTCCAGCGTCAAACCGCGTTCCAGCAAAACCCGTTGAATGCAATTCATCAGGATCGGCATTGCCGTGACATTTAACAAATCCCAATGTTCCCCCAGAGCCAAGAACACAATCCGACCGGTGTAAACGCCTACTCGTTCCAACGTCTTGGGGCCAGGGCGATTAGGGTTCAACGCATAACCCAATTTTTTTGCTGCTTCGCCAATCCGCGTCCGCGTCGCTTCGGAAAGCCGGTCCGGCGCATTGAAAAAGCGGGAAACCGTACTGGGATTTACCTGAACCAACTCTGCAACATCGCGGATCGATACTCTTGCCCTTTTCATGGTATTGGCCCAACTTGAAATTGCAGTTACTTTTTTTCTCCGGCCATTTTTGCCGCGGTTTTTTGTCCTCACTATACCATTATCTTAATTGCTCCGACGCTAAATAGCAAGGCATCTTCTGCAATTTTATCAACAATTTGCATGAATGGAGAAATTGGATGGCAGCAATCTCGAATCGTGGGTATGCGGGGAAGACAGACTGCCATCTCAGTTTTCGCCGGCTTTGACTCCGAACTTGGCCTGATCGGCACGGGAGACGTGGCCGTCGACCCAACCGTCGTCGAGCGGGTCGTTGACGCGGGCGGCAAGGTCGCGATAAAGCCGCTTCATATCGATGATGCCGCCGATCATGAACCATACGGTCGACACCACGCCTACGATCACGCCCACCACGATAATATTGATGTAGAAATACATGCTCCACCACGAGGCGGGCCACGGCGAGATCCAGTTCCAGATCGCCACGCCCACGAACATGATGCCGAATTGGAACACGATCGAGAACCAGAACACGCTCCAGGCAATAATCTTGTCGCCGGTGGTGTATTCGTCGTCGATGCCCACCAGTTTGCCGTAGACGCTTTTCCAGGTCCAGGGCGATTGGGTTTCCACGCTTTCGCCGTCGGAATATTCTCTACGGTGCAGCATCCGGTCCAGGTTGAACGGTTTTCGCAAAGTCACCAGCGAGCCGATGACGTACGCGCCGCAGCCGAACATCATGGACAGAAAGCTGATTTCGATGGAATTGATCGGGAATTTTACCGGGTTCATTTCCCAGATAATATACGGCGAGCAGAGCGCATTGACGTGTTCAAAAAGTTTAGATACGTAATGGAGGTTGCCGTTGGCGACCAGCCACGGATAGACGCGTTCGCTCCAATTCTGCTGCAGAATAATTCCGGCCAGCGAGGTACCGGAGCCGAAGATCAGCGCACAGAACGCTCCGGTGGTGGTGCCGAACCTGGTATACAATCCGCCGACCATGATCGGTCCCGCCGCTCCACACCATAAGGAACACATGATTGAAGTGAACATCACGATGTAGTCCATTTGCGTAAAAGCCAGGGAAAAAATCAGGAAGAAAATGCCGACGCCGATCGACATGCCGCGCAGCCAGTTCAAATGCTGCTGCGGCTTGAACGGCTTCTTTCGCAACGGCATGACCACGTCTTGAATCAAGGTGGCGGAAGCGTTGAACACCCGGGAGTTGTCGGTGGCCAGCAGAAGCATCACCATCAACAGAATGAACAGGCCCATGATGCCGATCGGCAACTTGGCGCGCAGTACTATCGGCGCCATCATTTGATAGTAGAGCGTGCGGAACTGCTGGAACAGGGTATTTCCTTCCGGCGAGTTGGAAAAATGTCGGTGGACCGTGTTCAGATAATCGGCATCGGGATTGTTGGAGTGGGAATAGGGTTTATCGACGCCGATGGTATGTTGGGCGGGCGGAATCCTGGCGATATCCTGCGCGATGCCCGCCCGGATTTGAGGATCGGCCACGGTTTCGGCCACGGCCTTGTTCACTAAATTGGTGCGGATGTCTTTGGCTTCCGTCGCGTAACGGCTGGACAGCATGATCGTGACCATGAACAGCGGCAGCAAAGTCATCATCAGCGCGGAAAAACCGTTGCGCCAGGCGCCGAGGACGCCCGCCATTTTCTGCTCGTGGGCGTTACGGCCGGAGTTGGTGGTGTCGTTGCCGATCCAGGCGGCGCGGTTCAAGATGGAACCGACGATCGCCACCACCAGTGAAAACAGATTGAAATCGCGCAGACTGTTGATGTCATTCGGGTTCAGAAAACTTTCACCGGGGGCGCGGTCGAACATCACCGGGGAAACATCGGCCGACCAGGAGATCTCACTCAACACTACCACTGTGAAAATCACGAAAATCGGATAGGACATCAACCCCTGCATGGCGTCGGTTACCAGCAACGATACGCGTCCGCCCGGCCAGATGATCAGCATTGCCAGAAACAGCACGATCACCATTACCACAACCAGTGTCGATACGTGCCAGCCCCAGAGATTCACGGTCAGCGGCATCCCCAGAATATAAATGAAAAAGCGGGCGGTTACCGCCGGTCCGATGGCGTTGGTCATCATTTCCGCCACCGTGCGGATGAACGCAGCAATAATACGGAACGGCCGATTGTAGCGGATTTCCAGAAACTGTCCCATCGATAGGCATTTGGTCTGGCGGAAACGGTAGAGACAGTAACCGGTCAACGCCATGAAAATGCCCAGGGGAATCATAATATTGCTCCAGAATCCCAGGGCCATGCCCGCCTGGTATGAACTTTCGCAGATCGCGACCAGCGAAATCACCGCCAGTCCCGACTGGAGGTCGCCGACGCTGATGACATAGCGTCCGGCCACGCGTCCGGCAGCCAGAAAATCCACGACGCCGCGAATGTATTTTCGCGAATGAATGGCCAATCCGATAATGAATGCCAGCGGAATCAGCGTGATACACCAGTCGATCCAATGCAATTTATTACTCCTTCATCTCAGGGTTGCCGTGGGGAAAAATCAGGACGGAAAAAATCGGTTGTTCGGAATTGCGTGGTCAGCGGCACGGGAACCATGCCTTCCCAGTCGGCATGGCCCCGCCGCTGACCGCGGGATACTGTTGTCGGTCAAGATACTTGTTGGGGGTCGGGTGCTGCTCCGAAGCGAGTATTCGTTATGGCGTTTTCTTTTCGTGAACCAACTCATACGCCAGCGTGACTCCGCCGGCGGCGAAAGTATCCGCGTTGAACAATTGCGTGGCGCCTGCGGTTTTCAGCGGTACTTCAAAGATCCGTTTGCCGGTAAGGTCCACGGCATAGAGATGGAAGCCCGGCAGCGACCGTTTCAAGGTGATATCCGCGTTGCCGCGCCGGATCAGCACCGGGACTTTTCCCAGATGGTCGACGACCTGGCGGCGGCTTTCGGAGAACATCATGCCGCTGTTTTTGGATTCGGTCAGATGCAGCAGCAGAATACGCTGCGAATCCCGCAGGGATTTGCCGTCGACGGCCGCGGCCAGAAAAGCGGCAAAACCGCCGTGATTGGCAATGTGCAGGAACGGCAGATCCGCGGTCTCACCGTCCTGCAGCAAGGCTCCTTCGCTGGCCGGCGTGGTCACGGTGAACTTGGCGGCATTGGGTTCGAGTACGATTTCGCCCGTTTCGGAAGTAATCCGGAACGGATCGGGACGGAAACACCGTTCGCCCAGGCCGCTTTGGGTACTCAGCGCCGCCAGAAATGCCTTGCCCGACAACGCCGGATTCAGGACCGGCACCGGCCAGGGATGGTGAAAAACGCCGGAATCAAGTGGCAATACGGTCGCGCTGTTCGCGGGCAGGGAAGCCGGATAGACGACTGTGCCGATCCGGCCCAGAAACATTCCCAGCCGGGCGGAGTCGCGCATGCGAAAATCCGCATCCGGCAGTTGGGACAGTTTACGGCTGATGACGGAGGGAAAGGCCATCGAGGCGGTCCGGACATCGCCGCGGCGGAAGAAACACACGCCCGCCCGTTCCGAAAGCAGTCGGATGGGGTCATCGACCACGGTGAACATCGTCAGCTCGAAAGCGCCGGCGCCCGGAATATTGTCATTCTTGTCGGTGTAAAGGAAGCGATAGAGGCCGCTCCAGCCCTGAAGCGCGGCATACGCCCCGGTCAGAAACGCGCCTTCGACCGCGTAACGGTTCGGGAAACAGAAGTTCCATTCGGTGACGGTGAACGGTTTGCCGAAAATCCGCGACGACGCGCATTCGGTCATCGGGTCCAGCAGCGAGTTCATGGAACTCCGGTTGGAAATCTGATAGGGGAGTTCCCAATTGTTGCCGAGAAACGCCGGGTGGTCGAAATAAAAATGATTGTCCACATAGTCGTAAATTTCCCGGATCGGATACACCAGACCGGTGTTGCCGCAGTTGAAGTCCGTCAGCGGACTCCGAACGCCGAGTTGTCGCAAATACTTCTGGAAATCCTGAAATCCGTTCTTGAACACTTCCGAATAGAAAGTTCGGCGCGCCCGGTCTTCGTCGCCGGACGAGGCATAGTGTTTGCGACCGGCAGGCGAGTTCCGGAACGCCAGGTCGTACTGCCGTTTGGCTTCCGGAAATATATTCAGCAGATCGAAAAGGGTATTTTCGTTGAGCAAACTGATATGGGTGATCGCGGGGTCGTCCTTCCACGCCAGGCCGGTATACGGATTGACATGGTTCATCAGTTGCGCGGCAAAGGTATACATATTCCGGCGGACCGAGTCGTTGACATACGTCAGCAGCTTGATTTCTTCCCGAATCTTCGGGACGTTGACGTCATGTAATTCTGCCTGGGGAATGGCTCGAAGCGTGTAGAAATCCAACGTGACGTAGATGCCGTGTTTCTTCAACGCGGACACCAGATAATCCAGTTCGTCAAGCCGCGCCGGGTCGAAATCCGTGGAGCGTTTCTGATGCAGCGTCAATAGCTCGTCGAAATGATGGATGCGGGCGGCGTTGTAACCGCTTCGCGCCATATGCAACGCCATCCAGTCGGCATTGGCGTGCGTCATGAACGCCCCGTAAAAACAGAGGTTCGCGCCGTAGAACCGGACGGCTTTTCCCGGCCGGTTGGCAAATTCGAAGTGATCGCCCGCGACCCGCAGAAAACCGTATTTTCCCGCCGGCGCTTCCTCCGGCCGGGAAAAATCCAGAATACTGCCGGGAACCATTTCCATGGTGGAACGCAGGGCTTTCCACTTGACTTCATCGGCCACGATGGTATTCCGGTCGGCGTCGATGCCTTCCAGCGGACGATTGCTCAACGACACGCCGGCAATCATCCAGACCTGTTTGCCCGACGCGGCGATCGAAACCTGTTTCACCGGAACGTTTTTAAGAGGAATCGCCGTCTGATAGAGGGCAATATCGGTATAGAAATTCTTGCCTTTCCAGCCCATCACGCCCTCCGGTAGCCAGGCACACAGCCAGAAGTTGGCGGTGTGGACGCCGTTGCGGATCGTCTGTACCGTCGACGGTGTTTTGCCGTCGGCGTATTCCACCGTCACCGTGCCGGCGTCTTCCCGCTTCGGCCAAGCGGTGCCGGTCAGAAGATGAAGAAAACGGGCGGTCACGGGATAGGACAGTTTCAGGTCCGCCTGTTTCAGAAAATATGTCCGTTCCGGGCCGGCCATGCCGAGACAGGCCCGACCGCCGTTGGCGGCCGGATTGACGATGTCGAACGTCACGCCGTCAAACCGTTGCCGGCCGACCGGAAACATCCGCAGATCGTTGACCGGTCCCTGATCGGTCCACCCGCCCTTGCCGTCATCGGCCACATCGTCGCGAAATCCCATGTTGGCACATCCGGCCAGTGACAGCGGGGTGTCGTGATACGGTTCGAACGTCAGATCGAAATCCAGCTTGCCGGTTTCGGCGGCAGCGGCGGAACCAAGGCGCAATTCCAGCAGCGGCTGCTTCCATTCGCGATTGTCCTGAAAACAAACGCCGAATTTTCCGGTGAATACCAGCAGGCCTTGCGGCTGCGGAATCACGATTTCATGGATATCTTTGAACAAATATTGGAAGGTGCCGGGAACAAATTCCCGGGGAAAACTACAGCGTTTGCCGTCAATCCACAGCGGCGAATCGGCGGTCGCGGCAATCGGCAGCAGCAGCCGGAGTTCCAGCCGCGGGGCCGGAGTCGAGCCGGTTTCCGAAGCGATGCTGCCCCGGAAGCGCAGGTGATTTTTACGCGACATTGCGATGCCGGGGGTAAAGCGATAACTCCCCCGGGCAGTCCGCAGCAGGATTTGCCGCGGTTCTCTGGTTGTGGCGGAGGACGGTTCGGAAACGATCATCGCCGGCGTGATTTCCTGCCGGGAAAAATCGGGCGCGACCAACTGAAATTCAGCGGTTTGTCCGCCACCGCGAATGCCCGTTCCATCCGGGATCAGCGACAGCTCCGCCGTTGCCGCTATTGCCATCGCGCCACTTACGCTTAACCACATTCCTATCCAATATTTCCACATCAACATTCTCTCCTTTTGTCTCAGTCATCGTTAACCTTGGCGCCCCAGAAGCCGTTCCACGGGGGCGCGGTATAGCGGAACCCCAAGCCGGAAACGCCGGCATATTCTTTATCGGTATGACCGTCTCCATACGCAGTATTAATCCGTAAATTATGGCGCGGAGCACGGTAACACTGATCCTGCCAGCCCAGATCGTCCATCACGGCCGCCGCGCCGTTGGCATAAACCGCCGGGCTGGTATCGGCCAGTACGCTGGTCTTGCTGGGATGGAAGAGCCGTGTCGTGCGGCCGCCGGCGTACGAGGCAACGTCAAAGCCCGCCCATGGTTCCAGGGAGGCAAAATAGACGTTCATCCCATAATTTTTGGTATAATAATTGTCTTCATCATGTTGCGCCGGGCAGCGGAAGATGGGCAGCGGTTTGCCGTCTCGCATCCAGTCCCCTTGCACTTCCGCCCATTTGCCGCCTAAATAACCGGACAGGAAAGCGCACCAGTTCCGATGGGTGCCGTCTTCCGAGCCGACGGTCGGAACCCGGTTAAAGTCATTTTCATAACTGTAGCAGGCCGTGATCTGATTTTTCAAGTTGGAAGTACAATTGATGGCGTATGCCGCAATGCGCGCCTTGCCGAGGGCCGGCAACAACAGCGAGGCCAGAATGGCAATGATGGCGATAACCACCAAAAGCTCAATGAGTGTAAAATTGTTTCCATTTTCCGTTTTCATCTTTTTTTCCCTCTCTGTTTTGGGGTTTGTTTTTACCCGCATGAAATATCCTTTCAAGGTTCAAACTCATCGGTTTTCCGGCATGGAAAGTTCACACTCGTTTGCCATGCAAATTTTGAGTTGCCGAGCTGCCAGCCGGGCAACGATATCCGACGTGATTCGATTGGCGCCGCCACACGATTGGCGGATGACCAGCGTATTGGCCGCTGGCGTGTGGGAATGCCATTCCACGCCTGCGGCTGCCGCCAGCGCACACCGGACCAGCGAATCCGCCAGGCTGGCATAGTCGCCCTGCAAACTGCTCAACGGCGGGTCGGCAAAGGCTGCTTCGGACGAATTGTTGCAGCCGATGATTTGAAAGTCCCGAGGCGCTGTCAAGCCCAATTTATGCATGGCGGTCATAAAGCGGATGGCATGCAGGTCATCATAACTGATGATTGCAATTTTGCCGCGAAATTCGGACCAGCGAACCGCCAAGCCATCCATTTCGATGGAATCTCCGCCGACCAGCGCGGCCAGATTGTTCAAGCCATGCTGATAAATATATTCGGAATACGCCACCAGATCTTCCTGCATGGCAGCATCGGTGCGGGTATTGGGTCCCAGCAACGCGATGCGCGTCGCTCCCAACAGCCGGTAATAATCGCAGAGGGCTTTGACCCCCAACCCCATGCCCAGTCCGAAAACCTCGGGGGCTTCAAAGCAATGTGTTTCCAGTCCCGGAATCAAAACGGGTAGCACGAACGGCATTTTACAGCGACCGCCGAATGCCGCCAGCGAAGACAGATCCCGGTATGGCACCCAGGGAATGATCAACGCATTGCAACCGTCGGCCATGAATTGTTTTACCGCACGGTCGGCATCTTCGCCGAACCCGTCGGCGCTGGCCGTATGCAGCTTGGCACCGTGTTGGGCCACGGCCTTGTTGATCTCTTTGACCATCTGCATGCCATACGCATCGGCATTTTCATGGATCAACATGCCGAAAATCCAGGGTTTGCGGGGAACTGCCGCCGCTGCGATTCCGGCGCCGGCCACAAACGAACCGCTGCCGACATTGCAGACAATCAACCCCCGCGCCGACAGCCGTTGCAGCCCCTTGCTGGCGGTAATTCTGGTCACGCCAAGCTGTTCCGCCAACGCGCGCACGCCGGGCAACTTATCGCCCGGTTTGAATTGGCCTTGTTGAATCATTTCTTCAACATATGCCGCCACGTAGGGATATTTCTTTTCTCTCGTTGCCATTTTTTTTGTAGTGTTATATATGCCACATGGTGTCATAGGTTATTATAATGAAAACATCCTGTTGTGTCAATAGGCAATTCGGTTATTTGAGCCGTTTTTCGGAGGATTTTTTCCGCTTTTTTCCGATGGTGTTTCCGGACGAAAAAAAACGGGGTGATGGAGATTGAGTTTTTTTGTCTATTTGTTTGACTGGCAAAGAGATAAACAGACTAAAAATTTTGCGGTTAAATTAAAATCTCAAGGCAGCACGGAACACTCTGACCGCACTTTCTGCCGGCTCTTCATCGGACGCCGGATTGCAAGTCGGGCGTCGAAACGCTTATGCGTTCCTTTTTACCTTGCCGGAAAACGTTTTTTCTGCGGTTTAACCGGTTATGAACCTTTCGTATTGCGAAAGTGGCATAGATGTCTTTCCGACGCCGGACCGTATTCCGTTTCCGTCATGGTTGCTTCATCTCGGTTTTTCGCAATTCGAGGCCGAAGATGCGCCCGGTATCCTGTTCGGAAGCCGCCTCGAACCGGAATTCGCCGGAACTTTTTCCGGCGAGAAGTTTCGGCGGGATCGGACAGACGTGATCCACCCATTCGCCGGGACGGGAATTATCCGGATGCAGTTCGGCAATTTTGACGTCCTGAACAAAAATCGTAACATGGTGACGATAGTTCTGATCCACCCATTCGCCGCCGTATGTGGTAACGACCAGTTCCAGCGGCGTCCCGGTCACGCATTTCAGCGTATAACGGAAATATCCGCCGGGCTGGGCCTTCCGCCATTTGCGGAACAGACTTTCACCGGTGTCGGTCTGGACTCCGGCGAATTGATGATCCACTTCCGACTGTTGAAAGCCGGGATGAACTTCGTCGACCCGCCGCAACGCCGCCAGCCGCTGCTGTTCCGCCGTCCGTTGCAGTTGCTTCCGGCGTCGCCGCCAGGAAGTTGCCGACATCATCAGAAAATAAATCGCGTAATATTCGTTGTAGACGGAAAAGAACGGTTTGAACTTCAGATCGTGAGGCTTGACCAGCCCCCGGGACCGGAAACAGCCGAATGCCTTTTGTGGGATCAGGCCGTCTTTCAACTCCTGCTCCGTAGCCGCAGTAATGACCGGGGCAACGCCATCGATCTTGCCTCGGGCGTCGATATGCCCTTCCCACCGCATAGCCGCCTCGTTGACGGCGTTTTTCGGCAACGGCACCACCCCCGCCAGCAGCAACGGCCCGTATTGCAGCGCCCGGATGGAAGATTTTCCGCGCAACGGCACCATGTGCAGCTCGAACGGCAGGGCTACGCGCACGATATCGCCGTCTTTCCAGTTGCGTTTTACCGGAAAATATCCTGCCTGCAGTTTAGGCGTCGACCGGCGTCCGTTCACGGTCAGCGTCATCCGGTCACACCAGTCCGGCTGCCGGAACGCCAGCGTGAAATTCCGTGGCGACTTCAACCGTAGCGTAAATTCCGCCGTTTCCCCCAGCGGGAAATTGGTACGGTTGGTCAACGTCAGTCCCCATTCCTCCGCCTTGAGCCGGGAGGCAAAATAGAGATTGACCGCCACGCCGTCCGGACGGCGGGAATACGCCAGTTCGCCGTAGCGGACCGGATTTTCCAGTCCGGTGCCGACGCAGCACCACCAGCCGCCTTGCGGACGCGAGAGAATCTTGCAGCCCAGACTGCCCAGACCGAGAAAATAGCCGAATTCGCCGCCGTGACGGCCGATATTGGCCGCGACATGGTTGATCAGCGTCCGTTCCACATAGTCGATGATGGATTTCCGGCCCTGCCACTGAAACAGATATTTGGCCAGTTTCAACATATTGTACGTGTTACAACCTTCGCCGGTCCACGGTGTCAGATGGCGGGATTCGGCGCCGACCGGGAAAAAGTGTTCGCTGTCGCCGAACGAACCGTTGGTAAAACAGCGTCGGCCCGTGACTTGCCGGAAAAAGAAGTCGGCGGCCGCCGCATCATCGGGGGCTCCGGCCAGTTCATAATTTTTCGCCATCCCTAGAATTTTCGGAATTAACGTGTTGCAATGCTTGCCGTTCAGCCGGTCCTGACGGTGCTTGATCGGGTCCAACACGGTCGCGTCGTAAAAAGCGCGCCGGGCAACGGCCAGCCAGTCCGGACGCCGGAGCAGTTCGCTCCAGGCCAGCATGACTTCATAGATGCCGCCATGCTCGCAGACCAGCATTTGCCGGACTTGGGCCGCGTCGAGGTTTTCCACTTGACGAAGCAAAAAGCCGACCAGGCCGCCGCCGACTTCCGCCGCTTCGTCCACTGCGGCATAGACTTTGGCGTCCAGCAGTCCGGCCAGAACCTTATGAACCACGTAATACGGCGCCCACAGTCCGTTCAACTGAAACGGCTGGACTTCGATTTTTCCGCTCGCCAGATCGGTAAACCCGGATTTGTTCATCGGCAAACCATAGCCGTCGCCGTTGGCCTGCTGGCACCGGGCCAGTTCGGACACCAGATATTGAATCCGTTCCTGTACCGCCCGCCGTCCGCTGCCGGCATACAGCCGTGCCACCGCCGAAAGATAGTGGCCCAGGGAATGACCGGCCAGGCTTGACAGTTCCCATTCGCGATACCGTTCCCGTTTCGGCGGCAGTCCGGCCTGTTCCAGAAACGGCGCCAACAGCCGGTCCGGATCGATTTCATCCATCAGGTAATGCGCGTGAACATGCGCAATCCGTCCGAGGGGACCATTCAGCAACCGAATCTTCGATAACGCATAAAATGAAGTTTTCATCTGCCGTCGTCAGCTCCGGAAATTAGATTGAATATTTTTACTCTGAAAGTTTACTTGCCAACCCGCCGCTCTTCAATCGGCAATAAGAAAGAAAGTCCTGTTCATAATCCGCCGGCGATTCCGGACGGCGGATTTCGACCAGCTTCACCGTCCGCTCTGTCGCTTCCGCATACGACGCAAAAACGCCGGTTGCCACTCCCGCCGTCAGCGCCGCGCCCAGCGCGCCGCATTCCCGCACCTGCGGCTTGACGACCGGCACGTCCAGAATGTCGGCAATCATTTGCCGCCAGAACGGCGATTCCGCGCCGCCGCCGGACACCTGCAACCGTCCGACCGGACAGCCGCCGTGTTTCAGTTGCGCCAGAGCGTCCTTGAAATAGAAGATTACGCCCTCCATCGCCCCCTTGAGAATATCGGCCCGGGAATGGGCCAGCGACAGCCCGGCAATGGCACCTTGCCCGCCGGAGGCATAATCGAGTGGTCCCGTCTCGTCAAAGTACGGAAAAACCACCGTCGGATATCGCGCCGCCGCCAGTTCTTCATTCATCCGTTCGTAAACTTTTTCGTCCGGCAAATCGCGGAACATTTCCCGCCGCAGCCACTTGATCAGCGCTCCGCCGGAACCGTGATAAATGAAACTGACATATTGTCCGGGGACGGAGGCCGGTTCAATATTCAAACCCAGCCGCCCGAACGGTCCTTCGGGTTCCGGCCGGCGGTGAACCAGCACCATGCAGGCATACGTGCCCAGACCGAGCATGGCCGTGTCCGGTTCGCACCCGCCGGTTCCCAGCGCGGCGGCACACTGATCATGCGAACCGCTGACGATTTGGACAGCGGTCGGTAAATGCAGTTGCCTGGCCAGGGAGGGGCGAATTCGCCCCAGCGGTCGCCCGGACGGAATCGGCGGCGGCAATTTATCCGCATCCAATCCGGCCACTTGTAACAGCGGTTCCGACCAGTTGAGTTTTTCCCGGTCGAACAGCAATGTTCGGGACGCCAGCGAGTAATTCGCCTGGAATTCTCCGGTCAGCATGAAAGTAACGAAGTCCGCCCAGGGGAGAAATTTTGCGGTCGTGCGGTAGAGTTCCGGTTCTTCCGCCTTGATTCGGGCCAGATTCGGCAACGCATAGCCGCCGTTCGCCGGCTGTCCGGTCAGCCGATAGAGTTCCGCCCGCCCGACCGCCGCCAGAAACCGTTCCCGGTAGCGGTCGCCGCGCGTGTCCGTGCCAAGGACGGAATTGCCGCAGAGGGAACCATTGCGGTCCACCGGAACCATGGCTTCGCCCATCGACGTGGCCGTCAGCGCGGTGATGTCTTTGGCCGAGGCGGCGCAGTCACCGATGACCTGATCGATTTTATCCCATACTTCCCGGCTGTCCAATTCCGCCTGTCCGGGGCGGGTGCGGATCACGTCATATTCGCGATAGGCCGACGCCAGCGTCCGACCCTCCGGATCGAACACGGACGCTTTGCAGCCGGTGGTGCCGATGTCGATTCCCAGCAGACTCATGAAATTTATTTCCGTCCGAAGTTCTGATAGTTGAGCGTTTCCAGAATTTCCAGCATCAGATCCGACGCCTTATCGATCGAGTCCATCAGATACCGATTCGATTCGACCGACTCGAAGTCGTTGCCGAACAGCGCTTCCGCTCGCTTGAACAGATTTCCGGCGGCGTAGCGGCCGGCTTCGCGGGCGATTTTCGTCCACATGTTAACGCGGACCACGCCGTCGTCGGCCAAACTTGCCATCTGGTCCCGGTTTAACGACGACGTACCGTGCAGCACCAGCATTTTGCGGCCGAGCATTGCGGTCAGACCGCAGGCGCGATCATGCAGATACCGGACGCCGCCGCTACCGGTTGACTGCTGTTCCGTGCCCAGATCGGCCACCAGAAAATCGATTCCGGTCATGTTGACATAGGCGGCGGCTTTCGGCAGATAGTCGTCGCCGGCGGAAGAATCGGATTTGGTGTGCTTGTCGGCCACGGCCAGTTCTTCCATGATTCCTTCCACCAGAATCTCCCGACCGTATTTTTTCACGTAGTCGCGGGTCATGGTCCGGTTCCGTTCCGCCGGATAGCGTTGGGCATCGAACATGGCCGACGCCAGATATTTCGTCCCTTCGGTCAGCGCCCAGTTGTCGCGTTCCGGATCGGCATGATCCAGATGCGGCAGCACGGTGATGGCGTGATAGGGCGAATCCGGATTGTCCACCAGCACGTGCAGGTGGTCCATGATGCTGAGAAAGCCGAGCTTGGCGTCCTTGCAATGGGTGATCCGCTGGGCCTGGGGCATATACGGGTAGTTGAACGTCATGGCGAGGGCCAGCGGCACGCTTTCGAGCTGGTATTTGTCGCAGAACTTTTTGGCCGCCAGCAGAATGGCTTCGGTGTTCCAATGGCTGGCGGTACAGAAAATCGCCATCGACGTTTTGCTTGCCATCACTTTTTCCACGACTTTCAACGTATCTTTTCGGGCGGTGAGAATGGGCATGATGACTACTCCTGTCCGGCGCGCAGGTTGTGCTTGATTTCTTCCAGCGTAGGATCGACCGGATCGAATTCCAGATGGTCGATATGGCGCGCCGCTTCATAGAGCGCCGCCGAGAAATGTCCGTAGGCGCCGGCCACGTGATGAATGTACGGACCGTAAATGAGTTTTTCTTCCCACTGGGGCCAATCGTTGACTTGCAGATACGTATAGGTACCCTGATTGAACGGTCCGGACACGGTTTGACCTTCGCCGCAGAACAGCGAATATTTGCCGTTGACGCCGTCGAAACGGCAAATCGTCACCGGCCCGTCCTGAATCCGCCAGTTGCACGTGCCTTCGGCATGGCTCGGGAGGACGAAATGTTTGCCGATCCGGCGTTTTTCCGCCGCCATCGACGCCGGGAACGGGCCGCAGTGCCACAGCAGTTCGGCGTTGTCGTTGTCGGGATGACGGATCGTCAGGTCGCTGAAAAACGTTGGCTGCTCGAAATGGGTGCAGGATTGCAGCAACAGCGAGGTCAATGCGCCGTGGATGTCGGTTTCACAGGCCACCGGCAATCCGTCGGCGGTCAGTTCCGCCTGTACGAAGCAGGAACAGATATTCAATTCTTCTTGGAGAACATCCCAACATTGAAACGCCAGCGCGCCGAGTCCTTCCGCCATGCTCCATTGCCGCAGCGCCAGCTTCAGCGCGGCCAGCTTGATCGGCAAATCCTTGCTCATGCCGGAGAAATCGGCGGTTTTGACCATGCCTGCCGCAATGTCTTTGACGTCCGGCGTCGGCGACGCCAGCATCTTTTTCACCTCGGCAATCAGCTTGCTCAAGTCGACCGGAATGATCTGGATGCCGAACTTTTCCAGCAGTTCGCCTTCATTGACGATCACCGAATAAAAATCGCGCGGCCGCGTTGAGACCTGCCCGATGCGCGCCCCTTGAAAATGCCGAACGGCGTCGGCGGCGCGCAGAAAATTCAGAAATCCGTGTGCAAACACCGGCGAATCCAGCCGCGAACTGGTGATGTAGGTGAATTTTACGCCGCAACGCTGCATCACTTTCGAGGTGGCAAACAATCCGCACTGCGAGTCGCGCAACCGTTCGCCGTCCGGTCCCGGCGCTTCGTCGCGCGGTCCCCAGAGCAGGACCGGCTTGCCGATCTTTTTCGCCGCCAGCGAAACCGCTTCTTCGGTTCCGAAATTACAGTGCGGACAGAATACCGCATCGACGCCCTGTCCGATAAAATACCGGGCCGCCTTGTCCGCTTCGCCCGCGTCATGCAGCAACCCTTCTTCGTTGAGCCATTCCAGATCGATAATTTCGATTTTCGGGGCCAACTCCCGGATCTTTTTCAAGGTCAGTGTTTTATACTTCAGCGCGTCCGCCTGGGAGAAAAATCTTCTCCGGGTCGGCAGAAAACCCAGCCGCAATGGCGTGTACATAGCAACTCTCCCGGTCTGTTTAAAAATTAGTTTTCACGTGTCAACAGAAAATATTATAGATCACAAGTTTTCACGTGTCAATAGGTAACTTTCAAAAAACTTCTAAAGTTTTTTATTTATTTGACCATTTTATTGGACCCATTGTAATGGGACGCCAGTCTCAAGCGTGTTTTAGCCGGTAATTCGTGGGCGGCTTGCTTGCCGGGCTGGAAAGTTAAAAAAAGGCGGACAACGTGCAAAGCGGAAAAGTAAAATTTTTTCAAATTGTGGAATGGCGGTGAAAAATTTCCAAATTTTTCGGGTTTTTTTCTGAGAACTCGTTTTGAGACGCTCGTTGGTGACACCGTTGATTGGCCATCGGCTCCGGTCAATCCCGGCCCACCGGCTCTGGTGCTTGTCTGAATCGGTTCAGATAGCGGCGGTACAAGACCAGTTCCGCCATTACCCAGACGATGAAAATGCCGACATTCACTTTCTGAACCACCGGTCCAGTTATCCGGCTCCAGTCCAATACATGGGCATGACAGAGTTTCAAAATTACCAGTTGCACCAGCAGAACAGTTACGGCAAATCCGACCCAGCCGAGCTTGTAACGCAGCGAACAATATTCCGGCAGCGCCCCGATCACCAGAATCAGACAGCCCGGTACGATCAAGACAAAAGCGCTGTACACGGAAAGATTGTGCAGATCGGCATGCAGATTGTACGGCGTCAGCGCCACTCCGATCAATCCCAGCGAAAACCCGGTGCACAGCAGAAAGCCCAACCCTTTCACGGCCCGGTTCCATCCGAGACACTGAACCCGGATATACCAGAACGGAATCAACGCCAGCATTGCCGCTCCCAATCCGATGTTGAACAGCAGACAGGCCGACAAATTGCGTGCGCCTTCATGCGTCACCGTCATGCCCAACGCGCTGATATGTCGGTGAAAAAACGAATAGCCACCCCAGTGCCCCCGGCTGTCGGGATAGACGATCATTGCCAGGGCCAGGACGATCAGGAAAAAAATCAGCATTCCCCATACCAGCCGCAGAATCTTTTCTCTCCACGCCACCTCTTGGGTTGACATTGCCGTGCTCCTGAAACCATGTTTAAACTTGTGTATGAAACGGATGTATTAAAATAGCGGATGACGCCATTAATGTCAACTCGCTGGGGGCCGGGGAAATCGCGGCAAAACGAATTTCCGGTGCGAACCCCCTGAAAAATTGGCAAATTTTTCAAGCGTTTTCTCCGGACACGAAAACCTCAGGCAAGCGATTCCAGTTCCATGATTTGAATCAGTTTGGCCCGTTCGGCATCCCACGTGTAATGGTGGAGAAAATGCTGGTGTCCGGCGGCGCCGAAGGCGGCCCGTTGCGCCGGATTGCCGGCCAGTTCCACCAGCCGTTTCGCCATGGCGGCGGTATCGAATTCGTCCACCAGAAATCCATTGTGACCGTCGATCACTTCTTCGCCGATGGCGGAATGGCGGGTGGCGAGGACCGGCAGTTTGTAAGCCAGCGCTTCGACAATGGCGAGCGGCAATACTTCTTCGTCCCCATTTCGACTTTTGACACTATGCTGAATGAAGATATCGGCGGCGGCCATCAAGTCCAGAACCTTGTGGTTTTCCACCGCGCCGTGGAAGGTGACTTGGTCGGCAATTTCGAATGCCTGCGCGGCATCCACGGCGGCTTCGAACAAAACGCCGTCGCCCACGAAATCCAAGTGCATATTGGGGCATTCGGCAAGGGCGCGGCGAAAGGCGTCGAGCACCAGAATCGGCGCTTTCTTGTCGACCATCTGTCCGACGGCCAGTACTCGCAACGGCGCGTTATTCCGGGTCAGCGCGCTGACATCGGGAATCGGAATGCCGCAGGGGACGACATGAATCTTTTCCGGGGGCAGACCAAGCTTTGTCAACCGGTCGGCGGCGTTCTGGCTGGCGGCGATAATCCCGGCCGCTTCCCGATAAGTCTGATAACGGATGGCAAAGGTCGGGTCCTGAAGACGGGCGGAGACATCGTAATCGTGACTGTGAACGTAAAATTTGATATTGAGCAATCCGGCCAGTTTACACCAGAGCAGCGATTCGTCTAGAAATTCGCTCATCATAATCCGCACGCGATGCTGCTGGAGCAGTTCGCAGATTTTTTTGAGGTGGTCGCGGTCAAAAATATCGAGGTAAAACGTTGGCGCTTCGGGTTTCCAGAACACATTCTGGCGGGCTGCAATTGCCAGATTTTTGCCCGGAAGCAACCAATCGATATGACGCTGAAGGAACGGCTGTACCGCTTCCCCTACCACCGGGGCAACGATCGCAAGCGGATATACTTCATAAGGTTCGTTTGTCATTCAAGCACCGGAGTCTGAAGTTTGATTCTAAGAAGACAATATAATTGAGAGAAAAATTTTTCAAGGCCGAATTCGGGAAAACGCAGCTCAAATTACGCGAATAACGTTTCCGGCCAGGAGCCCTCCGGCGCAGGTAGCGGCCTTTTGATTGGGGGGACGCGGTTCTTTTCTGTCTTTTATCATCCTGCGGCGTAAGTTGATAAAGAAAATAAAGGAAAGTAAAAGTTTTGCGGGGTAAAAATTGGGACATGGAGAAGAAATGGGGAGTGGTTTCAAAATTTCCCGGTGTCTTCTCAACTTCCCGCGATTTGAGACTTCCGTCGCCGCCCTCGACGGGAATTTTAAGCAGTGGGAAATCGCAATCCCGATTTGAAAAATGCGGTATTGGTGATAGTAGTTTATTCCGATGATATTTAAAACGGTAACGAGCTTCTGAAACATATGGACGGCGAACGACCGCGTCCCGGACATCATCGGAAAGCCTACCTTCGATTCAGACTGTAGCAAGAGGTATTATGACGAAGCATATTTTTATTACCGGAGGCGTAGTTTCTTCACTGGGGAAGGGAATCACGGCCGCCTCGCTGGCCATGTTGCTCAAGCAGCGGGGCTATCGGGTGGCGATGCAGAAGCTCGATCCCTATATCAACGTCGACCCCGGAACGATGTCGCCCTATCAGCACGGCGAAGTGTACGTGACGGAAGACGGGGCGGAAACCGACCTCGACCTGGGACACTACGAACGCTTTGCCGGCATCACCTGTTCCAAATCCAGCAACTACACGACCGGCCGCATTTACAGCAACGTGATCGCCCGGGAACGGGAAGGGGGATATCTGGGCGGGACGGTCCAGGTGATCCCGCATATCACCGACGAGATCAAGGCCGCGATCCTTTCGCTGGACAACCCCGAAACCGATATTGTGGTTAACGAAATCGGCGGGACCGCCGGGGACATTGAATCGCATCCGTTTCTGGAAGCCATCCGGCAGTTCAACCATGAATTCGGTCCGGGCAATTCCATTTTCATTCATCTGACGCTGGTGCCGTACATCAAGGCGGCCGGCGAAGTCAAAACCAAGCCGTCGCAGCAGTCGGTGGGGATTCTGCGGGAAATCGGGATCATTCCGAACGTGTTGATCTGCCGTTGTGAACGGTCGATGGAAAAAGATCACTTCCGCAAACTGGCGTTGTTCTGCAACGTCCGGGAAGACTTGGTGATCGAAGAAAAAGACGTCGAACACTCCATTTACGAAGTGCCGCTCGAACTGGCCACGCAACAGCTTGATACCAAGGTGCTGGACATGCTGGAGCTGCCGCACCGGAAACTCGATCTGACCGAATGGAAGGCGATGGTGACTCATGTCATCAATCCGACCAACGGGAAAGTCAAGATTGCCGTGGTCGGCAAGTATATCAGTCTGCGCGATGCGTACAAAAGCATTTATGAAGCGCTGTCCCACGGGGCGACGGCCAACAGCGTCAAGCTGGAAGTCGAGATGATCGAAGCCGAGGAACTGGAAAGCGCCGGCGGCCTAGCCAAGTTGAAAGGCATCAACGGTATTCTGATTCCGGGCGGCTTCGGCAACCGCGGCATCGCCGGCAAAGTGGCGGCGGTCAAATATGCCCGCGAAAACAAGGTGCCGTTCCTGGGCATCTGCCTCGGCATGCAGTGCGCTGTGATCGAATATGCCCGCGATGTGCTGGGTTATGCCGATGCCGACAGTACCGAATTCCATCAGGAAACCAAGCATCCGGTCATCGATTTGATGTATTCGCAGAAATATGTGACGGCGAAAGGCGGCACGATGCGGCTGGGCGCGTATCCATGCACGCTGAAGCCGGGGTCCCGGACGGCGCAGGCCTATGGGATGAGCAATATTTCGGAACGTCATCGTCATCGCTACGAATTCAACCCGATTTATGCCGAAGAACTGGAAAAGAAAGGCTTGAAGATCGTGGGGACGTCGCCGGACGGCAAGCTGGTGGAAGTGGTGGAAATTCCCACGCATCCGTGGTTTGTGGCTTGTCAGTTCCATCCGGAATTCAAGTCGACGCCGTTGAAGGCGCATCCGCTGTTCCGGGATTTCATTAAAGCGGCAATGGCAAAGTAACCGGCAGACTGCCGACGGAAAAAGACGAACAATACAAATTTGTATCCATTACAAAAATGTAATACAAAAATGTAACTTTGGCTTCGGCTCGATGCCACAGTTACATTTTTTTTACTTTTTTACGCTCGGCGTCGATTAGAATGGCCGGGAAGCGTGTTTATGGCATAAAAAGTGAGTATAAAGCGAGAAATACCCTGACGCCAGGGCAATGACAATAATGTCGTAACGATTACATTGTTGTCAATCGGCAACAGGATAGGATGAAACAAGTCGCAAAGACTTAAAAATAAAACCAAGAGGGAAAAAGCATTTAAAATGCAGTATGGCAATCAACTCCATCCAGACAAGGTCGGACTGTATGACTTCGCCAACGAACACGACGCCTGCGGGGTCGGTTTCGTAGTGAATGTCGATGGCAGTCGGTCCCATCAGATTGTACGACAGGCGATTCAGGTGCTGGAACGGCTGGAACACCGCGGTGCGGCCGGCGGCGACCCGGAAACCGGCGACGGCGCCGGGATTCTGATGCAATTGCCCGATACCTTTTTCCGGAGCCAGAAACTCGGATTCAAACTGCCGGCCGAAGGAACCTACGGGGTCGGGATGACGTTTCTGCCCAAGGAACCGGAACTCTGCGCCCGGTGTGAAAAAATCGTGGCTAACGCTGTGGCCGCGGAAAAGTTGACGCTGCTCGGATGGCGCGACGTGCCGGTAGACAGCAGTTGCATCGGGCGAATCGCCCGGGCGACGCAGCCGTTTATCCGGCAATTCTTCGTGGCCGGCAATCCGGATGAAAAAGATGTTGATAAGCTGGAACGCAAACTTTACGTATTGCGCCGGATGATTGAAAATACGGTGGCCAAGGAAACCGAATCCGGCGAACGGTTCTATATTTGCAGCCTGTCCGCCCGCGTGATCGTCTATAAGGGGCTTTTGCTGGCGCCGCAGCTGACGCGGTTCTACGGCGATCTGGACAGCAAGCACATGGAAAGCGCGCTGGCGGTGGTGCATCAGCGCTACAGCACCAATACGTTTCCGACCTGGCCGCTGGCCCAGCCGTTCCGTTATCTGGCCCACAACGGCGAAATCAATACCCTTCGCGGCAATCTGAATCAGATGAAAGCCCGCGAAGGGTGTCTTCAGTCGGACCTGTTCGGCGCCGACATCAAGAAGTTGATTCCGATCGTTAAGGAAAACCAGAGCGACTCCGCCTGTCTGGACAACGCGGTGGAACTGTTTGCTTCCGCCGGCCGCGATTTGCCGCACGCGATGATGATGCTGGTGCCGCAGGCGTGGGGACAGAAATATCAACTCGGCAACGACCTCCGCGGTTTCTTCGAATACCATGCGGGGCTGATGGAACCGTGGGACGGGCCGGCGGCGCTGGCTTTCACCAACGGCCACGGCGTCGGGGCGCTGCTCGACCGGAACGGTCTGCGTCCGGCCCGCTATACGATTACCAATGACGGTTTCATGGTGTTGGCCTCCGAAGCCGGCGTGCTCGATATTCCGGAAGAACGGGTGGCCCGCAAAGGCCGTCTGCGTCCGGGGCAGATCGTCTATGTCGACCTGCAGAAAAAGCGGGTCATGTTCAACGACGAAATCAAAACGTACTATGCGCGCCGCCGTCCGTATCGCCGCTGGGTGGATGAAAACAAGATCGCGTTGCACGGGTTGTTCGACTCGGTGGTGCCGGTAGAAGTGAATGAAGACAGTCTGCTGCGCCGTCAGAAGCTGTTCGGCTACACCCGCGAAGAATTGGACATGATCGTCGGGACCATGGCCAAGACTGGTCACGAACCGACCGGTTCGATGGGAAACGACGCCGCGCTGGCGGTGCTCTCCGAAAAACCGCAGTTGCTTTATAACTATTTCAAACAGCTGTTCGCTCAGATCACCAATCCGGCTATCGACCCGATCCGGGAAGAACTGGTGATGAGCATTATGACGTTCATCGGCAATCAGGGCAATATCCTGGATGAAAAGCCGATTCACGCCCATCTGGTCAAACTGAAGCGGCCGATCCTGACCAACGAAGACCTGGAACGGTTGCGGACGGCCAATCTACCGTCGTTCAAGGCGAAGACGCTGAAGATCGGCTTTCCGGTCAGTGCCGACGGCTCTGGGTTGGAACCGGCGTTGGAACAACTGGTCAAAGATGCCGAAAACGCCGTGCGCGGCGGTCACAGTGTGATTATTCTCAGCGACCGGGGACTGGCTGGCGATCAGGCGCCGATTCCGGCGTTGCTGGCGGTGGCGGCGGTCAATCATCATCTGATTCGGACCGGGCTGCGGACCAGCGCGGGGATTGTGGTGGAAACCGGGGAAGTCCGGGAAATTCACCATTTCGTGTTGCTGCTGGGCTACGGCGCAACCGCCATCAGTCCGTATCTGGTACTGGAAACGGTGGCGCACATGGTGCAGAACGGCGACTTGCCGAATATGAGCGTGACCGCCGCGATGGAAAACTATATCAAGGCGATCTGCAAAGGAATTCTGAAAGTCATGTCCAAGATGGGGATCTCCACCATCCGTAGCTACCGCGGAGCGCAGATCTTCGAAGCGGTCGGCCTGGGCAAGGACGTGATCGAAAAATATTTCACCGGAACGGTATCGCGAATCAGCGGGATCGGGCTGAAGGAAATCGCCATCGAAGCGGTAACTCGCTATCGGCTGGCCAACGACCACTCCACCGTGGGTACGACCAAGGTGCTTGATGCCGGCGGACAGTACAAATATCGCAACGACAGCGAAAAACATCTGTGGAATCCGGAAACCATTACCAAATTCCAGCAGGCGGTGTGGACCAATGACCGTAAGCTGTATGACGAATACGCGAAGTACGTCAACGATCAGTCGCGGCATTTGTGCACGCTCCGTGGACTGTTCAAATTCCGGCCGGCGACGCCGATTTCCATCGACGAAGTCGAACCGGCCAGCGCGATCGTCAAACGCTTCTGCTCCGGGGCGATGTCGTTCGGCTCGATTAGCAAGGAAGCGCACGAAACCATTGCCATTGCGATGAACCGCCTCGGCGGCCGCAGCAACAGCGGAGAAGGCGGGGAAGACCCCGTCCGGTTCAAGCCGCTGCCGAACGGCGACAGTCTGTGCAGCGCCATCAAGCAGGTGGCGAGCGGACGGTTCGGCGTGACCGCCGAATATCTGGCCAGCGCCCGGGAAATTCAGATCAAGGTGGCGCAGGGCGCGAAGCCGGGCGAAGGCGGGCAGTTGCCGGGCGACAAGGTGGACAAGGTGATTGCCCGCGTTCGGCACTCGACGCCGGGCGTGACGTTGATCTCGCCGCCGCCGCATCATGATATTTACTCGATCGAAGACTTGGCGCAATTGATCTACGACCTGAAGAATTCCAATCCGACGGCGACGATTTCGGTGAAGCTGGTTTCGGAAGTGGGCGTCGGGACGGTGGCTGCCGGGGTTTCGAAGGGCCATGCCGACCTGGTGTTGATCAGCGGTTACGACGGCGGGACCGGCGCTTCGCCGCTGACTTCGATCAAGCATGCCGGGCTGCCGTGGGAACTCGGTTTGGCCGAAACCCAGCAGACGCTGGTGCTGAACAACCTCCGCAACCGGATTCGGGTGCAGGTGGACGGTCAGTTGAAGACCGGACGCGACGTGATGATCGGGGCGCTGCTCGGCGCCGAAGAATACGGCTTTGCGACGACCGTGCTGGTGTCGCTGGGTTGCGTGATGATGAGAAAATGCCATTCCAATACTTGTCCGGCGGGGATTGCCACGCAGGACCCGGAACTGCGTAAGCGGTTCATCGGCAAGCCGGAATATGTTGAAACCTTCCTGCATTTCATTGCCGAAGAAGTGCGCGGCTATCTGGCGCAACTGGGACTACATTCGCTGGATGAAGCGATCGGCCGCAGCGATCTGCTCGACGTGAATGAAGCGATCAATTTCTGGAAGGCGAAGAATCTGGACTTTTCCGCGATTTTCGCGCGGCCGTCCGATCCGTCGCTCCCGGTGCGCTGCACGGTGGCGCAGGATCACGGCATTGCCAAAGCCTACGACAAAGTCAATCTGCTGCCCGAGGTGATGGACGCAGTGGAAAAGAAGAAGCCGGTCACCCTCAAGCGGACGATCAACAACGTCGACCGCACCGCCGGCGCGATTCTCTCCTACGAAATAGCCAAGCGGTACGGTAACGCTGGTTTGCCGGACGATACCATCACCGTGAACTTTACGGGATGCGCCGGTCAGAGTTTCGGGGCGTTTCTGGCGCACGGGGTGACGTTCGTTCTGGAAGGCGAAGCCAACGACTATGTGGGCAAGGGGCTTTCCGGCGGCAAGATTATCATCAAGCCGGCTTCCGGCATCAGCTATGATCCGGCCCAGAACTCGATTGCCGGTAACGTGCTGCTCTACGGCGCGACCAGCGGCAAAGTCTTCATCAACGGTCAGGTGGGCGAACGGTTTGCCATCCGCAACAGCGGCGCGTACGCCGTGGTGGAAGGCGCGGGCGACCATTGCTGCGAATATATGACGGGCGGCCGCGTGGTGGTCCTGGGCGATACCGGGGTCAACTTCGGCGCTGGGATGAGCGGCGGTCTGGCTTACGTATATGACGAAAGCAATCAGTTCGACGAACACTGCAACCTGGATATGATCGACCTGGAACTGGTGGCCGATCCGAAAGATATCAAGGAACTCAAGACGCTGATCGAAGAATACGTTCAGGCGACCGGCAGTGTAAAAGGCAAAGCGATTCTGGACAATTGGGAAAGCGCGTTGCCGAAGTTCGTCAAAGTCTTCCCGGTCGAATACCGCAAGGTGCTCGGCAAAATGATCAAGGAAGACGAAGAAGCCGTGGATCGCGCCGTGGCTCGGGACTAAATCAATCGCAAATTTGCATTTGAGGTGTAAAGATGGGTAATCCCAGAGGTTTCCTGGAAGTCGACCGCAAGGAACCGGGCTATCGTCCGGTGGACGAACGGTTGAAAGACTATAAAGAGGTGGAAAAACATCTCTCCGACGACGACATCAAGAAACAGGCGTCGCGCTGCATGGATTGCGGGATTCCGTTCTGCCATGGCTGCGGCTGCCCGTTGAGCAACAACATCCCCGAATTCAATGACCTGGTTTACCGGGGACATTGGCAGGATGCGCTCAACATTCTGTTGGCGACCAACAATTTTCCGGAATTCACCGGCCGGATTTGTCCGGCGCTGTGCGAAGCGTCCTGCACGGTCGGGATGCACGGCGACCCGGTTCTGATCCGTCAGATCGAACTGGCGGTGATTGAAAAAGGATTTCAGGAAGGCTATATCAAGCCGACGCCGCCGGTGGTTCGTACCGGCAAGAAGATTGCGGTGATCGGGTCCGGTCCGTCCGGCCTGGCCGCAGCCGACCAGCTCAACCGGCTGGGGCATACGGTGACGGTCTACGAACGCGATCTCTCCTGCGGCGGACTGCTGCGGTACGGGATTCCGGACTTCAAATTGGACAAGAGCATTGTTCAGCGCCGGGTCGATCTGATGAAGGCCGAAGGCGTGACGTTTGAAACCGGGATCGAAGTCGGCCGGGATATTGCCGGCGGATATCTGATCAAGAAATTCGACGCGGTTTGTCTGGCCAACGGCGCCAAGGCGCCGCGCGATCTGAAAGCGCCGGGCCGCGAACTGAACGGTATTCATTTCGCCCTCGAACTGCTGCATCAGCAGAATAGCCGCAACGCCGGGGAACCGATCGTCGGTGAACCGGTCTGCGCCAAGGGCAAGCGGGTACTGGTGATCGGCGGGGGCGATACCGGGTCCGACTGTGTCGGCACGTCCAATCGTCAAGGTGCGTTGTCGGTGACGCAGATCGAAATCATGCCGAAACCTCCGGAAGGCCGTTCGGAACATACGCCGTGGCCGCAGTGGCCGTATCAGTTGCGCACGTCCAGCAGCCACAAAGAAGGCTGCGAACGGATGTGGAACATTCAGACGAGGAATTTCGAAGGCAAAGACGGCAAATTGACCAAGGTCAATCTGGTCAAAGTGGAATGGGAAATCGATGTCGCCACCGGAAAACCGTTGAAATTCAAGGAAATTCCGGGCTCGGAATTTTCGCTGGACGTCGATCTGGTGTTTCTGGCGATGGGCTTCGTCGGGCCGGTCAAAAACGGGCTGTTGCAGGAACTCGGCCTGGAAGAAGACAAGCGCGGCAACGTCAAAGTCGGCGCCGATTTTATGACCAGTACGCCGGGCATTTTTGCCGCCGGCGATATTGCCACCGGCGCTTCGCTGGTGGTCCGTGCCATCTCCGCCGGAAGGAAAATGGCGGAATCGGTTGATAAATGGCTCAAGAGTAAGTAAATTACTCCTATTCTCGGAAAACCGGGGAAAATGGCCCTGCCGGTCGTCCGGCAAGACGATTTTCCCCGGTTCCGTATCAACCAGTGGTCGTAAGAAAACGGCGTGGGGACGCAATGGGGAAACGAAAGACGTCAAGACGCGCGGACGCGGCGAGGAGAGAAGAAGACGAGACGGCGACGCTGTCTTGCCGGATTCGTCCGCAGACGGAAATTTATGTCTGTCTGACGCTGGCGTGGCTGTTCGGGTCGACTTTTCTGCTGTCGCCGCTGCTGCAGAGCATCTTGTCGCGGTATTATGCGTTGACTATGCTTTACGGATTGATGGTGGCCATGGGACCGGCGCTGCTGATCCGGACGATCTGGACGGCTTGCCATGAGGAACCGGTGACGGTGGCGACCGACCGGATGAAATTCAAAAAGTATCTCTACCTGTCGCTGTTGTGGATGCCTTTCTGTCTGCTGGGATTGCCGAGGCTGCTGGAACGGCTGACGGACAACCGGATTCTCTTGTTCGACATCTGTTTTGTGTTGGCGATGATCGAGCCGGTGTGGCTGATTTATATCATGCTGAAAGGCGGGGAGAGGTCCTTGCCGACGGCGGAACCGATCAAATTGAAAAAATAGCGTTAAGTTCAGGAGTAGCTAAGATGAAACGGCTGGTGATGATGGTCCTGCTGGCCGGGCTGACCATGGGGGCAACTGCCGGGCATGCAAGTTCTTCCATGGTGGGAATCGGGACCGGACAGGGACTTTGCGAACCGGCCTGGACGCCGTTGCAACTGGGGGCGGTGCCGGGAGCGCAGGTCTGCGGACGGCGGACTGACACTTGCGGACTTTCCGTTTTTCTGTTGGGCGACAACAGCTTTGACCATGTCAATTACGGGCTTCAGTTTGCGCCCGTCTCATTCGTCGGGGAAAACTGCGGGGTATCGCTGTCGGTATTGGGCAGCATGAATGTCAATCGTGGCGTCAGCATGGCGCTGTTCGGAATGGAAACCCGCAACTACGGAGTCGGGGTCAGCCTTTACAACTGTTATCTGGGACGTTATCACAGCGGCGGGACGCAGTTCGGCGTGGTCAACGATGCCGGGCCGCAGGGAGCCGCCGGACGGCAATACGGCATTCTGAATATGGCCGAGGCCGGCTGGCAGTTCGGCCTTCTCAACTATAACCGCAAGGCGGCCATTCAGTTGTTGCCGTTCTGCAATTATTCCCGACCGGTGCCGTCGCCGTCGCCCGACGGGCCGATTCAAATCCGGCTGCTGGAACGAAAAAAAGATGGCATGGTACTGGAAATTATTACGCCATCTTATCATCTGACTAATTGGGAACTACCCCTGGGACGGGAACGGGAATTTCATTCCGTGTCGCCGGATCGCTGTGTGGCGGTCACGTTCAAGGAACATTCCCGTACTTTTCAGTTTGCGCTGTCCGGCCTGCATCTCCGGTTGCAAACGCAAAAAATGCCTGACGGAAGCGAAGGGATCAGCGGAGTGATGATCGATGCCCGAAAACAATATGAAATCGAGCTGACGATCCGCAACGGCAAAGTCTGCGATCACAGCAAATTGATTGCGGTTCATTCGGACGAGGAACGTTTGCCGCCGCCGGACGCGGTTGATAAATGATGGCAGTGTCGGTACATTATTCGACATGAAATTTCGTACGGGCTTAGGGGCGAGGATGGAGCAGGTGACAAGAATGAAAAAATTTTACGGAATATTGCTGGCGTTGGTGGTATGGGGCGTTGCCGGATATGCGGAGAAAGAAAAATCGCCGGACATGCCGTGGTACCTGAACAATGCGGTGTCCGGGGCGTCTTGGACGCCGTTGCAACTGGGCGTGATTCCGGGCGTACAGCTGTTCGACATGCGGACCGACACGTGTGGGCTGGCTTATTTTCTGTTTTGCAATTTCGGCTATCGCGCCACCAACTACGGTTTCCTTTTCGCTCCGGTCAACTATCATAGCGCCAACTGGGGAATCGCGGTTTCGCTGCTTGGCGCGTGCTCGGAAAACAACGGCCTACAGGTGTCAATGTCCGGCGGGGAAGGCCAGAACAACGGATTGGCAATCCGCTTTTTCAATTACAGCGACTACCGAAACAATGGAATACAACTGGGCGTTTTCAACCAGTCGAAATGCTGGGAACCGCAATCCGGCGGACAACTGGGTGCCTTCAACTGGGCCGATTCGGGCTGGCAGTTCGGACTGCTGAATTACAACCGCAACGCGGTCATTCAATATTTGCCGCTGGTCAATTTTTCTCATGCCTGGCCTCCGGTGCACCGGATTCCCGAAACGGTGGACAATCCGTTGCATTTCGTACTGCTGCGCCAGGACAAGGACCGGATTGCGCTGGGGTTTTACCGGGATGCGGCCGCCGGATGCCGCGCTTGCGGGTACCGCCAGAAATTGGAGCTGGTCTTCGACGACTGGCGGGAATATCATTGTCCGGCGGGGAAAACGACTGCGCGTAGCATCTTCCTGGTCGGCGGAGAAAAGCTCAAGGTCAAATATGCCGCAACCGGATTGCACCTGAAACTGCGGGCCGGAACGGATCGCGACCGCCGTTTCGTTGAAGGAATCGTTATCGAAGGCGCCCGGCTGCACCGGGTTGTGTTGGCAATTAAAGACGGCAAGCTGACTGACTACAGTGTTACGACTCGTTTTGACGCGGCTCATCCGGAACCGGAAAGCGGGTCGTCGGTAAAATTCAACGTCGATCTGATTCCGGACGAAATGCCGTAAGTACAGGAGGGGAATAACCATGATGCAGGAATGGCCGTTGGAAAGAGCTTTCATGCTGATCGAACCGGGGCCGGTGGTGCTGGTGACGACTCGCAATGGACGTAAAAACAACATTATGACGATCTCCTGGCACATGGTGATGGATTTCGGGTCCAGTCCGCGCTTTGCGCTGTTGACCGGGGCGTGGAATTATTCGTATGAGGCGTTGCGGAAAAATCGGGAATGCGTACTGGCGGTGCCGACGGTGGACCTCGGACCCAAAGTGGTGAGCATCGGCGACTGCTCCGGACGCGATACCGACAAATTCAAACAGTTCGGGCTGACGCCGGTCAAAGGCCGGAAAGTCAAAGCGCCGCTGATTGCCGAATGTTTGGGCAACATCGAATGTCGGGTGGTGGACTACATCGAAGCACACCGGATTTTTATTCTGGACGGCGTGGCGGTCTGGTATGATGCCGACCGTCGGGAAAAACGTACGCTGCACGCGGTAGGTGACGGCCATTTCGTTGTCGACGGCCGGACGCTCGACTACCGCAAGCTGATGACCGACAAGATTCCGCCGGGCGTCTGACTCAGGCGGACTGATTGTTTTTCCGATAGCGCGTAATCAGAACTTGCAACAAGGCCGTTTCCGCCGGCGTCATGCCGTCGATCCGCGAGGCCTGGGCCAAGGTCGTGGGCCGGATTTTGATCAACTTCTGCCGGGTTTCGTTTTTCAGCCCCTTGGCATGTTCGTAGTCGAAATCCGCCGGAATTTTCCAACTTTCCAGTCCGTTGAGCTTGGCAATCGACGCTTCTTCCCGTTTCAGGTAACCTTCGTAGTGCGACGAAATAATCAGTTGCCGCAATACTTTGGCATCGACCGGATCGGTGGTGTTCAGCACGTCCGGTTCCAGCGGGAACGGCAGTGCTGCGTCGGGATCGCCGGTGAGATGTTTGAGCTGTTCCCAGAGCGACTTGCCCTGATGTTTGGTGGTCCGGAAATAGTTTTCCGTTTCCTGCAATCGGGCTTCGTAACGTTCGTACCAGGCAAACTTTTTGCCGGAGAGCAGACCGTGTTGATACGCCCAGCGGCAAAGTCGCAAATCGCTGTTATCCTGCCGCAAGTGCAGACGGTATTCGGCCCGGCTGGTGAACAGCCGGTAAGGTTCCTTGATTTCCTTGGTGACGAGGTCGTCGATCATCACCGCGATGTAACTGGTGTCGCGCGCCAGCTCGACCGGTTCCTGACCGGCGGCGACGCGGGCGGCATTGAGTCCGGCGACCAAGCCCTGACCGCCGGCTTCTTCATAGCCGCTGGTGCCGTTGATCTGACCGGCGGTGAAGAAGTTGTGCCAGCGTTTGTCGGCCAGCGTCCGCTCCATCTGATCGGGGAACAGAAAATCGTATTCGATCGCGTAGGCGTAGCGGGAAATCACCGCCTTTTCCAGTCCGGGGACCGAATGAATCATCGGAATCTGCACCGACGGCGGCAGACTGGTGGAGATGCCGTTGATATAATATTCTTCGGTAAACTCGCCTTCCGGTTCCAGATAGAGGAGGTGCTGATGATGGTGCGGAAAACGGACGACTTTGTCTTCGAACGACGGACAGTAACGGGTGCCGATTCCTTTGATCTTGCCCTGATAGAGCGGCGCCAGTTGCAGATTGGCTTTGACGATATCGATGGTGGCCGGGGTGGAGTAGACCATCCGGCAGGACATGTTTTTATGGCTGGCGCTGGGCAGCGGTCCGCCGTCGTACAACTCGGCGGGAAAATAACAGAACCGTTCGGTGCCGGTTTCCGCCGGTTGCTCGCCCATTTGGCTGAAATCGATGGTTTTAGCAAGAATGCGGGGAGGGGTACCGGTCTTCAACCGGCCGACGCGCAACTGCAATTGATCGCGCAACGCCTGCGCCAGATCGTCGGACGGCGGATCGCCCGCCCGGCCACCCGGCATCGAGGTCATGCCGTAGTGCAGCAGACCGCTTAAGAACGTGCCGCTGGACAAGACCAGGCTGCCGCAGCGGTATTCTTCATGCAGATTGGTCACAATCCCGGCGATCCGTTCGGTGCCGTCCAGCAGAAACGAGGTGGCCATGCCCTGCTTGATGTCGAGATTGGGCGTCCGTTCCAGGAACAACTTCATGCAGCGTTGAAACCAGACTTTATCGCATTGGGAACGCGGCGACCAGACGGCCGGTCCTTTGGCGCGATTCAGAATCCGAAATTGAATTGAGGCGGCATCGGTAACGAACGCTTCCGCTCCGCCCAGCGCGTCGATTTCGCGGGCCACCTGACCTTTGGCAATCCCGCCGATGGCCGGATTGCAGCTCATCTGGGCGATGTGGTCCATGTTAATGGTCAGCAGTAAGGTTTTTGCGCCCAGGCGGGCGGCGGCATAAGCGGCCTCGCAGCCGGCATGGCCGGCGCCGACCACGATCACGTCATAATGATTATCCATAACCGATGGCAATTCCGTAATAATAGTAAAACTACATCCGATTAATATACGGCGACATTGCCGTTTTTTAAATAGTTCAGTGCCGGGAAGAACTTTAAAATTTGGCCCACCGGGGAACGCCGCGCGCTCGCAACCGGGCCACCAGCCGTTCGCGATGTTGCAGAATGGCCTCGGCCGGTTGCCGCAGAGCGTAATCGCGCCAGGGGACTCCGGCAGTAGACTTTATGACGATTCCGAGTTCTTTTTCCGGCAGTGGCACCGCGAGCTGTTCCGGTTGGAGCGAGGCGGCAATGCCGCTGCGCTTCCGGCCGAAAGCGTCGGTCAGACCAACGTGCAGTCTGGCCCGCAGCAACGCCCCGATCACCGGATAGGCGCTGGAATAGGTGACCAGAATGCCGTCCGGACGAAGCAGTCGGGCCAATTGCCGGATAAAGTCGTACGTCCAGAGCTCCGGGTTGGCTTCCGGCGAAAAGCCGTCCATGAAAATCACGTCATAGGCGTGCGAGGGTAGGGCGAGCACCGATTTCCGGGCGTCGTCCAGATGAAGAATCGCTTGCCGGTCTCCCTGTTGCCAGCGGCCTCCGGCCAGCAACGCGTCGATCAGTTGATGCGTCGGATGGTCCGACGGAAAAATTTCCGCGGCAGCTTCCATGGCCCGGCGGTCTTTCTCCAGCGTGTCGACAGTCAGTTCGCGATCCGGCGTTGCTGTCGCCAGCGCGGCGGCGGCATTGTAGCCCAGTCCGAACCCGATATCGAGCAGGCGGACCGGTCCCTGCGCCAGCCGCTCGGCCAGCCGGGACGGTACGACAAATTTGCGTTCGGCTTCCGAAGCGGCTCCGGCCAGCGTATGAAAATGCTGGCGGTAAACCGGATGATACAGCGTAAACGAACCATCGGCGGTTTTGACCAGCGGAATGCCGCCGGGGGAATGCGGCTGCCCGTCACCGTCGAGAAATTGTTGCAAATATTCCAGAAACTGGCTTTTATCCATCCACCAGCGGGGGGCGATAAGCGTTTCCGGGTCGGCATCGGCAGTGAGCCGCATCAGCGGCCACGAGGACGGCAGCCGGGGCAGAATCTGCGCCAGCGCCGAGGCGTAGTCGAATTCGTTCATCACGGTGAACCAGCCGGGCTCATCCTTTTTTTCGGCGTAGAGTTTGGCCAGCGGGGTATGTTTGAGTACCAGCAGATGGTGAATTTTGATACCGCAGAAGGGCAGGGCGGCCAGCGCGTCGGCGGTATGAATAAAGTCGTTCATGCTTTCCCGTGGCAGTCCGACGATGATATGGGCGGCACAGGGAATGTTCCGGGCATGGAGTCGTTGCACCGCCTGTTCCACCGCCGCGAAGTCGTGACCGCGATTGATCAATTGCAGCGTCCGATCATTGGACGACTGGACGCCCAATTCAATCCAGAGATCGTAGCGGGACTGATATTCCTGCAGCAGATCGAGTACGTCGTCGCCGAGACAGTCGGGGCGGGTGGCCACGATCATCATCTTGAAGTCGGCCTGGGACAACACGGCGTCGTAATACTGTCGCAACGTGTCCACCGGAGCATAGGTGTTGGTGAACGATTGAAAGTAGGCGATGTAAGGCGGTTGGGCCTGATAGCGGCGGGTAACGTAGGCGATGCCCGCCCGGACTTGTTCCGGCAGATCGAGATGGTGGCGGAGATGGCGGGCCCGTGCTCCGTCTTCCGCGCAGAAAATACAGCCACGTCCGGAATCGCGCTGCCGATGCGGACAGGAGAGCGGCAGGTCGATCGGAATCCGATAGAGCGGCTGTCCGTAATGTTGTTCCAGATATTCTTTGAAGAAAAACAGTCGCGTTGCCATTATAACCACTTCTTACGGTGAAAATAGCCGATCATGAGCAGGGTAATCACCGCGAAAACGCCCCAGAGCACCGGATACCCCCAGGCGGTTTTCAGCTCCGGCATGTGCTCGAAATTCATCCCGTAAACGCCGGCCAGAAAAGTCAGCGGAATGAAAATCGTGGAAATGATCGCCAGTGTTTTCATGATGTCGTTCATCCGCAGACTGACGGCGGAAAAATAGATGTCATGGATACTTTCCAGCATGTCGCGGTAAGTGTCGATCAAATCGAGGATCTGAATCAGGTGATCGTGCAGATCGCGGAAATAAGGAGCGGTGGCGGGCCGGACCAGATCCAATTGCAACAGATTGGTCAGTTCCCGCAACGGCCAGACGGCTTTGCGCATCTGAAGCAGGTCGCGCTTCAGTAAATGAATTCGCGTGGAAATATGATCGGGGTCCGGGGATGCGGCCTGTTCTTCCAGTTCGGCAATCAATTCGTCCAGATTTTCCAGCACCGGAAAATAGTAGTCGACAATGATGTCAAGAACGGTGTAGGCGAGATAGTCGCTGCCCTGCTGCCGGATTTTTCCTTTGCTCTGCTGCAACCGTTCCAGAATCGGCGTCAGCAACTCGCCGGCTTTCTCTTGGCAGGTAAGCAGATAGTTTTGACCGAAAATCAGGCTGAACTGACTGGATTCCAGATGTTGCGGCGCGCCGTCGGCAAGAAAATTGAAAGTTCTGAGCACCACAAAAATATAGTCGTCGTGGATTTCAATCTTCGGCCGTTGACAGGTGTTTACCGCATCCTCCAGCACCAGCGGATGAATGCCGAAACGGGAACCCAGCGCCGCCAGTACCGATGGATCGTGCAGTCCGTTGACGTTGATCCAGGTAATTTCGTCGTCCGGCAACGGCATTGGCAGGTCGTCGGGCGAGGACAATCCTTTGACGGCAATCCGATCGGCATTGTACGTGATTGATTGCAACGTCACCTGATCGGCCTTCTGCTCGCCGACAAAAATCATGGAGCCCGGAGGCGCGCCAATTTTAGGTTTTCTGCTGAATTGCCGCTGACGCATTCTGGTTTTTCCTCTGGTGTTGTTTGAATGTATCGCAGCAAGACATTTTTTTCAATCGGAAGAGAAAAAACGGCCGCGCCCGGCGTACCGAGCGCGGCCGCAATTCATTTTCTACGGGAATCAGAACTTGCCGAAATCATCGCCATCCAGCGCAATGACTTCTTTGGCCGATTTACTCTTGCCCCAGGACGAATCGTCATTCGTTGACTTCGCGGCAGCCGTTGCTTTTCCGACATTCAACTTGGACGTGGCTTTGCCGGTAACGGCCTTCGTCGATTTGACGACCGGTTTGGTCGTCGGCGCGGCGGTCGGAACGAAGGTTGCTGCGCTCTGTGAAATCTGGAACTGCGAAGCCAGACTGAGCAGATGGTTCGCCTGACCGGAGAGTTCTTCCGCGGCCGCGGCGGTTTCTTCGGCGTTGGCGGTGTTCTGCTGGGTGACCTGGTCGATCTGTCCGAGGCCCTGATTGACCTGTCCGATGCCCTGCGCCTGTTCGTTGGAGGCGGTGGCGATTTCGCCGGCCAGGTCGGCAACCTTGACGATGCCGTCGACAATCTGTTTAAAGGCCACGGCCGAAGATTCGGCGGTGGCGAGACCGTTTTCCACCTTCTTGGTGGAGGCATCGATCATTTCGGCGGTTTCCTTGGCGGCTTTGGCGCTGCGTCCGGCGAGGTTCCGGACTTCGTCGGCCACGACCGCGAACCCCTTGCCGTGGACGCCGGCGCGGGCGGCTTCGACGGCGGCGTTCAACGCGAGCAGATTGGTCTGGAACGCGATGTCGTCGATGACTTTATTGACCTTGGCGATTTCCTGGCTCGACACGTTGATGTCGCGCATGGCGTCGACCATCTTTCCCATGTTCTGCGCTCCGGACTCGGCAGCTTTCCTCGATTCGTTGGAGAGTTTGCTGGCCTGTCCGGCGCTTTCCGCATTCTTGGTGATCTGCGAACCGATTTCGGTCATCGAGGAAGTGATTTCTTCCAGCGAGGCGGCCTGTTCGGTGGCGCCCTGCGACAACGACTGGCTGGCGTCGGCGATCTGCTGACTGCCGGAATTGACCTGCTGGACCGCTTCCGTGACCTGACCGATGGTGCTTTCTAAACTGGACAGCGAGGAGTTGACGTTTTCCTTCAACTGGGCGAATTCGCCGTTGTAGGCGCCGTTTACCCGGATGGTGAGGTCGCCTTCGGCCATCTTGTTCATCACGGTAATGATTTCTCCGACCGGTTTGGCAACGGCTTCAATGAAGTTGTTGACGCCGGTGATGATTTCCCGGTACGCGCCCTGATGGGCGTTGACATTGGCGCGGGCATCCAGACGGCCGTCCTGACCGGCCTGAGCCAGCATTTCCGTATCTTTGATCAGAACCTGAATCGCCTTCATCATCGTGATCATGGCCGGCATCAATTTATCCTGTTCGGAACGTTTGCCGATCTTTTCATATTGGGCCATATCGCTGATATCGCCGCTGGCGACTTTCGTCAGCGAATTCTGAATGTTCTCGATTTTTTCTTTGGTGGCATTGATGCCGTGGGCGAGCTTCAGATAATCGCCTTTCAGTCCCGTGTCATTGATGGTGACGGTGGTGTCGTTGACGGCCAACCGATCAATGAGCTTCAAGGCATTCTCCACCGGAGTGGAAATACTGGACAGCGTCAGATTGACGGCTTCCATAATTTGCCGGTACGAACCGTCAAACTTGGAGGCATCGCAACGGAACGATAAATTGCCGTCGGCCGCGGCTTTTTCCAGATTCACGAATTGCGCCTGAATTTGATTCAGCGTATTGGGGATGCGATTGAGGGCAGTGGCCATTTCGCCGATTTCATCTTTGCTGTCCAGCTCAAGTTTCTTGCTCAAATCACCTTGGGCAATGGCATCGGCGACCGTAACGGCCTGAAGCAACGGACGGGTGATGGCATGGGTAATCAGGATGCTGACGACAATCAGCAGGATAATGCCGATCGCCAGCACGCTGATAATCGCCGTCATGCCGGAGGTAAACGTAGTACCGGATTTTTTGACTTCCTGACTGCCGACCGTCATATTTTCGTCAATGGCGGCTTCGATGATTTTGGAAACGTCAAGATAGAGACCGCGGTTGGTCACCATGGCTTGTTCGAAAAGGAGGTCGTCCAGCCGTTTGACTTCAGGACTGCTCGGCTTGGCTCCGGTGGTGAGCAGTTGGTCGCGCTGTTTGCTCAACCCCACCGATTTGTTCATACCGTTTTTCCAGGCATCCCAGGCGTTGGGAAATGCTTTCCAGAGTTCCGCTTCTTTGGCCGTTTGCGGGAGCGGTTCATACTTTTTGATATTTTCTTCCGCTTCTTTGATGCTGTCGGCGATTTTTTCATACATCTCCGCCCGGACTTGAGCATCAATACGGGAATGGAGGATGCCGCCGCGTTCGCAGACAATGGCCAGATTCTGGTTTTTGGCGACTTCTTCCAGATAGGACACCGAAGGCATCCGGACGCCGCCGATTTCATCGGTGTTTTTGCCCAGCGACATCATCGCCCAAATGCCGGTAAAACCGATGGCCAGCGCCATGATAATACCGATAAACATGAGAAACGTCAGTTTTTTACCGATCTTCAGATTCTTAAACATAACTCTACACCCTTAACCTTTTATTTGACGGAATTCGAATCGGTCGCGGCTGCGGCCATCTGATCGATTTCTTCATCTTTGAACAGTCGTTCCACATCCAGCAGAATTTTGACTCTGTCACTGTTTTCCGCCCGGCCCAGACCGTGGATGAACCGGTTGTTTTGCGACAGCGTGGCGGGCGGCGGCGAAATCTTGTCGGGATCGATGCTGATGACTTCATCGACCACATCGACGATCAACCCGAACTGCATGGCGTTGACGTTGATGACAATCGAACACGTGCGGTCATCGTAATCGCGGAAATTAAGGCCGAAACGGGTCCGGACATCGATCACCGGAATCACTTGGCCACGAAGGTTGATCACGCCCTTGACATAGTTCGGCATATTGGGAACCCGGGTAATATTCTGTTTTCCGACAATTTCGGTAACATTCTGGATGCCAATGCCGTAGTCTTCTCGATCAAGATGGAAAATCAGGTACAGGTCTTCGACCGACTGGTCGTCCTGATCTTCCGCAAAATCATCCATCTCACTGTTTGAAGTTTTCATGATACTACCAACATCTTTGATTGATTACTGAAAAAGCACATGATGAATTGAAGTAAGTCGCCGGTCTCCTTTCCGGTAAAAAGCCGTTTAGCAGGTTGAGAAAAGACGGAAAGTTCAGGTCAGTTTGCCGGAGCCGGGCGGAAACATGGTTTCTTCCAGCCGGTCGGCGGTATCGGCCAGCGCCGTAATTAATTCGGCGAAATCCCGGAGTTCCAACGTTGGAAGCTTTTTTCGGCAACAGAGCATCAGTTGCGAATTATTCTGCAATTCCAGCGTATAATGCGGGTAATTCTGGCTGCTGGTAAACATCAGGACAACTTGAAGGACGGAAATCGTGTCGTTGAGATTGATGGCAGTCGCCGATTTGATGGCGTGCGGCGACAGATTGTCATCATTGATGCTTAATTTTACTTGACGGGTAATGTTTTGAGCGGTTTTTACTTCCAACTCCATGACGGAAGTTTGGTGGTCCTGCTCAATGCGCAGGAAGAAAATTTTCTGATTCTGCTGAACTAGAAATTCGCGGAACGCTCGATGGATATCATCCGAATGGAACAGGTTTTCAATTGATACGGAATCCGAAAACTTACCACCTACTACCCCTTGTACTGCGCTCATTGGCTTGGCTCCTCCTTGATTCCATTGCTTTATCCTCAGCAGCAGACGCCAATGTGCAGGAGCAAAAAAAATGAGCGCTCCTATCACAATATCGACTTGAGGCACCGCCAAGCGCCGAAATCAGGAATAATGGAAAGGAGCGCCCATATATAATAACCCTTATATACGGGCGCAACTCCCAACATTCGTTTCCCTGATGAAAAATTGGCGGTTTTCAAGTCGAAACGTCTGCTGAAAGTCATAATGACTTTGCTACAGTATTCATCGTTGTTCGGATTTTTTTACTAATGAGTATAAGCCTCCAGGAAAAAATTCTACTATATTTAGATAATAAGTTATTTGATTTATAAAAGCAACACCCCGATAAAGTTTTTTTGGTTAATTATTACAAAAAATATCGATATTTTTATATTGATTGCGGATTTACTAGTTTTATAATTATTAGATAACGAAAAAAAACGTAAATTTTTCCTAAAAAAATAAGCGTCGGTTGAAAGAATGTTGTCCCGACGGCGGTAAAATGCCGCCGCCGGAGACCCCGCTCAATCAGCGGCGACGGCTTTTCTTGCCCGCGGCGGGCGTTGCGGCCCATTGCCAGTGTTTGATTTCCGGCAGATCATCGCCATACTGGTTGATGTATTCCTTGTGCTCGATCAGTTTATCCCGCAGATACTGTTTGAGGTAGGCAGCCTGGGATCCCAGTCCGGGGACGCGGTCGATAACGTCGCCGACCAGATGGAAGCGGTCGACTTCGTTCATGACTGTCATGTCGAATGGCGTGGTGGTGGTGCCTTCTTCCTTGTAGCCGCGGACATGCAGGTTCCGGTGATTGTTCCGTCGGTAGGTCAACCGGTGAATCAGCCACGGATAACCGTGAAACGCGAAAATAATCGGCTTGTCCGGCGTGAAAATCAGATCGAAATCCCGGTCGGCGAGACCGTGCGGATGTTCGCTTTGCGGCTGCAAGGTCATCAGGTCGACGACATTGACCACCCGAATTTTCAATTCCGGCAATTTTTTATGAAGCAGATCGACGGCGGCCAGGGTTTCCAGCGTCGGCACGTCGCCGGCGCAGGCCATGACCACATCCGGTCCGCCGGCAGAGTCGTTGCTGGCCCATTCCCAGATGCCCAGACCGGCGGTGCAATGTTTGACGGCGCTGTCGATGTCGAGCCACTGGAATTGCGGCTGTTTGCCGGCGACAATGACGTTGATATAATTCCGGCTGCGCAGACAGTGGTCGGTCACCGAGAGCAGCGTGTTGGCGTCCGGCGGGAGATAAACCCGGATGATACCGGCTTTCTTGTTGACCACATGGTCAATGAAGCCCGGGTCCTGATGGCTGAAGCCGTTGTGGTCCTGTCGCCAGACATGGGAGGTCAACAGGTAGTTGAGCGAAGCGATCGGCCGCCGCCACGGAATGTGCGAGGTGACTTTCAGCCATTTCGCATGCTGATTGAACATGGCGTCGATGATGTGGATGAACGCTTCGTAGCAGGAGAACAGTCCATGACGGCCGGTCAGCAGATAGCCTTCCAGCCAGCCTTGACAGAGATGTTCGCTGAGCACTTCCATGACCCGGCCGTCCGGCGAAACATGGTCGTCGGTGGGAAGAATTTCCGCCGTGGAAACGCGGTCGGTAATGTCGAACAAGTGTGTCAGCCGGTTGGACGCGGTTTCGTCGGGGCCGAAGACGCGGAAGTTGCGGGCTTCCCAGTTGAGCTTCATCACGTCACGCACGAATGCGCCCATGATACGGGTCGACTCGGCGGTGACCGCACCCGGCGCGGTGATGGGCACCGCATAGGAACGGAAATCCGGCATCTTCAAATCGCGCAGCAGAATACCGCCGTTGGCATGAGGATTGGCGCCCATGCGGCGGTCGCCGGTCGGGGCCAGCGCGGCCAGCTCCGGACGCAGGCGGCCGTTTTTATCGAACAGTTCTTCCGGGTGATAACTTTGGAGCCATTTGGCGAGCAGTTTGAGGTGTTCCGGTTTTTCCGCCAATTCGGAGAACGGAACCTGATGCGACCGGAAGGAATTTTCCGTGGGTAAGCCGTCTACGGTTTTGGGACCGGTCCAGCCCTTGGGAGAACGGAAGACGATCATCGGCCAGCGCGGCCGTTTTTTGAATCCTTTCGTCCGGATGTCCTGTTGGATTTTGCGGATTTCGGCAAAGACCGCATCCAGCGTTGCCGCCATCAGCTGGTGCATGGTTTCCGGATCGTCGCCTTCCACAAAGTACGGTTTATAGCCGTAGCCCTTGAACAGGTCGTCCAGTTCTTCGTGGCTGATGCGGGCCAGGACGGTCGGATTGGCGATTTTATAGCCGTTCAGATGCAGAATGGGGAGCACGGCGCCGTCGTGAACCGGATTGAGAAATTTGTTGGAATGCCAGCTGGCCGCCAGCGGTCCGGTTTCCGCTTCACCGTCGCCGACCACGCAAACGGCAATCAGGTCGGGATTGTCGAAGACCGCGCCATAGGCGTGCATTAAAGAGTAGCCCAGTTCGCCGCCTTCGTTGATCGAACCGGGGGTTTCCGGGGCGACGTGACTGGGAATACCGCCCGGAAACGAAAACTGTTTGAACAGCCGCTTCAGCCCGGCTTCGTCCTGGGAAATATTGGGATAAAATTCGCTGTAGGTGCCTTCGAGATAAGTATTGGCGACTAACCCGGGGCCACCGTGTCCGGGGCCGGTGATGTAAATGAGGTTAAGGTCTTGTTCCTTGATCATCCGGTTGAGGTGAACGTAAAGGAAGTTGAGCCCTGGCGTCGTGCCCCAATGGCCCAGCAATCTGGGCTTGACGTGTTTCAGTGTCAGCGGCACTTTCAGCAGCGGGTTGTCGTACAGATAAATTTGGCCGACGGACAGATAATTGGCGGCCCGCCAATAGGCGTTCATTTTTTTCAATAAGTCAGGCGACAACGTTTTTTTCATAGCTTCAGTCCTCTTCGCAGTTGGATGACGTTTACCTAACCTCTCCTCAAGTATGGGACAAGATATTACGTCGATCCAGCGATTACAACTTTCCAAGCGTGAAAAAACGTTAATGACTTTGAAAAAAACGTCGAAGTTCGTGAGCTAAGACCGTAATTCGTCAGCTGATTTTTTGTCTGACGATGTCGTCGTCCGTGGTGGGCGGGACCGAAGAAAATAACTCGGTTTTCAACTTTTCCATCTGTTCCAGAATCGTGTCTAAATTCTGTAGCGGTTCCAGCGGAACTTGTTGCGGGGAGGAAAAATAATTTTGAAAGGAAATCCTGCTGGTACTGTGGGCCGATAATTCAAGTTTTGACATAGACGCAATCCTTATTCTGTGAAAGAAAAAAAGTGCCCGGCCGGGGGGAATCAAGCCCCGGCCAGGCGGGTGTAGGGTTAGAATTTACCGAAATCGCCTTCGCTTAACGCGACGGTTTCCTGGTTCGATTTGCTCTTGCCCCAGGATTTATCATCATGGGCCGGTTTCAATGCCGCCGGTGCTTTGCTGCCCAATTTTGGCATCGGCTTGCCGGTAATGGCTTTGACTGCCGGCTTGGCGGCCGTAGCGGCGACCGGCTTAACCGTGGTTGAGGTCGAGGCAAAAGAGGCCGCGCTCTGCGAAATCTGGAACTGTGAAGCCAGACTAAGCAGGTGGTTGGCTTGTCCGGAGAGTTCTTCCGCGGCGGCGGCAGTTTCTTCGGCGTTGGCGGTGTTCTGCTGGGTGACCTGGTCGATCTGGCCGAGGCCCTGATTGACCTGTCCGATGCCCTGCGCCTGTTCGTTGGAGGCGGTGGCGATTTCGCCGGCCAGGTCGGCAACCTTGACAATGCCGTCCATGATTTGTTTGAACGAGGCGGCCGAGGCTTCCGCCACGGTCAAGCCGTTTTCCGCTTTCTTGGTGGAAGCATCGATCATTTCGGCGGTTTCCTTGGCGGCTTTGGCGCTGCGTCCGGCGAGGTTCCGGACTTCGTCGGCCACGACCGCGAATCCTTTGCCGTGGACGCCGGCGCGGGCGGCTTCGACGGCAGCATTCAAGGCGAGCAGATTGGTCTGGAACGCGATGTCGTCGATGACCTTATTGACCTTGGCGATCTGTTGGCTCGATACGTTGATGTCGCGCATGGCGTCGACCATTTTGCCCATATTCTGCGCTCCGGATTCGGCGGCTTTCCGCGATTCGTTGGAAAGCTTGCTGGCTTGTCCGGCGCTTTCCGCGTTGTGCGTGATCTGCGAACCGATTTCGGTCATCGAGGAGGTGATTTCTTCCAGCGAGGCGGCCTGTTCGGTGGCGCCCTGCGACAGCGACTGGCTGGCGTCGGCGATCTGCTGGCTGCCGGAATTGACCTGCTGGACCGCTTCGGTCACTTGCCCGATGGTGCTTTCCAGACTCGACAGCGAAGCATTGATATTTTCCTTCAACTGATTGAATTCGCCATGATAATTGCCGGCGATGCGGGTCGTGAGGTCGCCCTGCGCCATCTTGTTCATGACGGTAATGATTTCGTTGACCGGCTGTGCCACCGCTTCGATGAAGTTGTTCATGCCGACCACGATTTCCTGATAGGCGCCTTGATGGGCATTGGCATTGGCGCGGACATCCAGACGGCCGTCCTGGCCGGCCTGGGCCAGCGCATTCGCATCTTTGATCAACAGTTTGATCGCCTGGATAACCGTGATGAACGATGGAATTAAATGGTCTTGTTCGGACCGCTTGCCGGTCTTGATATAATACTCTTCATCGCTGAGACTGCCGGCGGCGATATTGGCCAGAGTGTCCACCACTTTTTCAATCTTGCCGCGGACGCTGTTGATGCCGTTTGCCAGTTTCAGATAATCGCCCTTAAGGCCCTCGATTTCAACTTTGTGCGACATGTCATTGATTTCCATGCGGCCCATGACCCGCAGGGCTTCGTTGATGGGGGTGGAAATGTTGTTCAAGGTCAAATTGATGATTTCGATAATTTTCTGGTACGAACCGGTGAATTTGTCGGCTTCGCCGCGGAAGGCCAGATTGCCGGCTTCGGCCGCTTCGGCGAGGTTGGCAAATTGGGTGTTGATGAGATTCAACGTTTCCGGAATACGATTGAGGGCAAGCGCCATCTCGCCGATTTCATCTTTGGTATTGAGTTCAAGTTTCTTGCTGAAATCACCCTGCGCGACGGCATTGGCCACGTCTACCGCCTGGGTCAACGGACGGGTAATGGCGCGGGTAATTATGGTGCCTAAAATCACCAGCAGAACCAGACCGATGGAGAACGCCACGATGATGGCGACAATGCTACTGTGAAAGGTGGACGAGGCAACTTTGACTTCGGCTTTACTACTGGCGCGGTTGAGATCGATCAGATCGTTCAGCCGTTTTTTTACATCGGTATAACCATTGCGGGTTTCGGTAATGTGGTCGAGCAGGATCTTGTCCTGTTGCGCCAGACGGGCGTTGTTGCCGTTGCCGTCCGCCGCCATCTGATCGCGTTCCTGACTGAGGCGGGAAGTTTTCATAACCCCCTGTTTCCAGCCGTCCCAGGATTGTTTGAAGTCAGCCCATTGCTTGGCTTCGTCCGCATCCTGGGGAATGCTTTCGTATTTTTTAAAGAATTCCTCTCCTTCTTTAAGGCTGCCGGCAAGGCTTTCGTACTGGGCGTCACGAATGGCTTTGGGCAGGCCGGTGACCAGCAGGGTACGTTCCGCCGCGGTGGCGTGCATCTGGTTGCCGGCGATTTCTTCCAGATAATAGATGGAGGGCAATTCCTGATTGCCGATATCGTCGGTGTTGTTGCCCAGGCTGCGCATGGAAACAATGGCGACCGTGCTGATAAGGACGGCAATCAGCAATCCGGTAAGAATCAGCAGCAGCAATTTTTTCCCGATACGTAAGTTTTTAAACATATTTGTACTCCTTGTACTTCAAATAGGACAAATCCGGACTGTCCGGAATATTACTGGTTGACGGCCTCATTTATGGTGGCCAACTGTTCCATTTCGTCGTCTTTCAACAAGCGTTCGACTTTCAGCAGCAGTTTGACGCGATCGCTGGCGGTGGTACGGCCCATGCCGCGGATAAAACAAGCCTGCTGTTCCTGCGTCAATGACGGCGGCGGCGAAATCTTGTCGGCGTCGATGTTGATGACTTCGTCGACCACATCGACGATCAGTCCGAACTGGGTGTTGTTGACGGTGATGACAATCGAACAAGTCCGGTCGTCGTATTCGCGGAACGGAAGCCCGAAGCGGGTGCGGACGTCGATCACCGGAATGACCTGACCGCGGAGGTTGATCACGCCTTTGACATAATCCGGCATATTGGGAACCCGGGTAATGTTCTGCTTGCCCACGATTTCCGTCACATTCTGGATACTGATTCCGTAATCTTCCTTGTCCAGATGGAAGATCAGGTAAAGATTGTCGATCGACTGATCTTCCTGCTCTTCCGCAAAATCATCCTGGTCCTGATTACTGCTATTCATAATAAATCCTGCCATTTATGGTTACTGCCCAAATCCTGCCAATTCAGTTTGTATGATTTTCGAGATACCACCTCTTTCTTGTTGATGATCATTCTTTCCGAGCTTTATTTTCTTATCCTGCGGACGTCAACTTTTCAACGGGGTAACGGCATCATGGTTTCTTCCAGCAAATCGGCGGTGTGGGCCAGCCCGGTAATCAGATCGTGGAAGTCCTGATTGTTCAGTCCGGTCTGCAATTTTTTTCGGCAGCAAAGCAACAGATGGGCATTGCTTTGAAGCTCGAGCGTATAATAGGGATAGTTCTGACTGCTGGTAAACATCAGGACAACCTGAAGCACGGAGACATCGTCGTCCAATTGGATGGCCGTGGCGGATTGAATCTCGCGTCCATTGGTGTCTTCAATGAACTTGACGCTGACCTGACGCAGAATGCCGCGACGGGTTCTGACGTCGAGATCCATCCGGTGATTGATCCCGGTTTGAACAATCCGCAGTCCGGGAACGGATTGCCAATGTTGATCGAGAAATCGGCGAAACTGTTGATGGAGACCATCGGAGTGAAAGAGACTTTCGATCGCGGATGCCTGTTCGGGACTGGGCTCGAACACAGGAACATTGTTAACTACTGCCATGAAATGCTCCTCCTTGAGTTTCACTGTTGTTATCAACTAACAGCAAACGGAAGAAAGAGCTCAAAAAAACAGAGCGCTCTCACCACATCTTTCAGCGGTATCGCCAAACACCTACAGAGAATATGATAAGAGCGCCCATATATAATATACCATTATATACGGGCGCAACTCTCAACATCGTTCTCTCTGCTACAGAAAATTGGCGATTTTCTGAAAGAAACGTTTGCTGAAAGTCACGTATATATGACTTCGGCTATAACTGGAAAATTCGAATACCGCTGGTAAGTTTTTACTACCTCCTGACATTTAATGCTCTATTATGATAATATGACAAAATTTCGATATTTGCAATACCCCATTTACGCTTTTTCGTCGAAACTTATTGCGATTGGACGAAAAATATTCCCCTATAAGAGCCTTAATATATTTATCATGAATATTTTACCGAAATGTGACGGAAACGATGAAAAAAAACGAACCGCCAAAAATTTTATAATTAATAATAGTTACTAAATTTAATAAAAAATTATCGATATAAAACAGACTATTGGAAAACGGCAGATTCGGCGCGGTACGTTGCGAAAGGCGTCGAGATTATTTGATGAAATAACCGGCAACCCGCCATTGACCGTCATTGCTCATCATCGGGGTGATGGTTTCGACGGCGTCCGGTTTATTTTCAAAGGCGGCATCGTACTGAATAATCACATAGTTGCCGTCCGGGGCATCGGGTAGGCTGGGTTGATAGGCCGCGCTTTTCATTTTGCGCGAAAGAAGCTTGCCCAACGGGGTCCGGGCCGTGGTCAATGCCTGCTCCCACTGGGAGCAATTGACCGAACCCTTGAAATAGGGAGCCGCTTCCTGCCAACTGCGGGCATATTGACCGTTGTCGACCAGCGGAAGCCAATCGGCTGCCGCGGCTTTGGCCAGCGCTACCGGTTCATAGGGCGACTTGGGGGCTTCCGGAAACAGAATGATCCGTTTGGATTCGACGCGGTACTGGAGACTGGCCACTTTGCAGATGTAACGCAAGGCATCGCCCAGCGTGATGTCGTCGATTTCCAGGGAAATGGGGGCGGCCGCCGCCAAGCGTACGGCATCGAGTTCGAGATTGATGTTAACGCCCTGGTGTTGCTGGTCGAACAGCCGGGACTGCTGTTCCAGCATTTGAATGACGGTCGGCAATGGAACTTTTTCGAATTCCAGATGCGGGATCGTAATCTTCCGCAGTTTTCCGGACAGCGACGAATCGGCCAGAAAGGTTACGACTTCCTCGGGTTTGAGTTGGTCGAACGCCGGACTGCCGACGCCGGCCCGGCCATCGTCGACGCATTGATACTCGCCGGGACCGAGATGGATGTGGAAGACATCGCGGCCCTGCGTGTAGATAATGCCGTTGGTGAACACGATTTTGTCGCCGTCGACGGTAAATTTTTTGGCAAAAAGCTGATTGTATTTATCTTTTTCCGGCATGGGCACTTTTTTAAACCCGATCTGAGGAAGATACTTCATGACTTTCTGAATTTCCGTCAATTGGGCCGGCTTGACGGTCTTGGCCTCGCTGAGACAGAAAACGCCCAACCCGGCCAGCAGCAGCGAAGCCATGATCACATTATGAAAGGGCATGATCCGGAAGTTTTTGATCATGGTAATCCGTTTGATCATTTGCTGCTGGTCTTCGAGAATGCCGGCCATCCCGGTGATCGGGTACTGGCGCGGAGAGGATTCCAACAGTTTGATGATGGTATGGCCGTAGGCATTGCGGTCTTTTTCGTCGATCACGGAGAGGACGCTTTCATCGCAGGCCTGTTCCCGTTCCGCCCGCATGCGCATTGAAACATACCAGACCAGCGGATTGAACCAATGCAGAATCTGCACGATGGCGACCGCCCAGTTGGCGGCAATATCGTTACGCTTGAGATGAGTGAGTTCATGAAGAAAAATATGCCGCATATTTTCGGCGGAGAGACCGGCTGTCATCTGGAACGGCAGCAACAGGCGGGGGCGGATGAAGCCCAGCAGCGCCGGGCTGTCGACCAGCGGCGATTCAACCACGCTTACCGGCGTGTGGAGTTTCAATTCTTCCTTGCTGTCTTCCAGCAGGTCCAACATTTTTTGATCCGTCAGCGGACGTCGGGCGGCGACTTTGGACATCAGGCGGTAATTGCGCGAAAGCACCATGACGGTCAACGCAACGGCACCCACCGCCCAGATCACAAACAGCACTTTCCACGGCGAAATGTGACATCGGATCACCGACGATGAAATGCCGATGCTTTGCAGGGTCGGCTCGACCTGCGGCATGCTTTTCTGCAACTTGACGACCGCCGGTTTATGATCCAGAATCGCCGTTTTCAGCGTATGGCTGCGCCAGATGTTGAACAAACTGAAGTCTGCCGGAAAGATGTTGGGCATGACCAGACGCACCGCTACCAGCGCCCAGAGAAAATATTTCCAGCGGGGCGACAGCCGATCGCGGCACAGTGCCAACACCAGCCAGACCAGACCGGCAAGGATGGCTGCCTTGAAGGTATTCTCCAACAGCCATTGCATGAACTGTTCCATAGACCATCTACTCCCGGTCGAGAATGTCTTTCAGCGCAGCGATTTCCTTGGGAGATAAAGTTCGTGACTGGGCGAAATGGGCCAGCATCGGCATCAGCGCGCCGTCAAAAACCCGATTGAGAAACGATTCCGCTTCTTCCGCCTGGCATTGTTCTTTTTGAACGGTGGGAAAATACTGATAAGTTTTGCCTTCCGCCGTAAAACGCAGGGCGCCTTTTTTGACCAGCCGGGAAATCAGCGTTTTGACGGTTTTGGGATTCCAGTCGGTCACCGGCGCCAGTTTATCGGCGATTTCGTTGGCAGTAATCGGATTTTTTTCCCAGACCGTTTTCATGACTTCGAATTCCGCTTCGGAAATTTTGGGCATGGCTTCCATGATATGGTCTCTCGCACGGTTGAAGGTTCTATTACAGTTGTAATCAATAATGACATATTACCATGGGATCTTTCACTTGTCAACCGGGAAACGACAAGTTTAGCGGGATTGTGATGGAAAAAAGAGGTGCGGCGGCCATATTATAGACGAGCATAAATATTCGGATGGGAGAACAGTAGAATGATGACGATTCCGGTTACGGCAGCGGAGGGGCAGATCGTGTGGCAATTGCAGCCGACGGTTTTGGCGGCGGTCGTTGCCGCATTGATTAAAAACAGTGCCGGTGCCATCACCTCCGAAATTTTGCGGGAAGATTTGACTGCGGCGGCCACCCGGGGCAACGTGACGGCGGCCATTCTGCTGGCCAGTTATCTGGAAAGTTTGCCGGAGGCGGAGAACTTTCTGGAACCTATTTTGAAATGCCGTTTGCTGGCGGCCCATCACGGCCATGGCGTTTCGCTGACCGAACTGGTGCGGCTTAGTGTCAGACGTGGTTTCGCCGGGGATGAATCCGGCTACGAACGGACTCGGGAGTTTTTACGGAAATTACGCGGGCAGGGGAGTGCCGAAGCCGCTTTTTATCTGGGATTTTGTCTGGAGCACGGTCTGGGAGGCGCGGCCGATCCGCGTCGTGCCTGGGGATATTATCAGGAAGCGGCGGCAGGCGGGGCGGAACCGGCGCAATGGCTGGTGGCGCTGCTGTCGGCGGCGACCGGCGACGGACGGCACGACTTGGTGGAAGCGCAACGGCAGTGCGAAGCGTTGGAACGGAAGTTGCCGACTTGTCGGCATGGCGATTATCAGGCTTGGCCGCCGCTGTTCGAATACATAACCGATGTGGCCGCGATCTACGATGCCATGAGCGATCAACCCAGTCGGGATTGTTATCTTCGGGAGTTGCTCTGGTCGCTGGTCCGGGAGGCGGCGGGGCGGCGGACGGATGCCGGTGCGGCCATCCTGAAAGCCGGAGAACCGATGTTATTGCCGTTGGATCGGGCGCAATGGCTGACCGCGTTGCAGCGGGTCCATGCCCGGCAGACCGAATTGCCGACTTTGATGTATCAAGGGGCTCCGCTGACGTGGGAAAAGTGCGAATGCTGGTATGCCTCGACTTTCGAATTGGAACAGTATCGGTACGGCGACGAGTGCCGGATTCAGCCGGGCGAGACGGTGTTCTGTTGCGGCGCCTGTCTGGGTGACAGTGCCCTGTGGAGTGCGCAATATGCCGGACCGCAGGGAAAGGTTTATGCGTTCGAACCGATGCCGGAAGTTTATGCCGATCTGCAGGCTAATTTGACTTTGAATCATGCCGGCAACGTGGAAGCGGTGCCGTTGGGCGTGAGCGATCAGGTTGGCAAACGGAGGTTCAATTTCATGCGGCTGGGCGCATCGCATTCCAGTGAGAATGGCGATTGTGAAGTCGCGATGACGACCATCGATCAATTTTGTCGGGAACGCGGTCTGACCCCGGATTTCATCAAAATGGATCTGGAAGGCGAGGAGTTGGCGGCTTGTCGCGGCGCCCGGGAAACGATTATTGCGCATAAGCCGCGTTTGGGCGTCTGTCTGTACCATCAGCCGTTTCGCGATTTGCGGGAGATTCCCAAATTGTTGAAATCCTGGCGTCCGGATTACCGTTTTTATCTGAAGAAGTCTGCCATAATTGGTGAATTGGTGTTGTTGGCTGTTTGAACCAGCGGAGCCGGCGATGCGTGTCCGGCCTGTCGGGAAGTTTAGAGAGGTAGTAAAAATGATGATTCATGAGGAAGTTCTGCCGCCGCCGGTTGCCAGACGAAAAGTCTCGGAGCCGCTGCTGTGGGAACAGATTCGGCAGTTGCCGCCGTCCGAGATTAACGATCCGATTCACTTCGGCGCCAAACACGCCGATGCCATTTCCCGTTTCCTGCTGGTTTGCGATCTGATTCAGCGCAGCACCTGGTACAACAGCGAACAGGTGGCGGGATTTCGCGGCAAGGGACGGGCCGGTTTGACGGCTGCACCCGCGATGGAAAGTACCGTTACCGTGCTGTTTTATTTTAAATTGCTGGTCGGCAGTGACGAGTTGTTCAATCAGCTTTGCACCTACTATGTGAAATTTGTCGATGCGGAAGAAAAACGCGCTTTTGTCAAAGCCCATCGTCAGCATACGATCGATATTCTGAACCATGTCCCGGATAGTTTGTCGGTGGGCAAAATTGTGGCTACCAATCAACAGTTTCTGTACGCTTTTTGGACGGTGATGCTGGCCAGCCACTCCCGCAGTCAGGATGAGAACCGGGCGTTGACGGTGGCGTTTCGAAAAATCTATGAACTGCGCGACGAACGAAACACCGTGCTGACCACGTTCAACTATCTGCTGCTTCGGCTGTATTCTCATATTGCGGCAGTGGGCGCGTTGGTGGCCATGGACTTTGAATACTGGCTGAAAAATCAGCGAATTCCGCTGCCCGATCTTGCCTGGCGGGAAAATATCCTGACCTGGCAGGATCGTAGCGAGTAATCAGAACCCCAGCATCCCTTGTTTCAGCTCCGATGAGGTCGAGGGTTCGTTTGGCGTCGATGGCGCAACGGCAAACAGGTCGTCCGGCGGCAGCGGCGCGGACGAACCGAGTCCGGCCAGCCATTCGTCTAAACGGACAATGCTGATACCGGCTTTCCGGGCTTTGTCCAGTTTGCTTCCTGACTCGGTCGGATCGGCGGCCACCAGCAGCGCCAGTGTCTGGGTTACGGTTTCCACCGCCTGATATCCGTGATCGGCGGCGAGTTTTTCGTAATAGCTGCGCTTTTCCGGCATTTTGCCGGTAAAACAAATGGTCGGTTGAGGCGCGGTGGGCGCGTTGCTCTTGGTGGAAACCAGCTCGATGCAGCCGAGCATTTCGGTGATGAAATCCTGTTGTTCCCGCAGCTCCTTTTCCAATGCGGCGGCGCGCTCGGGGCCGATGCCGCGAATGGCGCTGAGTTGTTCCGTCGTGCAGTGACACAGTTCGTCCAGCGTATATTCGTTCAACAGCAACCTGGCAATATTGGCGCCGATGCCGGGAATATTGAGCGCGGCCACCAGTTGATAATCGGGCACCTGGTGGGCGGCCTGAATTTCCCGGTAGAGATTGGCGGCGGCTTTTTCCTGAAACCCTGCCAGTTGCAAAAGGTCGGTGGTTTTGAGCCGAAAAATATCTTTCAGACTGGAGACATGCAAAACCTGCATCAACCGCCGGATATTGGGTTCTCCCAGACGTTCGATTCCGATGTTTTTTACGGCGGCGGTCAGACGCTGAACCTTGGTTTCAAAACAGTCGGGATTGGGACAGCACAGTTCCGGACCGCGCCGCACCAGCGCCGTTTGACAGCAGGGACAGCAGTCGATCAGGGCAGGAGTCCGGGCTTCGCCCGGCTCGGCACTGACGATGTACGGAATCACGTCCCCGGCACGCTCGACGGTGACGAGGTCGCCGATCTGAATGTTTTTGTCGATCAGATTTTGGGCGTTGTGCAACGTGGCGTGTCGGATCGTGGTACCGCTGATTTCAATCGGTTCGATCTCGGCTACTGGCGTCAGACAATTTTTGCCGAAGCTCCAGACCACGTCCAACAGGCGGCTGGTCTGGCGGATGCCGCTGAATTTGAAGGCAATCTGACCGCGCGGATGGTGCGCGGTATAGCCCAGCGACAGCGAGTAATCGCGGTCGTCCAGTTTGATGACAATGCCGTCCATTGGGTAGGGAAGCGCCTCAATCTGTTGAACGAGGTCCGTCCAGCGCTCCCGCAATTCCTGCAAGTTGACGCGATAACTGACCATCTCGTAATCGACCAGCGTCAGCCACGCGTGCAGATGTTGAATTTGATAGAGGATTTCGTCGATTTCCTTCAAGCCCATGATCCCGGCCACGGCATTGCGGGAATTCTTATACGGGTTGCCGTCCTTTTTAATCATCTGGGGATATTTTTCCCGGAAGACGTCGTCGCGGATGATGATTTCGCCGCGCACCGGACGGTTGACCGGGCCGCGATAGCCGGTGGTTTCCAGCTCCAGCAGCGGCAGTTTGGCGGTAATGTCCTCGCCCTCGACGCCGTCGCCGCGGGTGGCGAGAATCCGACCGTCGTAATTGGCGGAAATGCCGTCGTATTTGGGCTGGACCCGGAATTGTTCTTCGGAACTGCGGGCGTGTTTGGTGGCCCATTCCAGAACTGCTTCCAGCGAATACGCCTTGTCCAGCGACAACATCGGAGCGGCGTGGCGGACTTTGCCGTTGCCGGCCACCGCGACGGCATGAACGGCCGTCAGTAGCGGATGCATCGGGTTGAGCGCTTCCAGACGACGCATCAGCAGATCGTATTCGTCGTCGGTGATTTCCGGTTCGCCCAAGTCCCAGTAACAGTGGTTATGGTGTTCGAGCAGCGCGGCGACTGCCGGTTCATCCAGCGTTTGCAGAAATTCCGCAGTAACAGGCGTTGCATTCATAAGTTCGATGATGTTGAATTTTTGATTGTTCGTGTCGGCAAAAATAGCACGGCAATGTGTGCAAAACAAGGTCTTGAGTTCGAATTGCAGCCGGTTCCGACCGACGGGAAGACGAGTCTTCGGGGAGAAAACCCGAAAAATTTGTCAGTTTTTCGAGATTTCGTTCGGATATCTTGTCCGGTCTTTCAAACTTTTTAAGTTGTTTATTTATTTGCAGCGCAATCGATAAATGAATGAATGGTTGCGGAAACAAGAGGGACGTTATTTCAAAAGCGCCTTGTGCCTTTTCCGCTATTCCAGATGCGAACTTTGAGCCGTTACCATTCGAAAAGTTAGGAAAAAGGTTGATTTTTTGATAAAATGACCTTATTTATAAAGGTCATCGTTGCCCGGGTAGCTCAGTGGATAGAGCAGAAGTTTCCTAAACTTTTGGTCGGCGGTTCAATTCCGCCTCCGGGTACCAATTTTTGAGCTTAAATATACATTCCTTCTAACTTATTTTCCGCCGATCCCGGATCTGCTGGTTGTACCGCCGTTTGGCGTCCTTCTGCCGCTGGGGCCGTGTTGCCAGGCATTCCGGGCAATTCTTGTGATGCCCGATGCAGAGATTCTTGTGACAGTAAAGGCAAATCATGATTCAGTGGGACGGCCTATGTTAACTGTTTGGTTAACTTTCCGGGAAAATTTTTTTCTTCGGCTAAAAGCCCCAAGAGAACAATATCGTCTCCATAAGAGCTATGAAGTAACCGCCCTTTTTGTTTTGCTCTCTTTTTGAGGTTATCAAACACACGATTACTGAGATAAAGCGCTTTTCTTCCCGATTTGTTCATTACGACCTCCTGTTGTTGAAATATGAATATATTGTAAACTAAATAAGAAATATGTAAATAGTTTAATTAACTTTTTTGGTGTTTTTGTTTGACTTTTTTACAAATGTCTTGTATTTTCTTATTTAAACATCAAGAAAGATGGAGGGGGGGGAAATCATGGTTAAACTAAAATATATTGACGACGCAATTTTCCAGGCTATATCACATTTTCGTTGTGATATAGGCAATGATGCAGAAGCCGCCAGAAAACTCAATATTTCCAAACCGGCAATGAGTAAAATTTTTTCAGGTGAAACCAAACATTTTAAACCCGATAACTGGAAGCGGATAGAACCATTATTACGTCCATATTTAAATCAGATACAAAATATTTCACCGTGTCCGTATCCTGGCGGATGTCCGTTATCTGGGGAACGAGGCAAAGAAAATACCGACATCTTGGAATACTTTTTAAAAAATAAGCTCGAACGGTTTGAATTATTAGCCAAGATCGAGCGTCAAAAAAATCCAGATACGGGAACAGTCCGCCGCCCAGATGCGGCAAAAGTGGCAGTTTGATTGTCCGCAGTTTGGATATGACCAGTACAAAAGTTCATAAAATATTTGCCTTTTACTTCTGAACATGTAGATTATCCAGTATTATAATAATCTACAGGGTAATGTCATGTTTAAGCGAATTCTTACTCCTATTCAATTCTATGTAATGGCAATTAGTTTATCTCTGTCTTTTGTTACTGGTTGCGGAACTACGGCAAAATTTGTTTATCCGGGGAAAATGAATTCTCTGGTGGAACTGGATTCCGCGCCCATTCATCCCCAGAAAGTGGCGGTTATTCCTTTTGATGACTGCCGTAATGACGACAACCAGATGGGAACAATCTTTCTGCAATATGTGCCGCTGATGCCGTTCGGTTATGTCGATTATGACCGGCCCGATGCCGCCCGCTGGTTTGTCTCGATTGATCGATTCGAATTTTCTCCCTCCGAAGACTTGGCCAAGGCGGCGGCAGTCAGTTTGCGGCGGTCCAACCTGTTTGAGGATGCATTCTTTACTTTCGGCGGAGAAAAAACCAATGCCGATTTAGTGCTGGAAGGAAAGATTATTTCCACTCACTACTATGGTCGGCTGTTTTCATACGGCTTGGACTTCGCCGGAGTGTATTTATGGTTTTTAGGGGCTCCCTGCGGAACTTCATCGAACCGCCTGGCGTTGCATTTGACGCTCAAAAACAAAGCCAAGAAAATTATTTGGGAATATTCTTTTGACCGGGACGATTATCTTGTTCAATGGCTATATGCCCGTATGGGGCATGACGCCAAATTGTACTCGGCATTAATGGAACAAGCTATGAATGAAGCCCTCCGCGATCTGGCGTTAAAACTGAAAAACAATCCTCAATTACTCAAATGATTGCCCTTTTTGACTGTAGCGAAAAATGTAGATAACCCCGAATAACGCTTGAGGTTAAACTATTGTTATTGAAAAATACATTTTAACCTCAAATGAGGGTATTCCTGGCGTTTCCTAAACTTTTGGTCGGCGGTTCAATTCCGCCTCCGGGTACCAGCATTTTTCATCACTCCTTTTGAGCTTAAATTTCCGACTTTTAGTACCCGCTAAATCCGGTGTCGGAATGCTACTGTGACACCACTATGACACCGTTTGGTCATCGTTGGACACACGATTCCGTCTCCAAAAGGTGAAAAATGGGTTCGGGTGCTCGTTACCTTGGTCAGGTTGGAGACATGTTCTATTTCAAAATGAAAGTTCCGAGACGTATCGGACCGAAGCTCAAGGTCGGCCAGATACGCAAGAGCCTACGTACCGGTGACTTGAAAATTGCGATGCAGCGAGTTAGTATACTTCACGAATTAATAATGCTATCATTTAAACATGCGCCTGCTCAATATTATAAATTTTTTCAAGAGACCGAATCATTGAATCAAAACATGGCTAACATCGCCCCAAAGCTGCTATGGACGCGTGAGAAATTAATGTGATCTCCTGACGTGACCTTTTTTATGTTCAGAAATGCGGCTGAAGTCTAAAAGTATCAGGAATGAGAAAAAGGGAAGTTTTTAGCTCAAAATCCGTAAAAAAGGTTCCCGCCCACGGCAAAAAATAAAATGCTATTTCACGATTATAGGCGCTTATGTGTGAATAACATGCGACATGTTTTACAGATGGAGAGCGTTGAAATTTTAGCTTGGTCGCACCACCATTTCCCATGGGAATTACCGGCTAAAGACGTTTGAAACTTCCGTCTTTATGTTCCGTAACCTCACGTTTTCTGCAATATTTAAATCGGATCCGTATTAAACATAAGCGGTAAAATGGTAAATAAATATCATAAAAGAACGATTTCGTTTTGAAAATCGACTAAATTTCCCTTATAATCCAATCCAGATCAAAAACCAAGGCGAAGGAGTCGGAACATGAATAAGGTTAAATATGGATTGATCGGATTGGGGGGCATCGCAGAAAATCGACTGGCGAAAGAAGGTTTCGGACTGGACCGGAGACGTTTTCAGCCGCCGGAAGAAGCCGAACTGATTGCCGCCACCGACGTCAATCCGGCCCGCCGGGCAACCGCGGTGACGCTGGGGATAAAATGGTACGACCGAACGGAAGAACTGTTGGCCGATCCCGACCTCGACGCTGTTTTTGTCGCCACCAATAATCTGACGCATGCCGCCATCGCAATTCAGGCGTTGCAAGCCGGAAAACATGTGATTGTCGAAAAACCGCTGGCCACGTCCATCGTCGATGCCCGCAATTTGTGCGATCTGGCTCGACAACACCGGCTCAGTCTGACCGTCGACCATATGATGATCGAAAACGCCTATAACCGCCAAGCCCGGGAATTGGTGGCACAGGGAGCCATCGGACCGATAAACGACTGTTGTTTTCATATGGAATTCAGTTACGGGGCCACGCCGGAGGAAGCAGCCACCTGGCGTTGTTCCAAACCGGAAGAGATGGGCGGTCCGATCGGCGATGTCGCCAGCCATTGTTTTTACATCGCCGAGTTCATCTTCAACAGTGAAGTGAAGGAGCTGGCCTGCGTCTATTATCCCAAACAGATGAAAATTGTGGCGGAAGACGGCTCCTATCTGAAGTTTCGGCTGGCGAACGGCCTCGCCGGGTCCATCCGTGTAGCGTTCAGCGAACTGCGCGGCGGCTTGCAAAGCACGCTGGACAATCTCGGTTATGAGCTGTTTGGCGACTGCGGCGTTATCCGCGGCCACGGCACCCTGTTTCAGCTCTCCGGGTATACTGACGAGCCGTTTCCGATCCGGCTGGAGGTGGATCATTTCAATGAACGCCACGATGTCGCCGTGCCGACAGTCGTCAATATCTATCAGGAAGTGATCCGGCATCATGCCCAATCGATTCTTGCCCGGCAACCGCTGGATGGACGCAACGGACTTCACAATCTGGAACTGCTGTCCGCTGCTCACGAATCGGCCCGCAACGGAGGCCAATGGCTAACCTTATGAGGAAAATCATGAATCTTTCGCAAGGATGGACGAAACGGCTGGCGATGGTTTCCCTCTTGGGACTGTGCGGTATGATCGGCAGTTTCGGCTGGGCGGCAACCGCGCCGCAGAATTCCCTGGCGATACCGATTTATAACTCGGCTCCCGATCTTCGTCAACTACCGGAACAGACAGCATTTTTCTCCAGCTTCATTACGACGGATGAACAGTGGTGCGATGCGCCGATCAAAGTCTATATTGCGGCATTGCCGCAGGGATTGGCGGTGATCTACGAATATCAAAAACCGTCGAACGCACCGGCGGAGGCGGCGCGGGCCGAACGGGATGCCATGGCGGTCTTCAGCGGACCGTGCTCGGAACTGTTTATAGCGCCGCAGAACGACGGACAGCATTATTATCATATTGTAGCCGGTGACGGCGGCGGTATTTATGACAGCCAATGCCAAGTGCCGCAGAAGTTCGATACATCCTGGAATTCGCAAGTAAAAGTGACAATTTATCCGGTGCCGCATTCCGACTTGCAGCGGACGGAAATGATTATTCCATATTCGTCGCTGTCGGCCGCCATGCCGCAGGCAGGCCGTGTGTGTGGGCTCTTCTTCGGCCGCAATTATTTTGGCAACAACGGCAAAATGGTCCGAGCCGGCGCGGAAAAATTGAGCAGTTGGCATCAGCCGGAACGTTTCTTCGCCGCCCGTTTTACGACCGCCCCGATCATCTCCGCCGCTCCGGTATTCAGTCCAACCCTCGATAGTACCCGGCAGAATAAAGTCAATTTTCATTTCCGCAACGGTTTTCCGCAGTCCTGTTCGGCAACCGTTTCATTGTCCGTGGACGGAAAAACCTGGGAACGTCAATTCATACTTCCGCCGGGCGACAGCAAACAGGATATGGCTTTTTCCACCGATGGGGAATTCTCGCTCGACGATGGCGAAAGTCCGTTGCAACTGAAAATTCATCTCGGCAATGGAACGGATATCGTCCAGGAAGCAAACTTCCGCCGACCGCTGTTTCGCATCGAAATCAGCGATTATTATGATTTCAATCAACAGTTGACGGTCCGGTTGCTGGAAAACGCGATCCAGAATGGCCGATTGATGGTAACCATTACCGCGCCGGACGGTCGGGAAGTATGGAACCAACTGTTGACGCCAGACGCAGCACCGGTCAAAATTGATCTTCGGAATTTTTCGGCCGGCCGCTACCTGCTGTCGTCCCGAATTCTCCTGCCGTCGGGTGAAATTGCCGCCCGGCAGGACCGTATTTTCATAATCCCCACGGCCACGCTGACTGCGGTTGACCTGACGTTACCGGAAACGTGCCGCTTGACCATCGACGACTACGGGCGTTTCCGTTTGAACGAAAAGCTCTTTTTGCCGTTGATGATTTCCAACACCGACCACCCCTTGCCTGGTCCGGCGGCTTTCAACGTCCGAGGCGGTGCCGACGGTCTGGTTCCTCACGCGCTGACGCATCCGGGCAGCCCCATTGCCTGGGCGCAGCTGCAATGTGACGGCGAATCCTGTTGGTCGGTCGATCAGATCACGCCGATCGATGCGTATATCAGGAAAACAGCCGGGCGGGTGTTCTGCCGGAATCTGTTATATGAAGCAACTCGCACCTTTGCCGCCACCCGGCAGGGCAAGCCGGTAAAAGTCGATATTCTTGCGCTGTTGCGGAAGTTGAATGCCGAAGTCAAAGCCACCGCCCCAAATGACCTGACGTCCATCCAACTTGACGGAAATTGCAATTATGCCGAATACCAGTCGGCTGCCGATATTCTGGAAGTCGCTTGCTGGAGTTCGTCGTACGCGGTCCGCCAGAATCGTCATCTGCGGGAAGATCTGCTCCGGATTCGTTCCGTTCTGTCGCCGAACCACCCGTTGATGTTCTGGTTGGGAGTGTCCATTCCCAATCCGAATTGCCGAACGGCGGAAGAACTTCGCTGCGCGGCTTACCGGGTGATTATGAACGGCGGCGACGGTATTATTTTTCACAATGGCCATGGTGGCGTTCCTTCCGTCCGGACCAGACTCTGGGCGGTTTTTTCCGGTCTCGCACGGGAGCTGACCTGGCTGTATCCGATCATCCATGCACCAGCGGCCCCGGACACTCCTAAGCTTGCGTGCAATCGCCAGGCCGTGGAGTGGCAGGTCAAAAAGTATCAGGGCAACGATTATCTGATTGCCGTCAATGCGTCGCCGGTTCGTCTGGAAGCGACCTTTTCGGGCGCGGATTGCCAAGCGGTGGAACTGCCGCTGGAAAACCGTCATCTGGAGGTAAACCGCGGGACGTGGACGGATACGTTTACCGGTTATGAACCGCATGTTTACCGTCTGATTTCCAAGCAAAAGTAAAGAATTTCGTTTTCGGCGTGTTTTGTCGCGCGCCGTTACCTAAAAACGGTCGTAGAAAAAATACCACAAGGAGTACTGAAAAGAAAATGCAACCCCATGTTATTACGATTGTTGTCCCGATGGAAGCCAAGCCGGAATTTTACAGCATCGTCCGCGAACACCTGACGGAACTGGCGCGCCAGACCCGGCAGGAACCAGGCAACCGCTTTTATATTCCGCACGAAGCGAACGATCAGCCCGGAAAATTCATCATTTGCGAAAGCTGGAAAAGTCAGGCCGCGCTGGATTTCCACATGAGCCAGACCTATTTACAGCGTTTTCTGAAAGACGCGGAAACCTGGATGACCGCTCCAATTGCCGGAACCATCTGTCATCCGCTGATTCCGGAAGACGCACGCGACTAAAGGTCCGGCAGCCATCCGACCGCTCAGACGAGTTTTCGATAAACGGCCATGGTTTGCCTGGCCGTCTCTTCCCAGGAAAACTTTTGCAATTGTTCCTGGCCGCGAACGATCAACTGATTCCGCATGTTTCCGGTCAGCTTGACAATGCCGTCGGCAATTGCGTCGGTCTGGAGGGGATCGGCATATAGCGCGGCATCACCGCCGACTTCCGGCATGGACGAGCAGTTGGACGTGAGCACCGGCACGTCGAAAGCGAACGCTTCCAGAATGGGAATGCCGAACCCCTCGTACAGACTGTTGAACAACAACCCCTCGGAACAAGCCGTAAACGCATAGAGATCGTCGACTGGCCCGGCCAGCACAATATCCGGATCGGCGGCGGCGGCCGTCTGAATGGCGACGACTTCCCGCTCCAGTTTGGGCAGGAATCCGGCCACCAGCAATTTGCATTGCGGAATCTGTTCCTGCAACTGCTCTTTGACTTGCCGGAACGCTTGAATCGTCCGCAGAATATTCTTGCGGTGATCGGTGGCGGAAATCGTCAACAGATAGGGAGTATCGGGAATATCCAGTTGGGCGCAAAGTTGGGCGCGTCGAATTCGTTTGACTTCCGGTGACAACGGTTTCAGCACGGGATCGCAGGCCAGCGGAACGGCGGTAACGCGGCCCGCCGGCATCCGGAAAATTTCCATAACATCGTTGCGGGTGGCATAGGAATCGGCAATAATGTGATCGGCGGCCTTGACCGCCCGTTCGAACACCGGTTGTTGCGCTTTGCCGTAGAAATCCGGCAACCGATATCGCCGTAAATCGTGAATGGTCAGAATCCGGGGCTTGCCCCGGGTGGGCGGCATCATATTGTGGAACGAGTGATAGAGATCGAAGTCGCCGGTAAAATGCTGAAGCGCGGGCATACCGAGCCAGCGCCAGGCAGTTTTCAGGTGGTTGATACGCACGCCGGTAGCGTTGAAACTGAATTTTGCCGGCGACAATTGCGCCTTGAGTTGCGCGGCTTCATTTTCGAGCCGACGGGAATAAAACAATCGGAACTCGGGACTGTCCGGCATCCGATCAAAGGCCTGCAATAAATTAATGCCGAACGTATAAAACCCGGAGAAACGGGTTTTAATTACCGTATTGAAGTCGAACGCAACACGCATGAACGGGTTCTCCTGAGTTTAGTCCTGATAATAGAGCAGATCGCGGTCATGCTCCTGCTGAATCCATAATAACGGCCGCCGGCCGGGTTGCCGCAACAGTTGTCGCCGGAACGACTCCAGCCAGCGTTCCCGGGCTTCTTCACCGGATAATTCCTCGACCTGCCATTGCGGATCGATCTGAAATTGTTCCGGACGCGCGGGACCTTGATACCACATCGTATGTCGAATGTGCCATACCGCCCCCGCACGCTTGACGGCAGTCGAAAATTTGGAATGCCCGGACAAAATCTGTTGTCTGCGCTTCGGCCACCCGTCCGCGATTTCCCGTTCTTCGGCATCAATGGCCTGCCGCCACATGGATTCCGCCTCCGGCTCGGTCGTCGCCAACCCCGCATCAAGCAACCACTCCTGCGCGATTGCCGGCGCCAGTTCGCCCCGGAAATCGATCAAAATCTTAATCATCTGAAGACGTTGCCCTGGCGTCAACCGGCCGACGGACCGAATGCCATAGGGATCGACCAGCGTAACCTGCTTCCCGGCGGCATCGACCAGCACATTCCCGATATGAAAATCGGGATGATAGAGCCCGGCGTCGATCACCTGTCGCGCCAACCCCGACAGCAACGCCAGAAAATGCCGCTGCTGGTCTACCGCCGTGCCGACCACCCGAAACCAGTATTCTTTGCCGCCGATTACTTCCGGCAGCGCGCGGGAAATCAACAACCCGTCGCTCCCGGACTGCCCCCACCCCAGATATTTCACCACCGGAATCCGCTTCCGTTCCAGCCGCTGCGCCGCCGCATATTCCCGCTGCACTTTACGATAAAAAAAGGCTTTGCAACGCTGTGCCAAGTCGGTCGGATGATCGTATTTGAGATAAAACCCTGGCCCGCTCGGCAGTTGAAAAAAGTAAACGCTGCGAACCGGATTGGCTTTGACCGGCGTCATGTCCGCCGCCGCCCTGCCACGCAGTTCGACCGGCGCCGACTCCGGCTCGCCGTGCCAAGTCCAGGACCGGTTAAAAATTTCCAGTTGCTGTGTCATGATGTTGCGATTCCGCTGTTGCGTCGATAATATAGGCGGCGTTGACCGGGAATCAATTCCGGCGGGAACGGTTTACAGATACCGAGCGATAAAACGCTCCAGCGTTTCGGCCCGCAGTCCGACCGGATAATGAGCGTTGTAATGCGCCACCATCGCATCGGTGAGCGCTTCTGCGGGCGGTAGCGCCAGCCGGCTGGTCTGGGCCGCTTTGAGCATCGACGCCAGCAACCGGCCGACTTCCTGATGCCGCAGCACATCCGTCAACGGCCGGGCATAGCGCGTTACGCCGTCGAGGTCCCAGAACCCGAACCGGAACCCGTTTCCCTGGTCCATTCCGTAAATATTGCTGATTTTGAGGTCGCCATGGCGGATGCCGCAGTCGTGCATCGCGGCCAGTTGACGGCAGACATCCGCCGCGAAAACCGCCAGAAAATCCGGTTCGTCGAATAACCGGCGACACAGCGGGGCCGACGTCAACACCGGTTCCAGCGCGTCGGTAATCAGATATCCGCTTTGCAGAACGCCCCAGCGCCGACGAGCGCCGACGCCCACCACGTGCGGCGTCAGAATCTGTAGCCGTTCCAATTGTTCGGCGGCGGCGGCGGCCCGGAATACCCGGGCTTTCCGAAACAGATATTTCAGGGTAAAATACCACCCCTTATTATTTTCCCGTTTGATGAAGAAAACATGTCCGGCATCCAGCCGGATGATACTGGCCGTCGTGGTTCGCGAGGATTTCAGCACCAGCCCCGCGTCGATCAACCGATCCAGCGCCGGCAAGGCCGTCGCCAGCGCTGGCGGCGCCTTGGGATCGAGATAGAAAACCAGCCCCCGTTCCGGACGAATCTTCCGGTGCGCGGACGACATACTGACAGACGGATGACTCAACTCCAACCCCTTCTCTTTGCGTTGCTAGTGGATTTTTACCAACACGTTGTCGATCAACCGGGTTTTGCCGAAATAAACAGCCACGGCAAGCAACAGCTCCCGAGTCGTCTCCGTCGGTGCTTCCAGATTGTCGGAATCCAGCGCTTCCACATAGTCGATTCGCCCGCCGGCGGCCGTGAGAGCGGAAGAAATTTCGTTCTTGACGGCGGTCAAATCGGACCGGGGATCGGCTTTCAACTTGGCTTCCGCGGCGGACAGCGCCCGATAGATGGCCGGAGCCGCCCGCCGTTCTTCGGCGCTGAGATATTTGTTGCGGGAACTGCGGGCCAGTCCGTCTTCCTCCCGCACGATCGGGGCAATAATCATCTGAATCGGGAAATTGAGATCGCGCACCATCCGTTTCAACACCATCGCCTGCTGCGCGTCCTTCTGCCCGAATACGGCCACATCCGGCAGTACGGCGTTGAACAACTTGGCCACCACCGTGGCCACGCCGCGAAAATGAATCGGCCGGGTCTTGGCGCACAGGCCGCGGGACAGTTTTTCCTCCGTAACCCAGGTGCTGGCGTCCGGCGCATACATCGCCGCCGGATCTGGCGCAAAAATGGCATCGACTTTGTGCTGACGGCATAGGCGGACGTCGTGTTCCCAGTCGCGCGGATAGGTGTTGTAGTCCTCGTTCGGCCCGAACTGCGTAGGGTTGACGAAAATGGTTACGACCACGATTTCCGCGTGGCGCCGGGCAGTGTCAATCAGCGACATGTGGCCTTCGTGCAGATAGCCCATCGTCGGCACAACGGCAATAAGATGGCCCTGACGTTTCTGATCCAGGGCATAAGCTTGCATGGTATCGATTGTTTTGAGTACTTCCATGAGACTTGCTGTACGCGGTCCCGTTTTCGGGGATCGTTCTCCATTGTAATTAAACTGTTATGATGTTTTTCACGCGGCAACGTAAAGGTTGCGGCAGATTCAAGCAAGATAACAGTAACTGATGGAAAAAACAATTTACCTGTTGTTTTTTTATATTTTTTCATTCTTGCGGCTTGATATTTCCGGTTCCCGGAGTCTAGTAACAACTCGCAAACGCGATAAAGTGTTTGCCCTGCGGTGGCAGGGTAGCTCAGTCGGTAGAGCAGAGGACTGAAAATCCTCGTGTCGCCAGTTCGATTCTGGCCCCGGCCACCATTTTTTTATTCTATCTCAGGACGCGTAACCCGCGTCCTTTTTTGTATACCCCGCTGACTCAAAGCCTTTTGCAACTGCCAGCCCTTTCCCATCGCCCCATCATCAAACGTCCATTTTGCCGGTTTTTCGGCCTTTTTCGTCTCCGTTTCTCCGTTTTCTCTGCTTTTTTGTGGCGAGGACACAAATTTCCCCATCGGAGAATCTTATTCTCTCCCAACAACATCCAACTATATTAGCCTGAATTTTTCCGGCCCGAGTTAGAATTAACCGAATTCGCAATCCTACCATTTTCAGCTTTCCGGCTACCCGAAGACACATTATCCCCTGAATTACGCAGGGAGGTTCGCAAAAGTGGAAAAGCACTTCCCGACCGGGAAGCGTTGTCATACAACGGATTTCCCACATGCAACGCCATGCAATGCCCTTGACACCATAAAACAGCTATGATATGTTTCTGTTGTCATACCTTAAGAGCTGTATTTTATTGGGGCCTGACTTTAAAAAAACCAATAAATCAAAGACTCTGAGTAACAGCAATGTATTGCGACAAGGTAAACAAAATACCGCCTTGGGACCAATCCCAGCTAGAAGCTATTGCAAAAGTACTTGCTGATACCAGTAGTGGACTTACAGGTTCTGAAATTGCCCATCTTCTACCTAGCAGTCATATTATTGATTGTGATCCGACCAATGCAAAATGGGAAAGACTTTATAACGCCTTTGCGGAATTTCAGAACCAACGTCAGGCCGTAAACAATATTATCCGATTCATTCATTTAGCAATGGTACCAGCGCGCTATACCAATAGCTTGCATGTCACCGGTCGGTCAAAATGCACCACCTCTGGTCACTTGAAAGTGCACCACCCCTTGACGTTAATTTATTGGTGGTCTAAAGCGTTTTCAAACCCGTTTAACGATTCTTCCTTTTCCCGATTATTTAGGCGGTAGCTTTTACCTTTAAAAGGAATGATTTCGGCGTGTTGCAGCAGCCGGTCGAGGATGGCCCCGGCGGTCGGAACATCGCCGATGAGTTTGCCCCAGTCCTCAATGGGGCGGTTACTGGTCATCATGGTCGAACGGACTTCGTACCTGCGCATAATCACTTCGAAGAGGTATTCCCCTGCTTTATTGGGCAGTTGTTTCAGGCCCATGTCATCAATGATGAGCAAATCAGGCTTGAGATATTTGGTCAGGCAGGCGTCCGACTTGCCCAAATTTTCCGCCCGCAATAAATCCCGGACGACATCGAAAATCGAGCGGTAAATCACATTGAATCCGGCCTTGATGGCTTCGTATCCGACCGCTTGGGCCAAGTGCGTTTTCCCGGTTCCCGGCGGTCCGATGAACAACACGTCACGGGCATCCCGGATAAATTTTCCGGTCGCCAGTTCATAGAAGCGATTGCGCTCGAGATTGGGGTTGAACTGCCAGTTAAAATGCTCCAGCGTTTTGAGGTTATGGAACGCTGCCTTTTTTAATGCCCGACCGGTTTTACGGTCTTGCCGGACCGCCATTTCATCGCCGATAAGCAGTTCCAGAAATTCAGGGTAATCCAGGCGGTTGGTCCGGGCTTCCTGCAATCGCAATTCAATGGAAGCTATCATCCCGGATAGCCTCAATTCCTTGAGTTTGTCGTTCAAATGGTTACGCATGGAACACCTCTTTGCTGTTGGTTATGTGGTCATATTCGCTCATCCGCCGGATGAGCGGATGTTCGGTGAGAAACGAAAACTGCAGTTGTTCGGCCTGATAATTTTCATCCATGAAAGTCCGCAGGTCCCGCAGATGAAACAAGCTCATCTCCAAGGCGCTTTTGCAGGCTTTATTGATGGCCGATGCGGTATATTTTTCGGCCAGTTGCAACAGTCCGTTCAGCACTCTGGTGCCGGGAATGCCCCGGTTGTGAAGCATTGCCCGAGCCCAGGCTCCGGTTTCGCCGCCGAGGGCATCGGCCTGTTTCAAGAGCCAGGCGTTACCTCTCTCGGGATTGGAAATTCTCTCGGCGGGAATGTGGTAGGAATGGGTACTGAATCGGCCCGGTTCCATCCGTGGATGCAGGGCGATTTCCTCCATCCGGTGATTGAAGATTCTGACCGTGCGCAGGTCGTAGCGTACCCAAACTTCTTTGCGGACGTACTCCGCCGGAACCGAATAAAAGGCCCTGACGACTTCAACATGACCGTCCCGATGCACCTTGCGTTTGCTCTCTTCAAAGGTCGGAAACAGCATCTCCGGCAACGGTCTAAGATGAGGCTTTTCCTCCTCGAACATCCGGCTCACCTGACGCCTCACCGTACCGTGAATACGAGTGTCGGCAATGCGTTCCTCCCAGTGCAAAAGGAATTCGTTTTGTTCCTGAAGCGAGCTGAACCGGCGTCCTTTCAAGGCGTTATCCTGCGCATATTTCACTGCACTTTCCACCTTTCCTTTGTGCCTCGGCGTAGCGATTTTCGTAGGCATGATGCAGGTGCCGTAATGAGCGGCAAACTCCCGCAGCTTCGGGTTCAACTCGGGGTCGTAAACGCAGGGATGGATGACCCCGGCTTTCAGGTTGTCGATGACCACCGTGTCCGGCACTCCGCCGAAATAACGGAACGCATTTTCTATCGCCCGGATGAAACTTTCCGTGCTCTGCGTGTAGCTGACCTCGCTGTAAGCTTTGCGGCTGCAACTCAGGACAATCCGGAACAGGTGCGTTTTTTGACGTTTGCCCTGACGGTCATAAACCCAAGCGCCGGTGCCGTAATCGACCTGAACCTCCTGGCCCGGCGGCTGTTCCATGCGCCGGAACGGCAACTCCAGTACCTCCGTGAGTTTACGCACGTAACGTTTGACCGATTCGTAACTGCCCTCGAAGCCATGTTCGAGGATTAAATCCTGATAGATGCGCTGGGCGGAAAGGTCAAGTTTCAGACGGCTTTCGATGTAACCGTGATAGTCGGAACACAGGCTTTTTCGACCACTTGACCCGGTGGTCGAAATGGTGCACTTTGAATCTGCAAGCCATTGATTATCAGCGCCAGACCCGGCGGTCGAAATGGTGCACTTTGACGCTATTGGAGCCAGATACCGACTCACGGTCCGACGATTCACTCCCAGTTCCCGGGCGATGCGTCGGTTGCTCCAGCCTTTGGCATGGAGCGTCTTTATCGTTTCCTGCATGCTACCCCTCAAATAGTTGGACATAATCTTCTCCGTTTTGAAACGTCAGTTTCATGAGAGAAAATTACAACCGTTTTACTATTTCAGGTGGTGCACTTTGATTCGACCATCACTGGTGCACTTTGACCGACCGCTGACACTTGCATTTGACAATTTATGGCACCCCAAACGCATATATAGTTTAATCTTATAGAAAATCAGCGTTACATCGCTGGAAGGAAAAAATGCAAAAACGTCCTGATTTAATTGTCAGTGTTGAATCACGAAAGGGTGGTGTTGGCAAAACAACAGCGGCACTCTGTCTTGCTCGTCTTTTGCAGAAACGCGGGTATGCAGCTCTTGTGTTGGATCTTGATGTAACAGGAACCAATGCGGCAGATATCGCGACTTCTCCATTCTGGAACAATTATCTTAATGTCGTTAATGATGAAAAAAAACAGCCAGTAAATATTCTGAAACTTTTGGAACAGAATTTCATGCTCAATAAGGATATTCCTGATTTTTCCATTAATACCTCAGACTCGATGAATATCAATCTTGAAAAAGTAAATGTTTTAGGATCGCAAATATACAAAACAGTACAAGATGACAGTATATGCATTACATGCCTCGAAAGTCCTGGAATACTTTTTGATGATTTATACACTTTCTGGCTGTTGGAACTAGTTCAGCGGATTATTGACAATTTCATAAGAATTGCGCATGATAATAAATCTGTTAAAACCGCAATCATAATTGATAATTCGCCTGGATATGTCGGGATTGCTCCTGCTGTTCATGAATGGCTGACCAATTGTGGACCAGACCATAACAAATTTTTAATTGTAACATCACTTGATGTACAAGATATGCTTGCATGCGAGCGGGCAATTTTGACGCTTCATGGGCTATACTGTGGCAAATGGAATACGAGTCGTATATTTACTGCCATGGAACATGGCAAAGAAACAAGTAAATCAATTGATAAAAACTGTGAAGCTTTTTTCATGCAGTTGGCCGCTCCAGATTCCGAAACAGAGGATCAGCTAGTTTTTTACCGCGATGACCAAGGTAGAGAATTTGTCAATGATCTATCAAAATACATTTCAATTATAATAAATCGTGTTCCTCGAGCAGTGAAAAATGGGGATATTGATTATCAAATTAAACCTTTTCACATAATTGATGAATCTATCAATATATTTAACGGCGATCTTCGTAAAATTATGATTTCATACGATGAATATATTGAAAACCAATTTCTAGTCACATTATTGCGGCCAAAGAGGACGACGCAATCAGATCGCAGAATAAAACGATTACAACAGATATTGGAATCGGCAGAACGCGAATTGCGTATGCTTATTAACAGTGGTGAACATGGTGTGATGCCCTCATTGGAACAAGAACGAGTTAATTATTCAAAATTACGGACACAACTTATCAAAGCCAATGATGTCGTAATCCGTGCACGTTCTGCAATCGGCGATGCCGGACTAGGATATTTGGCACGACTTATCCATGATGAATGGCTTCCTGGTAATATATCTATTGAATTTCGAAGTGCGTTGTCAAAGATCTTACGTGAAAATGACTTGCTGCATTTTGAAATGCCAGATGACATTGCTTCTGGTCCCGAAAATCCAGATGCATGTGAAATCATAAATGACTTTAAACACCATCTTTTAATAAAACTACAGTCGTTGCAAATACCCCAAATCAAAGAAAGCGAAAATAGTACAATTAATGTGCTTGCATCGGTTCTATCCACATCTGTCGGACTTTCTTTAACTTTTCCGTTGTGGCATTCTCCTTACCAAGAAGAGATCACTGAATTATTTGTCGCGGTATTGGCCATTGAATATATTCGTTGGAAATCAAGAGAAAAAGAGTATTACAACAAATTCTCTATCCAAAAATTTTTAGCTCAAGAGTCAATAAATCATGTTGACGTGAAAGGCATTTTTTTGCAATTCATGCCTTTTATGAGATTACGACTTTTTAGAAATGAAGAATACGTAAATTTTGTCGATTTTTATAAGAAGTGCACATCTGTGCAAGCAAGATTAATTGATTTTATCCCAGATTCAAGATTTTTAATTAAATTATTCCAATTTATCATAAGTAATGAAGCAAAAGATAGTTTATTGTTTCCATTTGTGCGTGACCTTGCCGAGTCTGTAATTATTCGCAAAAGCGAAAGCTACGAAAGCGGTCTACATAAGATGTCCAAAGTTCTGCAGAACGTCGAATACTTTCGAGAGTTCAATGAAGTATTAGAAAAAGTCTTGCTAGATTGGGGATGTGAGAAATGAGTGTTACTACTTTTTCGCTTCCTGATTATCAAATAGGATTTGCAGCTGGGCATTATTATCCTCCTGATATACGTCGTCCGTATTACATGGTTGATCCAAAACTCTATTTGCAATATGGAACAACAGATCAAAGAAGAGGAAAATTAAGAAATGCACTGCAGGAAGTACAATGCAGAACGGGATGGAATTATTTCGGAAAAACTTATCCGCTTCAAGCAAGAACACTTATGTATTCGGCAAAAGCATTTCCAGCTTATCGTTTTATATTGCCAGAAGTAATGACGGAGGATTGGCTAGCCATTGTAGATTGGGGTAAATTTCAACGAGATCATGTGCTTCATCAGCCACTTTGTGGGTACGTCATACTCAAACTACTAGAGCTAACTTTAGCAAACGGGAGCAGTCTTCTTGACGAATGTGTCAATAAAATACTGCGTTGGAAGGAAACAACATATATCCGAGATTTTCTCATACATTACGGCATTAGTCCCCGAGATCCTATTATTCAAAGTGATAACCCCGTAGCGCATAGAGTATGGCGCATTTGGTTTCGTGAAGCAGCTTATATGGCTGCTATATTTCATGACCTGGGATACCCATGGCAATATGCGGAGCGGCTTCAATGTAATCTAGATGGGATAAATACTCCGGCTATTAGACCCAATAGTAGCGCAGAACAAATTATTGAACTATTTAAATACAGATTGCTGTTTTACGTTTTAAATGGTTATAAGATGCCAGAAGCAGTTAGTCCATCAACGTGGCACGAAAAAATTAGAGGTATCACAAATATGGCATTAACTCAAACACACGGATTCCCTGGCGCACTTGGTTTTTTACATCTTAATGACTGTATTAGAAAGTATCCATCTCCGCGTGAGTCACCCATGCACCTTCTTTGTATCGAATGGGCGGCACTAGCAATCATGATGCATGATATGACAAAGGTGTATTGGGGGAGTGGAAGTAAAACAGACACTGGAACACCTGATAATTCATTTTTGCGTCTTAATTTTGATCGAGACCCATTATCTGCAATAGTGGCATTAACTGACATAATTCAAGATTTCGAGCGGCCTAGTGCTGTTTTCAATACTGATACGTGTCCTCGTTGTCCGAATGGTGTTCTGCTGCGTTATGATATAGCATGTGATGCGACAGAATTAGAAGTAGATACGCATAGCGCAACATGGACTATTCGATATAGGATGAAAGATACGCGAGCATTGGCAAGAAAATTAAAAACTATTGCCAAAGAAAATCGTAGTTTATTTGATTATCGCTATGGGTACTTTGATATAAGCAGTTTAGAAATTAATAAGATGAAGCTTACTGCTGTTTTATCATCCTAATTCTTAACTCATGATCGCGAACCGAGAGGATACCACTGAGTTCCGAAGCATGATCACTGAGACCGCAGATATAAAGAGGAGAAAAAACATAATGATTCTAACTCGTGAACAATTAAACAAGATTAGCACATTACACAAATTTATCTTTCAAAAAAGTGAAGACTTAAAAAAAATTAACGCCGATAGCAATAGTGAGTTTATTTTTTCGGACGAAAGAATTGAGGAATTTATTGCTGAGGAAGAAGATATTGACGAGTTTGAATATTATTTTCCTGCCCGTGAAGACAATATTACCATAACTACTGAAGAACTCTTGAATTTATCAGATGAAATCATCAATATGGATATTACCAATCCGTCAATAATAAAAACCCCAAGAAGGCGATATTATATTACCGGATTTGATTTTTCATATGAGGATTATTTAATACGTGAGAACAGCAATTTATCCGCTTCTTACAATGGAATCAAGATAAATTTGGTAGAACAATCGTTTCTGGTCGGGCTTGCTGCAACTTTTCTTGGTGTATATGATGATGACGATAATGAACGCCAAATAGGAACGATTGATAGATATATTGCCATTGAACTAATCTATGAAGATGGAACTGAAACATTATCGACGGAAGAAGAACTTAAACTTGTAAACGCCTATAAATTTGAAGTTGCAGACTCCACTGGAATGGTATTAGGTTGTGAAGAGATATCATTTCCGGATGAACAATTTATTGAAGATGCACAAGAAAATGCAATTAGCAATTTGCGTCCCATGGAATCGTATAATGACGGAATGTCACTTTTCATTGCAGCACTCAAAATACAAGAAGATGAGCTGAGGTTTTTTAATTTTTATAAAGTTCTTGAATATTTTGCGCCAGTCGCTCTAAATATTGAAGCGAATGAACTAATGTGTAAAAAACTAAGCTCATCATCACAATTCCATCATAATGGCGATTATATACGATCAATTTTTACTTTAGCGCATGCATATATAAATAAATATCAAAAAGATGAAGATCTGATTGTCGTAACATTTTCTACATGTTTTGACTTTATTGCATTGTTTGAAAAATTACCTAAAGTAATAAAAAAGAAGATTAAGAAAAACATTGGATGTGAACAACTTGATTATTCTATTGATAAACAAAAATTAACGACGGCCTGTAATATAGCAGGCCGAATGATTTGTAAAACGCGAAATATGATTGTTCATTCAAAATTAAATTATAAACCAACGGGAGACGAATGTCCTCAAGATGATATTCCCCAGCTAAATGTATTTATGAAAGAAGCTTGTTCTCAGGCAATAAGATGGTATAATCGGTTACCAGAACATCAAAAATTGACAGTTATTGAATAGACTTCGATATCTGCCATTTCATTTCCAGATCGTCCACCCCCGAAAAAAGTCATGGAGCAATCGGCGATTGAAATAACGAAAAGCGGGGATAAAATTAATTTTAACGGCATTGGAGCCACAACGTCTATCGGAAAGATAACATGAACGAATTTCACAAATCTCGGAGAAAGCGTCCTGATCTACAATCGGCCGAGCAGTTTATCCAAAACGGATTTGGTGGCGGCATGCGTAGTGAGGACTATGTCTCGGTTCAAGAGCGCAAAGAACGCCTTATATTTCTCGCTGCAGAACTGAAAACGAAGCTCAAGCAGCATCTTCCCCGAACGAGAAGTATCGAACTCGTTATTTTGAAATGCCACCTACTACTGGAATACATGCTCGATCAGTATATTGATTTGGTTGCTCCAACCGAGGGTGTGGTTGATGCTGAGCGCTTTACCTTCAAACAGAAGGAAAGCTTGGCACACATGCTCGGATTTCCTGCTGACCCTTGTTTCTTCCCAAGCGCCGATCTCTTGAATTCGATCAGGAATGGTGTAGCCCACACGCTCACGCTTGACCGGCAGAAGATCGACAAGTTGATTCTCATCAACAGTGAAGACCCAGTTGGAGCAAAGGGGTTGAACGACACCCAACGCTCAAGCGCGCTGAAGAACATCACGAAGTTTATGTGCTGGCAGCTGCTTGGCGCGATCGAGGCAAAGCATGAAGTTGAGTGGATAACCGAGACAAATAGGTGTGAACAAGTAAAGTAGATACGTACGCAAACCTTAATGAGCGTCATCAAAGGAGTTGCGGATTATTATCAGATTCCGTTATCCGATCCCATGCTTTACGGTCTTTCCGGCCATGCCTTCGTCATCAATATCCACCGGGACATCTGTCCGAGCGGGCCTTACATCTGGAACCATGCCGAGTTCTTCCGGCTGGTGAAAAACCTAGGGATTGCGACCGAAGAACTGGGCTTTTTCGATCCGAGCAGCAACCGCTAAAAACGCACGCATGCCGAGAAAAAACTGCGCCAGGCGATAGACGCAGAATTGCCTTGTTCCTTCTGCAATATGGAGCATCAATTGATAAAAGGTTATGATCAGGACGGTCTGCTGCTGCTCCGCCCTGGCCTGATTGCGGCAATGAGGACATGCCCCCACCAGGATTACCTTCGGTTCATGGCAGGAATTGAAAGAGGTACATGCCTGTTTTTATATTCATGAAAAGGTGTCCCCCATCGATGAAAAACAGGTGCTGCGCGAAAGTCTGCAGTATGCGGTTGACCTGTTTACCAAGCCTGCCGAATTTGGCTGGGGAGATTATGGGATGGGAACCGAAGCCTACGCCAAATGGATAGCGGGAGTGCCGAACACGGCAACTGGTGGAATTCCATGGTCTGGAGTGAATGCCGGAAAATGGCATCGGCATTCTTCACCGAAATCGCGGTAAAATATCCTCAGCTTGCCGGGGAATGTGCTCAACTGACCGTGTTATACACTACTATTTCCCACGCGCTTTTCACGGTTGGCGACAAAACAATGGCTCCGCAGAAGAAAGTAATTCTGCTGGAAACCGCATTGCGGAAAGAATTGGAAGCAGTGGAGCTCATCAAAGCAATATTGAACTTTTGGGCGGAACCCACTACGCAAAACGAGTTCGGCAACGGCACCATGACACTCCGCATCATGGTGCCGTGCCGTATCTGGGTTCCGTCCGTCAGCTACTAAAGCAGGTTTGCGCCGACGGCAATTTAGAATTTCACAATGGATTTCCCATGCGCAATGCCATGCAATGCCCTTGACACCATAAAACAGCTATGATAAATTCCATACAAGATGGGATGCTCCGCCGCAATAAAAGAAGTTTTCAAGCCGTTTATAATTTGTAAATGATGTCTAAAATGATATAATTCTTATAGTGTAATATTTTCTGAGTTATAGTCCTTTGGGGGTATGGATGTGAAATCTAAGTTTTTTACTAATATAATTATTTATAAAGAGATAATTTGATGTCAGAATGTACTGATGTAAAAAACGAATTTTCAGCAGACAGTTCAATGCTGGGATATTTCCATCAATGTCGACTGGCATTATTGGAAGGACTAAAGCGTTTATATGACAATCCGTTACTTGAAATTTCCATCGAAACATTAGATGATGTTGTATTTCAAACCAACGGAACACCTTCCGAACTTATTCAAGTAAAGCATCATATCTCCAGAAAAGGAGATTTAACAGATGCAAGTGTAGACATTTGGAAAACTTTGCGAATATGGGCGGAGCTATATAAAAAAAGAAATTGCGATCAAATACCATTCTTTGGCTGATGACGACGGCCGCTGCACCGGAGAATTCAATAGCCTCAAAATTGAAGTTATACAATCGCAATGAATCAAGTGCACTTAATCTTTTACGTGGAATTACAATATCATCATCAAACAAAGAAAATCAGGCAGCATTTACTGCATTCATTGCATTAAATAATGAAGAACAACAACAGTTGCTGTCGCAAATTTTTATTGTTGACGGGTGTCCGACAAGCGAAACAATTGCATGTGATATTGAAAAACAGTTGTACAATGCATGCCCGAGAAAAGATATCCGAGTCTTTGCTAAGTATTTAGAAGCTTGGTGGCTAGCTACAATTGTCAACAAACTTTCATCACAGGATAAATCGACTATCCTCGGCAGAGAAATTGAAGAAGAAATATCGCGATTACGAGATCAGTTTAAATTTGATTCTTTACCTATTCATTCCGATATTGACGCGGCGAAACCTGATACTAGTAAATATCTATCATGGACCTTTGCAAAACAACTGCGCTTAGTTGAAATTGGAGAAAGAAGAATTCATCGGGCAGCATTGTACTTTTATAAAGCGTCGGAACAACGCTCCAGATGGGTAAGAGAACAATTACTCCCGAATGAAGAGTTAGTACTGTATGATAAAAAATTAAAGGATGAGTGGGAGGGGCGTTTTGAACAAATAGTAGATGACCTTCCTAACAGTGAAGCTGAATATATAAAGGCAGGGCGTGATCTCTATTCTTGGTTTGAAACGGAATCAGATATTCCAATTCGGCCAGCATGTGTTGAAAAATTTATTACTCGCGGTTCATATCACTTGTTATCAAATCAAATGCAAATTGGTTGGCACCCACATTATAAGCAAATGTTATCCGCATCGTCGGAGGAACAGACAAATGAATAATGCGCGACCTTCTGAAATTACTACTTTGCTAAACCCTGCTTTTTGTGCTATCCTTCTTTATGTTGGGATCAGCGAATTTCATAAAATACAAGGGAAAGGAGTTTCATACATTTTCCCTTTTCTTTTTTTGCCGCTAATTCTTCATAAGGACACTCGAGAGAAGCTTCCACGTTCAAGCAACACAACTCTTTCTTCTTGGCTTACAAATCCATGTACCGCAATCGTCAAAGTCGGATTCGCCACAAGGGCACAGTCAATGTCCCCATATACAAAAGAGTCTTTGCTTTTTGCTGCAATGCATGAGGTGTTAGAAATTAATGAAGATGGTATGCTTTATCCATTGACAGAACTAAAGCTTAAGTCGTACATTTCAAAAGCAACACCAGATTTACTTTCCTGTATAAAATCAGCTAAACTATGTGGAAAATTAATTGCTCGTGCCGGAGACATGAAAACTGTGATGTCTCTATTAGGAGTTAAACCATGAATTTTCAAATATTGAACGTTGTTCTTTTTAGTCATTCAGGAGAGGTCCGGTCTATAGAATTCTTTCCCAATAAAGTCAATATTATTACTGGGGAATCGAAATCAGGGAAATCTGCAATTTTACATATTATCGAGTATTGCTTAGGGAGCAGCATTTCTACCATTCCATATGGTATTATTTCTAAATCAGTTTTATGGTATGCAATAAAACTTCAAACCGCAAATGGAGAACTTTTTATTGCGAGGAAATCGCCTGCGCCTGGAAAAAAATCATCAGAAGATATTTTTATTGAACGAGGCAGCTCTCTTGATATTCCAGCATTTGAGAAACTTCATAAAAATGCTAATCTCACAACGCTAGATATTGTCATTTCGGAAATTTTGGGAATGGAAGAATATTCTTTTGATGTTCCCGTTGGACAGACGCGAGAAAGCGGTATTGCGGATAGCGGAAAATCATTATATTTTTGCTTTCAAAAACAGACAGAAATTGATGATTCAGACTTATTATTCCATCGCCAAAATGAAAATGGGTTCATAGCACAAAGCATAAAAGATTATTTCCCGTTTTTTCTAGGTGCTATAAGTAAAGACTATATCTTAGACAAGGAAGCACTGAGGCAAGCCAAACGAGAATTAAAGATCATACTAGCGAGGATAGCAGAAAGAAAGCAGATTTTAGGAGAGAATTTTGATCGAGCATATGCTTTAATAAATGAAGCCAGAAATGTTGGATTATTTTCTGGGAATGACAATGTACCAGCAGACTGGAATGTTGTAAAAAAAGTTTTGAACGAAATATGCTCAACTCCTATGGGGGGTATAGACAATGTTCCAGAAAGAGATATTCTTGAAGAACTTCTAGATGGCCAAGAAGATGTTAGAAATCGCTATCGGATTGCGAGTACCGAGTTACAAGCATTACTGGAACTTAAAGAATCCTCAGGAGGGATGAGTAACGAACTAAACGAACAAAAAACGAGACTTGAGGCCATTGGTCTATTTGATAGAAACATGACAATTTCAACGTGTCCATTGTGTTCTCACGAATTAACAGAGAAAATACCATCGGTAGAACGCCTCCAATCCTCTTTGAATGAAGTCACTGCGCAACTTTCTAATATTTCTGACGATACGCCACATCTATCAAAACTGATTATATCTGCAAAAGAAAATTTAGAGTCTATAGAAAAAGAACGAAAAGAGATCAGAAAATCTATTTTGTCTTTGCAGCAAACGAGCGAACAACTGGCAAAATTACGAGATGAAGATGCACGCAAGGCTCTGATCAAAGGAAGAATCAGTCTTTATGTGGAAAATCTACCTCAAGGAGAAGAACCATCATTAGAAGAACACAAAAAAGAAGAAGAGCTTAAAACTCGCATTCTTGAATTGGAAAAAAAATTAGGACTGGAGAATATTCAAGATCGGTTATGCTCCATTTTGGCAATAATTTCAAAGGAAATTCATGATTTTGCACAAGAGTTGAATGTAGAGCACTCAGAAAATCCAATGAGACTAGACATTAACAAATTGACGGTTGTCGCTGATACAGAAGATGGTCCGATCCAAATGAAACAGATGGGAAGCGGCGATACGTGGGTAAGCCTTCATGTGATAACACATTTGGCCTTGCACCGTTGGTTTGCAAAAAAGGCGAGACCAGTTCCAAGCTTTATTTTTATTGATCAGCCATCACAGGCATATTTCCCTCCAGATACATCCGCTGAAGAAGTCCGAGATGCTTTGATTGATGGCAATTCTGATATGCAGGCCGTAATTAGGTTATTTAAATTACTGATTCAGAATACTAACGACTTTCAAGTTATTATTACTGAGCATGTTAATATACAAGAAGAGTGGTATCAAAATTTGATCAGAGAAAACTGGTGGACCGGAACAAAACTGATCCCTAAATCATGGAATAAACAATTGCATGATGATGTGTTTGGAGATTAATCAGTCCAGTGGCTCACATAGGGTTTTGTCAAGTAGGTATAGACCGCTCCTGTCCGAAAATTTTCGATTTTTTCAAGAATTTCGGCTCAAAGCATACTTTCTGCTTGACCACTTTTACGCCCATCGCCCGATCGCGTTCCGATTCGCAAAATGTGCGCAATTTCTCGGACGTTATCCCAGCGGCAGCGTAAGCGTCCAGCCATCCCCATCTGTTACACCGGCGTGAGCTGGAGTAAATTCATCTCCGTAATCAACCGGAGGAACGGCGATGGTAAAGCGAAGCGTGGTGTGGCGGCGTTGGCAACAGGCGTTATCGGAATACTGGAACAGTAATTTGACAGTGTCGGAATATTGTCGGCAACACGGCTTGTGCAGTAAAACCGCTTGGCTCTGGGCGAAACGGTTGAGGCCGGAGCCAAAAGCCGTCGCCGATCCGCTGGAAATCGTGCCGGTAAAATTGCCCTTGCCAGTCGAGTTACCGGACATGCCCCGATTGTCACCGCGAGCTGATTGCGACAGCGGCATTCGCTTGGAGTTGGAACATTTGCGTATCAGCCTCGCTGCCGATTTTGATGGTGAGGCATTGCGTCGAGTGTTGTCCTTGCTGGAGGAACGGTGATGTTGCCGCTGTCGGGGGCGGTGAAAATTTATTACTGCCGGACGCCGATCAATTTGCACAAGTCGTTCGACGGTCTGCCGGGTGCGGTCCGGCAGTACCTCGCGGCCGACCCGCTTTCCGGTCATCTGTTTGTGTTTTTCAACCGGACTTTTCGGATGGTGAAAATCCTCTACTGGGATCGCGACGGCTACGCGATCTGGAGCAAACGTCTGGAGCGTGGACAGTTCAATATTCCGAAGTCGGCGGACGGCAAAATTGAATTGGAGCAGCGCGAACTTTACGCGATTTTATCGGGCATCAAACCGAAGCGTTACTACAAGCGATTTTCTTTGTAGAAAGTTGCTATTTTGAGCTGAATTTTTCGTTTTTCATGCTACCGTAAAGGCATGATTGAAAATGCTAAAATCGAACTTGCCGAAGCGCTGGAAATCATCCGGCAACAATCTGCCACCATTGAACAACTGACCGCGCAACTGGCGTGGTTTCAGCGTCAACTTTTCGGCGCGAAAGCGGAAAAATTCGTGGCGTTGCCCGATGACGCGCCGTCGCTGCCCGGCCTCGAATCCGAGGCACCATCCGAACCGCCGGAACCGCAGCATATTGAGGCGCACGAGCGCAAAGTGCGGGAAAAATTCGGGTGGGATGAAATTCCCGAAAATCTGCCGCGCGAGGAAGTGATTATCGACGTTCCCGAGGACGAGCGCGAGGGTATGGAACTGATCGGTTACGAGACCAGCGAACGTCTGGCGCGGCGTGAAACGCGCTACTTTGTGATCGTCACCAAACGGGCGAAATATGCCGATAAAGCCGACGCGCTGCGCGGGGTAAAAACCGCTCCGGCGCCGGGCGATTATTTCGATACGCCGAGCGGCAAAACCAAGTTCGACGCGAGTTTCATCGCCGGTCTGGTCAGCGATAAAATCGAGAACCATTTGCCGCTTTATCGCCAGGCGGAAATGATGGCGCGCGAGGGTCTGCCGATGCAGCGTTCGACCTTGTGTCATCTGTTCGGCAAGACCGCCGACACGCTCAAAATTCTCTATGAGCGCATGGATGAGTTACTGCTGCAAAGCGAAATTATTCATGCCGACGAAACCCCGGTTAAACTGCTTGATCCCGGCAATAAAAAATGCAAAACCGCCTATTTCTGGTGTCGCATGAGCGGCCTCGGTCCGCCGTTGATCACGTTTCATTTTGCAGGCTCAAGATCGCAGGAAACCGCCAACGAAATTTACGCCGGCTATTCCGGTACGCTGATTCGCGACGCCTACGCCGGTTACGATGCCTTGGACGCCGGGTTCGCGGCCTGCTGGGCGCATGTCCGGAGAAAGTTTTTTGACGCTTTCAACGCCGGGTATCTGCCCGCCGACGCCGCGCTGAAAATCATCCGCCAACTCTATCAGCTTGAGGCGGAGGCGAAAGCGCGCGCCGAAAAAAAAGGCACCGAACCCGCGCTGTTCAATGAACGCAAAGTCGTCCGGCGTACTTCGGCCAAACTGGTCAAAGAGTTCTTTGAAACTTGCCGCCGGCAAGCGGAAAAAGAAGTACCGTCGTCGCCGCTCGGCAAAGCAATCCATTACGCACTGAATCTGGAAGTTCCGCTTTCAGAATTTTTGACCAATCCCAAGCTCAATATCGACAACAACCCGGCCGAAAACGCCATCCGCCCGATCGCCCTCGGACGTAAAAACTGGCTTTTCGCCGGCAGTGAAGGCGGCGGACAACACCTCGCCATCCTGCACAGCTTTGCCGCCACCTGCCATGCCCACAACGTCAACTTCAGTTCATGGCTCGAAGATGTCCTCGCCAAACTCAACTCCACCCCGGCCGCCGAGATCGACTCCCTACTGCCGCACCTATGGCAACCCGTCGGCAAATAACTCCAGCCGCGCCTCAACATGGCCCACGCTGGACGCTTACGCGGCAGCTCATTGCGGAGCCGCTTGAGGGTAAGACCGTCCGGTTCCCGGCCATCGAGAATGGCAGACTGGATACCGGGGGCAAAATCATTGATCTACATCATCAAAGATAGAACGATTTTGTGTTTCATCAATAGCTTTGTGCGTTTGAAAGTCATCATCTTGATCTTCATTTTTACTTTGTTCCGCTGACAGTTCTTCAATTATTCTATCAAGATCATGAAGGGCGTTATCAATTTGCGCGACAGCTTTATGATCTTCCATAAAACAATCTCGGTAAGATTTCAATGTTTCAATTAGCCCGTCAAAGTAAGCATTCGCATCACTGTCTTCACAAAAATTGTATTTCCAATTATCAATAGTATCTTCAAGGTTAGGAAGTAACTCATCTTTCACATCGTCTAATATGGATTCTTTTTCATGATCTTTAAATATAGGAATAAAGCAATCTCGCAAAAATCCTGCATCAGGGGTTTCTACAGCCACTTCCCGGATTTTGTCTATAACATAAGCTCTTTTTTTCTCAGGCAATAATCCAACTTTATGCAACGTAATGAAAACATTAACTTCAGGAGTCCATAGATTATCAATTGAAATTTTTAACTCATCAATAATCAATGGGTAATTATTCGTAATTTTTTTGAGAAACAGTTTATCGCAACGCTGAGAAAGGAAAAAGTAAAACTGCCACTTATTATAATTATTTTCCTCGCTCTCACTAATAATTCTGGAAATCAACATGTCATACCGACTCACTGGAACAATTACTTTTGCACCAGCTAATTCCACCTTACCACAAGTTACTTCTTGAAATAGAGTATCAAGTGGAGTTCCAGCAAGATAAATATCCAACAGTTCAGGATTTTCTGCAATATGCGCCGCAAAGGCATCACGAATTGTTGGATGTTTAAACTTCCAATAACTGTTTCCGTCTTGAAGTATTCGTAGCGTCAGACTTGTATTCAAAGCTATTAATGCTCGATAAACACCAGATTGAGAGCCACCTATTCTCTCAATGGCGTTTGTCTCAATATTTGTCATTTCACAGGGACTATTTAATATGCCGCCACGCATGAATATCAATGCTAAAGCTGATCGACTATGCACATCAATTGTGGAAATAATCTCCTTTAGTAACTCTATCGGATGCTCTATAAAATCATTAAGTTTATCCTCAGTAAATAATAGTTTTGAAGTAAACAAAGGATTACCTAATCGACGTGCAATTTCAGGCATAAACCGTGAATGATTAGCAATTTTTTCAAGAAAAGGTTTTAATTGAGTTTTTACTTCTTGTGTCTGACTCCCATGTCGAATATGATTATAAAGAATTTGTTCACGTTCGTCTTTTGAGATTTCCTCTACATAAATAACAACTTGGGACTCGCAGATTATCGGCAGTGCTGATTCTTTAAGATGTTGTTTCGCCGCATGGTAGATATAGTCTCGTGAGGTAAACAGTACCTTTGCGCCGCGTTTGATTGCAGCGTGAATATATGGAAGTGCACTATTCCAGTCTGCCACACATGACAAATCAAACTGTGTTGCACCAAATGCATCATCAACCCAAAAGAATTGTTTTGACTCATGGGGATTTGAATGTGAAATAAATTCTGATGCATTGCGGATTTTAAAAGTTTGACATCCCCATTGATCAAGGGCTCCTAACGATAAGGCTGCAGCTATGGTAGATTTACCACAAGCGGGTTCTCCCAGAAGCAAAACAAAGCTATGTTCAACCAATGCTTTTGCTGCTTTTCGATAGGAATCGGTAATTACAAATTTTGCCAAATCATCTCCAATGGCGCTGAGAATTTCTTTGGCTTGATCACATGCTCGCTCGTCAATAATTTGGCTTAAATCCCCCAATCCATAAATACGAGGTACCAACATTCTTAGCTTGGAAGATTCGCGAATAATCTTGGTGATACCTTCTGCTCCATAAGCCTTAAATTGCTTTACTCCATGAGAAAGAAATGCTTTCCGAATAATGTCTTCACTCGTCCCAGTAAGGCGAGCATTGGTGAAAAGAAAGTAATTATCAGCCAGCTTACGTTGTACAAGACGCTGTGCTTTTTTCAATTCATCTTTTAAATCGGAAAGATGTAATTGTTTATTGGGGGCCAGGGTGAATTTACATTGTACAGTAAAGGTTCCGTTATACACGGCCCCATCTTTTGATGTCCATTCACCGTGAAATGCGCCATCTCTTCCTCCATCATTTGAATCAAAAAATGTCTGGACAGTCTGACCCCAGAGATCTCTTACAATAGTAACACACAAGTTCTGAAATGCTTTCCATCCCAGCGTATGAAGTTCATAAGTGATTTCGGTTGCTTGAACTTTTGAGTATGTTCTTTTAGATAATTTTAAGCTTTGTTTTTTCATTTGACCAATAATGGACTTTATAACTCAACCCCTCAGTGTAAAATATAACTGATATTTCTGTTTACAAACGGAAACATTCCCATCACCACAACCTCATGAATTCTGAGCAAGAAATTGCCCAACCTCATGAGATTGCCGATAGCCGACTAACTTTCAAACATCCCCTCCTGCCGCCTCCAGTCCAGCGGTAGCTCATTGCGGAGCCGCTTGAGTGGCAAACCGTCCGGCTCCCGGCCATCCTTGCGGTCTGGATGCCGGGCGCAAGATTGACCAGATTGATGATCCGAGTCACGTAGGAGCGTTCAACGTTGACTTTGTCCGCCAGTTCCTGCACCGTCCGGACTTCTATCATTTTCATGATTTCGCGTACACGAAGCCACATCACCTCCTGAATTACGCAGGGAGGTTCGCAAAAGGTGAAAACCACTTTCCGCCGGAAGCATTTGTTTTACAGTAGATTTCCCGCATGCAATGCCATGCAATGCCCTTGACTCTATAAAACAGCTATGATATGTTCATTATTATTGAACGGACTAAAATTGCAGGGGAAATTATGGGTAACACAATACAATGTCCCAATGATGTCTTCCTCCATCTAATTTCAATCAAACCTGAGTCATAAATGTATATTCCTGAAGCGGAGAGTCAAACACATGAATATTGAACAATGGTGGAAAAACTTTGCGATGGGTATAGAGCTAGACATTTCTGGTGCCTTTATCTATAATGCTTTGAAGCAACTTCATGTAATTGAATCCTTAAGTTACAGCTGTGACATTTTTGAAATTTTTTATGGTTTATCAGTTGGTATCGAAAGACTTCAGAAAATTACAATCGTTCTACTTGAACATAACGAGAACGAAGACATCGAAAAGTTTGAAGAAAGTTTGATTACCCACAGCACAATTGAATTATCCAATCGAATTGACAAAATATACCCTCAAAACCTATCGGATATTCAAAAAGAGTTTTTATCGATTCTGTCAAAATTTTATAAAAAACATCGCTATGGCAGGTTCTCAATACTATCAAATCGAGAATTAGAAGCGGAAAAAGCACTTTTCATCAGATTTATCTGCAAACACCTACAATTAAAAGAACCAGGTTCAAATGAAATCGTTGCGTTTGCGAACTCCAATCAAATCAAAAAGTTTATTGGTAAGATTATAAATAAAATATCAAAAGGATTGTATGAATGCATTTCTAATAGTTCTAGAAAGTTAAATCTTTATACATATGAGTTAAGATACAACTCTAAGGCATCTAAAATTTTTCTCGGCGAACGCTGTGATTTCATTGATGAAGATATAATCCGAAGAGAAATCTTGTTGTACTTAATGAATGTCAAGTCAGATGATGATCATCTAAAAATGATTAATGGCTTCGACGCTCTTAGCCTTGACCCTGGCTTAAGTCCTGCATATATCAAAGCATTAATAACTGATTCTGTCGAAAATCATGATTACGTTTCTGGTGATGTAGAAGCAAATTTTGAAGAAATATCTAATGTGAAAGATCGGATTGAATTACTTAGTCTTTTGGACAATGAGTACTTATCTCATGATGATGATGACGTATAAATGTACTTGGACATTACGCGTCCGAACCATGTGTGGGCGACGGATATCACCTACACCGCGGTCAGTGGCGGGCCTTCGTGATCGCCGTCATTGATCTCTATAGTCGCAGGTACTGGCCTATAGCGTGGTTAATACGATGGACGCCGAACACTGCATCGACACGCTGACCATGGCGTTGCGGCGGTACGGTCGGCCGGAGATTTTCAACTCTGACCAGGGGCGTCAGTTTACCAGCCGATAATTCGTCAAGGTATTGAAAGACAATGGCATCAGGGTCAGCATGGACGGCAAGAGCCGCTGCCGGATAACGCCAGGATGTTTCTGGTGGGCGCTGAAGAACGAAAACATCCACCTAAGCGATTACAAAACGTTGCAGCAACTGCGGCTGGGAGTGCAAAGTTATGTGAGCTTTTATAACGCCGTCCGGCTGCATTCGGCGGTGGGCTATCGCCCGCCCGATGAAGTCTATAACCAAAGTTGCAGAACGAAAATCAAACCTTATAGGCAGAGTCTTTACACTGATTCCATTAGAAAAAGTGGTCCAAGCTGGGGGCTAAGCTCATAGCCCGACAGGCTGCTAGAAGAAATCATTTGTTATATTGTGGATTGAACCATATACATCAATGTAATTGGTTGGAACTCCTGACGGTATTTTTACATACTCAAGAAGGTCACGATAGCCTAAATCAAAAAATGCAGATGGGAATAAGCTTTGCACCGACAATAATCCACTTCGACCGATCCAGTCTAACGCAGTTGCAACGGAAACAGTTGCAATCCCAACAATCAAATCACTATAGTCAACAGTTTCATTTGCATTTTTTTTACGCAACATTAAAGCATGTTGAGCATGTGGACGCAAATAATATGAAGGTAAACTTTTCCGTAAATCATTTAAAATAGTAAATGAACCATTGTATATTCCCGGGATGCTTTCAGTAGCAGCATCAGATAAAAGTAACAGAAGGTAAATTTTCCCTTCATGTCTTTGTGAAACGTGCATAAGTTCTCTTCTATCAACTATAATTGAAGAAAAATTGTGCAACCCGAACCATAAAGCGACCCATATGTTGTCAACCACATCAAGCCAATTTGTTTTTATACCATAATGTTGCAAAAGTGGTAATTTAATTAAAGGATCCATATCACATAGAGTCTTATGATTCGTTAACATTCTTCCGATCTCATAACCCAATTGGGAAAGTGCTCGAGAGATCGAAGCATAATCACGACGAAATGTGCTTGGTATTAAATTTGCGTCAAGTAATCGCATCTCATATGATCCACACATTTCATAGCACTTTTTCTCATATAACGACGATTGGCCTCTTAAATATACATTCCCATTATTTCTGTTAATGTATTTTGCATAGCCAACAAATTGGGTCAAAAGATGAAATGTGTTAATATCAAAAATAGGAATTCCGCATTTTTCATAAAAAAAATAATCTATTGGTTGACTAATTCCAGCTTGTCCATCAAAATCTGAAATAATTTTCTTTTCCATGACCCCCTCCCATAAAGCACTAATATATTACATATAACGATATGCTGAGACAATCATCTTTTCAACCATTAAATATTGTTTCTTAAAGATAAGATATTTCTTCTCAGAATTAATTTGAAATCAGATGCGTATTTCAACTTGGGGCATTTTTAAGCACACTTTCAACGTCCAAACCTCATGAGTTCCTCGCAAGGAATTGTCCAGACTCATGAGGATCCCGATGATCGCCTAACTTACGAACATCCCCTCCTGCCGCCTCCAGTCCAGCGGCAGCTCATTGCGGAGCCGCTTGAGGGTCAATCCGTCCGGCTCCCGGCCATCGAGGATGGCCGACTGAATGCCGGGGGCAAGGTTGACCAGATTGAGGATTCTGGTCACGTAGGAACGCTCGACGTTAACTTTGTCAGCCAGTTCCTGCACCGTCCGAACTTCACTGTTCAGCATCATTTCAAACCAGACATGCGCCTTGGCCAGCCCCAGAATCAGGTTTTCGTTGGCGGCGGCGGCCTGATCCTCGGCAAGTTCTTCCCCGGCCAGGAGCAGCGTACGCCGGTTGGCCTGGTGTTTCAGGCGGATCGGAACCGTGATACTGATGATCTCGGCGTCAGGATTCTCGACCACTTCATCATTCGGGTTGACCGCATGAAGTTCCCGGAACAGGGATTTCAGGCCGTCGGTTTTCACGTCGATAATCATCTTATCCGTGAACAAGGTGATCTTACCGACGAGCAGATGGGCCAGCCGGTAACGTTCCGCCGGAAACAATTCTCCCCAGAGCATTTCCAATGATTTCAAAACTTCGGCTACGGATTCGCCGGACATACTGCAGGTGATTTCTTTCAGCTCCGCTTCAACAGTGGCCCGTTCACCTTCCACCTTTCTGAACTGCTCGCGCAGTTGCGTCAATTCATCGGCGGCAATGTCCGGTTGACCACTTGACGCCCGAAGTTTAGCTTTTATCTTTTCCAACTCGACAAGTTGTTTCCGCAATTCGTCCGCTTGCGCAGCATAGTAATTGGCGACCGCCGCCTGGGTCTTAGCCAGAATCGTCGGGGAAGACAGCAGTTCTCCCAGTTTCCGGAGTACGACTCGATCCAGATCGCCGGCGGCAACCCGTACCAGCGGACAGACGCTGTCAATCCGCTTCGAATCGTCCCGGCAAAGGTAATAGTAGTAGCGGGCGTTTTTCTTGCGGGTATAAGTAATCCCCATGGCTCCGCCGCAATGACCGCAACGCAGCAAGCCTTTGAACGGAACGTCCATGGTCCGATTTTTTCTGCCGGAAGAGGCCAGATTGCTTTCCAACAATTCCCTGGTCCGTTCCCATACGTCCTGGCTGATAATCGCTTGGTGTTCGCCGGGATAGGTTTTCTCTTTGTGCGAGACCCGGCCGACATACAACGGGTTGTTCAAAATGCGATAGACCAGGTCGGGTTTAATTTCTGCCCCGGGACGGATTTTGCCTTTTCGGGTCGTCCATTCTTTGCTGTGATAGCCGCGCTCTTTCAAAACACGGGCGACTTCTTTCGCCGAACCGAGCTGGTTGTACAAATCGAAAGTTTCCCGGACGATTTGCGCTTCCGCTGGAATGATCACCAGTTTTTTGCTTTCGTTGTCCATCGAATACCCCAAAATTGGACATCCGCCGCAAAATTTTCCGCGCCGTTTTGCGCCGGCAATTTTGTCAATAATGCGCTCGGTAATAATAGAACGTTCATATTCAGCAAAAGTCATCAGAATGTTCAGCATCATGCGTCCCGATGAAGTGGAAGTGTTGATGTCCTGGGTGACGCTGACGAAGCTGACGTTGTGCTTTTCAAAGAACTCGGACATATTCATGAAATCGAGCAGAGAACGGGAGAGCCGGTCCATTTTGTAGACCACGATGGTATCGATTTTTCCGGCTACCACATCCGTCATAAGCTGCTTCAACGCAGGACGGTCGGTATTGCCGCCGGAGTAACCGCCGTCGTCATAATGATCCGGCAAAAGTTGCCAGCCGTTCATTTTCTGGCTGGCAATGAAGTTTTCTCCCGCCTCGCGCTGAGCGTCGAGCGAGTTGAAATCCCTATCCAACCCTTCCTCGGTACTCTTCCGGGTATAAATGGCGCATCTTCTGATCTTAACTTCCGGCATGTTTATTCTCCCTTCTTAAAGTTTTTTGATACCCCGAAAAAAGCAGGGCCATTCCATTTGGTTCCAGTGATTTTCTGAGCAATGGCGGAAAGCGAACGGTAGATTTGCCCGTTGTATTCAAAGCCGTTCTCGCGAATAATGACCTCATGGCGTTGTCCGTGCCACTCCCGGAGGAAGCGAGCGCCGGGAAGGATTCGCTTAACTTCCGCTGAATTTTTGCCGGCACTGCACTTCGAATTCTCCCGATAGTCCTTCATATGCTGCTGCAATTTTTCTTTGGACGGTTGCGGCAAACCACCATAGTACAATTCCTGAATGCGGTAGGCCAGGCGTTTGAGCAGGAAGCCTCGGCTCAACGGCGGAGGCTCTGCGCCATAGATATCGCGCCATTTTTCCAGCATTTCCGTCTGCGTCATTTTCTGCAATGCCGCCAGTTGCCGGAGGACGCCGTTATGAGTTTTGTCAATGGTTTCCGTAGTCATTTTGTTGATTCCTTGTTTTATGGTTAACGTGCCTGGAGAAAACGTATTGCCGCTATCATACAAGCTCCGATTGTTTGATTAATCCACTCTCCGGACACTATTACGACAAACTAATATCGATGATTTTAAAACCGTGAAAAACGATGCCGAATCGAAAGGTATTTCAGGCGGTGACCGCCGTGTTTTTAGTAACGATGCGATGCTGCGGTGGTTGGAGAATTGCCATTGTCGTAATTGGCGAATTATTGCCACATAATTTGCAATTAGCAGAATCACTTGCAGATTAAACGAAATGTAATTCAATTTGAGGAATTCAAGTATGCCGGACATTAAAAGCGTTTTTGCCAGTGAAATTCGTCGTCTTGCCAAGAAAGAAGTTAAAACCGCCTTGCAGCCGCTTCATGCGCTGATTTCCACCCTGAGAAAAACTATCGCGGCCCAAGCGACCAAGATTAAAGCATTGGAAAAACGCAGTCCTGCCGTTCCCAAGCCGGAAAAGACCATCCTGCCGATTTCGGATAAGCCGGTTCGTATTTCTCCCGTGTGGATTATTAAACTCCGGCAAAAACTGGGGCTGTCGCAAAGCCAGTTTGCCGCGCTGTTGGACGCCAGTAATTTCTCGGTCAGTCATTGGGAAAATGGCAAAGCCGCGCCGCGTGAAGCGTACAAGCGCAAAATAGCGGCATTACGCGGTCTGGGTAAACGCGAACTGAATAAGCTGCTGACGGAAAAAGGCATCGTTTCTGCTCCGGCCAAGGATGCCGTTCCGGCATTGAAAACGAAAGCTCCGGCGAAAACAAAACCGGCCAAGGTTAAAACCGTTCCCGTCGTCACGAAAGCTAAACCGGTAAAAACCAAATTGGTAAAACCGACTAAGGTTAAGGCTGCCATCGGCAAAAATATCGCTGCTAAACCGGCCAAGGTTGCAAAAAAGAAAACCGCCCCAATTGCTCTTCCTAAGAATAAGGTTCCGGTTGCCGCTGCCAAGGCAAAAGCCAAGCCGGTAAAAGCCGCTCCGATCAAGACAAAAGTTGCAGCAGCCCTTCCCCAGGCTACCACAAAACCGGCCAAAATCGCCAAAAAGAAAATCGTCCCGGCGGTATCGGTTAATACGGAAGCATCAGTCGCAGCCCAGGTCCCGAAGAAGGAATCAGAACCGGCAAAATCCTGATAACTCGTTGCCATGCAAGCGTAATTCATGCTTGCATTGCCAAGTCCTCATGATATGTTTTATGCTATCAAGTCGAGTTCGGATTGAGCCCGACCAATTTAACCGATTGGGGAATTACCATGAAGCATTCTTTCTACGACGTCAAGGCCAAGAAGAAGGTTTCCGCTGAAGTTACCGAAAAAGCAACCTACGGAAAGAAAGGCAACGAACGCTTTGCGTTCAAGGCCAAGACCGCCGACGGTCGCAATCTGACCGCCTTTGTTGCTAAAGACGTCTGGACCGCCGCCCAGGTCAAATAACTTCTTCATGACGTTAATCAGAGTCATAAATCTATTATCATAACGAGGAGCATGTTATGGCCAAAGTAAATGGAAAAAGTACGGTTAAAGCCGCTGTCGCTAAACCTGCAAAGACACCGGTAAAGAAAGCCGCTCCGGTGAAAGCCACTGTTGCCAAGCCGGCGACCAAGGCTCCGGCCAAGAAAGCCGTTCCGGTAAAAGTTGCGGCAGCAAAACCGGCCGTCAAAGCCCCGGCAAAGATTGTTGTTGCCAAACCGGTAGCCAAGGCCCCGGTGAAAAAAGCCGCTCCAGTGAAAGCCACTGTTGTCAAGCTGGCGACCAAGGCTTCGGCCAAGAAAGCCGTTCCGGTAAAAGCTACGGCAGCAAAACCGGCCGTCAAAGCACCCGCGAAGATTGCTGTTGCCAAACCAGTAGCTAAGGCTCCGGCCAAGAAAGTCGCTCTGGTGAAAGCCGCAGTCAAACCGGCAGCCAAGGCTCCGGTGAAAAAAGCCGCAGCCAAGAAGAAGTAGTAGTTAGATTTATATCTTCCATCCGTTCCCCGGATATAACGAGGAACGGATTTTTTGTCTTCAGCCTCAGCTCTCCCATAACTATTATAATCAGAGTACCGAGGGAAAATACAACAGCTGTCAGAACTAATAATTCTGTGCTTCTACTTCAAAATAAGCTTTCTGATGCTTGCATACCGGACAGATTTCCGGGGCTTTTTCCCCGATATAGACATGTCCGCAGTTACGACATTCCCAGCGGTTTTCACCGACCTTAACCCAGACTTCACCCTTTTCAATATTTTCAGCAAGCTTCTTATAGCGTTCTTCATGGCGTTTTTCAATTTCGGCAACACGAGCAAATAGTCGGGACAAATCATTAAATCCTTCGGCTGCGGCTTCCTCCGAAAAACGTTTATACATCTCGGTCCACTCTTCGTGTTCGCCGGCGGCCGCGGCCTTCAAGTTGGACAACGTATCACCGATGCCATCCAGCGCGTTGAACCAGAGTTTCGCATGTTCTTTTTCGTTGTTCGCCGTCTGTTCGAAGATCGCGGCAATCTGTTCATACCCCTCTTTGCGGGCAGCTCCGGCGAAATAAGTGTATTTATTGCGGGCCTGCGATTCTCCGGCAAACGCATAGGCGAGATTGGCGGCAGTTTTGCTTCCTTTGAGTTCCATGTTATGCACTCCATCGGTTAGTTTGATTTTTAACAAAATCAGTACAGCCACAGTGTGGTCGACTGACGCTTTAAATTTATCCGGAACGTGGTAGTTATCAAGTTGCGTCACATGGCAAATATTCAACAAAAGCGATTGCCATATTCAGGTATCGGCAAATGTTAGATTATAGACTTTTCCAACATGCGGCATTACACTATTGATGGGACGTTGTAATTTTATGCTGGGGAGCTAAAATTTAGAGGACAATAATATCAAGGGAGGGTAGCCATGTCCAAATCAAAGATCTCCGCGACTAAAGAGAATTCTTCCGCAAGCAATAAAAAACGCGTTATTTTATCACTTAATGCGGAACCCGGCACTGAGATATTTGTAGCCGGAACATTCAACGACTGGAACCCGACCTTGAAGTCGCTGACGGACAAAACAGGCACCGGGTTTTACAGCTGTGCTTTGATGCTTACGCCTGGAACTTACGAATATAAGTTCCGAATCAATGACACTTGGTCCGTTGATCCAGCGAACCCCCAATTTTCCCAAAATGATCTCGGTACCCTTAACAGCGTATTGGTAGTTCAATAAGCAAAGTTTCCGGGTGAATATAAACCGGAGTTGCGTTTAACGTCTGTTATCGGAACTTAATCGATGGGGCGAATTGACTATGCCGAAAGCACAACCAAGCTCTCGGAATAGAGTTTCCATATTCCAGAATCCTACCTCAGCGCCAAAGGCTTCAGATAACGTTCCGATTGGTCGTACCGGTTATGCCCGGCATGAGCGGCTTGGATTGTTTTCACCGCCGCAAAAAGATAGCTCCGAGAACGAAAGTTGTACTTGCCGTCGGAATGGTTGCCGCCGCCGGCATTAATCAGCTTGTCAATGATGGCGTATGGGGATATATCAACAAGGTATGCTGCCGTCAAGAACTTGCTGTTGTCTTACCCCGCCTGATTCGTCGTTGAAGTTGAGTAGTAAGTCGCAGAACCATATTTTAATCGGCCGGAACTACGATAAATACGGTAGTGCCATGACTATCGGGAAACTCGCGTTGATCGCGGGAGGTTATGCGGATGGTACCGGCGGCCGCTTCAACAAAACGTTTCACCAAGGGCATTCCGAATCCGGTTCCGATTTCTCCGGCAGTGCCGGGGCGTGAAGTTGTTTGATGAATGTCAAAGAGACTGTCAAGCAGCATAGCCGGCATTCCAATGCCATGGTCGCGGATGCCAATGAGGGTTTTGCCTGCCAGTTCGTGACGAGCTTTCAGCTCGATTTGAGAATTCGGATAGGAAAATTTAATCGCATTGGAAAGCAAATTATTCAAAACGCTGTTGACGAACGACACTGGTTCCACCTTGACTTTAATATCTTCCAGAACATCCATTTTGATGCTTATGTTTTTTTCTCTGAATCGCGCCTGCAACAACAACTTAGACTGATTCGCCAACGGTAATAATTCCGTGGTAACGGGTGCCGGCGTTATGCCTTTTTCTTCCTGGCTACGGTAACGGCGGACCAAGTCGATCAATTTCAGTCCGCTCTCTGCCGCTTCCTGAAGGTTTTCTTTCATCAGACAAAAACGCTCAGGATTGTCGATCAGTTCAAGACTGGTTATGATTGCCGCGAAAGGGTTGGCCAGATCATGACAGAGGACATGCAGCAACTGCCGATATTCATCATTTTGTCGCTGAATGGTATCCCGATCCTCCTTAAGTTTCAACTGAGTTTTTACTCTGGCCAGTAATTCCGCATTATGGAACGGTTTGGCGACGTAGTCCACTGCGCCGGCAGTAAAACCACGGACAATGTCATCCCCGCCGATTAAGGCCGTCAAAAAAATTACCGGGATTTCCGCCGTTGCCGCGTTCTGTTTTAGTTGCGTACAGACTTCATAGCCGTCCATCGTCGGCATCATCACATCCAGCAGGATTAAATCCGGATGAGAGGTGATCGCCTTTTCAATTGCCGCTGCCCCATTCTCCGCAACAATACAGTCGCAATCAAGATCCAAATGTAAGATCGCTCCGATCAAATTCAAATTGTTGACATTGTCATCGACCAGCATCAGTAAAGGTTTTAGTCTTTGGGGCACAGACGGTTTCATAAAAATCCCCCGATGTTTTAATGGCGTATCTCATGGCTTTAGCTAACATTATATGGCTTACGTACGAAAATATCAACATGGCATTCTGAAATGGTTCTTGGCATAGATATAAACCCTACCGGATCGCTTTACTTTCATAAGCGCGAAATATCCAATTCCCGGCATTGTGTTTGGGGAGAGAACCTGTAATTTATTTTGTCGAGATTAGCTGAGAGAAACGCAGGTAAAGAGGGTTCAAGCATGTCGGAAGATCCAACCAATGCACGCTACGGAATTCCCGTCTCACCGGACTTGGCTTCGAAATTGAAAGCGCTGGACCTCTCACCGGCGTGCAAAGGGTATATTCTGCTGGTTGATGATGAAAGTGTTATTCGCACCGTGATTTCATCCTTGCTGGAAGATTTGGGGTATCAAGTCGTAACCGCCGAAAATGGCGGAGCCGCGATTAAAACGCTTCGGTTGAAGCAGGGTTCTATTGATTTGATATTATTGGATTTGATGATGCCGGAAATGAGCGGAAACGAATGTTTCTATCGGCTCCAAGAAATCGCTCCCGATATTCCGATTGTAATTGCGTCCGGGCTGGTTGCCGATGATGGTTTTGAGCAGCTGGAACGGGATGGCGCGGCCGGTCATCTCAATAAGCCATATTCCGTCGGAGAACTATGTCTGTTACTGGAGCAATTTATCAATAAATGAGTCATGACCGCTCAGCATGAAATTTTTTCGGTATGGTTGATACTTCATATTTTCTCTGAGAATGTAGGGATTCCACCATGTTAATAAATATTCTTTTACCTGTTTTATAACTCTCATTACGATATTTACCGATGAATAAAAAATGCATCGGCATGACCTTGAGTTGTCCAGACAAATCAGATTACCCAACAATTTTTACCGGTGGCTTTGGCTTGATTAAGATTCAAATCGGCCTGTCGAATCAGTTCGGACAATGTTTTTATTGACGGATTCGTAATTTTGCCATGGCTAACGCCCAAGCTGATGGTAAAATGGATTCCTGAAAGTTTTTCTGAACACATATCAATGACTTTCCTGATTCTTTCACATACGCTGGATAACTCATTAGAAGTTTGTGCTTCGGCAAAAACAATGAACTCTTCTCCGCCATAACGCCCGGCAATATCTGAACGGCGCAAATTTTTCTTGATGATGGCGGCGGCGGTTACCAGAGCGCGGTCGCCCGCCTGATGGCCATGGGCATCGTTAATCTTTTTAAAATTGTCGAGATCCATCATGATAACACCGCCATCAAGCCCGTTTCTTTCCGCAAAATTAAGATAAGGTGATACCGTGTTAAAAAAACCGCGGCGATTCAGCAATCCAGTCAATGCGTCAATCGTACTTTCATAGGACAGCTTTTTATTGAGCAAGTACAAATTATGTAACGTTCGACCGAGAATTTCGATTTTGATCGGAGCCGTACTATGATCGAAATGTTTCATGATCTCAATAAAACGAAGAATGTGTGTTTCATAATTCTCTCCAATTCTTTCGTTGACAAACTGGAAACTGTTGAAAATAGTCATGAATGTAGGATCGAAGAGATACGATTCGATCGTATATGCCAGCATTATTTTTTCAGCATCAATATCCCAGGCGTTGAACTCAGCAATTAAAATATCGATATTCTTCTTCATCTGTAACAAATTATTTCTGGTTTCCTGCAAGTTGCCAATAACAATTGGGAGCCGGGGCTCTTTACACAAGGCAATGGCTTTTTGCCAGAATTCTATGTGAGTGCGTTCTTCTTCCGCAACGGTATTCCAGAATTGTGTCAAAAATTGATCCTGATTGGTTAGTTCGGAAAACTTATGATAAATACCGCATGCAGCTTGATCCAGATTTAAGCAAAGTTCCAGAATATTAGTAAAAACCTCGTACTCGTCTTCCATTTCTTGCCTCCTGACTCAGCCTGAGTTAATTGATGGTTCGACCAAATGCACGCCACCATAACTTGGAAAGTATCCTTGGCAGATACGCCGTTTCATGAATTTCATTGTCGTATTTGCCGGTAAACAGTTTGACAATTAATTCTTCCCGCTGGATCGGCGTCAATTCAACAAATTGCAGCATCACATGGGCCTGGTTGGAATTCACTACTTTCATGACAATCTCATCGGTGACCTCCGCCACTTTCAGTTTTACTTCTTCATTGCGCTCGACAATGCGACGCCGTTCCAAGTGTTGAAGCCGGCAGCCGCTCAGTGAAATGTCGCTAATGGTCACCGGAATCCCTGCCAAATGGGTGGCCTCGTTGATGGCAAAACGCTCTTCTTTGCGCTTGCGGGGCGCGTCAAAACAGATCAGACAGCACAAAATAAGAATAAAGATATTGACGCAACTCCAGAACAGAACATAAGGGAAAAAGTCCATATAAGGAATGATCCGATGTTCCGGAATTAGATTGATTATCAGCCCGGCCAACGTCAAAATGATCGTAGCTCCGGAAGCCGACAACACATACCAATCAATACTAGTCGAGGACCCGGCTCCTTTGGGCGTTACCCTGAATGGTTCGCCGAAGGGTTTGATCAGGCTGGAAATTACCACCGGCAACAGCCGGAACATGCCGAAAACATTGATCGCCGTCGAAATGATCGGGACGTATTTGTTTTTGGCCAACCAGTAGATCGCCAGTACAAAAGCCAGAAACATCGGAAACTGATAGCCGATCAATTCCTCTGTGGAGGTAAGATGCAACGGAGAAATTCCGAACCACAGGTAAACCAGCGGCACAATCAACATCATACTGCGGGAAATCGGCTGAATAATCCAGCCGTAAGGCGCAAACAACAACCGCTGCAAAGGCGAAAGTCCTTTGGCTCGAAGCGGTCCCTCCGGGACGAAAAAACATTGAATGCCGCCACGGCACCAACGTCCGCGCTGGATAAAATATCCCTTCAGTGAATCTGCCGACAACCCGTGGCTGAGTTTTTCATTCAAATAAACCGTGCGGTATTTGATTGTTAACAGACAGAGCGTGGTCAGTAAATCCTCGGTGATCGACGAGGTTGGAATCCCGCCGATCTGATCAATCGCTTTCCGCCGGATAATCGAGCATGACCCGCAACAGAAGGCGGCATGCCAGCGGTCGCGGCAGGGGGCCATGGCGTCGAAAAACAACCGCTGCTCATCCGGCAGCACTTTGTCCAAGTATAAATTAGCTTGGATCGGATCGCGATTGTAAAAATGCTGTGGCGTCTGGACGATGCCAAGGTCTTCATTATGAGTGAAAAAACCGACGGTTCGCCGTAAAAAGTTTTTAAGCGGGACAAAATCCGCATCAAAAATGGCGAACAACTCTCCGCTCGTATGCTTCAACCCGTTATTGAGATTGCCGGCTTTGGCATGGGCATGATCCGGCCGGGTGAGGTACCCCACCTGTTCCCGCTCGCAAAATTCCTTGAGCCATGGCCGTTTCCCATCATCCAAAACCCATACTTTGAAATCGGGATAATCCAGATGTTTGGCCCCAATAATGGTTTTTTCCAGAACATCCAACCCTTCGTTGTAAGTGGGAATGAACACATCCACGGACGGACAACGGAAAAGATCCCGTTGATAGGAATCGGCTTCGTGATGGCGAAAGTTGATTCTACTCATAATGAGCATAAAAATACAGATCTCCACAAAGGCCAAAACTTCTACCAGATAAACCGCAATTACCCAGAGTTCTTCCGCGCGAGTCCCGGAAAAAGGCAATACGGTAGCCACCAGCCGCCAAATTAAATAACGCACACCCACGGCAACCGTAAAGCCTGCTACGATGGCGCGATGCCAGTCCCGGCCGGAATGCAGTAAAGGCGTTACCGCCAGCCAGAATATCGCAACCACCAGAAACGAGCGGATGGTTGTCAGATCAAAAGACATTGAAAAACCTGGTTATTTCTTTGATTAAGTGCCATTTACGCGGAATCTTTACTTCCACTCGTCGGCCAACCTGATAGAAATTTTCCGGATTGAATTGACCGTCCAACGTGATTCCCGCCCAAATATGGAATTCTCGTTTGGGATCTTTGCTTAACGATGCCGCGATATTTTGGTCGGTCAGATCGGTGCCGGAGCCGCGTAACGCAAACACCTTGCCTTGACGATATTCGCTTTCTCCAATCAGGCGATATTGAATTTCATCACCTGGTTTGATGTCGGAAAATTGCGATTCGGAAACGGAAAAGTCGAGAAAAATGCTGGTGCAATTAAGCAACACCAGCAATTCGGAATCAATTACGACCGAACTGCTTTCGGTTGCCGCCATCCGCCAGACCAGCGCATTGAACGGAGCAATAATCTGGTGCGTTGCCATCCGTCCCAAGCGTTGCTGTTCTTCCTCAATTTGCAGATCAATGCCGCCGATCCGATCTCTGGCCTCATTCAACGCGGTTTCGGCCAAGCTCGTTTCAATTACCAGTTGATCTTTGCGCTGACTGGAATATGGCACGTCGTTATGACCATCGCCAAGAAATACGCCGGAGTTGACAGCGGCCAGCGTATTTTTTAATTCGGCGGCATGATTTTCCAATTCCTGGATTCGGGACGTCGATTTGAGAAAAGCAGCTTCCGACGTTTCAAATTCACGTTTTTTCAGCGCCTGTTGACTAATTAGGTGACGATTGGCATCAAATTCTTTCTTCGAACGTTCAAATTCCGCCTTTTCCTGTCTTAGCTTATCCTCGGTTTGCTTGATCATCTGAATCAGTTGATTGGCCGCATATTTTTGATATTGAACAATATTTCCTTCCAGTCTTTTGCTCAAAGTCGCAAAATCAGCCAGCCGCTTGGTCAGTGCCGCAATCCTGCCGGACAGCGTTTTCCTTTCGGTAATCAACTCCTGGAGATGCGCCCGGTTAATCCGTGCATTGGTGACTTGTCCGATCAGCTCATCCTTTTTGAAAAACATACCGCATTTAGTTGGATGAGCAAAATGGATTACTCCCTCAATCGGACTTTTCAATGTCGTCGTCCGAGCATTGATGATGCCGTCGCTTGAGTTGCTGATATAGCAGCTCGGAACAAAAGATACGAGCAAAAACACAAGTAGAATCAAGCCAATGGCAATGCGAGTCGTTTTCTTGTTCAGCATAAACTTTCCCCCCTGTCAGATCATGCCTATCAGTATTTTAACGTCTATTGCTGAATTTGCAACTTTATTACCTAATGTATATTTTGACACGTGCCTAAGTGTAAAATTCAGCGCTCTTGGCAGACCTTCGTTTGTTCTGGCGGTCATCTTGCCGCCGCGATCCTCATTATTCAAATTGGATTTCAAAATCAATCCGCGTCTTGTTGCAACACCCCCCGCTCTTGCTCTTCCCAGTCCTCCGGGATCGCGCCAAACAGCTTTTCCCGGTTGAGGAATTGAGGAGTCTCCGATTCAACGATCATTTTCTGAATTTTTGGTGAAAGGTTGACCATGTTGATGGTTTTGGTGACAACGGACGGATCAAGGTGCAGACCTTCGGCCAGACGCGTGATCGTCGGATATTCGCCGGACTCGATCATGCCCAGCCATTGATAACCCTGAGCCAGCCGCTTCGCCAAGGCACTGGGTTCGAAATCATCAGTCTCTCCACTTTCGTCGCCGGGGACGATGATGAGCTTGCGCCCGTTCCAGCGCTTGACCAGAACCGGAATCGTCATCTGGATAAATTCGGTATTATCGGTAGCAGATACCGTGATGTGGTTGCCGATTTTTAAACTGGACAAATAGCAGGAGAAAACTCCGACATATTCAGCGATTACCATAACCGGCAAAGCGTTGCCGGCAGATCACCGGATGACGATCCGCTACGGCTTTGCCGGATATCGGAATTACGCCGGTACCATGCTCCTGGTTGGAGCGGCAGCAAAACGAGCAGGTTGGTTCGCCGTCAGTCGGTCGCGAATCGGCGTTTTCCCCGGCAGAGTCACCTGAATTGTCACCGCGACATCAGAACGCAGTTCCAACGTCATTTCATCCCGATCATTAAGATGCCAGGCAAGATGCAATATGCCGCGTTTGCCCAGCGGAGCCGTTGCGGTAAGAGAACGCATACTTCCTGGCTGCGGCGAAATTGCCACTTCCTCAAAACCGGGCAACAGCGGCGAAATTCCAAAATAAGTTCGTACAATCTCATAAGCCGGCGAGGCGCTCCAGGCGTGGCAGTCGCTTCGCGTATTGTGAATATCCGGCGTTTCCGGAAAGGTGGTGAAACCGTAAGGAAGTAGTTTGCGCCAGCGTTCAAGCAGGACTTCAAATGCATTCATATATCCTTTCCGGCGCAGAAGTTCCAGGAAATAGAAGGAGAAGAACAGCGAGCACTTAGACCAGGAATTAGGACCAGTCAGCTTTGCCAGCAATTGCCGTTCCGCGCCCGGCTCAACAACGGCGTCCGCGAGCAACGCCCAGATATTGACCTGTTCACTGTAAAACGGTTTTCCGGGAAGATCGGTAAAACAACCGTAATCCGTATCGAAACAATGGCATTTGACCGCGTCGAGAGTTCGCTGACGATGTTCGCTGAAAACCGCAGCCTCTTTTTTCTGATTCACCGTCAACTGTTCTGCGGCACGGCAGCAGTCGGCATAAATCAGACTGGTCAGCGTATCCGGCGAATTCATCCCCCGGCTGCAGCGGCCACTGGGCCAGCTGTCTGTCCAGTCGGCAAAAGTCCAGTAGGGAAGCGGGCCGATCAGTCCGGTTGCCGGATCGCGTTTCCCTTCGAAATAATCCAGTACGTTCCGGATACCGCTCCACAGTTCGCACAGCAGCGAACGGTCGCCGAAATAGCGATAATGATCTTCCGCCATCAGTATCCAATAGAGTGAAAACAGCGGTATATATTGTGTGACGCCGCACGGATAGCGCGACGGCGTTAAGCCTTCGGAACTGAGTGCATGGTGAAACTGTCGCAGCGCCTGCCGGCCGAGCCGGTCATCGCCGGTGACCGCATAAGAGATCAGCGCCTGAATTCTGGTGTCGCCGACGTATTGCAGTTGTTCATAATAGGGACAGTCCTCATAGTGTTCATGCGCGCAGGCGAGTGCAGTGTTCCAGGAAACCTCGAAAAGCTTTTCCAGATCCGGCAGTCCTTGCTGACGGAATTCGACTTTCCGCTCGAACGGATAGTGGAATTCTTCGATAAAAAACTCAATCTCGGCTGAAGCTTCCAGTTGAAATGTCAATTCGACATATCGGCCCGCCCGATACCAGAAACTGTCAAAAACTCCCTTGACGGCGCGAAATCGGCAAAGATCGGCATAGCCGTTTCCCCCCACTCGCCCGCCGGGGAAAGGATGACGCAAATCCGGCGCTTCTCCGCCGAAAAGTTTTTCAGCATAGGCGATGCGGAGTGTCCCTTGTTCACACTGTCCCTTCAGATGGGTCAGAAAGGTCTGATAACGCCCCAGATCCACCAATACAACATGTTCTCCCGGAGACGCGAACACGAACAGCTTTCCATCCTGCAGCCGAGCCTGGGTGTCGTCAGCGGAAAGAATTGAGCCAAGAGGTGAAAAGTTCCGGCTCATCTGCGGAATCCGCCGTTCTTCCAACCACCAGGGCGAACCGGGATCGTCCGAGGTCACGCCGCGGAGACAGACCTTTCCCACGCTTCGCAGTTGACGCCAGGAGGAATCATCTAACGTTGCCGACTTCCAATCGCCGGGGAAACGGGAAAAATCCGCTTCTTCCATCGGCGGCGCGGGAATTTCAGTGTGTTGTTTCCAAGCATCGCGCCACAACCGGAGCGAACGTGACTCATCGCGAAGTCCGCGCCAGTTGCCGGGTGTCGCCAGCAGCTCGCCGCCGATGGTTCCCGCCGCCCAGAAGCCGCCGCCATGATGAATTTCACTCCAGACGCCTTCGTCTCCACGGAAGCCGCGACGATAGCAGATGACTTCGGCGGAAAAAACATGAGGTCCGGCCGGAAGCGTCCCCGTGTAGACCTCGTAGCAGTAGTGCTGCAAATCGCTGCGGCAAGGACCGCAGCCTAAGAGTGCGCCGTCGAGATAAAGTTTGTATCTGGAATCGGCGCTGACCGCCAATTCAAACGCCGTGGAATCGGTACAGTCGCATACCCGCCGGAAGAGGACATATTCCGCTTCTCCCAATCGGCAATCCGGCAGCCAGCTCCATTCCGAATTTAATAAAATATCCGTGACCATCTTTTACAACCTTTCGTTATTTTGCGCCGAAAGTTTTATCCCTGTCCTCAAGAGACCGCCCATTCATTTTCGAAACAATATGATAATCTTAAAATCGGAGAAACATTTTTCCTTCAGAACAAAGATCATCCGGCGATAAAAATTTCCCTGTATGCGTTGCCCTGCAAAGTTTTCTGCCAAGCGGATTTACCTGCAGCAACCCGCCTTTGCTGCTGATGCCGCTACTCGAAAAAACAAGGCAGATTCTGAGTGTTTTATCCTTTTTCCAATATCAACCACGCGATCATAATTCACGGTAAATTACTTGTCCACCCAGATAATATCCGATTGCCAACGAATCATTATTTACGGATTTCCGAACCGTATCCCGATAATCCTCCGGTGATGACGCAACGGAGTGTCCGTCGCCGAACAGAAGATTGCCGCGTCGGTTGTGACGATTAGTCCACAAGCCGCCGCCGTAAGTGTTGCTTGACGTTTGTCCGATAATATAGTTGATGCTGTCGCCCGCCCATGGGGTGGCGGAAAAAGAACTTATTTTTTTCCAATCCTGACCCAAATACCACATATCCCCTTCCTGTTTGGCGGGCATTGCCGCTTTGTCCGGAAACATACTCCACCCGGCCATGACCCCGTAAACGGCCCATTTTTGCGCGGCATCACTCGCACCGCTCAACTCGTTCATCCGAACCGGACAATAAAACACTTTGCCGGTGTTAAACCCGACCTGGGTTTGTGAACTGAAATAATACGCATAGGTTATAACCGGATTGGAATTCAATACGGCGGGACATACAATCCCGTTGCTGTCATTGCTGTACATGGCCTGCATGGTGCCGATTTGCTTCAGATTGTTGAGACAACTGATCCCCTTGGCCATGCCCCGAGCCGTGTTCAAAGCAGGCAATAGCATACCCGCCAGAATCGCGATGATTGCAATAACCACCAAGAGCTCGATCAAAGTAAAACTCTTACATTTCATTTTCTCACCTCATCCTTTTGTTATATTCCGGAAATCCGGCCGTGTACCGCATTCCCACAGCTTTTGCTGTTTGAAAATTTATATTCGCTTACGTCTCCTCGTGACAAATGATTTACTTAACGCCTGACTGCCCCCCGGAACGGACTCCGTTCGCCGGCGTGAACCGCAGCAGCAGCGGCTTGATCGGCATCAGCTCGAAGTCCGGGTTGAACTTCTCTTCGCGAATCAGATCGAACCATTCACCGTCGCCGGTCAACGCGATCCGTCGCGATTCGGGGTTGTAGTTGACCAGATTGACGAGCCACGAACCGTTGCCGGCCGGCACCATCCGGAAAAAAAGCCCCTGATTGCCGGCGTCATGGCTGACCTTGACCTGTACCGGAAGCGGCTTGATGCTTCGAGTGATTTGGGCGGTCAGCGCCGCCGGATTGAGCTCGGCTGTCCGCTCGATCGGGAAAGCAACCGTGACCGGATTGCCGAATTCGTCTTCTTTGAAGCTCTGGGTGTCGGCGATGATCCGGCCGCCCTGCTTGACAAACTTCGCCATTCCGGTCAGCGCCGCCCGCGAAAGATTTGCCGCGCCCGCCACGAAAAGCACTTTCGTTTGGCCGAAATCGCCCGTCGCCAGCTGTCGTTCCGAAAGCGTTCTTGGCCGGTAGCCGGTAAAACACAGCGCTGTATAGAGTTTATCCAGTTGCGTTTTGTACGAATCCTGATTGAGCAAAACCGCAGTCGGAGCGTAGAGTACTGCCACCTCTGGCCGGCACTGCATGAATTTCCGCAGCTCCGGTGCCAGACGCATGCCGTCAAGGCTGACTTTCGCATGGGTCGCGAGGTTTCCCGGACGCAGGTAGATATTACCCAATAAGTCGTCCTTCGGATTTTGCCGCGCGAACGCGTAGTCGACATCGGCATAAACCCAGGCGATCATCGTACTGGCGCCGGTGACGTACTGCTGGAAAAGCGTCAGATAGATGTAGTCATTCGAAACCGGCTGCGTTTCGCGATCCCGAATGATATGGTTTTCGGTATTGGCGATCGATACCGGCTTCGACGAGACCTGAATTTCGTGGCTCAACGCGATACTGTGCCAGTCATCGGTACTGAAAAAGTAGGTGTCATTGCCGTTATAGCCGCTGAACGCGGCCATTCGTTCCGGGTCAACCCCTGAATCGTATGCAAAAGTCGCATGTCCCACAATAATCTTGGTGTGGACCGGCATATCCGGCCAGACCTTGTGAACTTCGTCAGCCAACATCTGATGCCAGTCGGCGAAAGTCCTCTTGGCAAAACTGTAGAACTCGAACTTCGCCGCCTTATCGCGCTTGGCGGCGGCGGCAACCTCTTCATAGCTCTTAAAGTCCTTTTTCGCCACGGCGTTGAATTTTTCTACCGAACCGTATTTCTTGGTCATGTACTTTGCAAACAGGGCGACCGAGTACGGATTGTTCGGGGCGTAATTGGTGTAGTACGGCTCGTTGGACAAACAAATGCTGTGGATCGCCCCGGCGTAGGGACTGGCTTTTACCCGTCCGACAACCGCTTGAACGTAGGCTTTAAGCAGTTCAACCGCCTTCGGATGGGTTACTTCATACTTGATGAATCCGGACGCCGATTTCATGTCGGGATACTTTGCCAGCAGCCAATCCGGGCAATAGTGAGGAGAAATCAGCAGTTGGATTTTGACGTTGTTCTCCCATGCCTTTTTCATCAGCGGATTGAAGCGGCGGTCGAATTCCTGAAAATCCGGTTCGAATTCACGGGCCTTCCCTTCGCGGGGGAATAACCACAGCGGACCGATTTCAACCTGAACGGTATTGACCCCCATCTTCTGAAACTTTGCAATATCGCGGTCGATGTCGGCAAAAGCGCCGTACCCGACACCGACGATCGGCCGCTCGGCGAGTTCGCCCCGGTCATTTATTGCCGTTGCCGTCGGCCAGCCGTCAACCAGTTTGATCTCGGAAGAGCGGAAAGTCCACGATGGCGGTAACGCTTTGCCCGACTTGAGCTGTTTCAGCATGGCGTCGAGGTCGGTCAGCGTGCCGGCGATGTCGGCATGGGTCATCGCTGCCTGTTCGGCATAGTATTTCTTCATGTCGTCGGTTGTTGATTTGTCCAGATGATCCGCCAATTTCGGCAGACGGTCGTTCAGAATGTTGAGCGGCGCGGCAACGTACTCACTGCGGGGCTGGTTGCCGTAGAAAACGTCGAACTCGCGGTTGAGCCGCGTCAGTTCGGCCATCAGGCCGGCAACCGCCGGAACCTGTTGCTCGTGCAGGTTGATCTTTGAACCGTCGACCTTTCGAATGCTCCGTCCATTGATCCGAAAGTCAGCGGTATAGTTGCCCTTCGCAAGCTGGTCAAGCGGTATTTCGAACGGTACTTTGAACAGCTCGTTCCGTTTTACGCCAGAGACGCTGCCAAGTTCGCGCTTGAAATGTTTGCCGGTCTGGTCAGTAAGTTCGACGTTAAAGACAAACGCCCCATCTTCTCCGGAAGCAACCAGTATTCCTTTGAGAAAGCGCGCATCGGATTCCGCCGACACCCACACCCAGGCGACCGAGCGGTCGCCCTGGAACAACGCCTGAATGTACTGATCGGAATATTTCTTATCGTGCAGCCCCGGCGTCAGGAAGTAGACCTTCCGGTCACTCGCCCGATCGGCGTCGTTGACTGCCACCGTGAAGCCAAACTTGCCGTCGGCCGGTTTGATCCCGCCGAGCAATTTCCAGTCGAGTCGGGCGGCAATGAAATAGCCGGCTGCGGTACGGAAACCGTGCTGCGACAGCAGCGCCGGAGGCAACGCGGAATGGGCGAATGAATCGCTGCCAGAGTCCCAACACCAGTTGCGCGCTTTGCCGTCCGCCCCTACCGCGAACCCGACTTCGAGGTCGGTGGCCGCCGCTTCCGAAGTCCGGGACCCGGCCCGGTCGATCCGTAACTGGACACAATCGCCGCGCCACATCTCTTCCTCGGGTTTCACATTGGCGAAGTCATCGGAAACTTTCGCAAAGAATAGTAGCCCGGCGCGATCGCGACCGAGGGCGATTTTGGCGAAAAAGTTTTGTTTGGTCGGCATCGTTCCGTCGACAGTGTTGGCAAGACTGCGCGGAATCTGAAGTCGCGGCAGTTCTACCGGAATGGAGTTTATTGAATTAAAGTCCACGTTGACTTCGCGTATGCCATAGACGCGATTATCCTGCCACGCTTTTTCGTCGAGATTCAGCGTGGCGACCGGTTCGACCTCAACGCGGTTAATCCAGATTTCCGGAACGACGTTATCACAGATGAGGTCAAACGGCGTCAGACCGTTCGCGTCGGTCTCCTCCGGCGCATTGAACAAGAAAACGTAGTCCTTCCATTCGGCGTTCAGCGGCTCGATCTGGAAGCGAAGGTTCCAACCTTTGCCGATCGCAACTTGCAACCCTTTTCCTTCTCCCTTGGCCCTGACCGTCAAACGATACGCGGAACCCGGCGTCAGTTTGAGTCCTTGGCCCAGACAACAGTAGACATTGGCCGCCATTGGCGATTTGTTCTGAATCTTCAAAACGCCCTTGCCGTCGAATGCGACGGTACATTTCGCATTGCCGGAGACCCGCCAGCTCCATCCGGCCGGCAGGGTGCCGCGGCCGACCTCTTCGAACGAACTGTTCCTGACGAGCGGCTCCGCCTCCGCCGGCGGCAGCATTGCTGCGGTGACGAGACCGCAGAATAGCAATTTACATAGATGATTCATGGGTTTGTACCTTGATCCCGATTCGATCATTTAAAAAATATTGTTTGAGGATGTTTTATTGCATTTACCGCTAAAAATTCCATAAACGCAACAACCTGTTCGCCTTTTTATCCCAAATTACTCCTCGCTTTCTTTTCCCTTAATTCATGTGAGACCGTTTTGCGTGTTTGGGCCTTGCCGGAGCGGGACCGGTTGAATCCCTGACGATGAGCTTGGGAATGATTGACTCCGGCGGTATTTGTTTCTCATCATTGATTTTGGACAACAATTGCCTTACGGTTAATTCAGCAACCGCATCATTCGGCATCTGCAGGGAGGTCAGATTAGGCGTCGTTAAGGTAGTCAGCATGGTATCTTCAAGACCGATCAACGAAAAATCATCCGGTATTTTAAGTCGTCGCTTATATGCCAATTGAATAACATTTGCCGCCATAAGGTCGCTGGAAGCGATGATGGCGGTTGCCCCGGCCTCCAGAAGTCTCGCGCCATGTTCCGCGTTGGAATCCAGTACGCCCACTCGTTCAATCATGTTTTCGTCCAAAGAAAGCTTTCCCATCGCACAGAATTCCCGATAACCCGTTTCAATGGGAGTTACCGAAAAGTCAGGACATTGATTATCGCAAACCAGAATACCGATTTTTGCATGTCCCAGGCTGGTGAGATACTCCATGCATTTGAGTATGGCGCTGGCGAAATCAATCAAATCATAGATATTGCCGTTGCGCATGACTCGTCGGAACGTTACCGTCGGAACATTCTTACAAAGATTTTCCGCTTCTTCCAAGCCAACGATGGAACTCATATTAATGATGCCGTCAACCATTCCGAATGAAAAATTTTTGAGATACTGATGCACTGTCTGCAGGTCGGCCTCCTTGGGAACCAAGCCCAACAGCATCTGATAACCGTGGCTCTTGAGCTGGTGCGATATGCTGTCTACCCCAATTCCCGCCGCCGGGTTGGTTACATCGTCAACGACCACGCCAATCTGCATGGTACGATTGTTTTTTAACAACTTGGCCATCGTGGAGGGCTGATATTCCAGTTGCTTGATCGCAGTGAATATTCTTTTTTTGATTTCAGTATTAATGTTCTTTTTGCCGTTCAAGACAAATGAAACCGTGGATTTTGCCACTCCGGCATGTCTTGCCACATCCATGATTGTGCACTTATTGCTCATTCTTCTCTCTTTCAAAAAAAACGGGTTTACTTCGGATTGTTTCTATATTTATCCAGAAAACCGGTTTTCTATAATTGAGATTATACCACTATTCCTTTTACCTGTCAATATCCATTTTTGAAAAAAGGAAAAAACAATCACGCTGTCGTAAGGCGTCTGTAAGGGCATGGAAAATACATGCTCTGCGGCGGCAATGCCGCCGCAGGCACGGGTTAAAATCCGAGTAATGGCAAAATGTCAATTTGCGGATTAACGCCGCGGAGGTCGAGGGCTTTTTCGAGAACACGACTCTGGGATTGAGCCCACGACCGTTGGCGGCATGAAGGATGTTTGTCCCTGTATGGCTAAAAACTCATTGCAAGCGTCAGTCAACGCCAACAGCTGACCGGCACCAGCCTTGCCTATCGCAGTAACTCCCGCTCCTGCTCCTCCCAGTCCTCCGGAATCGCGCCGAACAGCTTATCCCGGTTGATGGATTGGGGTGTGTCTGATTCGACGAGCATCTTCTGGATTTTTGGCGAGAGGTTGACCATGTTGATGGTCTTGGTCACGGCGGACGGATCAAGTTGGAGTCCTTCAGCTAATCTGGTGATAGTCGGATATTCGCCGGACTCGATCATGCCCAGCCATTGGTAACCTTGGGCGAGGCGTTTTGCCAGGGCACTGGGCTCAAAGGTCTCCTCAGGAAAGTCCTTGTCTCCGGGCACAACGATAAGCTTGCGCCCATTCCAGCGTTTGACCAGAACCGGGATCGTTAGTGTAACAACATCTGCGTCCGCCGATACGGACACCGTGACGTCATTGCCGGTTTTCAACTCGAGGATCAGCGATTTGAGTCCGTGATGTTTGACGTTCATGACCAGACGATCTTCATACAGGGTGATTTTATCGATCACCTGATGCGCCAGTTTGTAGCGTTCGGCCGGAAACAATTCCTCCCAGATCGCTTCAATCGAATCACAGGTTTCCGCCAAGTCGCTAACGGAATAGATTTCGCCCAGCGACTGGAGTTCGTTTTGCAGTTCGGCCATTTGCCGCGTCAGCTCAGAAAAATCCTGTTTCAAGCTGACAATATCCCCACCGGTATGAATCTGGTCGCGGATTTGCTGCTGAGCCTTTTCGATTTCCGCCTGTTGCAGTTGCAATACCTTCCGCCGCTTCTGCTCTTGTTCCTGAAGTTCGGCGCAAAGCTTTACCAGCATCGACGGGGATTGGAATATCCGGGCCAACTGCCGCAAAATGATCTTGTCGAGATCACCGGCGGCAATCCGTCCCAACGGACATTCCCGTTCGCCCCGGACATGGTCCTTGACGCAGATGTAGTACATATAGCGGCGGTTTTTCTTGTTGGAATAAGTGATCCCAAACGCACCGCCGCAGTAACCGCAGACCAGCAGTCCTTTGAATGGTGATTCGGTTGCATTACGTTTCGCTCCGGGTTCGCAATGGTTGTTTTCTCGCAACAGGTACTGGACTTTATCCCAGAGTGCCCGGTCGATAATACCGTCGTGCTCACCCTCGTACAGGTTCTCTTTGTGTCGGATCATGCCGATGTAAATCGGATTGGTCAGAATACGATGGATGATTTTCGGGGTGAACTCGCTTCCCATATGGCGTCGGCTTTTTTGCGAAGTCCAGCCCTTGCTCCGGTAGCCTTTTTCATTAAGGATGCGGATGACTTTCAGCGACGAACCCAGCCTTGCATAGAGGCTGAAGGCTTCCTGGACGATTTTTGCTTCCTCGGGATTGACCACCAGTTTTTTCGTTTCGGGAATGACATTATACCCCAAAATCGGCGGTCCTCCGCAATATTTTCCGCGCCGTTTTGCGCCGGCAATTTTGTCAAGAACCCTCTCGGTAATCACAGAACGTTCGAATTCAGAGAAAGTCATTAAAATGTTCAGCATCATGCGTCCCGATGAGGTGGAAGTGTTGATTTCCTGGGTGACGCTGACAAAGCTGACGTTGTGCTTTTCAAAGAACTCGGCCAGCTTCATAAAATCGAGCAGAGAACGGGAAAGCCGATCCAACTTATATAAAACGAGAACGTCAATTTTCCCGGCCGCGATATCCGCCATCAGCCGTTTCAGCGCCGGGCGTTCGGTGTTGCCGCCCGAATACCCGCCATCGTCGTAATGATCGGGCAGCAGTTCCCAGCCGTTATGCTTCTGGCTTTTGATATAATTTTCGGCGGATTCCCGCTGCGCATCCAGCGAATTGTAGTCCTTCTCCAGTCCGATTTCGGTACTCTTCCGACAATAAACGGCACAACGTTTGACTTTGACCTCAGTCATTTACAGCTCCTGGTTAAATGCTTTCGCACTTCGTGCGACCAACGGATCGCCGTTGGATCACGACCGGCGCGCCGCCGGTGGCGAATAGTTTAAGGCGTTGAATTGCCGGCTTTGCCGGCGATTCAACAGGTTAAAAAGTTTTACGGGAAACGGTCGGGGGTTTGGGGGCGGAGAAGGACGGTTTGGCAAAACCGCCTCTCTTTGCCCCCAATTCTTCACTCTTTCTTGTCCGACAGCCCCCACCACTTGCGGCCGTTCCACTGGGTGCCGGTGATGGTTGTGGCGATGGCCGAAAGCGAACGGTACATCTGTCCGTTGTACTCGAAGCCATCGTCGCGGACGGTGGTTTCGTAGAGTTTGCCTTGCCATTCACGGACAAAGCGGGTACCGGGAAGGATTCTGCCGTCGATCTCTACCCGCGCCTTGGGCTTTTTATCCTCGAGCTTATCGGTGATTTCGGTCAACTTTTGTTTCGTCGAGTCGTCCAAGCCGCCATAGAACAGTTCCTGGATGCGGAAGGCCATGCGGCGTTGCAGAAACGCTTTCTTGAACTTCGGCGGTTCCGCGCCGTAAAGATCCCGCCACTTTTCTTCGAGGGCGGGACGGTCCATTTCCTGTAATGCCAGAAGCTGACGCAGAACGCCGTTGCGGTTTTTATCGTTACTCATGACGTTCGCCTCCGATGTATTCGAACGTGCCTGGCGCGGTTTTACGGAACCGGGGATTGGGCTTCTTTTTTATCTCAACCGAAATTCCGGCAATTAAAGTTCGATCAGGAGTCAACCCTTTTCCTGGTTTCCAGAGTCCTGTTTCTTCCATTGCCGTCAGGATTTCCTTGACCGTCATCGGCGCAATGGCGGTTTCGAGAACTTTGGCCGCCGCATCGAGCATCGAAAGTTTCTTTTCGGTGGTAGCCGAAACGGGGGTGACCGGAGCCGAAGACGGAACTGCGGGAGGTGGCAATGTTGCCGGTTCTGCTGGCGTGGTTGCCTCGGTGGCCGCCGTAACCGCGTCGGTTGGCGCGACTGAAGGTACCGCAGCTTCTGTCGTTGGTACTATCGACTCCGGCTCGACATTCAGTTGCCGAACAAAGCGGTCGGCCATCTGGATGGGCATGATTTTTCCGCCCGCCGTTTTGACGATCCAGCTGTGGCCGGTATGGTTAAGAACTTTGACCTTGACGTCGTTGTGTCCAACCTTGACGATGTAATCTTTGCCGACGATGATTTCGTTCGCATCCATGATATTCTATTCCTTATTATTTATAGTGGGGCTCTGCCCCAAACTCCGCCGGTGAGCCACCGGTGGCGTTGAATTGCTCAGCAATTCTTTGTTTTTTTACTCGGGCCAATGGCCGGATTTAAGCAAAACTGAACCACATGGGACGCGATACATGATGTATACCCAGGCGGTCGTGATTTCGTTATTCGCCTTACGGACTGGCAGCAGGACACGGTCGTAATATGAATTGAACCCTTCGAGGCGGTCTATCGGAATAATGCTTTCAGAATTTTCAAACGTTACCAGTTCGCCGCGGACTTCGTACCAGCCGGCCGGAGTATGGAATTCGACCGGATCGAGGTTGCGGTCGTATTGCGTTCGGGCGTCATGCGTCGGGGAATTCGTTCCTTTGACAATGATATGTTCCACCGGAACCAGCAAGGCCGGATAACCCGGTGACAACCGGTAAATCCGACCACAAACTGTGGACGGTTCGATGCTGGTGCCGTTGCTGCAAAAATGGGAATTCCAGTTGCCGGATTGAAGCGAGCCATAGACAAAAATCGCTATGTTACACATGATATTACCTCCTGCCCGGATGGGCGTTAAAGGTGAATGGGCCGGTCTTCGGTTGCGGAAGATTTTCCGTTTCGAAGACTGCGTAAGTCATTGCTTTGAGTTCAAAATCGCACCAGCCGTCGAGATCGGACAGCGCCCGGTCCAGATGCCGGGCTTCCGAGGAGTACGCCACCACATTCAGCTCTTCGTGATAGTAGGCGGTCAACGGACGGTTGCCTTTCAGCAGCAGAGTCCGGACGGGATTGCCAAGGTTGACTATCACCGCACTAAGTTGGCCGTGGCAAGTACGCAAGGCCGGGATGAACCGCTTCAGGGCAATGTCGGCGTTGACGATACTTTTGTCGGCCAGCCGAACGATCAGTTCGCTGTCCACCTCGGCGAACCGGGGCAATTTGTGTCGGTTAAACAGTTCGTCGGCATTAGTGATGGTGCCGTTGATCGTGCCCAGGCAGGCCCCGGCGCGAAGCGGCTGGGCATTGTCCATACGCTCGATCTGCCCCACTGTGGCCAAACGGGTATGCCCCATCAGCAAGGTGGCATGGTCATCGACCATGTTCAGTCGATCGAAATATTCCGGCAAGCCGATCAGCGAGATCGCCCGACCGGGCCGCTTCAGGAGGTAGTAGTCACGGTCGTCGCGAACCACCGCCATACCCGCCGCATCCTTGCCTCGCGTTTCGTTCAAGGCCAGCAGTCGGGTGAATGCCTAATTCAGCTTGGCGTACTGGCTCCGACTCCGGTTGGCTTTACCGAAAATTATGCCGCAGAGTCCGCACATTATTTCACCTCCGGAGTTGGATGGGTGGCCGAGCGTCCGTTGAAAATAATCTGGGCGTAGTCCCGATGATGGGTGTTGATCCAGTTGGCGACTTCGTCCTCGCCGCTTTCAAGAGCGATGTAAACCACCGTGGGGATGTCCAGCATGTTGGTTTTGCCGGAGTCGCGGATCGCCAGGATGGTTTCCATCAGGCGCGGCGGGTACGGATCGTCCTCCAGAAACTGAACCAGCCCGGTCGCCGCCAGTTTCAACAAAAAGGCCTTTGCCGCTGCTTCGGGCGCATCCGGCAACGGGAAGTCGGACTGCCCGGTCAGCGCCAGTACGTCGCGCATGTAAGCCAACGGTTCGAGCCCAGCGGTAAATGGCGACATTTTCATGCCGTCAATAATGTCGAGATGCGTTTCTCCGGTCAAAACTTCGCCGGAATCGTGAATCGGTTTGCCGTTCAGATCGGTTTCGTTGATGCGTACTTTCATTTTCTTATCTCCAGTTTAGGTTTTTTTATTTCACCGCCCCCGAATCGCCGGAGGCGGTGAGTTTGGGGCGGTTAAACCGCCGCGGGGCGTCCCCGCTTCCACGCGGCCGAACCTGGAAGGCGTTTCAGCAGGTGGTAGCGGACGGTTTTGAATTCGGGGCCGATCAGGCCAAGCCGGAGAAGAAAAACTCTCAGGTCGTACTTGGCGCTGGCTTCGTTGTATTCGCGTTTGGCGGCGCTGGCGGCCTTGCTGTTGAAGGCTTTAACCGCGAGGGCGAGACCGAAAACTACGACCGATTTTATCTCCCCGGAATGGGTGCTCCCCTCGGCACATCTTATTTCTGCGGTGCGTTGGCGCCATAAACATGCTAAATTTAATGAGTGATAACGCGACCGGTCATAATGTTCGGGATTCGGGTTGCTGTAGCCAAACCACGCCCGATTGAGCTCGCTGTCCGTATGCGGCTTCCGGCTGGTGAGCCGTTCGATGAACTCGGGATCGGTGCGGCGGGTATAATTAGCCAGCCGGGCTTCGCTGGTGCCGAGCGCCTTGATGATCAGTTCTTCCTGCTTGTAAAACATCTTGACGAAGTTGGCGATTTGTTCCGGTGAAAACTTTTCGAGTCCAAGGTGGAGGTGTTGGCTGCAAGTCGGCGTTGCCTTTGCTCCAGCCCGGCGCAGGGCGCGGACAACTTCCTGCAAGGTTTCGATGTCGGCGTACTTCAGAATCGGTGTAACCACTTCGGCGCGGAAGTTACTGGGAACATCGCTCAGGCTGGAATCGTTGACCGCCCGCCATACCCGGCCGTCGGTCGCCCGGCATTCCCAGGCGTCATAGGGACCGCCGACGTAGCGGACCGTTCCGCCGACCACGCTCTGAATCGCCTTGGCGGCGCGTTCCCGCCCGATGTGCGTGTATTCGAGTTCTGTTCCGAAGGTCTGTTCGTAAATGTTCATTTTCTTCCGCTCCGCTGTTGTTCGTTGCTATTCAAGGCGTTGTGCTTACTTCCCGCTCGCTGTGTATATGTTTGATCCAGTGTGCCGATTAGTCAACGAACAATAAAACTATTAACATCTTTATATGCAGATATTTGCAAATTAAAATAAAAGAATTTCAAGTAGTGTAATATTGAAATAATCGACCCGACCTTAAAGCAACGACCATGATTGCCTACGTGAGGTCGGTTACCTCAGGCGTCAGCATCTACCCGGCGACCGCCGCAAGCGGTCGGAAAAAGGACTGCCCCGCCAAAGGCAGGCCTGCCTTGTGAGATAATTGGCGCCGTGTTTGAATCGCAAAACAACGTTGGGAGTTCATACGGACTGCAAGCATTCAGCGTCAGCACCTATATGGGCAGTGAATTAAGGTGGGGAACGCGGCGGATCGCTCCATCCACACGCGCTCCCCTGGAACATTGCCTTTCACATTCAAGGCGGAAGTCTGGCGGTCGTATAGTTGTCGCCGCAGTCGCCGCTATGCAAATCCGATTCGCTGCTGTTTTGAGATATTTCATATTGCCAAAATCCTCTGTTTATCATTGCATTAAACAAAGCCAGGGTGATGTCGCCATCCCTTTTTTGACTCAACTGCGGTGGTAACACGAATCCCTCCCTCCGACAGTTCAGCGACAGTTCTCACTGGAAGCACACATTCATCAATAATGATGGATGGAGATGAGCGGCAACGTTACATTTTTTGGCAATACACTTCCGATTTTGCTTTCGATATTTGACAATAAACAGCATCGGCATTATACTCCTGTATAAGTTGATGAGGTAAAAAAGATGACGGCCAAAGAATCTGAAAAAATCGTCAAAGAAATGAAAGCCTATGCCCAAAAGGTTACCGCCTCTAAAGAAAAGGCGCGTGCATTTTTGGTCAGCGTCGGGACCCATACTCAAAATGGGAAGTTGACGAAAGCTTATCGGTAAATCATGTATTCTGTTCTTCCAAGTTTTGTTCTCGGCTTTCATGGTTGCGACCGAAAGGTGGGAGAAAGCATTCTTGCCGGCAATTCTCGCCTTATGCCCAGTAAAAATGATTATGATTGGCTTGGTAATGGTATTTACTTCTGGGAAAATAATCCGCAGCGTGCAATGGATTATGCTTTGATGCTTCATGATCATCCCAAACGTTCTCCTGGAAAAATTAACGACCCATTTGTAGTTGGAGCGATTATCGACTTAGGCAGGTGCCTTAATCTCACGGAATCCAAGTCCATAAGTATTTTAAGGCAAGGGTACGATTTTTATCTTCAATCATGCCGGGCCGCAGAATTTCCATTGCCGCAAAACAGTGGATTGTTGCGTCGGCTTGACTGTGCCGTAATCAATACAATTCATCAGTTTTATCAAAGCACCGGCAAGTCTCCTTTCGATTCTGTACGTGGACTGTTTCTTGAAGGCGAGCGAGTCTATGACGGTGCCGGCTTTTTCAAGGAAAGCCATATTCAAATCTGCGTTCGCAATCCCAATTGCATCAAAGGCTACTTCCGGGTTATTGAGCCAGATACCAGTTTCCCGATTCCGTAAATACAATAGTTTTATCATTCCATGATCTCCGCTTCGATCTTTGCCCTGGCTGCGGTTTCGTCGGTCGTTGCATCGAGGTAAAGCGGTACCAGCGCATCAATCATTTTATCCCGAACCGCTTCCCATTTGGCAACATCATCCTCGGTTGTGCGGTGTTCGAGATAAGCGATCTGGGCACTGTATAAAAACTTTCCCAGCTTATCCTGTACTTTGGCAATGGAGCCAAAGGCCCGACTCTGGCGTTTTCTCAGTTTCAGGTTTATGGTGTAATGTCCTTTTCTTTAACCGCGAATGCTGGCGATCTGTTTTTCGATTTTGGCGCGAGCGGTTTCTTCACTGCCGTCCGGACCGATGTTGAAGGATATCAACATTTCCATCAGGCCAGAGCGAATGTATTCCATGTCGCCGACCGCGCCCCAAGTGCTTTTGCCGGACGCCAAATCGCACTGTTCGGCATCGAGGCGTTGGGCGATAAGTTTCAGCAGCGCATTGCTGTCTCTGATCATTTTTCCGTGCTGCTCCTTAAGGTTCGCTTTCATCTTTCGGCCTCCGTTTTCGGTTGGGGTATTCGTATCCGTCCCTGACATCATGTTAAACCATATCTGCACATAGTCAACGGCTTATGCACACTATCGCCGGTAATAGTCGCGGCAACCGTACTCATACCAACACGGTTCGATTTCGCTTCCACATGTTCCAGCCAGGGGCGTGACCAGAATCCCTCATTGGCCCAAAAACTCCCGCAGCACATCCTGCTGGATTTTTTCATTACTACCGGCCATATCTCGTCGATGCTGCGCAAGCATGGCGTCGATCTGAGCCCCGACCTGCCTGGCGATCTCCTCGCTGACGGTCTTGGCCTGTTCGAGAGTGATATCTGGATTGATTGCGCCGCCATGCCGGAAATAATCGTTCAGCGCCTGGTAACACTCATTCTGGTATTTGATGATCGTTTCCCGCCGGGCTCCGGTATACCGGCTGGCGGGAATCTTGAACAACCAGCCATTGATAAAATCGACGGGCAAAACCGCCATTTCCTGCATGCCACCATTCGTCTGTCCCCGTAACACGATTACCTCTTTTCGCAGCACCGGATCCCGATGGAGCAACTCATACTGTGCGGGCCAGTACAGTCCCAATGCGGCAACCAGCGGCTTTAACGCCACGAACATTTTGCCGTTTGCTTCGATCACTGTAATTTCATTTTCCGCAAACGGAACTCTGATTATTTCGTTCATCGCTTTTCCTCTTTATAAAGGGTGTGTTGCTTTCGGAATTCTCCAGGACTATCCAGGACTGTCCGAAGCTGTCTGCATCTCTGCGGTCGGGAACTATGGCTGCTACGGTCATGATTCCATACTGCCGCCGGTTTTGAGGCTACGTACCAGTAATTGCAGAACTTTTCACAAGTACTGGTACTTGGAACCGCTGAGTTCAAACCCGGCTTGCCATCCGGCAAAGTGTGCTTCCATCGGACCTGTCCTACACTATCAGTTCGGCAGTTCCGGACGATGCTTCACCGTTCGTAACGACTTCCGTTTTGCGGATTCCCATTTGCATCGCTTCGATAATTCGGGTAAATTACCATATCGGGTCCGAACCAGATGAGGAGTGACTATGGTTGACGGCAAAAGTAACCGCCGCAAGACGTCTTACGCCAATGCGTCCACCGTATTGCCCAAATACGTCCTTGACCTTATTCACAATTCGTTCGAAACCGGATTGCTGTGGATACCGCCATCAGGATCCGCAGAAAAACGGGATGACCGCGTGATCTTCTGGTACGAAGAGGGATACTCCTCCGCCGAAATCGCCCGCAAGGTTCGACTAACCCAACGACGGGTCAACCAAATTATCCAGCGTTACCGGGCGGTGCTCGCCCTTGCTCAAAACTCCCAAACGGAAGAACACAACGAACCCAAGTGAGTCCGCCCAGCCAATTTGCTGCGGGATAAATCATTCCGCTACCTGTTCCGGACGATGCTTCATCGTTCGCAATACCAGCCGCTGCGGCTTTGGCAATTGCCGCAATTCCAGCAGCATCTTTCCGGCGTCGATTCCCACTTGCCGGAAGTTTCGGCTGGCGGTAATTACCGGCTGCGACCACAGATTCATGCCGGGTAGACTCCCAAACGACGCGACCGGGATCTTGCTGCCAGCCTCCCGAAGCACAGCGCATCCGGCCAAGGCATCCGTGGACCGAGCGTAGATGATCGCGCCCGGCGGCTTCGGCGAAGCCAGCAAGTCTTTTGTCGCGTTGGCGGCATCGAGCTGCGGCGTCAACATTTTGACGTGCTGCGACCAGACCGTTTCCTTCCGCTTACGGTGCGCATCCCGGAATCCGTCGACGAACTTCCAACCGGCAGGATTATCTGGAGTAACGATGGCAACTGGGACGGTCCGTTTGGCAAGCAGCGTTTCGGCCAGCAATAGCCCGGCGTCGTACATTCCGGAATCCACGAACCAGCCCAGCGGTGAGTCCTTGATGAAATTGTCGATCACGACGGTCGGGAAGCCGGAGTCCCGCAGTTGTCTGACTTTTTCCGCAGCCGAGTGTTCCGGGTAGATTACCGCGCCGGAATAGTTCTCCGACTGAAGCCGCTGCAAGATTTTTTCGAACCTCGCGCGATCCTTATATATAAGAAGCTCGGTCCGGCTGCGTTCGCCAAGTGATTCATTCAGTCCGGCGAACACCTCTATGGCCGAACCGTAATTCTCCGGCAAAATCAGTGCCGTATGGAACGGCGCGTCGTCCCTGACCACGCAACCAACCGTCGGACGGAATTTGACCAGCCCAAGATCGCGGAGCGCCTTGAACGCCATCTGAACCGTGTTATGGCTGACGCCGATTTGCGTCACCAGTGCGCCCAGCGACGGCAGTGTTGCGCCCGGCTGATATTCCCCGGTGATGATTTTCCGGCGCAAGATTTCCGTCAGTTGATCGCCGATGTCGCCCTTGCGTTTGTCGATGATGATTTCATTTTTCCGCATACGATTCCTCCTGTGAAATTGATGTTTAACGCCATTTTAAAACGCTTCCGACCGGGAAGCGTTCCGCCATTCCAATCCGTGCCCTGAAAACCGTCTGAAAAACCCTGTTTTTAGCCGTTTGAGGTTAGCTACTGGTAATTGCGGAATGTTTTGCAATTACTGGTACTTGGGCCTTTTGCCTATTGGTTTGAACTCAAAACGGCGTTGCCGCTATGAAAATCCGGCCAGCCGCAAGCCTCTCGGACCGGCCTGGATCGCGATCCGGCAAAGTCCCGATGGCAAACTTTGCACACCTCTGAAAAATGCGTTTTTCGACCCGGATGCCATATTTTGCAATCTCCTATTGATGCGCACTTTAAGTGCATTTTAAATGTCCAATCCGCTCGGTTTTTAGCCCCATTTTTAGGGCTCCAAGAGGCCAAATCGAAAATCGACATTGACCGGATAGGACATTTACTTTCGGTCCGGCCCCACGAAAAGCCGATTTGCCCTCAAACGGATAGTACCAGTACGACTCGTTTTTGACGAACCATGAAATCACAGCGTTGGCAAAACCCGAAAACCGGACAGGCCAACCCTGTCCGGTCGAGCCTCGTAAGTGCCTGCAAATCAGCGGAATTACAAAAAGCGGACAAGTAAACAAACTGTGTCCTAAGAGTCGACTGCTTCCGCGACCATGTAAGTCATTAAGCCGCAGGAGGAACCAAAATATTGTATACAAAATATCAACATTTATTGCTACTCCATGCGTCCTCAAAACGAACCTGCCGACCGGTAATCTGAGCTAAAACCATGCTCTCTGACGCTTCCCGAACCAGAAGCGAAATTAACTAAGTCGACCATACTTTTTGTCAATCGTCCGTTCCGAAAGTTCCGGTGGTGTCCGCCATAGGATCACGGCGTTCGTCAGAACCCTGCGGCAAAATTGCCACAGGGTCGGATGCCACATCATGGGCAGTCAACCGCTGCCCGGCAACAATCTGATTGACTCGACGCCGGGTTATTCCCAGCGTCGCGGCGATCTTCTCCTTTGGCGCACCCTGTGCGGCCATACCGAGTACCAGCTCGGCCTTGGCCGAACCCTGCCGTTCCGTACCGGCAACGTAAAGCAGCCCGTGGGCGAAGTAGGGTTTGATTTGATTCAGCAAATCCTCGGGCAACACATTTTTCGCATTCGCATACATCTTCGGCATGATTACCTCCTTGCCGGTTGGGATTGAGGATAGACGTCCCACAAATTGTGGAAGGTCTATCGGCATGGCGTCTCGGAATGTCATCCCAGGGGATGGCGTGACGATAGCGCCAACAGCGTTCGTCGGAATTGGCGTTCGCCATAGTGCGCCCACAGTTTGTGGGCAGACCATCACTGCCAGAGAATTCCATCCCGTCAAAACGGCGCCTCGCCGTCATCGCCATCCGGCTGATTCCGCCGAACGGCTTCGGCATACGACACCATCTGCAATTCCAGCTTATCGCAGCCGCACTTGGCGCAGACGAACCACGTTTTGACGTCTTTGCCGCGCTCGCCCGGCGGCTTCCATTTCATGGGCCGATAGGTTTTGCATTTCCGGCAAAGGGCCAACGGCTCATGCCGGTCCGGCCGGATTGCGGACGGCGGCACTATTGGCGGTTGCGGTTCTGGCCGATCCTCCGGGCCGTAACGATGAAACTCCTCCCGGTGGATTGGTGCGTCAACCGAGACGACCGGCGGTCGCCGAAAATTAAATCCAAGCCGTACCGGGCCGATGGCGGCCATGTACTTTCTGGCCTTTTTGATGAGAGATACAATCGACATACAAAACCTCCTGATTGCCAAAAAACGGAATTTTGAGCTTGATTGAACCAGCTGAACCAGCTGAACCAGCGGTTTTATATGTTTTATATATATACTCTTTCTCTTATCTCTCTATCTCTATATTATCTGTTTACGGAGCATTACAGATAATACATAGATAGAGGGTATAGATATTAATATAAGAAATATATAGAAACCGCTGGTTCAGCTGGTTCACTGTTGTTGCAATGTCCTTATAGGTTGATAGTTACGATGTTTTGCCAAATTCTGAGATTGCCACCCGGCATTCTCATTCTTTCACTTTTCGCTCTGGGAAAGACTCGCTTGACCTGGAGTCCGAAATTGGCCGAGTTCTTCGGATGAAAACCGTTTTCGTTGCAAAACCGCCGGTAGGCTTCGTACAGGTCCGATTTCAGCACATACGAGCCGTTGTGTTCGACGTAGCGGTCTTCGAGAAACAAACGCTCATGATCGCAGTTGAGACGATGTTCTTTCGCCAGTTCCAGCCCTTCGGGATGTTCCGGGAAATGGTTCAACGTTCTCAGCATCGCCAGGCCGTTCAGTCCCCAGAGGAAAACGCCGGGAAGCTCCTCCCCGATGATTTCGAACTTCAGGTTCGGGTTGTGCCTGGGCGTATTCCGGAAGCGCTGGTTGAACGGCATGATGCGTACCCGGTCCCAGATGCCGTTGGTACGGTCCGTGAACGGCGGCAGCGCATTGGCCGCAAGCAGGAATCGGGCGATCGTCGGCGCCTTGGCCGGATCCTTATGCTTGTGTTCAACCGGGACGTCTCCGCCGGCGATCATGTTTTTCAGCAGCCCTTCGTCCAGGGCATGGGAAGCAAACGATTCATAGGACACATCGCCGACGATGTTCACGGAATGTTCCGTGACGACATGCATGGAATGCTTTTCACCGATTTTATCCAGCGTCAGGCAGCAGGTGTTCGCTTCGCCGACCATCGCGGCGAGAATATCCAGCGCGGTACTCTTTCCGGTACCGGCCTCGCCGAATAGAATGAACATCACGTGATAACGGGTGTCGCTTACGAGCATCAGGCCGAACATCATCTGTACCACCCTCCGTCCCTCCGGGTCGGGCTGCACCTCTTCGATGAATTTCATGAACTTAGGACACTTCGCGTCCGGGTCGAAGTCATAGTCCACCTTGAAGGTTGAGAACAGATTCGGCGTGGGTTCCCTGATGAACTCTTCCGGATCGATCTCTTTTCCCGCGAGCCGCGCGGCGGCGAGTTCCACATTCAACAGGCAGTTGTTCATTCCGAACCATTCCCCGGCATGAGTATAGTCCGGCAGCCAGCAGGGAAACTTCACCTTCGACGGGATGCCGCCCAGGTCGCTCGATTCCAGATTGGCGACGAGGTTGTTCCGCGTCGAAATGGTCGCGTCATCCGGGAAGTACCGCCGGAGGAAGGCCATGGCTTGGGAGTTCATGTCCCCTTGCGACAGCGGCGCGTAGATGCCGTTTTCATAGTGATACCATACCCCGCGGAAAATATGATAGAGCGACATGTCGTCCATGCGATTTTCTCGCATGAACGCATCGGCGATCTCCTTGGGTTTGACCCGCTTCGGCCTGGGAGGAGACTTTACCGCCGGCATGAACGGATCGGTAATGACGATCGGCTCCGGTTCAACCGCAGATTCAGGAACGGGCTTGCTTGCCGCGTTTTCCTTGGCTTGTTCCGGGCAGACTTGTACCAGGGAGAGCAATTCGGCGCGGATCGCGTCGTCGGCCAGCTTCTCGCTTTGCCGGGCGGCGATCCAGTCGGAAACGTCGCCCTTGGGCGGCAGTCCGGCCAATTCCAGAACGCGCACGCTCGCGGCCTCGGCGAGTATGTCCGGCAGCAGCTTGGCGACATGCTTGCGTCCGGGCTCGTCGTTATCCGGTATGACGACGACGTTCTTGCCTGCCAGCTGCTCGGCATAGTTCGGTAGCCAGCTGCCGGCGCCGCAGGAATTGCAGGTCGCCTTCAGGCCGAGCGCGAAGAGGTTATCCGCGTCCTTTTCGCCTTCGACCAGGAAGACGAATTCATCCTCGGCATGCAACCATTCCGGCAACCGGTAAAGCGGTTTTTCCGCGATCTCCCTCAGGTTATAAACCCAGCCGCCATTGCCGGTCGGACGGCGCTGCCGGAACTCCTTACCCTTGCCGTTGCGGCCGGGTTCCAGGCGCAACACTTCGAAGACGAGGTTATTGTCGGCGTCGCAATACTTGTACACCGCCTTAACGTCCGGGCTCTTTTTGACGTCTTGCATGATCTCGCCGGTATCCGGGACGGGTTCGCCCTCGGCGGTACCGTTTGTCGGTTCGGGCAACGGCGACTCCAGTCCGGCGAATCGGGCCAGTTCCGCGACCGCCGCGGCGAAATCGCAGTTACGCAGCCGCCGGACGAATTCGATGGCGTCGCCGCTTTCCTCGGTGACGTAATCCTTCCAGCCGTCCGGAAAGATCTGGAAGCCGTCCGAGTCCGCGCCGGGACGCCATGGGCAGGCGAACCGGTCGGAGCGATTCGGCAACGGGGCCAGGCCCTGCGCCTGGGCGTAGGCCGGCAGGTTTACCGCCGCCTTGATTTCGATCAGTTGATAATCGTCGATGTGAACGTTGGGATGATTGGAACTCATACCTTTCCTCCTTGAATTGAGACAAAAATAGTCCGTTCCCGGATGCGCCAGGCGCACGGGAATGTTCTGGTTTTCAGTTGTTTATGATTTATTTACGCGTTGTCGATTGGACTCAGGCCGGAACCGGAACCGGCATGGTTCCGGGGCTCAGCCAGTGGGACAGCAGGGTTTTGCGCTGATCGATCCGGTTGCGTTCCGCACAATGCGAGATCGCCCAAGGGTCGCCGACGATCGCCGCCAGCTGCCGCGCCCGAGTGACCGACATATAGAGCAGATTGCGGTCATGCGCGTAGCTGTGACTCTGGTGGATAATCGGGATCACGCAAGGAAACTCCGATCCTTGCGCCTTGTGCATCGAGATGGCATAGGCCAGTTGCAGATCGTCCCGGTCTTCCGTGTCGGGTTTGATTTCGACGATACCTGTTCCTTCGAAATCGACGCTGAGTGTGCCGTCCTTGCCGGTGTCCTCGACGTAACCGATGGTTCCGTTCATCACCCCGGTATCATAATTGTTCCGGGTTTGAATGACCTTGTCGTGTTTCAAAAAGCACGGGCGATCGCCGCGCCATTCCGGCACGGTAACGTTGTAGAACTCCCGCTGAACGATTCGCTGTGTGTCGCGGTTCACTTCCACCGTTCCGAGTTCTTTCCCATGGACCGGGGTGATAATCTGGGCGTCGCAGATCGGGTCAAAGCCCATATTGCCCAGCCATTCCAGCATGATTCGCCGCATGAGAACTTTGACGGCTTCCGCATCCGGCAAGGATTGAAGGACATACCAGCACCCCTCGACGCAATCGGTGACAACCCGCCCGTTGAGCAGTTCCATGCTGTAATCGCGTAACGCTCCGGCCTGCCGCATGACCTGGTCGAGGAGCGTAATCGGCACCGCCCGGGAATTGACCAAGTCACGGAGCACATTGCCCGCTCCGATCGGCGGCAACTGGTGATGATCGCCGACAATTACCACGGTGGTACGCCGGAAATCGATCCGGCGCAGCAATTCCCAGGCGAGCTCGGAGGTGACCATCGAAAATTCATCAACGATCACGATATCGGCGTCAATCATGCCGCCGCGGAATTGACTTCCATTATACGCCATTAACTGGTGCAGCGTTCTTGCCTTGCCGCCTACCATCTCCTCCAGGCGCTTCGCCGCTTTGCCGGTCGGAGCGGTCAAGATCACGGTCAGACCGGAGCACTCCGCCAACTCGACCATATTCCGGACCATAAACGTCTTGCCCGTTCCGGCGCCACCGGTAATGACCGACAGCCGGTATTGCAGCGCGTTCATGATCGCCTGGTGCTGCATCTCCGTCAGGTTCGGGGCGAAGTTCCGCAAATCGCGCCGGGCATCGGCGAAGCGTTCAAGATGCGGACTTGGCTCGGCTCCTTGACGGAAAATCTTCGTCAGTTCGCGTTCCATGTTCATGATCTTCGGATCTGCCACCAGCAACTGACCACCGTGATCTTCGGCTCCCAGATCGCCGCTCTTGATCATTTCGGTCACAGCTTCATCAACCCGGGGGTACGGCGCGGCCAGCAAGGTCACCGCGTTCCGCATCAACTCATCGCGTTCGATATAACTATCACCCTGATCCAGTGTTTGCCCGATGGTGTAGTGTACGCCCGCCCGAATGCGCTCGAATGCGTCTTTCGCCACGTCGAGCCTGCCGGCGATGCCGTCGACGGTTCGGAATCCCAGGCCGCGGGCTTTGCCGATCAGCCGGTAGGGACTTTCCCGAATGATCCGGATGGCATCCGCGCCGAAGGCTTTCAGCGCCGCGTCGCACTGATGATTCGTCAGACCGAAAGAGGCCAACTGCACCATCAGGTGCTGAAGGCCGCAATCCGCCCGCCACTGATCCCGGAGACGGACAACCAGCGTCGGGTCGATTTTACAGACGTCCGCGATTCGTTCCGGCGCGTCCAAGAGCGTCCGTTCGAAGTCGTCGCCGAAGGCATCCGTCATCAACCGGGCCCGGATCGGTCCGATGCCGCTGATATCCGGGGTCATCACCAGGTAGCGGATCAGCCCGTTGCGGTCAAGCTTCAGATCGGTCTTGGCCTTTTCGACCATGAATTGCCAACCGTGGGTTTCGTGGCATTTCCATTGACCGCTGATTTGCATCGATTGCTCTCCCTCGACTCGAAAGGGGCAGATAATCGGAAATATCTGGCCTTCGTCACAACGAAATTGCGCCGCCGTGAACCGGTCCCGGGTGCACATAACCCACTCGATTGCGCCACGGAACTCGTTCCGGTCAAGCGGAATTGCCGATAAATGATTAATTGCCGCCATCATCCATTCCTCCCAACTGCGCGGTTGCGTGCCGTTGCCGAAGTTTCGATCTTTTTCCGTTTTTCATTCGCCATTTACTGATTCTCCATTTCGTTTCCCACTTGGTACCGTCAATAATTTTACGGACACGGTTTTGCCCTATATATAAAACCTTTTGCAAAACCGATGACGTTTGGCTGAGAAAAAGGGTGCGAGAAACGATCTTTTACCGAAATTTCTCCATTTTAGGCTAATAATTCGGCCTTTTCGATGCCTTGACGTGAACAAATATCCGCATATCCGGCAAAAGTGCCAAATGGTGCAATTGCCAAAATCAGTCCAGCAATGCGACAATTCTTTCCCAAAGCACCAGATGGTGCTATGTTTCACTCCTTCCGCAACCGCATCCCTGCTTCGCCACCGAACCATGATGGCACACGCGGCACGGGTCGGCAAGCAGTTTCTGCCGGAACGGCTTGGCGATATTCCACATCGTCGCCAATGAAGCCGTGGTATCCGGACGCCGTTCCCGCAGCCATTCATACGGAACGAAATAGTCCATGGAGCCCCGGCTGTAGATTTCCACCTTGGAATCGGCGAGCGCCAAGGTTATGGCCTCGGCTTCGTCGTTGTCGAGAAAGAACAGCGGCAGGAACAGTCGGTCATTGATCCAGGTGAAACGGATCAGCGCATGGACTTCGTGACAATGGGTAAGTTCTACGTAAACGGCATCGGCGATGCGGTTGTTGATGAACTTCGGCATGGTGTTTTTCCTTTCTATTTACAGGTGGAGATTGCCGTGTTCAGCGGGATTTTCCATCAGGACCGATTTCCGGGTCGAGGCTTTCAATGGTTCGCATCGATCTTCTCCGTGCCGGCAATTTTTTTGCTCTCGTTATACATGCAGATGCCCAGCGTCCGATAGCATTCGCGCTGCATCGCGATCACGTCATCGCGCAGTTTGCCCTCGTAATCGTTCGGATTCAGACGCAGCGTCCACCCGGCAATGTAAGGCGTGGTTAAACCGAGAACTTCGGTTTCCTTACCGGACCCGTCGGGAATGGCGAGCGGCGTCAGCGCCTCGGCGAAAAGCGGATCGTTTCGGAACATGGCCAGCTGCGCGTCCCAATCCAATCCCAGCATTTCAACCACCGGTTTGATCGCGACGAACAAATTCCCGTCGCGCATAACCATGAAGACGCAACCGCGTTCCAACATTTCTTTGACCGTGATGTTCATTTTCGTTTTACTCCTTGTTTTGTGGATGAAATCTTCCCGGCAACCGCGCCGGAAAGAGCTTGGGTGATTTTCGGCCATTCGCGGTTATGGAATGTCTTCCCATAACGAGGCGATTTTTCTCAATTCCTTCGTAAGCCACTCTCGCGGCATTTCCAATTGCTCGGCCAGTTGCCGTTGGGAATTGGTTTGTAATCCGTCGCATAGTCGCCGCTGTTCCGGGGCCAGGCGATTCAGTGCATCGGCAACATCCAGTCGAGTGTCCGCCGGATTTACGCCGTGCCATAAACCGGCGTCGTTCAGGCACAGATGGTGATTTTCGTCGACCAAATCAATCATTTCGATGCCACCTCCATCGTCCTCTTCGGCTCCGGGAAGTTCCACATTGAGTGAGTGCCGGCATTTTCTCCAATCACGTGACGGCTGGGAACGATGCCGGAAAATATTCGTCAAGCGTCGCTGCGCGATACATTTGACCAGATGATAAGGCACGAATGCGGTTACATCGACGTTTTCCAGACCGGTCAGCACCGCGACGATAAGTTCCTGTTCCAGATCGGAAACATCATCTCCGGTCAGTCCGCATTTACCGGCGGCTTTCCCGGCCAAGTAGCGAACGATGCGAACAATCCCCTTGTCGATGCCCGGATAAGTATTCTTTTTCGCGTAAGCATCGCCGGCCGCAGCCTCGTGCGCACATTCTTCGTCACCGCCAACCTGTTCATCGATTGATTCGGTACCAGACTCATATTCCATATCCATATAGAGGACTCCGTTTCGTCGTGGCGAGACCGCTTCCGCCGGCGTTTTCAGCGGATCACCGAGCGTGTCTCTCTAGCAGGGGCAAGTGCACACTTTTTATGGTGTGAGTCACACTTTTTGTGGTGTGATCGTGTTTTTTGAATAGAAAAATGAGATTTATTCAAAAAAAAGGATGATGCCGGCATAATGTCAGGCATCATCCTTTGTGAAAAATGAAAACTGGCGTTGGGATTATAAATCCCAGTGGACTGCTCCTGATGGCGCATAGGTTGGATTGGTACCGCAGGTAATAGCGTTTTTTAAGTGTTCAGCTAACACCATATCGTATTCCATAATTTTTTTGATGACTTTGTTTATCGCGTTGCGGAACGAATTGTCAAACTTCCTCAATGGATCATTCAACATTCGTTTTTGTCCGGATGGACTGACCGCCTCATTTACCACCGCCATCAACTCTTTCAAGTCCTGCCGCAACTGTTCCGCCGTGATGTTATCCCCGGCGACTTCGGCATCCTCAATCTCTTTCATGATCAGCTGCATTTCCTGCCGATACTGCCGGATCGCCGCCTCATCGGCAATGAAATCCGCTTGCCCGCCAGGTAAATCAGAAAGCGAATAACCGGATGAAAGATCGTCCTCATCCAGCCGGTCCGGCGAAACACAATCCTCGGATTCCCCGGAAATACTCCTCATGATTTCAATAACCGGCGTCGCCACATTGGGCCTTGCCAACATGAAATGCAGATAGGTCGCACCGGTATGGCCAGTCGTCAACATGAACTTTTCGCCGCCATTGAATCGGACTTCCCAGGCGTCGCCACATTTGCGGAAAATGTTGTCTGGCTCCGGTTCGGGTGCCGGCTGAGCCGGCAACGATTCGAAGTAAAAATCCAATGGTCGCACCAGTACTGGTTCCGCTTCCTGATTGAAATCCAGCACTTCGTTCAGCGGCAAAAACAGCGATCCGCTATCCTCCAACGCTTTTATGCTGGTCGGACTAATGACTTTAGCCGAAGTGACCAACAATATATACGGACGATGCTCCAGTCGGTTGAGATTCAGAATGAGATCGATGACTTTGTGATCCCAGTTCCGCAAGGTAAAAAATACCGGCAGAACTTTGCCGCCGACTTTCAATGATCCCATCTTCCACGCATCGTCCCAGGTCTGGAAAGGCGCAATCAACGGTTGAATACCCAGCGCTAGGGCGATTTTCGGCAGCAGTACTCCGTAATTAACGCCATAGATCAATACTTCCGTTTCCGGAATCGGAAATGCATCTTTCTTGTTTTTGTGGCAAACCGAGCGAAAGGTTCCGTCATCATTCTCTTTGATCTTCCGAAAACCGCAGGAATAATCGCAACGTTTGGGGCAAATAATCAGCAATCCGATTTTATCGGTCGGTAAAAGATATGTTTCCCGAAAATGTTCAAAGTCAATGTCGTTTTCCAATCGCTGTCGCCAGTTCCATAGCGGCGCTTCGAATGTCAGCAACCCACTCAAATAAGTCCAGAATCGAGACAATTTCATACTATCTGCTTCCATGTTTGAACCCTCGCGCCGTCAGCCATGCTTCAATTATTTTCTCGCAGCAATAGGGAAACTCCGCCCGATTGCCCAGCTTGATTTTCAGGGTTTGCGCCTTTTTCATGGTCTTAATCCGAAACCGAAATTTCGCGCTGATCATCTCGCAACCAGCCAGGATCGTCTGTTTCATTTCACCGATCATGCGGATGGCATCCGGTCCATGAAATGCCATGATTTCTCCAGCAGTAGCCCGGAATTTGCACTGTACCAGCATTACCTCCTCCAGTCCGGCAACATCCCGACACTGCAGCGCATCTTCGCCATCCTGCAATAGCGGGTTCAAGGTAAAAATCGCCAGGTTGGCAAAGTATTCCCGATCACCGTAAAACATTTTACCGAACAGTATTCGATAAACTTCCGGCTGCAGCGGATCCCGAGAATTAACCATGCTGCGCAATTCCGCAATTTTCGGACGTAGCAACACCAGATCACAATGTTCGGAATCCGTGGGAATAAACGCCAGTTCCCGGATCGTAAACCGGTATTCAGAAAACTCATATTCCATGGCCACATCAACCCGTTGAACATCGTGTCGGCGGCGCAAAATCCGGTTCAGCCACCAGGCCAGTTGCCGTATTCGTCGTTTGCTCAAAATCACATTTTTACCGACTTGTCCGCACCAATAAATGAACTTTTCTCGTTTTGAGAAAGGCTGAACGTTGTCATTCTTCATACTGCTTTACTGCCCAGAATGTCACAGAACGTCCGGAAAACATGATCCGATCCGATGGCACGGAAATCGAATCGCCGTCGTTCTCCGAACGTCTGTGGCAAAAGTTAGGATTTATTGTTGCGGATCATCCTCGGTTTTCAAAACCGCGATGAGATCGTTCCACAACTGCCGCATCGTCTTGGAATTCGATGCATTAGGTGAGTTTGACAGTACCTCGACCGCATGTTTCATTCCGAATTCCAATTCGGCAATGCGTTCCTCTTCCGGTTTGTCATCGGCATTGGACAGTTCGATCAGGTCCAGCCGCAACTGTTTGATCGCCTTGAAATGAAACGCCATCTTGGTGTGACCGAGCACCTCAACGGCATGGTTCAGCCCGAACTGCAGCCGTTCAAGCCGCGACATGCCGTCCAGATTCAGCGCCGATTCAGGAAGTTCTTCTTCCTCATGGCGTTCGTCCTCATGAGTTTCTTCTTCCGGCAACGGCGGTTCTTTCCCTTGACTACCCGGTTCTGCTGCCGGTTCCGGGGCCGCCGACACCGGCGGTTCTTTCTCCAGCGACTTGACCTCCTCCACCAGCGCGTTGTGCTCTTCGATCAGCATCTCCCGCTTGACATTCAATGCCGCCAAGGCACGCTCCAGCGAATTAATTTCTCGCCGCATGTCCGACAAAACTGTGGCGCAAGCCATCTTCACGCGGGAATGCTTTTCCGGCTTTTCTTCATCAAGATTTTGATTTTCCGTTTCTTGCTCATCCGGACGACTATTTTCATCTGGATTCCCAAACAGTTCTTCTAACATTTTCCGCAATCCATCCATGTTCAAACCCTTTCAGTTGTTGATTCGAATTGGCGAATTTTTTCGCCGATTCCCGTCACGAGATTAACCGCGTGTTTATACGCTTCCTGCGTATTAGGCACTTCTTTTTCGGCCCAACGAATCGCGCGAACAAGATCATTCCCGGCCTCCTCAACCTGTTGTTTCAGCCGGGTCGCCCATCTGATTACCGAATCCGGAGAATTCTGGTCATATTTTTCTGCCACCACAGCAGTTAAATGCTTTCTGGTTTCACTCAAAAACGGAACAGCATTCTCCGATGCGGTATTTTTGATCATTTTCCGAAAAAAACGGACTTCGTCTTTCAGCTTTTCACACCAAGCAACACGGCAATTCTCATTCTTCATTTTTCGTCCTGACATCGTTAATTTTTGAAGATCAACGGTGCGGACGAGAACGCGAAAAGTCAGAAAAAAAGGCAAAAAAAAACGCGCCGGCAAATACGGTGATGAACACCATATTTACCGGCGCGTCTTATATATTATCGAATCTTTACAGTCGATTCGTTTTATCAGTCCGCACCTGCATCCCATGTTCCGACAACGGCAACATGATCCGCGTTAACGCTTGCGCGTCCAGTGATTATTGATTTGTTACATTTCTACTTTCTCCTACAGGTTATGTTATTCATTTGTGTCCCTTCATGCCGCAACGCACGGCGAAAATGTCATTTTAAGAATGCCTGGCGGCGCAACACTCTCCTGATTCGTCGCCAGGCTATATAAACACCATCTGGATCGTTCCGTTTGGTGCAAATCCAGTTTTACCCAACATGTTCTCCCACATAACTCTGCTCCAAACGTATTTTATCGCGAATGCGCATACCATCACGTTCCAGACAATAACAACAACACCATCCTGACTGATCCCGCAATATCCCTAATATTCATTTCCCCTTTGCCCCTCTTCGAACGCTACCGGCTTGTCGCAATTCGTTGATCGCCTCCGTAACCTCTTCCCTCGACAGTTGCCGTAGTAACTTCGCGACAAGAATCCGATGATCGATCAACTCAATGCCGAGGCCAACGATCCCCAGCACCAGACCGCTAATAATAAGATGGCCGTCCGGCAGACACCCACGACAGCACATCATGGCGATAATCATCACGATGTCCACCAGTCCGCCGCTGATAATAATCCCCAGCAACCAACTCCGCTGAACTTCCAGTTTCTTGACCTGTTCGCCGTTACACAATTTACCGATCAGCATCTGTTCCTTGGGCGAATAGCTGTTCACTCCATCCATGTCTCTTCCGAGTTCAGAATTGTTCCTCCGATTCTAAATTTTTTTCAGTCCATATGGAAGACTTCTTCGAGCGGTTTGCTGACTGGCTCATGATCGGGAAGGCACTCCATCAGATCAGCATTATAACTCCACCACTTTTGCACAAGAGCATCTTCTCTCATTCGTTCCGGTTCGCTGCCTGCGGCAATGCGCCGGAAGGCAAAAAGCGTCAGGGTTTGATCATCAAAAAAAATGGTATAGTCGCGAATCCCGTACTCGGTGTGTTTGCGAACCAGTTCCGGCCAAATCTCCTGATGCCTCCGTTTATATTCGGCAAAGCATCCGGGTTTCAGTTTCATGACAAAGGCATCGCGTCGATCCATAAAATGCGTCCTCCAAACGTTTTAAAGGAATCAAATGATCTTTCCAGAATTAAGCAGGCATCCGATCATCTCTTCTTTGGTCACATGGATGGGCAATTTTTCAAGCGTTCCACTCTTTCCGGCAGTGGCGTCGAATGCCTCCTGCCACTGTCTTTCATCGATTTGTTCCAAGCCGAGTTCTCGCAACGTGGTGGGAATTCCGGCCTGATTGCAGAAATGAAGATACTGTTTGATCTTATTTTCATCGGCACACTGGTACAACAGCATGGGAATGGTCGCAAATCCCACGCGCAGACCATGAGGCGTCCGATGTGCCGCATCAAAATACAAAAAGACTTCATCCAAGACATGTGCAAAACCAGGCGTACAAATCATCCCCATCGGTCCGCAGTTGTGCAGGATCATCGATACGACCCGCTCATAAGCAGAATTGATTTTCTTTTCACGGACCGCCTGCATCGCTCCCGGAACCAGTTTCTGCATGCTCTCCGTTGCCAATTGAATTCCCCCATAGGAAAGAGGCGGAAGAATGTCGGTCAGACCGGTTTTCTCCAAGTTGCAAAGCGCTTCGTAATAAGTGCTTGTAATGTCTCCAATGCCGGAAGACAATATTCTTGGCCCATTTTCGACCAAGAGTTCGGTATCCGCGAGAACCAGCTCAGGAGCGTTGTCCATACGCCAGTATTCTGAAATATGCGAGCCGTCCGGCGTGTACAGCACGCTCAGCGTGGAAATACTGGCGTTCGTGGCCGTCGAAGTCGGAACGAGAATGATTTTCAGGGGCAGAAAATGCGTCAGCGCCCGGGCGAAATCCATACCTTTTCCGCCGCCAATGCCGACGACCGTGTCGATATCGGCGTTTTTGACATAGGCGGCAACTCGTCGGATGTTTTCCTCTGAAACGACACTGTCCCCGATATCATAAAATTCAAATTTCATCTTGCTGCGCAACTCGTTGAGGTGGTCTGTCATAGAAGCGTAACGCGAATAACGTACACTTTCTGAGGCAAGACGGGGATTCAACCAAGTGGCGGCGGGATGGCTCAAGCCTTCTCGGATTTTACTCTCCACTTGTACGCGCACAGGACCGCACGCGGTCAGAAACAGGACCTTCTGACCGATCAGTGCAGCATAATTCGGCAATTCCCGCAGAGCGCCCTCAAATTGAACATACCGCTTGGCAACATGGTATTCGTAATAACTCATGCGTGTGCAACCTTTCTGTCTCAGTATTGAATCGTAACGTTTTCTCCGTGCAGTCCGGGGTAGGCGCCGCGTGCGGCATGCGGCGCAGTCGGGTGTGCGATCAGCCATTTATCCTTGGCCCAAAGCAGCCGTCCATCGCCGATTTTCGGACGCGGTCCGTCCTCCAGCGGCCGATTGGTGCCGCGCGGCAGGATGACAATACAGCGAAACCCGTCATCGGCAACTTGACAGGGACAAAAATGCAGCGTAGTTGCGTACACTTCGATGGTGGTTCCTTTCGGCACCAAGAAACCGAAGATCTTGCCGGACGGCAAATCGAATCCTTCCAAATCCTGCTGGCCAGCCAAGAGCAGAACCAGATCAGTGACCGCCACATTATGCTCGCTGGAACGGTGATATTCTAAACAGTTTAAACTTCTATTGTATCCCCAGCACATGCCAATTTGACAGCTGCCCTGTCCGCGCAATTCGTTTTGTACGCGCAAGAATTCGTCGGCTGGTTCAAGCGTGGCCAAATCCGGCGAGTATTTGCATCCGGCTTCCGGCATGGCTTCTCTCTCGGCCGCGGCAATCAATCCGGACGCGTCAAAATCGACCACCCGGCCAAAACGGCGAAACTCCCGGTCATGGACGGAATGAATTGCAAGATTTGAATTCAGGGTTTGAAGATGGCTTAAAAGCTCCGACATGATGTAATAACTCCTTTATCCCAGAATAATTCGATGGGTGCGCGTGACAGTATCGCCCTTGTTCAAACGTATAAAGCCGAATTTCTTCTCAATATTGATATCGGCATCTACGTAATCGGGACCGTTACACCACGGTTCGATGCAGAGATACTCGGCGCCCGGCTTTGTCCAAAGCATCAGGACTGGATGATTCGGATATTCAACCCGCAACGGATGTGCATTTTGTTTACTTTGCAGCGTTACTCCCCGGCTGCGCAGGGTGCGAAACACCAGTGCGTCAACGGCGAAATAGTGCTGTTTCAAGGGCAATGTCCGGGTGTTGTCCGCCAGCAGCCAAGGTTTGCGCAGCGTCAGATTTCCTTCCAACGGATAAACGTCCAGTCTTTCGGGTTCGTCAAAGACCAGCTCATAGTCCTCAATTCCGCCGGGCGTGGCATAGGCTTCGTGCGAGCCAAGGCCAAAATAGAACGGGGTTTCATTGTTACTTGACACGATATAAGAGACTGTAAGCGTCGAGTTCTGTACCGAAAAGAGCGCACGCAACTCGTAATGGAAAGGAAATCCTTCGTTTTTTTCCGTCATAAGAAACACGGTCTGTGTTTCCGTCTCCTGTTCCACGGTCCAATCGAGCCGCCTCACGAACCCGTGCTTCGGCATGGGATAACGTTTGCCATTCAACCAATAGCAATCGTCGCGGAACCCTCCGGCAACCGGAAACAGAATCGGGGCGCGGCCTGCAAAAAAAGCGGGATTGCCCTGCCACAGGCGTTCTTGCCCGTCCCGGTCCCGAATCGACTGAAGTTCCGCGCCCATACTGGAAATCCGGACGGATATTTCGCTACTGGTGATGGTAATTTCTTTCATAGGATGCGATCCGCCCCCAGTTGTTTGATCCGTTTTCCGGCATATTCTTTGATAACCCGGATGGGGTCTTCCATCAAAACATCCATGGATTTGATCGTCCCGGTTTTCGCATAGACCGTCTCCCAAAAGGCATAGCACAGATCGGTGGCGAAGTTCACTTTTCTGATTCCGGCTTCGACCGCCATTTTGAGCTGTTCCTCCGGTACACCGGAGCCACCGTGCAAAACCAGAGGCAATCCATCCGTCGCTTTTCGGATTTCGCGAATTCGCGGGATATCCAGCACGGGAGCTTTTTTATAGATTCCGTGGGCGGAGCCGACCATGACCGCCAGCGCCGAGACCCCGGTTTCTCGGGCAAAACGTCCGGCCTCGGATACATCGGTGAAGTCGCCCATTTTTTCGTCGGCGGTGATGCCCACATGACCGAGTTCCCCCTCTACCGGAACTCCGCACTCCCGGCAAAGTTCAACCGCCATGCGCGTTTTCTGGATATTCCCTTCCAAGGGGAGCGTGGAAGCGTCGATCATCACACCGGTGACGCCCAAACGCATAGCGCGCAATACTTCCGGGATCCCTGCACCATGATCGAGGTGGAACGCCGCCGGTACCGGCAGTTGACGGATTGCCTCATGGATGGAACTCGCGATAAAGGGACCGAACTCCGTATCCGCAAGTCGAGTATACATTTGAAAGATCACCGGGGCCCTGTTTTCCCGGGCAGCCTGCATCACCCCGATGACAGACTCCATGTTGTACATGTTAAACGCAGGAATCGCCGCGCCTTTCCGCTCAGCCAGCTCCAAAATCTGTTTCAGATCGGTCGTCATAATTTTCTTTCCTTTTTTACGCTACAGTATCAATGGTGAGGTTGGGCACATATTTGCAGAAATCGCGGATGACTTCGGTATAATCCCCTTCGACTTCCGCCATGTGGTGAATATAGGGACCTTCCATCAACTTGCGTTCCCAGTTGTCCAGATTGTCAAAGCGCGCCCAAAGATATGTGCCGTTGGTGAATGGTCCTTCTGTGCTTTTGCACACGCCGTTGAGAAACAGATATTTGCCGTTGTCCTGATCGATCCGGGCGACGGTGTATGTGCTGTGTTTCACTTCAAACCACTGACGCTGTTCCACTTCGCGCGGCTTGCATCCGGGCTTGCGGATGGAGTACGGGAAGGGCCCGCAGTGCCACAACAGTTCCACATTATTGTCGCTGGGGTGTCGAACCGTGAATTCGCCGAGAAATGGCGGATTTTTACCCAGAGATGCGCACGAAAGCATTGCCATGGTGATCGCGCAATGCATATCGCTTTCACAGCTGACGATATATCCCTGATCCAGCAGGATTCCATATGCGGAACAGGGCAGCGCTCCGCAGGCAAGCCCCATCGCGGTCCAGCATTCAGACGAGATGGCACTGAGGTTGAATTCCTGGAACAAGTCTTTGAACAGCAGCACAAACGCATAAATCCGTTTGAGGAGCGGTGCGGTTTTATCGTCCACCTCATACATGGAGTTGAGTAATGCGGCACCTTCGACTAACTCTGCATCGCGTTCCGCGAGAATCCGGTTGAACTTGTCCGCGATCACCGCCATATTGACCGGAATGATATGCAGTCCGAAACGCTGCATAAGTTCCCCTTCGTTGAAAATAACCGAACAGAATGGCTTAGGTCTCATGCCGACTTCGCCGATACGCATACCGCGAAAGTTTTTCACCATGCACGCAACACGAGCAAACCGGTCGATTCCCTTTGCCAGAGCCTCGTCTTCAACACGACAGTTTTTTACAAAAGTGAACGGAAGGTTGTAGCGCTGAAACTGACGGCTGGTGCCGAAAAGTCCGCACTGACTGTCGGTATGCCGCAGGCCGTCCGCTTCAAACACATCGTCAAGCGGCGCCCACAACATGGTCGGCACATTCATTTCCTGAGCCAGCATCGCCGCCGCTTCTTCATTGCCAAAATTGGTGTTGATGATCAAGAGCGCATCCACTTTTTCCGCGCGAAAATGAGCGACGACTTTACCGATATCGTTCTCGGAATACAGCGTTTCGACATCGATTACCCCTTTGAGGTCGGCAAACGAAACGTTTTCAGAGCCATAATGTCCCTCAATATATCCGACGATCTTTTTGCCGCGTTCCTCCGCATACTCCCAGTTGAACATCCCCGGGCGAGGACAACAATCGCGACGAATTGGAACCAAACCGATTTTTACCTGGTAATTCAACATATTTTTTCCTTTTATTTATCTTTGCTGAAAAATCCCTGACGATAACGTTCCTGCCGGTCATGTAGCCATGACTGCCCGATTACTCCGTCTTTCAGAAACCGTTCGACCGTGGCTCGGTCGGGAATGCCCGCCCGTCCGCCGTGTGCGGTGCATTTGATTGCCGACACTGCGGAAGAAAAACGGGCACAGGTTGGAATGTCCCACCCTTGCAGATAGGCGTAATTGAACGCCCCGTGAAACACATCTCCCGCCCCGGTGGAATCGACCGTCTTCACCGGGAACGCCGACTGTTCAAAATAGGTGTCGCCATAAACCCCGACGCACCCCTTTTCTCCCAAGGTGAAAATCACGATTTCCGGACCCTGCGAATGGATCAGGCGCGCGGCGGCTTCGCAAGTCATTGCACCCTTGTCCTGACAGAGCGAATTGAAATAGGTTTCCGACGCGATGAAGAGATCCAGATAACGATAATTCTCATAAATATCCGGACGGTAATAGGCGGCGTCGATGCTGACAACACCGCCGCTCTCATGAATCCAGTCCGCCGCCTGAATTTTGGCGGGAGTGAGCAGGTCTCCAAGGTGAAGAATGTGTGCCGATTTGATGAATTGTTCATCCAGATCATCCACTTTCAACGCCCGGAAATCGCCCGGTTTGCTGATGAATTCCTTGCCGGAAATCTTGCACTCGGTCACACACAGACAGAAGTTGCTTCTCTTTCCGGAATCCAGCAGAAAATGCGAGGTATCCACATGGTTGTACGTAAAATCAACGACGCTGGCATGGCCGAACAGATCGTCTCCGGACACGCCTAGAATGGCACAGCGCAGTCCGAGTACACTGGCTGCCACCGTGGCGGTCGGCACGTTTCCGCCGCCCTGAAAACAGTAGTCGTTCATACGGATGTTGACATTTGTTTTCGGGAGCTGATCCAGTTCGACAATCAGGTCCTGAAACGGATCGCCGAAGCCGATCATGCCAAATGTTTTTTTGTTCATCGTCACACCTTCTCCGTTACGGGATCAGCGAAAGATATTTGATATCGAAATACTCCTCCAGCGACCAGTGCGACTTGTCGCATCCGATACCGGATTGCTTGGTCCCGGCATGGGGGGAAAATTCCGTTCCGCCGCCGCCGTTCACAAAGATTTCGCCGGCTTCAAAGGTCTCAAACGCCCGGGCTATTTCCGGAGCCCGATGTCCGAAGAAATAGGCCGAAAGGCCGTAAATCGTGTTGTTCGCCTGCTCCAGTGCCCGGGTCAAGTCGGAGAAGGGTTGAAGCGGAATGATCGGCCCGAAAATTTCCTCTTTCGACACGCGCATATCATCGGTTACATCGCTCAACAATGCGGGAGTGATATAATTGCCCGCCTCAAATCCGGCGGGAATCTTTCCGCCGGTCAAGAGTTTTGCGCCATGACATACCGCGTCATCAATCAGTCCGAACATCCGATCTCGCGCCGTCCGGTCGATCATCGGTCCGATGACCAGACCGGCATCTTTCCATTGGCCGGGAACGGCCTTTTCAAGGATTGCCGCAATTTTTTCACACAGCGGACGATAGACTTTTTCATGGACGTAAATGCGATTGTAATTCACACAGGTCTGTCCCACAAACCCGAGTTTTTTCGCGACGATGTTGGTAGCAACATCGTCAAGATTCACGTCGTCCATCACAATCACCGGAGCGTTTCCGCCAAGTTCAAACGAAAACTTCTTCACCGAGGTGGCCGCTTCACGCATGATCTGCAACCCGGTCGCCGTGGACCCGATCATGGTAATCATCCTCGGCACGATACTGCTGTTCAACGTATATCCAACCTCATTCGACGGGCCGGAGAGAATGTTGAGCACCCCGGCGGGGAACCCGATCTCCGCCGCGATATTGCCGACCAATAAGGCGGAAAGCGGCGTTTTGCTCGACGGCTTGATGATACAGGGACAACCTGCCGCAATCGATGGACAAAGTTTGATGCTCATATTGCCCATGGGGTAGTTCCAAGCCACATGGCCGACCGTGACGCCGAGCGGACGCTTCTCCACAATATGATAAGCACCCGGGGTCAAGCTGGGGATAGTCGTTCCGTTGATCCGTTTGACTTCATCAGTATAATAGGTGAAGCTGATAAGGAACCAATCCACATCCGCACATGCCAACGGGTAGATTCTGCCGGATTCGGCAGACACCAGTTCGATGAATTGATCGCGTTTTGCCATGCAGGCATCCCGCAGTTTCAACAGCCAGTCGATACGTTCTTTGATCGGCGTCACCGACCAGGTTTTGAAGGCGATCCGGGCCGCTTCCAGCGCCTCTTGTGCTTGTCCGGCAGTGGCGGTGTCAAACGAGGCGACGATCCCGCCGGTCGCGGGATTGAGCACCGTCAACGGTTTCCCTTGTCCTTTAACGGTTTTGCCGCCGATATATTGCTTGTACATGGGCTTACTCCTTTCCGGCGTATTGATCCGCCCGTTTCTGGTTTCGGAAGCCTTTCAGACCTCTGGCGCCGATAAACCTGGCATTGACTCCTAATTCCGCTTCGATTTCCAGGAAGCGATTCGCCCGCGGCCCCATGCCGCATTCGCGAACGGAACCGGCGTTGATGCCCACGGCGTAATCGGCGATGGCCGCACCTTCGCCGCGACTGTCGGAGGGCATGACCGCGTAACCGAACTTGTAGGCGTACTGGATCATTTCCAGCGCCTCGGAAATCGTACCGACCTGGTTGACCTTGAGCAGAATCGTATTCGCCGCCTCATGGGCAATCCCGTAGGCTACGCGTTCGGGATTGGTGGTAAACAAATCGTCGCCGACGATTTGAATCCCGATCTCGCGGGTCAGGGCGGCGGTGGTCTCGTAATCATCCTCGTTGAACGGATCTTCAATAATGACAAACGGAAACTCATCGGCAATACGCAGATAGAATTGATAAAGCTCGTCTTTGGTCTTGGGCATGCGGTTGAAAAGACCGTAATATTTGCCGTCCTTCTTGTTGAAATAGGTGTCGGTAGCGACATCCATCTGAAATCCGGCGCGTCCCTCGTATCCGGCTTCGCCAATGGTTTTGGCCATTGCCTCCCAGATTTCTTCGTCGCACTTGAAGACTCCTTCCGGAATGACGATGAAGTCGCGGACGGACGGAGTTCCGCCGAAGAGCTTTTTCATTTTTTCCGCCCAGCGCGTGTGGATATCCCAGCAGGCGTAAGAGGCGTCGGCAAACGAGTCAAAGCCGAAACCCATGACTGACATGGTCGGTTTGCCGCCAGGCGTGGTGATGCCGCCGCCGTAACGGCTGTCTCCGGCGACCATGCCAACGCCGGGAACCGGCAGATACATGGCGTTGGCACCGCCGATGTGACGGTAAAGCGGAATACCCAGCGCGTTTGCTCCGGCCTTGAGCACCGCCGCCGAAACCGCCGCGACGGCGTTGCCGCCGAGTTTTACTTTGGCTTCGGGCATGATGGCAAGCATGGCGTGATCCACCGCCGACTGCGCGGCGGCGTCCAGTCCGATCAGCACCGGAGCGATCACGTTGTTGACGTTGGCGACTGCGCCCAGAACGCCCTTGCCGCGAAATTTTTCGCCGCCGTCGAAGGTGAACGCCACTTCGTGGCTGCCGATGGAAACGCCCGAAGTGCACATGGCAACGCCCGTCGCGCCATTGGCGGTGGTGACGATTGCTTCCACTCCGGGCATTCCCCGGTTGGTGTAAACCTGTCTGGCTTTGACCGATTGAATGATTGTTCCCGACATATTTCAAACTCCTTTGTGATTACAAGATAAGGATCAACCCGAGATCCAACGCGGATACGCCGTATTCCGCCGCCACCCCGCATCCGAGCTTCCAGAGCGGCTCCGACGTGCCATGGGTTTTCAACGCATCCCAAAGATCGATCCCGGCTTTTCTGGCCGCGTCGAAGGTCTCGCCGTCAACGATAGCTCCGGCGAGACAGTCGGGCGCGCCGGCAAGGCGCAAGCCGCCGGGTCCGTCGGTGCCATCGGTATCCACCGCGCCGAAAACAATCCTTTTGCTGCCTCGTATGTTGATGGCCGCCGCCGTGCAATATTCCTGATTGCGTCCGCCGACACCAGTCTCGCCGCCGACCGTAACCACATTTTCCCCCGAGGTCATCAGAATCACCGGCGGGTTGAACGGCTCGCCCATTCGCTCGGCGCACAACGCCATGAGCGAATTAACGTGACCAGCCTCCCGGGCTTCGGCTTGCATATACTCGGAAAGCATCCGGCATTCGTAACCGAGTTCTTGCGCTCTTTTCTTCACGGCGGGATACACCGTGGCATCCTTGAAAATGAGTCCGAAAAACCGGGCATTGAGTTTCTCGTATTCCTCCACCGTCATGTTTTCGTTGTGAGGCCCGCCGCTCAGAAGATGTTTTCTGATCGACGCCGGGGTCTTCTCCCAGGCATCCCATTTTTTGATCACCTTGATGGCGTCGGCATAGGTCGAACCCGACGCGAGGGGAGGGAAAAAGGTGTTATTCCTGAGCATTTCAAAATAAGACACGCGAAGGACCGGGGTGCCCATCTTGGCGGGGTCCGCGGTGGTCATATGGACGAGGGTTGCCGGTTTAAACAGCCGTGACAGCCGGCCGCCTTTCAGCTTGTCAATGTGGGTACGCACCTGGTTGAGATCGCCGGTCGGCACGCCTTTTTCAATCTGCATCATATACGTAAAGTCGGCGATCTCTCGGATGGTTATATCGCCCGCCGGATAGGTCATCAGCGAACCACAACCGCTGCCGCTGATGGTGAAAACCAGATCGCGCGCGGTGATGTCCCTGGCCAGTTCGGCAATCCTTTCGCAACCGGCAACGCAACACTCATCCGGCACGGGATGACCGGCCAGGGTGACGCCGATTTTTTTACAGAGAATTTCTTCGCCGTGCTTGCCGATTACATGGCCTCCGGTCAGAACATCGCCCAGAACCTCTTCCATGGCGAGCGCGGCGCGCTGAACACCTTTGGCCGCGCCGACGACATAAACCCGGTCATAATCTTTCAGATCGAACACTGCGGGCCCGGAATGGGGATCGCCTTTCATCTCATAATTACGATTGTCTAAGACAATTTTGTTGCCTTCCCGCTTTACCAGTTCTTTAACCCGGTAATACGGATCCAGCGCATCCAACCCGACATCCAGCAACTCCGCTATGATCTTACGGCCTGCGACATTGCCATGATTGATCAGCATCTCTTTATTTTTGATTCTCATAAGTTGCTTTTTAAGAATTTTTACCTTAGAAGTTGATGGTGTCCGGGTCCGGAGCTTCGCCACAGCAGCCGGTCAGACCGGCGATGATCTGTACGTCCGCATCGGACAGCGCAAAATCAAAAATGTCCGCGTTTTCCTGGATACGTGCCGGATTTTTTGATTTGGGCAACGGCAGATATCCCATCTGTAAACTCCAACGCAGGCAAATCTGTCCGACCGACTTTTTATATTTCTCTGCCAACGCCGTCATTTCCCGGACCTCGAAAATGCGGCCTGTTCCCAACGGACTATACGCTTCCACCAGAATATGGCGCTCCCGACAGTAGGCCACGGCCTCGGATTGCGTAATGCCCGGACACAGATGGAGCTGGTTGACCATCGGCGCAATCTTCGCCGTCTCCATCAACGCCTCGATGTGGTGCGGCAGAAAATTGCTGACCCCGATGGCGCGAATTCTTCCGCCCTGGTACAGTTCCTCAAACGCTTTCCAAGTGGCGGCGGTGGCCTCTTTCCAGATCGAACGGAACTGGAGCGGATTGGGCCAGTGAATCAGATACAGATCGAGGTAATCGACGCCCAGCCGGGCGAGCGTCTTTTCGAATGCCTCGAGCGTTGACTCATACCCGTGGACGGCGTTACGGAGTTTGCTGGTGATGAAGATCTCCCCGCGCGGAATCCCGCATTCCCTGATGCCCTGTCCGACGCTCGCTTCATTGCCGTACGCGGCGGCGGTGTCGATCAGACGGTATCCGCTGTTCACGGCGGCCTTGATGGCGTCGATAGTGGTAGCGCGGTCGGTCTGCCATGTTCCCAGTCCGAGACAGGGAATCTGGACGCCATTAGCCAATTCAAAGCAGTCGGTCAAAGATTGAATCTTACTCTTGTTCATGTTTCATTCCCTTCCCGTTACCGGTTGCCGGCGCGGATATCCATAACCTCATTCAGCGATTTACGGATATTGCTGGTGATCTGTTTGAAGTTGCGCGCGGTAAGCGCATGGTAGTCGGCAAACATCCAGTCGCCACCGGCGGCAAGAACGTTCTTATGCGCCATCAGCGGCAGAAAATTGGTCGCATTGAGTCCGCCGGTGACCACAAACTGTACGTTCGGGAACGGACCGCCGTTTAACTGGGCCAGCGTATCGAGTCCGCCCATCTGATAGACCGGGAAAAACTTCACAACATTGATCCCGTAATCCAACGCCATCATGATCTCGGTCGGCGTAACACAGCCCGGCAGAACGGGGATCTGCCGATTCACACACAATTCGACCACTTCCCGCTGGAATCCGGGCATGACGATGAATTTTGCCCCAAGGTCAATGACTTCTTTTGCCTGTTTGACATTGAGAACCGTGCCAGCGCCGACGGTCAACCCGGGCAGTTCCCTGGCGATCTTCTTCAGGTTGGCTTTAGAAGCCTCATTTCGCATCAGAATTTCCATCACCGGGACGCCCCCCTGAATCAGCGCTTCCGCCGCGGGAATAGTCGAATCCGGTTCGGAATCCACTAGGATCGGGCAAATCCCCGTCAACTTCAATAAATCCATCAATTCGCTCATTATGAAATACTCCGGTTATTATTTTAAATTCAGTTCCAGACCGAACATCGCGGAAAGTTTGGTCAGATTTTCCACCATGGCATCCGTCAATTGGATTTCTCCGCTCTGACGCGCGGCATCGTAGCGTTCCCATTCCATTTCCCCAGGCATGAAAATCTGTTCGGCTCCTTTGGCTTTCGGCTCCTTTTTAAGTTCATGGACCATTTGTTCCATCCGGGCGTCAAAGAACTCCGCCGCAAGAATTTTATGGACATCAATCGCGATAAAGGCGTGTCCCACATTATTTTTGGCGGGCAGATCAAGGTTCCAGCTGACTACCTCACTCAAAAGTCCGCTACCAGTCAAAATCGCGGTCAAGATTTCGACCATGACCGCCAGCCCATACCCCTTATGCGCCGCCATCGGCTGAAGAAACGATTTGCCCGGAAAACCGCTCGGATCGCTGGTCGGTTGTCCATCCGCATCAATCAGCCATTCCTTCGGCACCAGAGCGCCCTTTTCTTTTGCCATTACCACCTTTAATGCCGCTACATTGCTCAAGGCGATATCCAGAAAGACCGATTCCCCGTTTTTCAGCGGGGCCGCATAGGAAAACGGATTATTCCCGATCGCCACCCCGCGACTATTGGGAATGGCCATATTGGGGTCGGTATTGCTCATCGCCATCCCGATCATGCCCTGCCGGGCGGCCAGGTTGGCATAATAACCGGCGGCTCCGAAATGACAGGAATTTTTTACCCCGACATAACTGATTCCGACGGTCTTGGCTTTTTCAATTGCAAGCTCCATTGCCTTGCAGGCAGAAACCATGCCCATCGCCGCATTTCCGTTCAGAACGGCCCAGGCCGGACCTTCCGCCTCAACAGTCGGCAACGCCTTGGGATTCAGTCCGCCCGCTTGCATCTTCAGGATGTAATTCAGCAGATTTTTGGTCCCGTGCGAAAATACCCCGAACATGTCCGTGGCCACCAGCACTTCGGCGACCGTTTGCGCATCCTTTGCGCTCACTTGGGATTTTCGCAGCGCCATTACCGTGAAATTCTTCAAATCGTCGATCCGTATTGTTTTCATCATTCACCTGACCTTAATAACTGCTTATAACTTGAATGGTTCGAATTACATTTTGCATTAAAATCTTCATGATCTTTTACCGATTCCGATGTTCCATTTCAGCATCCGTCGAACAACCTGGCGGGGTTGCTTTCCAACAGGATGCGAATATCCGCATCCGAAAATCCCCGTTTCTTCAATTCCGGGATGAGCATATCCCCGATATTGCTGAAGACGGATTCCGGAATGATGCCGCCGCCCGTTTGGGCAAGTTGCCGCAAATTACCATTCTGTTTACAGCAGATATCGTCATGCCCCAGAACAATCCGCTTCAACCAGCCCTTGGCGGCAAGCTCAGCAATTATTTCGGCCTTGGCGGCAATGTCATCCCCTTGATACAACCGGTCGATGCTGACGTAACCGCCATGTTGCAGGAGTTCCGCCGGATAGCTTACGTCATGTGCATCGCCGACATGCCCGATCACGATTTTCTCAAGATTCAACCCTGCTTCTTCAAAAATCGCCAGTTGCTTCAGCCCGGTTTTAGCCTTGGAGTCGCTGTGGGCGAAAAGCGGCAAGCCGGTTTGTTTTTGCACCCGCGCCATGATTTCCACGGAACGCAGGTCGGATAGCGGATCCGTTCCACATTTCAGAAATCCCGGTTTGATGCCGGTCCCTTCGATCCCGTTTTCACACTCGTCGATGAAATACTCGGCCTGGATTTCAACCGACGCTTCATACAGGCCGTCGGAACCCGTAAAAAGACCGGTTGAAGCAATAATGTTGACTCCGCTTGCCAACGATATTTTTTGCAGCAGCTTCACATCCCGTCCCAACGCGAACGGCGACCCGTCGACGATGGTTTTCAGTCCATATAGTTGATTTGCCGCGGTCAGCTGAGCAACCCCTCTTTCCACAATCGTATCGTTCCGCATCCATTTTTCGCCGAAACTCTTGAAAAACAACGGTGCTCCGCAAGTGATGTGCTCATGAACGGACGTCCTTCCCAGTTTCTCGGTTGAGATTGGTCCTAAAACAGTCTGTATCTGCATTTTTCCATATTCCTTAGCCGATGTCATAAAGTCCATATGATTCCATTCGCATTCCCGAAAAGACATAGAACTGGGAGTGAGACGCGGCTATCGAAAAAACGTTTAACGAACGTGTTGGATAGCATGGAATTCAACGACCACAACCTCTCCTGCTTTTTCCAGCATGCTTTTCTGTGGATCTTGATATAGGTCGGCTTTTCAACTCTTTATTATTCCCGCCTTAACTAGCGTGAAGTCCTTTTGAGATATCTTTTCGAGCGAATCCGGAACATTGGTCTTGAGATAGGGCATATTGACAACGGGTTTTGCCCAGTGTATGGCGTTGCTCAATATCTTCAGCACATTTTCGTTATGAAAACTCGGAAATGTTTCATGGCCGGGGCGGAAATAGAACATCTTGCCGTTGCCGCGCTGCAAAGTAAAGCCGCTACGAAGGACTTCACCGCCTTCAAACCAGGAAATAAAGATAACTTTGGCATCACCGGCGATCATGAACGGCTCCCCATACATTTCTTCATAAGGTAATTCGAAATGTTCAGGAATACCGGCGGCAATCGGGTGTGCCGGATCAATTGTCCACAGCCGTTCCCGTTCACCCGCTTCACGCCAATGAAGTTGACCACTTGTCCCGTTCAATGCCCGGAAAATTTTCGAGCGGTGTGCCGAATGCAAACAAATAATCCCCATACCGTTCCACACGCGCTGTTGGATTCTTGCTACAATCTTATCGTCTACCTTATCATGTGCGGCATGTCCCCACCAGATCAATACGTCAGTGGCATTGAGCACTTCTTCCGTCAAACCGTGTTCCGGCTGCTCGAGTGTGGCCGTGCGGATATTAAAATCGGGAGAGGCCAGATGTTCCGCCAGAAAACCATGCAGTCCACCCGGATAGAGTTCAAGCACACGCGGATTGGACTGCTCATGAACGTTTTCGTTCCAGATAGTAAGATTGATCATAAAAAAACTCCTGCTTAAAAATTGACGATTTGATGTTTTTGGATCGCATCGATCAGTGTTAGCGCCACGCGGGCGGAATCGAAACCGGCGCTCAATCCGTTGCGAGGTGCGTTTCCTTCTTTGATCATGGACAGGAAAGCCTTCATCTGTTCGGCATAAGGGTCGGCATTGGCAAGCGACAATTCAGTATGTTCCCCCCGACGATAGATATGGAGCTTGTCACCTTGATCATAAATGGCGCAGGCGTTGTCCCCATAGACTTCGATTTTATCATAACCAACGCCATATCGCTGAAAGCTGCCGTCAATGTTGCAAATGACACCGTTTTTGTAGGTGATGGTAGCGGAAACATAATCCATCGGTTTGGGCTGCGACCTGTCAAGCATCAAACTGTTGCCAGTGACGGTAGCCGGTTCTCCGAAGTACCAGTTGAGCTGATCAAACAGATGCGACATCATATCCAGGGTGACACCTCCGGATCGTTCGAAATCGGCGAAAAAATTGCCCCATTCGCGGCCATAGGCCGGTTGACAATAGGCCACTTTGGCCATGCGGATTGTCCCCAGTTCTCCCGCCAGGATGATTTCCCGCAACCGTTCATAACCGGCTTGATAGCGACGGTGATGTCCAACCATAATCCGAGCCCCGGATGCCTTCTCCCGGCGCAGCAGGTCTTCGCCATCGGTTAGTTGCCGGACCAACGCTTTTTCGCAGAAAATGTTTTTTTTGCCTGCATCCATGAGTTCGATCAAGGTCTGATAATGTTGATCGGAAAAATTGCACACCAACACTCCGTCAACGGCGGAATCAGCGGCGAGTTCAGCCAGCGAGGCATAATTCCTTTCACAACCGTATTTGTCCATAAAAATTTTTGCAGCCTGAGGATCGATATCATAGATCCCGTACAATTTTACGTCAGGTATGTTTTTCAAATATCCGACGTGATGATTGGCCATCCGGCCAGCGCCAACAAACGCTACATTGATCATAGTCATTTTTTCTCCTTCCAACGGACGTAAGTCCGGTTAAATTCCATATTAAAGCGAGATGATTAAAACGGCGCAATGTTATCTTCTTAAAATTCGGAAATATTTAAATTTACTATTGCATAATATAAATCGACAGTTTAAGCTTGTGAATAAACAATCCGAACTACTTTATGCACATTACGAACCACCGATTGTAAAAGGGAGTGGATAATCATGGATTTCTTCAGCGGTAACTTTTTCAGTATGGCCGGAGTATTTCCGGAATATCTCAAGATCCACCGACATGTTCCGCTTTATTATGGTATCCAATACAATCACTCCGGCGGGGTTTATGTCAAAATCGACAACGGTCCGCGTTATGAAGAATATGGTCCCTGTGCTTTTATCACCCACCCCGGCGCATTATTCGAATACGGCCCGCTCGACAATCAGCCCCGCGATCACCATTTCGTCTGTTTTCACGGTCCGCGAATTACTCGCTATATCGACAGTGGGCTGTTGTCGTTGGTCGTGGAACCACCACTCATCAAGGTTCATTATCCGGAGCAGTTTCACAATACCATGACCGAACTGATTACCATGATCAACGGTTTAGGTATCAATCCCGACCGTACTGTTTTGAAACTGGAAGATCTGTTGTTGCAATTGCACGAACAGGGCGGCGGCGCGCACGATCTCCCGCCGTTCCAGTTGCCCCATTTCGCCAAATTGTTAAAAGAAATCAACAATCATCCGGAACTGGAATGGAATTTTCAACAGGAAGCGGCTCGCTTGAACATAACCCTGACTCATTTTCGCCGGTTGTTCAAACGTTGCTGTCATATCAGTCCGCAACAATATCTGATTCATCATCGTTTGCGTTTGGCAACCCAACTGCTGGTCACTACTCAATTACAAGTTGGTATCATTGCGGAAAAAACCGGGTTCAACAGCGAATTCTATTTTTCGCGTCTATTCAAAAATCAATACCACCTCTCACCCTTGCAGTATCGCAAGGAATTCTCCGCAATAATATGATGAATTGGAAACGTCCTGCAACGCTTCAACTGAATATTCCGGATGGCACACAAATCAGTAGCGAGCATCAGTTTCTGAATCATGGCTCAAAACAATCGTCTCAAAGCGTGGGTAGCAGGAAGGAAATTCATGCATCATCCACGAAAAAAATTGACATTTTTTTCAAGTCTATTGGTTGATTGATCATGTTCTTTCATCCTTTTTTTACTTTTAGTCCCCATCCACCCTTGCAAGCTTAATCGTCCTGATAACAGGAATGGAAGAAAGCTGCAGTCAGAGATTGTATGCCGGTTTAGCCGCCGTTGCGGTATTCGATACGATCAGCAAATTGTGGTGATTCCGCGCATGTGTTACAGGGTAATCGTCGCCCGGAGTTCCCAATGCGGCAATGCGCAAAATCGTATTCGCCCATAAAAAATCATTCGTTTCGTTGCGGAGCGAAAGTAGGATTCTCCGTGCGGCAAGGCACTGCTTCAGGCCCAACGTAATCGCCCGGCGCGGGAAATTTTCGAGATTGCCGGCTACGCCCCTGCTCCGGGTCGCATCAATGGTACGGGTGAATTCGTTGATATTGAGAATGCGCGGATTGCTGTCACGCACGCCTGGACCGGGTTCATTGAACGCCACATGCCCATGAATTCCGATCCCGCCGTAACAGACTTCGATTCCGCCCGCGTCTTCGATCATCTGCGGCAACGCCTTGAGGTTTTCGGGCGTCGGGAAAATGACCTGACTTTCCGGCATAAGCAGATCCGGACGGATACGGTTAAACAGCAGTGGTCCGATTTGCCCCCGGAAACTCAATGGGTGCGTTTTCGGGATAAGCTCGTCTTTTTCATCGTCGACATATTCGTCCATAAAGAAGAACCGCACATTTTTCAGGCTCAGACCGCGATAATTGATCTTTTCCACCATGATCCGGTAAGGCTGCGTGGGACCGACCGGCATGATGAACGACACGATCTTGTCCCCGTCCGCGGCGCGCCGGAATTCATTGACCATCTCTTCCGCCAGAAACTCGTAAGCCTCGTCCAGCGTTTCAAATAATTTGAGTTGTCCATGCGCACGTTTCACCAGCTCTGGCGTGTCCAGTGACAAAAGCTGTCTGACTTCTTCTTTCCTGCTCATTTTCCTCCTCCTTCTTCATTGGTGAAGAGATTGTTGCAATACATTCTTTTTTATTTTTCTGAACCGGCGCGGCCCGGTCAGCGTTTCCAACGCAATTTTCCTTCGCAAAAAGTCATTTGCGGATTGAAGTCGTTGTCAATCAGTGCAATGTCGGCAAAAAAATTCTTTTCCAATTTGCCTCGCTTGGGAATATGGAGACTGCTCGCCTGATTCCATGAGGTCGCACCGATCAACTGACTCAGCGGAAGTCCGGTTGCGGCAACCAGCTTCTTAAGACCATCGTGAAACCGCAGCGTGCTGCCCGCCAATGTCCCGGAAAGCAGTGAGGCCCGACCGCCTTTTACGATTACCGGAAGTCCGCCGAGAGAATAATTTCCGTCCGGCATGGCGGCCGCGCGCATGGCGTCGGTGATGACCATGACCCGTTCTGGCGATTTGTTTTTGACGATAAACCGGATCATCGGTTCACAGAGATGGATTCCGTCGCAGATGATTTCCACAAAAACGTCGTCGTCAGCCATTCCCCCGCCGGTGATTCCGAAACGCATGTGATGCATTGGCTGCATGGCATTGCAGAAATGGGTCAGGTGCTTCATGCCGGCAAGCCGATTTTTCTCGAAACAGTCGTAATCGGCGGCGGTATGCGCGCCGGACGGCATGATTCCGCGTCCGACGAGCGCCCGAGTGAATTCGAGTCCGCCGGAGAGTTCCGGCGAAAATGAAACTTTCAGGACCGGACAGATAGCGTTCAGTTCGTCGATGAGTCCGATTTCCGGCGGAATCAGATGCGCCGGGTTTTGCGCCCCCGCGCATTCGGGATTCAGAAATGGGCCTTCCAAATGCATTCCGAGGAGCGTCGCGCCTTCATGGAAATTCCGCATGGTGTCGGCGGCGGTCCGGCAGATACGCCGCAAATCTGCTCTTGATACGCTCAGTGTAGTAGCTAGAAACGACGTGACTCCGTCGTGAAGTTTTCCCCGTGCGATATTTTGAAAAGCTTCCGGGGTCGCGTCGCAGAAATCGTATCCGGACCGCCCGTGAGAGTGAATGTCGATGAAACCCGGAACAGCGATCAGGCCATGCGCATCAATGACGGAGACAGCGGTGGAATTTTGCGCCGCTCCGGCGTACTCGATCATTCCGTTTCCAATCAATATTTCGGCATCGAGCAGATCAAGTCCGGGGGACACCAAACGGCAATTTTTGATGAGGGTTTTCATTTCTCGCTTTCCGTGGTAAATACACAAGCCATACTTCGTCTATCTCCATTTTAGTGAGCCATGGGCTACGCAAGCGGGTGTGACCGCAATATGATGTGGCGTTTCGCCGCCGGACCGCGCCTCCGTACGACGGAGTGTGTTATTACCAGGGGCTACACCGCCCCTGGACCCGGCGGAACATGGCTATGTTCGCAGGGAAACCCCCAACAGCCTCGGGGTTCCCCTGGCAACCCTCCTCTCGGGCTCGAACAACACGATACATTATTTTACGGTCGAACTAACGCAAGCCATGGAGAGTGCTATTACATTTTTTCTGCGGAATTATTTCAGCACGTCACGATCTTGCCGGTGCGTGCGGATTCATCCGCAGCAAGAGCAACCTTGGCGCAGGCGGATCCGTTTTGAGAACCGGACACCACAATTTTTTTTCCGGAAAGCAGCGCCCCCATGATTTCTTTTGCCATGACCTGATCACCGCCGCCGTGGCCGCCACCGTAGTACACCAGTCGTGTCTCATAAGGTTCGTCGTAACGGCGAAAAGCCAATACGCCGGAGATGGATTCCGCAATAATGGTGCCTTCCGTACAGCTGATATACATCCTCCGTTCTGGACTGGCGTTGGCAAGCGTCAGTTGGAAACTCATCTTTATGCCATTGGGATATTCCATGATGACCGAATGATTGTCATAAATATTTTTGGGAGAAGTAAATGGATTGATCCGATTTTCGTTGGGAACCAATGCCGCAAAATTTTCCTTGTCATACTTGTTCCAGAGCTCGGAATATTCAGGGATGAAAAAATCCAAACCGCAGAATGCGGCGACTCGATGCGGCAGACAACCTGCGTACCAATTCAGGAGATCCAAATCATGGCAACATTTCTCCAAAAGATATGGGCCGGCTTTTTCCCGAAAACGTCTCCAGCCATAATCTGCGCTCATGGAAGCTCCGCCGCCAGACGATTCCCTATTTTCACTGGCGGCAATATTCAGGATTTTTCCAAATGTCCCAGAATCAAGAAGCTCTTTGATCTTCCGGTAAATCGGAGCGTAACGCAGCACAAAACCAGTCATAATGGAAATACCGGATTCTTGCTCGGCGACCATGATCCGTTCACAATCTTCCAGCGTGGTTGCCAATGGCTTTTCCGAAAACACCTGTTTTCGTGCCGCCAGCGCCGCCAAAATCGCTGAACAGTGTTCGGAATTTGGTGTAAAAATTGCAACAAGATCGACGTTGGGAGCATTGACGGCGGTCTCCAAGGAAGAGGCTTGATTCAGCGTGGACATTTTCCAGGCAACTCTTGCCTTTTCTACAGCATTTGAATCCAGATCATATGCGATTGATACGGAGGCGTAGCCATCCGCCGCTTTTATGAAGGCCTTGATAACCTCTTTCGCCCGGCCGCCGCAACCGATCACTGCAATCCCCAAATTTTTTTTTGCACATTCCATTTTTTTCTCTTTGTCCTTATTTACAACGTTCCTATTCTTCTCGCCGGCTCAATTGCCGGAGGTAAAAACGATCCGGTCGGCTGGGAGATTTCTCCCGGCGATCAGTTACCATTTGCCTTTCCTTACATCATCTTTTATGCTTCGAAATATTTTAACTTGTTTTTGTATACTATGGGTTCCTCTTATTCACATCAGCAATCAGACGAAGATGAATGTTACTTCAGCATCCGCAAAGACATGCAACAATTGTTCGAATTGTTTGGCCTTGATGGTTCGTTATCTCGGACTGCATAAATTATAACAAATGAATTGGCAATAATATCGACACAAGGAGCCTAAATGACTCATCCTTTTACAGAGCATTAAAACAGCTTACTCACATTTAAGACGCACAACCGTATCACCCGGAATCAATTCTACCGGAAGCCGAACCGGAGATTTCACCGGCTGATCCACTTCATTCACCATGTTGGCAAGCAGTTCAGCTGCAGTTCTCCCCATATCAAACGACGGAGAACGGAAGGACGTCATCTGTTGAATCTGTCCGTGAACAAATACGCCATCGGCACCGGTAATGGAAATATCTTCCGGAATTCTCAGTCTGCGTTCACGAACGGCTTTCGCGACGCCGAAAGCCGCATAGTCGTTACCGGCAATAATGCAGGTAACTTCGCCAGCTTTACAATGTTCCAAAATCTCGTTACCGGCGGCAATACCGAATTCATAGCTCAACTCGGAACGTTTAGTACGGTAAACCGGAACAATCCCGGCGGCCTCCAGTGCATCGTTGAACCCGCGCAGGCGTTCACGCCCGGCATAGCAGGACTGACCGGGAGTGGCAATCGCCAGTTTACGATGGCCTTGAGCAATTACATACTCAACGACCATTTTCATGCCTTCGTAATCCTGATATTCAATTCGGGGCGGAGATGCCGGATGAATATCGCCGGACGCCATGATTACCGGTAAGTCTTCCTGCAGCAGTTCGTTCAGAAATCCCTGTTCGCGATACCAGCCCCAGACAATAATTCCGTCGACCATCTTTCCTCGGCTGAGCTTGAGATATTCTTTGTCGGCAACAAATTTATCAGTTACCGCTACCAGAGTCAGATATAAAGAAGCCTCGGAAAGTCCATTCTCTGCACCGCATATGACCCCTGCAAGATTATGGTCAAAGCCACCGGAATGAATAAACTGATACATGCAGTCTGCCGGGGCCAGCAGCGCCACGGTTCCGGCGCTGCGGGAGAACATTCTTACCGTGTGCATATTCGGATAATAATGATATTTATCGCAGATCTGCATGATCCGGTCATGCAGTTCCGGGGCCACACGGCGTCCCTTGGATGGATTCAGCACCCGTGATACCGTAGCCACCGACACGCCTGCGATCTCGGCAATTTTGCGGATATTGATGTTGTTGTTAACCATTATTTCCTCGAATAAAAAATCCATTTAGTGCCAGGAATCAACTGGTAACAGTCATCTCCCGCCGCAAACGAAAATGTAAGGAGAGAATGCCCAAAAAGCAAACGAACTTTTATACGATATTTTCGATCTTTTTCCAATCGGCAGTAAACGGTGCCCCCGCCTTCCGTACGATGGAACGCCGGAAGCGACTTCCGCCGTCCGTGATAATTCAACACCATTTGTTCATCCAGCCATACGGTAATTCCGGTATCGGCACAAAACAGCAATTGTGCGTCAATATCCTTCGGTACCGTTAAGTTTGTATAAAGATAAAGCGTTGAAAAATCATCACAGTATTTCGACAAGTCCGTATGAAATCCCGGTAAATCCGCAATGATCCCTTTCCGCGAATCCCATTCACCGGACGAAAGCTCTTCTCTGGAAATCAGCCAGCGACTATGAGACAAAACTGATACCTTCTCATCCGGAACATATGGACGATAGATAGGGAAATCCAACGGTGTTTCATTTACCAGACGCCGGGCCAAAGCCACGGTCCGTTCCGTCAGCTCTGTGATGTTGGCAGGCAATTCACTGCGATCAAGATAATCCGATACCGCGATTTGTTCGTTTGGCAACGGCAGTCCGAAAGAATCCGGACCATGGATCAACCCGAACAGTGAACCGCAGGTAGCAGCGGTACAGTCGGTATCCATACCAAAGTTCACTGCGGTCAGCACGGTGCGAACAAAGTCACCCTCACCCAGCTGCAACGCTGCGGTGATAAAACACAGATTCATCAGGCAGTCGGTAAAATTATGCGAACCGAACACATGCATGATCTCGTTACGGATATACTGCGTATCGTCACTTCTTTCAACCAGTTCGCGGACAAAACGTACCGCCTGGAATACCCGGGAAGAGGAAGGGATATGCCGCAGTCCACGCTCCAGTACATCAGCCGCCGAAACACAGAAAAAAGCTTCGCTGACCACAGAAGCCAGATAGATTTCCGAGATAACACCCTCGTTGTGATGGTCCACGGTCGCATCCTGTTCGGCATAGAAACCGGCGGCAGCGGGATTTCCGGGAAACAGACATCCCCAGATCTCGGCCCGGATCGCGGCCCCCATCCCGTTGACAAACCAGTTATCGACAAAGCCGGTCGCGGGCGGCATCAGCCCGCGGCGAAGATTGAATACGGCCATCCCGTATTCATCGCAGCCGAAACCGCGTCCCATCTGTTTCTGCCATACCGTAGCAAAATGTTTTGAGCGCAGGGCACTGCCATGCTGTTCCGCCAACCGCAGCCATAGCAACTGCATTTCCAGATCGTCGTTCGGTCCCTGATCGATGAAAATATCATCGGGGGTAAGTTTCAGTGGATACGGTACACCCTCATAGGGTGCGCCGATCCCGCCAGCAATCGCCTTGCCGCGCCAGCATCCCCGTACCCGCCGGGCATAGTCGGTTGATGCCGTATATTCGGCTGCTTCAGTCGCATCTGATTTAAATATTACTGTTTGCATTTGAAGAAAAAGACTCCTTTACCCCATGCCCCTGAACCATATGGTGCAATTACTTCGGCCTTACCGATCTTCTTGCCAGCAACAGCGCTTTGCCATGAGGCATCACTTTTTAACGAAATATTTTTATTATTCCTGGTTGTCACATTAAGATCGAAAAGCAGACCTCCCGGACCTCCGCTATTTTTGACTTCAGCTTCAATCAGGTTGTTACCGGAATGCAGCCACTTTTGGATATCAATGATGTTGCCATAACACCATCCCTGATATTGCAGCGAAACATTCTGTCCATTGATCTTCATATGTAGAAAATCATCGCTGGTTACATACAGCAAAGCTTTTTCCGGATCGGCATCCAACTGAAGATTGCGACTAAGCGTACATACCGATGCTTCGCCATTCAGCAATCTCGGACCATAAATCCAGGCGGCATCACCATGATATTTTTCACCGGAATAGCGCATATTCCCTTTTTCGGCCCGGATTTTACCGGGAAAAGGTTCTTTTTCCATGGCTGGATCAACCGGCGGCAATTGCCATACCGGTGACGGCAAGGTGCCCGCAACATATAATCTTGAACCAAACCCTTCTATCGTATCACGGAACCCTTTCGTCGTGTTCTCAACCGGGTTCCCATGTAATTCCGAAAATTGTCCTTCTTTGCCTCCGATAACTTCAAAATCAGCGTTTATGGATCTTGTGCTGCGATTTACCGCCAGAATATACCAGTTATTTCCAGTCTGACGGACAGAAAAAACAATCTCAGTATTATTGCAACGTATTTTATCATTGGCCTCAGAAGCCACCAGCACACCTGAAATACGATGCAGTTCTTCAGTAAGTCTAAAAAAAGTATCCCAGAATTCCGGTTTATCAATAGAATCGACACCCCAGAAAGTAGCGGCTTTGCCGCCGGAAAGATATGTGTCATAAGTCATAAAACGCATCTGCTCCAAAGTGGGGAACTCTCTCTTATTACCGAACAATGATCCCCAGGCAAAAGCCTGTAGCGCCATCCAAACCGGCTTACGGTTGTCTATCACTGTACACATCCGCCGGGTATAATCCCCAACACTGGATATGAACTGGTTGGGTAATGCAGAGTGTCCATTGCCATCCGGAACCGGATAAATGTCACAACCGTAAATATCACAGGCATTCGAATAAGGTTTGATATCGAAAATTTCATTCCGGGGCGCTTCATTGAGCCAAACGGGATGATAAGGATCAAACGCTTTATGTTGTTGATAAAGCTGTTGAATCGGCTCTAGGTCTTTACCGCCCCAACAAGGTTCATCCACTGAGAGATATCCAAGTAATGCCTGCTGTTTTATTAATTCTGAAGTCATAACCTGATCATAATTACGCTTCCAACGTTCCATGGCCGCTTTGTTCCCAGGACCAGGAAAGTTCATTTCAATCACAACTTTCATATTATACTGTTTCGCTGTCGCCAGAATTTCCGGCAATTTCGGATCATCCATAAACACCGTAAGGCTGTTTATTCCATGTCGCGCACAATGATACAGCATAGGTTTGATCCATGCGGATTTTTCCCACTTTTTTAATAATGTCCAAGTCAATACCGGAAAAAACAACTTGCCGTTAACATAAATCTGTTGATCCTGACCGATAACCGTTTCATAATCCCGATGGGACAAAACCCTGATTCCAGTTTCATGTTCTGCAAGAACCTTTCCGGCTGCTGAGCGGGCAATAACCCGTAACGTATAATTTCCCACAGCAAGACCGGTAGCGGGGAACGAAAATGTATTCTTCAATCCGGTCAATTCTGCAGAATTCAGCACCTTGCCATCGGAACCAAGTAGTTCAATACGCCATGAGCAATTTTTTAGTCTACAGTTAATCTGTCCGGCAATCTGTTTCACCGGCATGGAAGTGAAAATATCGTTGCGATATACCGGTTCATTCAATAACAGTGTCAATGGCATTAATTTGAACTTGGTTTCTGAAATTTTTATCTTATCAATCGCAACACCGCCATCTTTAATCTCACAGACCAGTGTAACAGGAGTGGATTTAGCCGGGGCCGTAAATTCCACTGATTTATACTGGACATTATCCGACCAAGTATCGGTCCAGCTAAACGGCAGAGATTCCAATGAAAGCCGGACCGACTGGGTACCGATGGCATTGCCGCGTCCAGTCGCTTTGACAAGGTAGCTCAGGCAGTACGTTTTTCCCGGCTGCAGTTCGATGCCGGAATATGCCGCCTTGGCGTCTTTTCCATTCAAGATCAATGCCGGTCCGGAAAAAATATCGGTGTTTTTTATTGCGGAACCACGAGTAAACATCCAGTTTTTACCAGGATGAGCAAAATTACTCACAAAAGGAGTAGGAGAAATAACTTCTTGAATACTGATATCACGGATATTGACTGAACCATGTCTAACCGTCAACGCAAAATATCCAGGATTTGAATCGTTGGAATAATCAAATTCAAAGCTGCGCGGTTTTGTAATTGTTTCCGCGCTGATTTCATCGGTATGCGCTCCCTTCGATAGGGTTGCCTTGCCGGAACTGACTGTCCATTCAACATACAACTGGTATTTATTAACTCCATCGGCATGGTCGGTCCAGGTCACCCGGTACCGGCATCCACCTTTCAGGGGAAGCGTTTGCAGCAAGTACGTCGGTTTGCCTTGAGCATCAGCTGTAATATGCACCCCTTGAGAAATTATTTTTATCAGAGATCCATTACCTCGTAAAATCCATGATTTTGGTTTTCCCGCAGAATCATTCTGCGCAAACAAATTATTCTTTAATAATTCAGTTGAAGCACCAAATATCAAAGTTATGCCTAACAGGTTTAACGCCAAGAACAATATTATTTTTAGTCTCATTACAAGCCTTAACTTTTGAATTGCTAAAACGTTGAAATCTCTTTATTGGTGCCAAGATAGACCTGGTTCAAACCGACATTGAGAAAATCCTGTTTGTCAGCAGGAACCACATGTCCGTCGAGATAAAGCGCATTGCCGCGTTTCGCATGTACCAGATAGGGAGCACAGTTACCACTGTATCCACCACTTGATGGCTGAAGAAGATAGCACTGACTGTTCTGGGAAGGGTAAAAACTATCTGCCAGCCAAATCAAACCGGATGGTTGTATCCGTTTTTGTACTCCGTTGATCGTATAAGTCCTCGGTAAAATCGTCATTTTAACCATATTATTGCTATAATATGACGTAACTCCACTGTAGTTACTGCCATAAATACGATATGCTCTCCAGGAGTCAGAAGTATTTGTAACATAGGAATAGGGGCGAATCCCCGGACAAACAAGGAGGTTTTTGTTTTTCACCAACTCGGGCGATGCATTTTCAATATAAGCAGCCCAAGTAGAATCTCCGTAGGAACCATAGACAGGAATTATATACTGATTGGCGTCAAGATACATCGTGGCGGCAATGCCCAACTGCTTCAAGTTGTTGGTACAAGCAATGGCTTTGGCCTTATCCCGAGCTTTATTCAGTGCCGGCAGCAGCATGCCAGCCAGAATTGCGATGATTGCAATTACAACTAAAAGTTCTATGAGCGTGAAAGCCGGATTTTTTTTTGATTCCTTCATTATCGCTTCTCCGTTCGTGTTGTTTTTTACTTTTTCAGACTCATGTGGTAACATGTTACCAATATTATAACAAAGAAAACGCCAAAAGTCAACAGGCGGCAAACAGATATTCCCAAAAATGTTCGAACAGGAGGTAACCGGTCAGTTCGTTTCGTTGGCGAACGACCGGTTACGCCGCCGCTGTTTTTTCCGTAACCGGAAAAAGCAGACGGATAACGGCAGCGGGGTCATTTTGAGCAAGCAGGTCTAATGCGCGTTCGAGGAATTCTGCCGGATCGTGACCGCGACAGCGGGCGGTATGAAGGATGGTCATGAGGATTTCGCGGGTTTTGAGTCCGCGTTCGGATTGGGATCCGAAGCTGATTTTGCGGGCGATGACCATGGGGCGGAGTTCGCGTTCGGCAAAGTTGTTTTCGGCGGGAATGTCCGGCGACGCGACCCACTGGAACATTTTATCCTGATGTTCGCGAAAGATGTTCTGGATATATTGTACCGCCGGATGCCGGGCCGGCGCGGCACAGATTTTGATGATTTTCTTTTGAATTGCGGCGGCGCGTCGCCGGTAATTCTTGAGCGATAATCCCTTATTTCGCAACTCAATGGCGGCGATCAATTGCGGTTTTAAATCGGCGGCGAAATGTTTCATTTCCGGCTCGTCGGGGAAGTCCAGTTCCTGCTTTTTGAGATCGCGCAGTAAATGAACAAAGCAGTATTGTCGCGTGACCTTGAGGTCGGCGGTATAGCCGCCGTAACGGTCGGTAACCAAGACCATTTCCAAGGGATCGGGACCGATGACGGTTTTCGGTACGATGCCGCCGCGCGTATGGCGGAACAGAAAGACCTTGAAATCGTCGTTGCCGAAGAACCAGGCATACCCGCGAGCGCCGTCCATGGACCACGGCGTTTCGTCGGCATGAACCAGGCGGCTGTCCTGACGCAGCCGGAACAGGATGTAGTCGAAGCATTTTTCCAGTTGATCGGCGGTGCGATGGGCCAGTTGAAAGAACGAACCGTGATGGATGTCCCAACGTTTTTCCAGACTGCCGACGGTCTGCCCATGAGCATAGTGTTCGGTCAATAAATGCGCCGCCAGGGCATTGCCGAACAGCGCGCCCGGCATGACGCCGGGCGTCGGACCAGTCGCGCTGCGCCCGCAATTCGAACAGGCGTATTCCCACTTGCGATAAAGACACTTTTCGATTCGCGCCGGAATGAAACGGTAGACGGAATGGTCAATTACACGTTTCGGTTGCCAGACGTTACTCCCGCATTCACAACGTTCCGGCATCGCTTTCAGGTCGACCGTTTGATCGACCTCATCCGACGTAAATTCCTGTCGCCCGTGTCCCTCGTGCCCGAGTTTGGCCCCGCCGCGTTTAGCGCGGTTTTCCGCCGTCGAATTCACCTTGTTTATCTGCTTTGACGACGGCGTTGCCAAGCCATAAGGTTCTTCCCGACCGGAGCGCAGATTAAGCTGTTTTTCCAGTTCTTTAATCCGGGCGACCGCAGTCGCCAACGCATCCTGCAACTTGGTTTGATCGAGCAATTGTCGGCCGAGCCGCCGATTTTCCAGGTTCAGCCAGGCAACTTGTTCATCCAGTTGCTTAACCCTGTTTTCCGCCGACAGTCGTCGACGCTCCTCCCGCTTGAACTCATTATACGCATCAGCCGCCGCGGTTTTCGCTTCCAGAAAACGCACTTCCAGCGACTCGTTAATTTGTGCCAGTTGCGCGATCCGGCTTTTCTGCCAATCGGAATAATTTTTCCACGCCATCGCGAATTATTTTTCTTTCGCCGCTTTCAGCAAGTCAAGACCAATCTGAACCATCAACGCCTCCAACTTGCGACCGTTTTCCAAGGCCGTTTTTACGGTTGCCAACATCGGCGTCGGTACATGACGCGAACTCTGTCTGCCTTCCTGATAAAACGTCATCAGCCAGGCAGTATGGCATTGACCGGAAGCGCACAACTTGCACCCCTTGCGATTACATTTTTTCTTCACTTCCCGAACCGAACCCTTCGCCACCGGCCACAGCTTCTCCACTTCCGCCAACCACTTTGCTTTAATTTCATCTTCGCTCATTTTTACACCTCAATTTTAAGATTTCTTGTATTTTATCCCCAAAGGGATAAAATACAAGCAAAAAAAAGAAAATATTGCAGATTTTTTGAGGAGGCAGAGAATTATTGCTGAGGTTGTAATGAAACGAACTGACCGGTTACGAATTTTTGTAATCCCTCACTCTTTTCGGGCGTTGCGGTAACGCCACTTCCATAATTATTTTTTGGCTCTTCACTAGAATTTGTGGGTAAGGGAAAGCGGGGGGGACATCAGAACCCGTCGCCAGTCAAGCGGCAATCCGGCATAACCGCTCCCGCTGGTCGCTATTATTCCGTTTGCTCGTTTGACAGTCGGCGGAACCTGATGCGGGAGAGCAGTTATCGGTTCAGAAGGAAAAATTATTTTCCTTTTGAACCCCTTGGAAACAAAAAGCGCATGACGTAGTATTTTGTCGCCAAACGAAATATTACGGGATATCATGCGCATAAAAACGATACTCAATGGATGTCTGAAGTTCAAGGGTTTTTGCATCGGAAATGCCTACTTTGATGAAGCAAGGGGAAATATTATGGTAGAGATTACCTCGCGTCGTAACCGGAAACCGCTTTGCAGCGTTTGCGGAACGCCATCGCCGGGGTATGATACGCTACCGGAACGGCGGTTTGAATTTGTGCCGATCTGGGGTTTCTGCGTGTTTTTCCTCTATGCCATGCGACGGGTGAACTGCCCGAAGTGCCAACGTATTGTCGTAGAAAAAGTTCCATGGGCGGAAGGAAAAAATCATTTCACCTATCAGGATGCCTCATTCCTGGCCGATTGGGCCAAGGAGATTTCCTGGCAGCGTGTTGCCGAGCGTTTCCAAACTTCGTGGCAGACGGTTTGTGCTGCTGTGGAATGGGTCGTCGATTATGGTCTGAAGCATCGCAAGCTGGACAACGTAACTGCCTTGGAGGTAGATGAAATCGCCTGGCACAAGGGGCATAATTATTTGACGCTGGTCTACCAGATTGACATGGGCGCTCGTCGGCTGCTGTGGATTGGCGAGGAGCGAACGCAAGCCACCATGAAGTCGTTCTTTACCGACATGGCAACCTTAAAGGCTGACTTTGCCGCAGGAATCAAGGTCATTTGTTCCGACATGTGGAAGCCGTATTTGAAGATCATCGCCAAAACCTTGCCGCATGCCATCAATGTACTCGACCGTTTTCATATCATGCAGAAGTTCGGCAAGGCGCTGGACAACGTCCGAGCCGAAGAGTCCAAACGGTTGCGGACGGAAAAGCAGGAACCGGTCTTGTCAAAGTCACGCTGGTGTTTTCTCAAACGCCGCGAAAATCTAACTGAAAAACAGAGTTTCAAATTGAACGAGCTTCTCAAAATGAATCTGCGAACGGTCAAGGCTTATTTGCTCCGGGAACAGTTTCAAAAATTCTGGGAATATCGATCCCCAGGATGGGCAGGACGTTTTCTCGATCAATGGTGCCATGCGGCTAATTGCAGTCGCATCGAACCGATGAAAAATCTGGCGAAGATGCTGGAGAATCACCGCGAACTGATCCTGAATTATTTTCGAGCAAAAAAGCAGTATAACAGCGGCATTGTCGAGGATTTGAACCGGAAAATAAATCTGACCATCAGAAAATCTTTCGGCTTCCGTACCATTAAAATCGCAAAAACGTGCTTATATCACCAGTTGGGCGAACTTCCAGAACCCGAGTTCACCCACAAATTCTGGTGAAGAGGTAAAAAAGTAAACGCATCTTCCTGCAGGATCAATTGCATTTAATCTGACCCAAGCAGGGGGGCTCGTTTAGTTTTTCAATTTTCGGTTCTGTTTTCTCGACAATAAAGTTGGATTTTGATTTGCCAAATCTTCTTTGGGAAAGTATTGTAATGACTCCATCGCGCATCTGGAGAGATGGCCGAGTGGTTTAAGGTACAGCATTGGAAATGCTGCGTAGGGGCAACCCTACCGTGGGTTCGAATCCCACTCTCTCCGCCATTTTTATTTGCATCACATTCATCACCAGTGACTTATGAATAATTTCCCGCTTTGTGTATCCCCTTGTGCCAAAAGGTTTTGAGCTCAAACGATCCGTTCGAATCCCCGCTGCTCAGACTTACCGAGGCCCATGTCTCCGCCTCAGTTTCTCTCTGTTCGGGATGTTCTCTCTGTTGCGACTGACCTACGGTAGGTTTGAGGGGCCGCCATAACTCTATGATTCCGAGCCTGATTTGAATTTGAGCAGAAACCAGAGTTTTCCCCATTCGTCCGAACTCCTGACGCTCCGTTGCCAACTAACTGACCTCAGAGGTATGCGCCACCCCTAACGGCGGCAATATCGGCCGGCAACTTCGTCGCGTCGCCCATCTTGAAATATCGGCCATGGGTAGCTACCTTTATCTACTTTACGAACTTTCAAATTGAGGGATAGCTCATGTCCATGACCAAACGTGATTTAGTGATGAAGATAGCGGACAAGACCGGAATGATTCAGGACGACGTGTCAAAAGTGATCCAGATGGCGCTCGACGGCCTGGCCGACGAACTTGCCAAGGGAGGCAATGTGGAACTGCGGAATTTCGGCGTGTTCGAAATCAAAGTCCGCAAAAGCCGTAAGGGCCGCAATCCTAACGCTCCGACCAACGAAGTGGTTATCCCCGAACGCGTCGTAGTGAAATTCCGCGCCGGCAAGGAGCTCAAAGAACGAGTGGAAAAGCTGAAAACAGTCAAAGTCTTGTGAGCGAAAACGCAATAACAACTTCTGAAGGCTATATTTAACTGGTACACTTTTAGCATGCTTATGTAATGCAGTTACGAGGAGTTTCTGGTTTGTTTGGTCAGCAGCGCCATTGGTCTTCGCCCAAATGCTTGCGCAATTTCTCATATAAAACTTACGTTTGCACTTGGGGATGAACACAATATGATATTTGCATTCCCTCGTTGTGTCTGTTAATTTTCCATAATTTCTCAAGGCTTATCTCTTTTTCTGTGTGCTGGGCGCTCCATGGCGAAGAGATATGCCACTTTTCCGTGATTGTCAAACTCCGCCGGTCCTCCGGTAAAGCCGGAGTTTTACCGTTTCAATTATTCGTCATAACTTAAATTCCTGAAATTTAAATGGATTCTTGCCTTGCCCGTCAAGGCAAGGCAAGTGTGTGTTCAGCGACGAGCGGCACGCATCTCGTGCGCGGCGTCCACCATATTTTGCAACGAGGGAATCGTTTCCGCCCAGCCACGCGTTTTCAGTCCGCAGTCGGGGTTGACCCAGAGGCGATCAACCGGAATATATTCACAAGCCTTCCTCAGTAATCCGACAATTTCTTCCTTGCTCGGAATGCGCGGACTGTGAATGTCGTACACACCCGGTCCGATTTTGTTCGGATATTCAAAACTGCGGAAAGCCTCCAGCAATTCCATCTTGCTGCGGCTGGATTCAATGCTGATCACGTCGGCATCCATTTCAGCGATCGCCCGAATGATCTTGTTGAATTCGCTATAGCACATGTGAGTATGAATCTGTGTGGAATCGTTCACCCCGGACGTTGCCAATCGGAACGATTCAACCGCCCATTTCAAATAGGCGGCACGATCGCGTTCTTTCACCGGCATGCCTTCACTGAGCGCGGCTTCGTCGATCTGAATAATGCGAATGCCCGCCTGTTCCAGATCGCAAACTTCGTCGCGAATGGCCAGCGCAATCTGCCGGCAAACTTCGGAACGTTGGACATCGTCGCGGACAAAGCTCCAGCAAAGAATGGTGACCGGACCGGTCAACATGCCCTTCATCGGCTTGGAGGTAAGCGACTGGGCATACTTAATCCATTCCACGGTCATCGGGCGCGGGCGAGATACGTCGCCGAAAATCACCGGCGGCTTAACGCAACGGCTACCGTAACTCTGCACCCAACCGTTTTCCGTGAAACAAAACCCTTCGAGTTGCTCCCCGAAATATTCCACCATATCGTTGCGTTCCGGTTCGCCGTGAACCAGAACATCGAGGCCGAGTTCTTCCTGCTTTTCTACCACTGCGGCAATTTCATGACGCAGAAAATCCTGATATTGAGCGGACGTGATTTCGCCTTTCTTTTCCGCGCGACGCATATTTCGGATTTCCCCGGTCTGCGGAAACGAACCGATGGTGGTAGTCGGAAACAGCGGCAGTTTCAGCCATGTCTGAGCCTGCTTGCGCATAGAATAAGTGCCGGAACGCCGGCACATGGCATCCGTAATCGCATTTTCGCGCTCAACGACTTTTGCGTTATGAACTCGGGGGCTGTTGCGACGAGAAGCAATCGCCGCCCGGTTTTCCGCCAACTCGGCATTACGATCAACATCACTGAGGATATCGCTGAGAACGTTGATTTCAGTACACTTCTGTACCGCGAATGCCAACCAGCTTTTCAATTCGGCATCCAGCTTGATTTCATGGTTCAGATCGGCGGGAGAATGCAACAGCGAACAACTGGAAGCCACCATCATCCGCTCACCGAGTTTATCCTGAATTGTTTTCAGAATTTTCAATGACGCGTCGAAGTCGTTTTTCCAGATATTGCGCCCTTCCACGATTCCGGCGGAAAGTACCATCTTGTCCGGAAACCGCGCCAGTACATCGTCCAGGTTGGCGCCACCCCGAACCAGATCCAGATGCAAGCCGGCACAACCGGAGGTCAGAGCAAGTTCAAGGTTTTCGTCAAGAACATCAAAATACGTCGCCAGCAACAACCGGGAACGTCCGGCGGCTTGATTCAACCGACGATACACTGCGGCAAAAGCGGCGCGACCTGCGACGGGAATATCCGCGGACAAAATCGGTTCGTCGATTTGAATCCATTCGCAGAAGGCGCTTAATTGCGAAATCACATCCGCATACACTTCCACCACCGCGTCGAGTTTCTTCCAGCAGTCGTAGCCGTCAACCCCTTTGCTGAGCGAGAGGTAAGTTATCGGTCCTACCACTACCGGCTTCGGGTTAAAGCCGGCGGACAGCGCTTCCTGAGCTTCCACGATGATTTTCGTGCCGGTCAGTTGCGGTTCGAAATCTTCAGCGATTTCCGGCACGATATAGTGATAATTGGTATTGAACCACTTAGTCATCTCCATGGCCGGAATATTGGTCGCATCGTCGCCGCGAGCCATTTTGAAGTAGGTCTCTACTGCATCAGGCGGCAAATGACGGAACCGCGCCGGTAAGGCTCCCAGCATAAGGCTGGTGTCCAACATGTGGTCATACATGGAAAAATCGCCGACGGCAACCCAGGACAAGCCTGCGTCTTTTTGAATCTGCCAGTGATTTTGGCGAAGCGATTTGCAGCAATCATTGAGTTGCCGCACCGTTGCGGTGCCTTTCCAGAAGGCTTCGAGCGCCGTTTTCAGCTCTCGTTTGGCCCCGAATCTCGGATAGCCAAGAATGTGGTTCTTCATTCTGTTGTCTCCTTTTGTTTAAGAATGAAAAGGAGCATCAACATCTCGAAATGGAGCGCACAGAAACGGAAAACAGGACATTGAACCTGTTTTCTTCTCTGCATCAACCCGTCTAATCGCGAGACAGTCATGCTCTGCCATGCGGCGGCGTCTCCTGGCTTCCGACCTTGAACATCAAAGTCTTCCCGTTTTCACAGTGACTTTGACCGGTTTTTATTCGGTTACAGTAGCGCGTCTGCGACGGACTTTCACCGTACTTCCGTTTCGCTGCATAGCTATAATCACGGTTAATATGTCATGGGTTCCGACGCAAATCAACCTTACTATCCGAGACGTTAGAAATTCTGCCGAAATTTTGTCATTGGGGAACGGGAAAATATATTGCTCAGTGCTATTCTGACTAAAACTATTTGCCGATAATTACCAAGGCAAGCAAGGTGAAGGTTTCGGCAATAGTTTCGCTGGCGCCAATGGTATCGCCGGTGGCGCCGCCGATCTTGTGTTTCGTATAAAATATCCAGAATAGTACAAAGATCAGAACGCCCGCAACGCCGATCAGGCCGCGATATTGACAAAGCATCCAGGCGACAGCCCCCCAAATAACGCCGGTTAAAAGATAATCGAATACGGGCTTTTTCCGAAACATGATCTGCCCCAGTCCGGTTTCACGGGCATAGCGGGACCCGCCGATATAAAAGACCATGGCACAACGGCCGCTCAAAGCGGCCAACCCGGCGGCAATCGGCATGACATTCGGGGAAACCACCGCCAATGCAGTCATCTGTAAACCCATAATCGCGACAATGGCCAGTACGCCCATCGTACCGATATGACTGTCATGCATGATTTCGAGGATACGTTCGCGGGGACGACTGCTCATAAAACCGTCAGCGGTGTCGGCCAGGCCGTCCAGATGAAAGCCCTTGGAGAGCAGTGTCATAAAAATCACCGTGGCCACTGCGGCCACCGGTTGCGGAAAAACATACAGCAGGCCACGAGTAACCAAGCAGGTCAACAGTCCAACCAATAGGCCAACGGCAAAAAAATACCGTTTGCAGTTTTCGATTTCCTTTTCCGAGGCGATAAAACCGGGAACCGGAATGACGGTCAAAAAAGTTATTGCCGCCAGAACGTTTCTTATCATAACCTTTAAATCCATTCGCTTGATTGCTATAAAGCTAACACGATTTTTCGGTTCTGCAATATACCGTTAACCAACAGCAACTAAATGATAACCATGGGCAAAATTTATTTATTCCAGCCATTGAAATAAATATCAATAGCCGTTACAGTAATTCTTATTCATCGGCAGTGAATCCTGTGAAAATCGGGAGCTGTCGCGCAACTGTGAAACGGGAATATCCGTAAGCCAGATCCTCCGGTGAACGTTTGTAATGTTTCCGCGCCAGAAACGAAAATGCCGTTTTATGGTTCGATCTGTTGTGCGGAAGTCGGTGCGCGCCACACAGATAATAAAGGTTGAACCATTTATGAAACGATTCCTTGCCATTTTAGATATTCCTATCCTTGTATCCGTCTTGTATATTGCCGCAGTAATACTGCTCACATTTTAGACGGCAACACGATGAAAAGCAAAACCATACATGGCGGGGACCGCTGGAGTCTTGCCCGGCAGGCGGAATGCGAACCCTCGGAGATTATTGATTTCAGCGTCAGCATTAATCCGCTCGGTCCGCCGGATTTTTTACTGCCGAGACTGCAACTGGCACTGGACGAAATCACCGCTTATCCCGAACCAAATGCTGCTACGTTGCGCCATTCCCTAGGAAAAAAGCTTCAATTGCCGCCGGAAACCATCGTCTGCGGAAACGGTTCAAACCAATTGATTTATGCCATTCCGTCCGCGCTGGGAAAACATCGTGCCGTAATTGCGGCGCCGGCTTATGGCGACTATGCGGGGGCTTGCGTCAGTGCAGGGTTGGAAGTCGTATACGCGACGGCAAAAGAGGAAAATCTTTTTATCCCTCAGATTGCGGATATAATCCGTGTCGTGCGTCCAGGAGATCTGGTTTTTATCGGACACCCCGGCAATCCGTCTGGTACCGCCATGCAACCGGAAACGTTGCGAAAACTGGTGGCACAATGTCGTGACGCACTGTTCATTGTCGATGAGGCATTCGGCGATTTTTCCCTGGAACTTTCGCTGTTGCCCCTGGTACCGGAAAATGTTATAGTGTTGCGATCGCTGACCAAATTTTATGCTATGCCGGGGCTGCGACTAGGATATGGCGTGGCCGCACCGGAGCTGATCCGGCAGATTGCAACCAAGATTCCGGCGTGGTCAATCAACAGCCTGGCAATAACCGCCGGGATGGCAATAACTCAAGCAGACGACACCTTTTCACAACGCAGCCGGACATTGACAAAGCAACTGCGCGAACGGTTGGCCGGGCAACTGCAAGAGCTTGGCGTAACCGTATTTCCCGGCGTTGCCAACTATTTGCTGATTAAAGTCGCACCGGATGCGGTTAAGATAGCGGAAATTCTACTTCAAAAGTACCATTTGGCGATCCGGCCATGCGCAAATTTCGTCGGTTTGAACGAACAGTATTTCCGCATCGGACTGAAAACGCAAGAAGAAAACGACCGTCTGGTCGCGGCCGTGAGTGAAATTTTGACAGGGCAAGCGCCGTCAGTGATAACGCGGCGTCATCGTCCGGCGCTGATGTTGCAGGGAACTTGCTCCGATGCCGGGAAAAGCATAGTTACCGCCGCTTTTTGCCGAGTTCTGTTGCAGGACGGCTATGATGTGGCGCCGTTCAAGGCACAGAACATGTCTTTGAACTCGTATGTGACGCCGAATGGCGGCGAAATCGGTCGGGCGCAGGCGGTACAGGCGGAAGCCTGCCGCCTCGATCCTGACGTGCGGATGAATCCAGTACTGCTGAAACCGTGTTCCGACACGGGATCACAGGTGATCGTCTGGGGCAAGCCGGAAGCGAATATGAAGGCGCGCGAGTATTTTTCCGCTAAAGTCCGTTTCTGGGAAAAAGTGAAAACCGCTTATGATACGCTGGCTGCGGAACATGAAGTGATGGTATTGGAAGGCGCCGGCGCCAATAACGGTCCAATGACGGCAAGCGGAGAAAGAATTTTTTACCCACGGAATACATGAATACGGCAAGAAATCGAGACCACAACATCGGCCGCTTCTCTCGGTAAAAGAAACTTGCTGATCCTTAATAAAAAATTTATCCTCAATGGATCAATACAAAATAAAACCGTCTTCACTCATTTTTCCAATTTGTATCGATACAAAACAATAAAAGAATAATGTTTTTTTATTCAAATCTTGTAGATATCTCCTTGCTTTTGTAAGCATTCCCCGCTATAATATATATCGATACAAGCAAATAAACCACGCGGATCGAGGCTTGAAATTGAATACACGCGGATCGGAAAATAATACGCGCCATAAAACCATTGCGGCCGAATTGTCGTCTCACCTGCGGCCATTGATCGCGGGAAGTAAAATTCCAACGATCCGGATGTTGATGAAACGCTTTTCCGCCAGCCAGTCGACGATCGAGCACAGTCTGCAAAACCTCGAAACAACCGGTCTGATTCGAAAAATACCGGGACGCGGTTATTTTCGCAACGGCGAAATGAACGCCTCTCCCCGCACTTATAAAGAAATTCGTAAAGACGGAATCCTCTATTTCGCCGTACCTCTGATTCAAGGACATTTGCTGTACAATACCATCCTGTCCGGAGTCGAACCGAAGGCCCGAGAATACGGCCTCGAAACGGTATTGTTGAATCTTTCCCTCAATAAACCATGCGAAAAGGACATCGAACAATTGCGGCGCAAGCCCGCAGACATTGTTTTTGCCCCGGTTATTTCGGAAACCGGCTATGAGGTAAATTCGGCCTATCTCGATCTGTTTGAAAAATATAAAATAAACTATGTTGTCGTAGATACGCCGGTATCATACAACAGTATTATCCGCGGCAATTTTGTCGGCGCCGACGGTTATTCGATCATGCGGGAAGCCGTTCGATTCCTGACGCGTGCCGGCCATAAAAACATCGGCAGCATCAGACTGTGGCCGGGCGTATATTCTTCCGATCAGCGTTTCAACGGTATTATTGACGAACTCCGAGTACAGGGGATGCCGATCCGAAACGACGATCACTGTTACACGCATAATGTGGAGCTGCGCCTGCAGGGACGACTTCAGATCCGGAATATAATGGCAAATCCGACCCCGCCGACGGCAATTATATGTTCCCATGACATGCTGGCATTAAATGTCATGGAGGAATTGCGGACAATGGGCAAAAAGGTTCCGGAAGATATATCGATTTTCGGGTTCGGAAATGACGATTTTTCGGAAACGGCCGGAATTGCTACCGCGAGTCAACCGCTGTCGGACATCGGCCGCCGGGCGGTAGAGTTGCTGATGGATTTTAATCAGAATATTCTGATGCCGCAACGCCATGAATTTCTGCCGTGCAAGTTGATTCCGAGAACATCCGTTGCCGCGCCGAATCAATCGTCCGAATATTTTTCCGCGCCCGAACCGCTGGAAGCAAGTAATAAGTCATGAGCGCGTCGATGTGCGTTGGGTGTTTTTCTTTGTGTTTGCTGCGGCGACACGGCATGTTTTCGACACCGAAAATGTTCCGTCGCCGAAGTCCACGGGATGTCAAGAAAAATTCCCGAATTTGGTCAAGATGTTTAGACTTAATCGTTTTGCCGATCGAAAAACGGAAAAAATCAGGTAAAGATTTAGCGTCAAAAAGTTGAGGTTGAATGACGATGGCTGGAAAAACGGAAAGACGAATGGCGATGGATTGCTGGGAAAAATTTCCCGGTTGACCGGATCGTTTTTCCGCCAGCTCTGGAACCGGCCCAAAGAGCAGAAACGTTGAAAACAGAGACATAGGTTTTGCCAATGAATAGTGTAAAGAAAAATAATCAGAGTGCAAGAAGCGTCCCCGGGAAGAGTCTCGGGGGCGTCGGCATTCGTCATGTCTGGACAGATTGTTTTTCCTGCACGTTGCCGGATGGACAGAACTATGGTGCTTGCGGCATGGCGTCCTGGAGGCCGAACCGTTTGAGCAGTTCAGCCGTTGTTCCTTTGACGGCGATGTCCCGCAGTATTTCAATGGGGTTGAGGGCTCTTTGCATGGAAGTTCTGATGATGGTCATGGCAAGTGCAATACTCAATTTGCCGCTGGCGGTCATGTTGCCGAAGATAAGTTTTCTAAGAAGGACTGCGTTGCGAATTGCCTGCTCTGCAAAGTTATTCGTCGGGGAAACCACCGGGTATTTGAGAAAGACGAAAAGTTCATTTTTGAAGGTGATCAGGCGCTTGCGGATGTTGTCGGATTCGTGGTGCGACAGCGGAGCGTACCGGTACAGTTCACGGAATCGTTTGAGGATGTTTTTCCTGCCGGTACGGTATTCATCGGAGGTAAATGCGGAATGTTGACTATACAGAAAAATCGCATCTTGAATAAGTTCTTTAACCAAGAGCAGAAAGCGTTCAGCATCAGGATGTTTCTTGAGGTCGCCTTCGAGAAGCTTTTTGATGTCGCGCAGCAGATGCACCAGGCATTTTTGCTTGGCGAACGCGTCAACTTTGTCCCGGTAAGCACCGTAAAAGTCGCTGATCAGAATGCCTTTGTAGCATGCCCCCAGATGGTCGATGACAACTTGAGAACCCCGGCTCTCGTCGATGTCGAAAAAGGTAATGAACGGATTAGTAAAAACCCAGAGCCAGTCGAGTTTCCATCCGGTTTCATCGGCATGCATGAACGGATATCCCGGCAAGGACCGCTTCAGCGCATCATAAAGCGGCTTTCCTTGTCTGGTCATATGCTTGTCGAAGCCGACCAGGGCGGCGTTCGAAAGCTTCAGGTTACCGAAGCATTCCAGTGTGCGTCTGGTATCGTTGTAAGAACTTTTGATCTCATGGCGCATGAACGAGGTCTTGGCGCGAACATCCGGCCCGATGAATGCGTTGGGAATTTCGTTTTCGCCCCAACCGTGGACGACATGTTTACAGTCGGGACACCAGTAGTAGCAGTGGACAAAGCGCGTGGTGGTAAGTTTGCCGTCCTCAAAATCTTCCTGGATATGCTCGGTGGTATGATTACAGGGCGAAATTTTATCGCCGCCGCAGATCGGACAGCGGTCAAGATAAACGTCAATGGTTTTGTCGATAACTTCGGGATTGGAACGAAAATACCCCTGATGCCCGACAGGTGCGCCGAGTTTTGCTGTACTTGTCGCCGGATCCTTCTTCTTATATTTGGTAAAGGGGTCTTGAAGCGCATCGGACAGCTCTTTTTGCAGATGATCCTTTTCCTCTTCAAGCTCTTTAACGCGTTCCTGAAGCTGCTTGATCTGGTAATTGGAGAAATCCATGGCGAACTCAAGCGTATCGACCCGGTCGCGAAGATAGTCGCGTTCCTCCAGAACGCTCTCCGGCTCCTCGCCATGAAGAAACACGCAGAATTTATGAAAGGGGCAATACGGATGTCTTACCCGACTCCGGTTCAAATCTTGTGTCTGTTGCCAACCCACGCTGCATTTCCAAAGGTTAAAAGGTTTCACGTATCAGGGAACAGTGGAAAGCACTCGGTCTGGAGCAACACCGAATGCAGTGGGTGGTTTTGTACAATATAATAAGCAGTAGCTTTTGTCAATAAAAAATCTCAAAAAAAACTCAAGGAGGGTTCAAAAAGAATGAAAGAACACGAACAACAAACCAGTAGGTTCGAAAAAATGTCGAATTTTTTCGGGGGTAACAACTTTTCGAAACTAAATCTTTACAAAATCAGGAGACGCCGAACAACGAAAAATGAAATTTTTCAGCAAGCAATGCATGAAACCATTGTCCTTCAAAAAATACGGAAAGGAAAAGCGAAAATGAAAAAGATCTCCGGATTTACACTGATAGAGCTCTTGGTTGTTATTGCCATCATCGCAATTCTTGCCGCCATGCTGTTGCCGGCTTTAAACCGGGCGAGAGATGTGGCCAAAAGCATCAAATGCATTAATAACGTCAAACAGATGGCCTTGGGAGCCATTCTCTATTCCGGCGACTATAACGACTTCCTGCCGGGAAGCTGGGATGGATGCAACGCCTATTCGACCTCCGGGCCCTGGAGTACCGCCTCCGGGTCCACCTGCCTGGATATTATGTTATGGTGGGAAACGGCATATAACGAAAATTGGATGTATCAGGTATGGATGCAGGGGAAAAATAAAAATTTGTTCGTCTGCCCTTCGGCGCGGACGGCATCCGGCAGCTGGGGAGAAAACCGCGACTATCATGTAAGCTACCGTACTCCTGCAAATTTCTTTAATTTGAAAATTAATAAAGCCAAACGTCCGGCCAAACAGATTCTCGTAATGGATGCGAACAACACGGCATGTTATTATTCGGTCTGGCCCAGTACATACGGTTGGACCACGACCGTACTTTTTGACTCGGCGGTTCATGCCGGTAAAATAAATTGCGGCTTTATTGACGGCCACAGCGAAAGCGCAAGGCCGCTTGAGCTCGGCGGTACGACCTGCAATTATGACCTTTTCACAAATCGATAACCCCCGTCCCGAAAACTGCAGACGACGGCCGAAATCCGTCTGCCGGCGGTCGTCTGCGCCCTCGCCGACGCGATCATAATCTCTCGCCGCTTTCGAGTTTAAGGCGGCGGTAAATATTGATAAGGAATTCAACCATGTTTTTTCGCCGTTATTCAGGAATATTCTGTTTTTTGGCTCTGGTCGGCCTCTTCTGGACGTCGCAATATAACGCCGCCGCCGAACCAATCATACACAATGCCGATTTTCGCAATGAGGCCGCATGGTGGCAGACGAGCAATGCGTCGATAAAAGAACTTGACGGCCGAGGCATCATCACGCCGGAGCCGGGGAAAACGGCAACGCTGATACAAACCGGACTGCGCTTGGAAAAAGATCATGAATATATTCTGAATTATGAGTTTCGCGCCGGGAAGGAAGCCAAAATACGGATTTATGTCGAATGGACGGACAACAACATTTATCATTCCAGCCGCAGCCTTGAGTTTCAATCCGGAAACGAACAATGGTGCAAAAAGAATTTTCGCTTCATTTATACCGGAAGCACTGCCGCAAAGAATTATATTGTTATTCAGGCTTCCGGGGGAACCGTAAGCATTTATAATTTATCTTTAACTTTGGTCGGCAACTCCCGGATCCCCTCGCCGACCACGGGCGGTTACTGGTTGAAAAACAATGATATCACTGTTTCGGAACAGAACGGCGAGCCGTGCATCAGCGTCAAAAAAGGAAGCCTTTTGTTGAAATCGGTTCCGACAACCAATGCGGGACATTATCGTTTTGAATTTAATCTTAATGCCGCCGGCGATTCCGGAACCGCGTCCGGGTACCACCCTTTCCGCGTCGGGGTAGTCATGAACGGGAACACGACCTGGGCTCCGTGGGATGATATTCTGAATGCGGTTCCGCAACGGAAAAATTTTGAGTTCGATGTGCCGGCGCAGGTGAAATTGCTTGATTTCATTCTGGAGGTCAATACGAACGGAACCTTGACGGTTACCAAGCCCGAATTAAAACTTTCGCCCAGAAAAAATGACGAAACCCTGCGGGTGGAAATTACGGAACCATTTTATCGGCAAACGATTTATAAAAGCCTGCCGACATCATATATTGCCGGAATATTAACCGAATCCGGGACATTCTCCGCACTCGGGTCGGAATTATGCGATTCCAGTGGAAAAATCATAGGCAAGGCATCCGGAACAAAATTTACGTTTCCGGCATCCGCCTTGCCTCCGGGAGAATATTTTGTTGTCGGCCGTTGGCATTCGGCCGTTGGCAAAGAATTTCGTGCGGAAAGCAAAGTTGTCGTCGCCGCGCCCGCGCCTCGTGAAGTCGTCGTCGGCCCCGACCGTCAACTTTATATCAACGGAAAATTATTCTGGCCGATTGTATTTTTTCAGTATCCGGGATCGGAACAACAGCGGAAAGCATTTTGGAGCGAAATGGCCGCCGCCGGCGTCAATACCCTCCTGCTCGAACATGTAAACGATGCAAACATTGAAAACCTCAATCTGGCCAATGAGTGCGGCTTGAAATTAATGATCTCCATGGGTTCGATCGGACGTCCGGGAACGGAGAACGAAACGCTTTATGCCGCGAAGCTGGATGCGTTGTTAAAACCGGATTTTGTCAATCATCCGGCGTTGCTGGGATATTTCCTCTATGATGAACCGAGTTGGGGCGGTGCGCCGCTCACCCCTCTGGTACGTTCTTATGAAATGTTGCGGAAACGCGATTTGTTTCATCCGATATGGATCAATGCCGCCCCCCGAGGTGATATCGCCGAACATCAGGCCTATTCCCGCGCCTGTGATATTTACGGCGTGGATATCTATCCGGTACCCGCGCCGGACCCCCATGGCGACCTGCCTAATAAAACACTCTCTGTCGTCGGCGATTATGCGGCAAAGATGACGACGGCGGTCGGCGGGCAAAAACCGAATTGGATGATCCTTCAAGCCTTCGCATGGGGCGTACTGAATAATCGGCCGCCGGTTTATCCCACCCGAAAAGAATTGCGCTTTATGGCCTGTGATGCGCTGTTGAACGGTGGAACCGCGATCGTTTTCTGGGGACAGGTTGCGATTCGCGATCCGAATTTTTATCGCCGTCTGCTTGAATTCACGCATGAACTGCATCGCTTCAGCGGCTTGGCGGCGGGGAAGCCGTGCGACGGTTTTTCAACAAAGTGCAAAGACTTGGAATTGCTTGGAATCGAAGTAGGAAAACAAAAATTTTTAATTGCCGCAAACCGTTCCGGCAATACTCTGCACGCAGAAATAATGACGCCGTTTGCAGGAGAAGGCCTCCATGTTATCGGAGAAAACCGAACTCTTCCGTTAAAAGGCAGCATGTTGATCGATGAAATAGAGGGTTTTGACGTTCGAATATATTCTCCCGGTCCTCTGCCCGCGCCGCTCTACCCGCTTCCGGAATGGCACGGCCAAGGGTATTCCAATTGGCAGGATGCCTTATCCGCACCGGAGGCATGCTGGATCTGGAAACGCAATCGGATCGCATCCGGAAGCCGAGTCGGACTTTTCCGCGAAATATTCATCGGAAAACCGGTACGGGAGGCCTCGCTGGCAGTCGGCGTTGATGACTTCGGAACCGCATATCTAAACGGGAAACTGCTGGGGAAAACCGGCGCGTTCAACTGCCTGCGACGATTTCAGAATATTACGTTGTCCCCGGGACGAAACATCCTTGCCGTTGATGCGTCGGACGGCGGCGGCCTGCCGTGCGGCATGATCGCAAAAATTCAAATTAAATACGCCGACGGAACAACGGATGTGATCTATTCCGATGATTCATGGTTCGCCGCCGACTCCTGGAAGGCCGATCCGAAAACGTGGGAAAAAGCCGCTGTTGTCGCACCGCTCGGGGGGCCGCCCTACGCCAATATCTGGGGAAATAAAATTCCGGTTTCGGAATAAAAAAACAAGCTCCGCTCCGACCCGGATGAAGTTTTCGCTTTCCCGGAAGCGGCCGTTTCTTGTCAAAGCGAAAAAATACCGCGTCCTGCATGACGGAATTCAGTCGTGCCGGCACGCGAAGCGGCGCAGCAGAAAAGCAAAGGCGCCGGCGGTCCAGCCCATCATCCGGGTCGAGGAATATTCGCGGCAATCCGCTTCGCCGGTCCGGACGTCATACTTTTCCCAAAGTCGGCCGGTCGCGGCAAAAGTCGCGGCGACGGTGTCGAGATATAACCCGGCGACCAATTCAGCCTCGGCATCAAAGCCGTAACGGGCCAGTCCCGACGCCGTCATGGCGACCAGCGGCGGCCACATTACCGGAAACATCCACTGATAAGCAACCGGCGTGACCAGTTCCGGCGTGGCCGCCAAACCGTACGGACCCAAAAAGCGAGGCAACTGTTGTTTTATCGCAAGCGCCTGATCCGGTTCGGCCGCGCCCGCCCACAAGGCGACAAACGCCGCCGCCGACGGAATCGGCGACCGCCGATCATGGACAAAATCATAATCGAAATACATCCCCTGTTTTTCATCCCAGAGCAGTTTGTACATTCGCTCGCGCCGCCGCTTCGACTGTCCCTGCCATTCCCGACTTTCCGCCGGCCTATTCAGCCGGGCGGCTGCTGCGGATAAAAATTCTTCGCAGGCATAGAGAATGCTGTTCAGATCGACCGGCGCGAAGTCGGTGCAACGCCCGCCGAAACGCGGATTGAAATCCCAGCCGCTTTCCGCTTCCGCCAGATAATGTGCGCTGTGTTCCAACAGTTCAACATCGCTGTTCCACGAGAACGGCACCCGCCCGGCGATAATCTTCGGAAAAGCGCGCAGATAATCGGCGTCGGCATGATGGAAATAGCGATTCAGCCCGCAGGGCGTCGACCGCTTATTCATCCAGAATTCATATTCTTTCACCATCGCCGGATACATTCGTCCGAGCCAAGCGTCGTCCCCATTGCCCTCGTAATAATCGCGGACTGACGGAATAAAGAAAGGCGGCTGAGATCGGGTCGTCCCTTCCGGGATGTGGTTGGGAGCAAAACCCCGCGTTTCGACCAGATAGGCCAGGTTTTCGATGTTGTTCCGCGCCTGTTCCGTGCGGTTGTGGGCAAGGAGACCCAGATTGGCGAAATAGGTGTCCCAGTAGAAAAAGAAGCGGAAGCCTTCGCCGGCGCAGCGGCGGTGGCCGCTTTTTTACAAAGTTCCGCCCCGGTTGTACTGCAGTTGCCCGGTGGCAAAGTATTGACCATTCCGATCAATGCGGCATGGCATAATGGCGCGAACGTGATCAAAGACGGCGGTGACGATCCCGATGTAACCACCGGATGCGAAATCCGGGTTGAATTGCAATGTTTTGACGGACCGCCGTTAGCGTCCGATTATGTGGAAAACGAAGACGCGCTGGAATTAATTATCCGGGGCGGCGATGGTGTGGGACATGTAACGCGTCCAGGCTTAGCGGTCCCGGTCGGGAAAGCGGCGATTAATCCCACCCCGCGTAAAATGCTGCTGCACAATTTACTGGCGGTCGGATGCAAGGGGCGTTATCTGGTTACGATCTCCGTGCCCCTGGGCGAAGAAATTGCGATGAAAACCTTGAATCCGACGTTGGGCGTCGTAGGCGGTATCTCCATTCTCGGCAATTCCGGAATCGTCAGACCGTATTCCAACGCCGCCTATGCCGCTACGATTGCGTTACAGTTGAAAAGCATTGCCGCCAACGGGCTTGCCATCGCCGCACTGGTCACCGGCAACCGTTCGGCAGATGCAGTCCGGCGGGATTATCCGCAATTGCCGGAGGAGGCAATTGTGCGTATTGGTGATTTTATTTATGTGGCGGTAAATGCGGCCGGGAAAGCCGGAATTAAAACATTGATTATCGGGTGTATGCCGGGAAAGCTTTTCAAATATGCCTGCGGCGAAAAGAACACTCATGCGCATAATTGTAAACTCACCTTATCGCGATTGCGTGATTTCGGGATTGAACTGCCCGGCATTGCTTTGGAAACTATGGATACCATGGGAGAACTGGCAACGCATTTGGATGAGATGACTTATAAAAACGTATTGACCGAAGTGTTCGCGCAAGCAAAACTGACACTGCAACAGTGGGCGAAAAATATGGATGTCGATCTGATACTCTATGATGATGCGGGAAGGAAACTTATATGAATTCGATCTTTGTCATTGGCTGTAACGGCAATCATTTTTCCCCGGAAGCGCGTCAAGCGTTGGACAAGGCGGAAATTGTTGCCGGATCGGCAAGTTTACTGAACATTATCGATTTGCCGGAATCGGCGGAAAAAGTGGTGTTGAGCAATAACTTAATGGCCGCACTGCCTGATTTGATCAATCGAAGTAAAAACCGTCAAATGGCTATTCTTGCTTCCGGAGATCCGTTGTTTTACGGTATTGGCGCATCGCTATTACGATTTACCCCGGCTAAACGCCTGATTTTTTATCCTGGCTTGACTGCTTTTCAAAAGCTTTTCGCCGGGCTCGGGCAACCATGGAACGCTGCCCGGTTGTTTTCGCTTCATGCGAAGACGGAAATTCCATTCCGAGCGATTTTGAGGGCGGAACTCGCTGCAGTTTATGGCGATGCAACTCGTCCGGCGCAGAAAATTGCCCGGGAACTGATTGAAAAATATCCGCCGGCGGCAATGCGCAAGGCGGCAGTGGGATGTAATTTGGGTTTCCCGGAAGAAAATGTTTTTGCCGGAACCCTGGCTCAGGTCGCGCGAAGTCATGAGGCTGCTGCATCGCTCTCGGTATTGGCACTGCTTCCCGACCCTGACCTTAAGGTTCCGACTTTCCCGCTGGGATTGCCGGATCATAAGTATATTCACTTTGAAAACATGATTACTCATCCTGAAGTGCGGGCGATTGTGCTTTCTAAACTACGGTTGCGTTCAGGCGTTATGTGGGATTTGGGAGCGGGGAGCGGTTCGGTCGGACTTGAAGCCGCCGGATTATGCCGGGAACTACAGGTTCATGCCGTCGAGAAAAATCCGGATCGATTAATACACCTGAGTGAGAATATAAAAAATGAGGGGATCGGTAACATTATCGCACATGCCGGTGATGCCTTGACCATGCTCAATGAATTACCGCCGCCCAATCGGATTTTCATCGGCGGCGGCGGACCTGATCTTCTCCTGCAAAGTTTTGAGCGCTTGCTGCCCAATGGTCATTTGGTCATTACGGGAATAACAGTGGAAACAGTCGCGTTGTTGAATACCGCGTTACCGGAATACCGTAAAGAACTTCTGAGCATATCGGTCAGCCGTTCAAAAGAACTCGCCTCCGGCGATTCTATCTGGAGTGCGGAAAATCCGATTACTATTGCCGTATTCACTAAACCGGAAGAAAAGAGAAAATGAACAGTCAAGTTATCTTTGTCGGAGCCGGGCCGGGTGCCGTCGATCTCATTACTTTGCGCGGCAAACAGGCGCTGGAGGCCGCTGACGTCATTATTTATGCCGGGTCGTTGGTTAATCCGGAGATTCTGCAATTTGCCCGCCCCGATGCTATTCTTCACAATAGCGCCGCCATGTCCCTGGAAGAAGTCATCGGCATCATGAATAACGCGGCATCGGCAGGTAAAAAAATAGTGCGCCTGCACACCGGCGATCCGGCAATTTACGGAGCCGTCAGCGAACAAATGAACCGGCTTGATGCGCTGAACATTTCCTATGAAGTGATTCCGGGCGTCAGTAGCGTCTTTGCCGCGGCCGCCGCGCTAAAATGCGAACTGACCATGCCGGATATCGGCCAATCAGTAATCCTTACCCGGCAGGCGGGCCGAACGCCGGTTCCCGACGCGGAACGCATCTCCAGGTTAGCGGCCAATGGGGCAACGGTTGCCGTTTTTCTAAGCGCCGGCGGTTTGGAAGAACTGGTTGCCGAATTTTTGCAGGCCGGACGAGCTCCGGATACCGCCGCCGCCGTGGTTTACCGGGCGTCGTGGCCCAATCAGCAGATCGTGCGTGGAACATTGAACGACATTGCGGAAAAAGTTAAAGCTGCCGGCATCAAGCGACAGGCTATGATTTTAGTCGGCAATGCGCTCACACGTTCCGGCGGCGATTCGCAACTTTATGCCGAGTCGTTTGCCCATGGTTACCGAAATACTGTTCCAGATACGATACCGGCTAAAATTGCCGTCTATGCGCTGACTGTCGCCGGAGCTCTGAAGGCGGCGGAAATCGGCGGCGGCTTTCGGCAGGCGGATTTGTTTCTGGCGCATGGAGAAATCGCCGGCGGACATATGTTTTCCCCCGGAAAATTGGCGGACGTCATCCATTGTAATTGGCAAAAATACGATGCGCATGTCTTTGTTATGGCGCTGGGAATTGTGATCCGGAAAATTGCTGCTCTGCCGGCTGACAAAGTCCTTGATCCGGCAGTCGTAGTTTGCGACGAGCGAGGTGATTTTGCGGTCAGTCTGCTCAGCGGTCATCTTGGCGGCGCCAACCGGCTGGCGCATCGAATCGCCGGTATTACCGGCGGGCGGGCCGTCATTACCACCGCCACCGATGTCGCCGGATTGCCGGCTTTTGATGAACTGGCCGCGCAACAGGAATGGAGGGTGCTCAATCCCCGGCAGATCAAAGCGGTAAACTCGGCACTGTTGAACGGTGAGCCGATTGATGTGCTGTTGCCGCAAGCGATATTCGAACAATACTATCTTGATGTTCCTCAAATTACCAGGATTAATACTGTCGCTGATATTTCCGGTCGCGCCGCTGTATTGTTGGATTGCGTTCCTCCGGGCGATGCAGCCATTCCGATTTTGTGTTTGAGTTCCGGCTGCTATTGCCTGGGAATCGGCTGCCGTAAAGGCGTCAGCGCGGCGGAAATCGAAGCCGGAGTCACTACGGCATTAAGCCGCCTGCAGATCCCGTTGGAACAGGTAAACCAAATCGCTTCGATTGATGTCAAAACTCAGGAAGAAGGATTATTGGAGTTCGCTCGCCGCCACCGGATCAAAATCCGGTTTTTCTCGGCCGACGAGCTTAACCGTTACCCCGGTCCCAATCCGACGCCTCGCGCCCGGCAGGAATTCGGCGTCAGCGGTGTGGCGGAACCAGCTGCCATGGCGGCAGCCGCCGGCGGCGCGTTGGTTCTGGAAAAACAGAAAATCGGCAAGGTCACAGTTGCCGTTGCGGTGAAAAATATCGAGGATACTCATGTCTGAAAACAAAATTATTTATGCAGTTGGACTCGGTCCGGGATCTGATGATTTTATTGCGCCGAAAGCTAAGGACGTTATTGCTGCCTGCGATGTTATCGCCGGTTATACCACTTATCTTAAACAGTTCCCCGATCTGTTTGACGGAAAAACGATTATCGGCAATGGCATGCGGGGCGAACTGGAACGTTGCCGCCTGGCTTTGGATGCGACTTTGCAGGGACATCGGGTGGCGGTCATTTCTTCCGGCGATGCCGGCATCTACGGCATGGCAGGTCTGTTACTGGAACTCACTGAACAGCCGGTCTACGCGGGAATCCAGGTTGAAGTCATTCCCGGCATCACAGCAGCTACAGCGGCGGCCGCCTTGCTGGGCGCGCCGTTGATGAACGATTTTTGTGTCATCAGCCTTTCTGCCCTGATGACTCCGACAGAGGTGATTCGGCATCGGCTACAGGCGATTGCCGAAGCCGATCTGGTGACGGTGCTCTATAATCCGGCCAGTACCCGCCGCCGTGAATTGATCCGAGAAGCCGTAACTTTTTTCATCGCCTCACGTAGCGGCGAATGCCCGGCGGGGATTATTCATGAAGCCACTCGTCCAGAGGAACGAACTATGATCGTCAAACTACAGGATTTCCCGTTTGACGATATTGATATGAATACATTGGTGATCATCGGCAACTCCGCTACGGTAGAACGTAACGGCAAACTTTATACCAGACGCGGTTATCTTGAGAAATATGAAAAATAAACTTGAGCGTCGACATAATAATTATTGTCTCATAATACGCAAAGGGATGCGGCATGAAGCTGAAAACTATGAGTAATCGCAATGTTATGCCGGATCTGATTATCGGGGATTTACACATCAATCCGCCTATTATTCAAGGTGGCATGGGGGTATTGATATCCGGCTCACATTTAGCGTCGGCAGTATCCAATGAAGGCGCGCTCGGCGTGATTGCCGCAGTCGGTTCCGGCGAAGTGTTTCCGGATACCGGTACCGGCTATGTTAACCGTTCCTATCAAGGGTTGCGTCAAATCATTCGTGAAACCAGAAAGTTGACGAACAAGCCCATCGCGGTCAATATCATGTGCGCGTTGGCCAATTATGAAACGCTGGTACAAGCAGCCGATGAGGAAAAAATTGACGTGATCATTTCTGGGGCCGGACTACCGATGCATCTGCCGGCACTGATCAAAAACAGCGTTACAAAACTGATCCCAATCGTATCATCCGGCCGAGCCGCAGCGATAATTTGTCGGAACTGGCAACGCAAATATCACCGTTTGCCGGATGCATTTATTATCGAAGGCAGTTCAGCCGGTGGACATTTGGGGTTTTCTGCGGCGGAAATCACTGCCGGACCGATGACGTTGGAAGAAATCGTCAAAGCCGTGTTGGAAGCTACCGCCGAGTTTAAAACCGTAAATGGCAACGCAATTTCAGTGATCGCCGCCGGCGGCATTTTTACCGGAGCGGATATTGCCAAATTTATGCAATTGGGAGCTGCCGGCGTTCAGATGGGAACTCGCTTTGTCTGTACGCATGAATGCGATGCCGCCATGAACTATAAACAAGCTTACCTCGACTGCGAAAAACAGGACATCATTATTATCAAGAGTCCAGTTCAAATGCCTTTGCGAGTGATTCGAAATACCTTTGTCGAACGAATGTTAAGCGGCGAGAGAACACCGTTCAAATGTACCTATCATTGTCTGCGTACCTGCGACCCGGAAAAATCGCGTTATTGCATTGCACAAGCGTTGCTGAATGCGTCGCGGGGTGATCTGGAGAACGGATTCGTTACTTGCGGAGCCAATGCTCATCGTATTGATAGAATCGTTTCCGTACATGAGCTGATTACCGAACTGGTTCTCCAATATGGTCAGAATGTAAATTGTGGTGACGCATCAAGTCCTGAATAGCAAAAAGCAGGGGCAGAGAACCCAAAGTAAAATATTGAAAAATATTCTCCATGATTGTCAAATGAGAATTTCGTGTCTTGAAGAAAAGTTCAAGCAAGAAAGCCAGTTATAACATTGCTGGCAGGGATGTCTTCATTCGGGAGGGCAAACGGCTAGAGTTAACAACAAAATGCAGCATGAGCAAGAAATTTTCTGCCGAGGGTGTGTCAGTAATTTTGTGTAAACGGTCGGTTCCTCTTAATGCGATGCTGTCGTCAATATAGTTCTTGTTCCCGGCGTGCGCCAGCACGCGTTCCCGGAAAAGCGAGTCCTCCGCATCTCCGGAGGAGAGGCGAGCTTTTCCCGCCACGTAGCCGCCCGAAGGGCGAAATCCGCCGGATATTGAGTTTACTCATGGGGTGAACCTTTCGCTGAATTTGATGGCAAACTGGTTCAGTGCCGATTTCCAATGATGGATCGGCATGGTCCAGCGCCGGGAAACGTTGCGGATCGCCACCAGATAGAGCAGTTTGAAACCGCATTGTCATTGGGCAAGACGCTGCGAGTTTTCGTGATTTTCCGCAGGGAATGGTTCAATGATTCGATGGCGTTGGTGGTATAAATGGCCCGCCTGATGTCTCCCGGATACTCGAAAAACGGGATCAGATTCGGCCAATTGGCGCGCCACTGTTTGCTGATGGTCGGATATTTTCCATCCCATTTGGCGGCAAATGATTCCAACGCCGTTTTCGCCAATGATTCGGTCTTGGCGTCGTAAATTTCCTTGAGGTCGGCGGCCACCTGCTTTTTCTCTTTATAAGGCACGTATTTGAGGCTGTTGCGAATCTGGTGGACAATGCACAACTGTACCTGCGCCGCCGGAAACACGCTGTTTATCGCTTCGGGAAAACCTTTCAGCCCGTCCACACAAGCAATGTAAAGATCTTCCACTCCGCGATTTTTGAGCTCGGTCACCACGCTCAACCAGAACTTGGCGCCTTCGTTCTGCGCGATCCACATGCCCAGCAGCTCTTTCTGCCCCTCCAGATTTACCGCCAGCGCCAGGAACACGCTTTTGTTGCGGATCATCTTATCCTCGCGGCATTTAACCATGATGCAGTCCAGAAACAGGATCGGATAAATGCTTTCCAGCGGCCGGTTCTGCCAGGCTCGGACTTCTTCCATGATACCATCGGTCACCTCGGAAATCAGATCCGGCGACACCTCCACCCCGTAAATATCTTCCAGATGCGCCTGAATATCGCGCGTGGTCATTCCGTAGGAATACATCGAGATAATTTTGTCGTCGAAACCGTCAAAACGACGCTGATGCTTCTTCACAATCTGCGGTTCGAAACTGTTGTCACGGTCGCGCGGAACCTCGATTTCAATTGCTTCATCGCGCGTCAGAATGGTCTTTTTGCTGCTGCCATTATGACGGTTGGTGGTAGGCTTTTCAGCGGGATCGTTTTTCTCATAACCCAGATGATTATTCAGCTCTGCCGACATCGCCCGCTCGACCAGACGTTTTGTCAGCTCTTTCAAGATCCCTTTTTCTCCGATCAAATCTTCCGGGCTCTTGTAGTTCTTCAATAATTCGTCCAATAACTCATTCGGAATGGCCATAACTGTTCCCTTTCTTGGCTGGAGTAGTTTACTCCGTTATGACCGTTTACACAAAAAACTTTACATACTCTCTGCCGATGAGATTGATTTTACTTTGGAGCAAGAGACACGCATTCAAAATAACCGCTGCAGCGGTTATTTTAAACGCATGCGTTCGATCTAAACTCAGTAATTCTGCGCTTCGATCTCAAAGAATGCTTTGGGATGCTTGCAAACCGGACAGACTTCCGGTGCTTTTTCTCCGATATAAACATGACCGCAGTTCCGGCATTCCCAGCGATTTTCGCCGGTTTTGATCCACACTTCACTCTTCTCAATATTTTCCGCGAGTTTCTTATAGCGCTCTTCATGGCGCTTTTCGATCTCGGCCACCCGGGCAAAAAGTCGGGATAAGTCATTGAATCCTTCGGCCGCGGCTTCTTCCGAAAAACGTTTATACATATCGGTCCACTCTTCATGTTCTCCCGCTGCCGCCGCTTTAAGATTGGTCAGAGTATCGCCGATGCCGTCCAAGGCTTTGAACCAGAGTTTTGCATGTTCCTTTTCGTTATTCGCGGTCTGTTCAAAAATCGCGGCAATCTGTTCGTATCCTTCCTTACGGGCAACCCCGGCAAAATAAGTGTATTTGTTGCGAGCCTGTGATTCTCCGGCAAAGGCATAGGCGAGATTGGCGGCGGTTTTGCTTCCCTTGAGTTCCATATTATGCATTCCTTGATTCAAAAAATTTAACGAATTCGTTTCCCCCGCAGCGAAAAGAGGTTAATCCTCAATTTACCCCGGCCGGAATCAAATTTACTTCCGGATCAACAGTTATCAAGCGAGTGTTGCTCCTGATAATATCCAAACTTGCAAACATTATATTGTGTCGGCTGGAATTATTCAATGAACACCTTTTTTGTGCACGGAAAGATTGCAAGAAATTGCAATTTAAAAAATAATTAGGGTTCCCTAATTGCAAAATTTAAAATCTCTTTTACATTAGAAGGCATGAAAGAAAAAGGAATTTTATATGAGGACAGTGGAAAACATAAAATGCAGCGGAGACCGAGAAGCATTGTTGCGATTTCTGCTGGTCAAAGCGGCTCCGGTGATGTTAAAGGTTCGTCCGGCGGTTTTGATTCGTCTCAGCAATTGCGGGCGGATTGCCGAACTGCGGCGTTATGACCATTTCTGCATTCATCAGCAGGAAATTCTTTCTGCGTTGCGGACGAACTACTTGATTCTGAAAAATACCGGCAAAGATATGCAAATTCTGTTTTTTGATTCCGAAGGTCTGGAAACCGTGCTGACGCATCGGGATAATTGTGAATTTCTGGAGGGAATCGGTTATCGTCGCTCGACCGAGGCCGGAGAGTATCTGGCGGAATTACGCCGGAGATTTGTTTCGCCGCTTTTTCCGCATGAGATCGGCATTTTTCTTGGCTATCCGTTGAAAGACGTACGCGCTTTTATGGCTGGTCGGCAGGATTCGGTGTCAATTCCGCGTCCGTTATGGCGGGTTTTTGACGACCCGTCCGAGTCGCTTCGCCTGATGTGGATGTATCGGTTTGCCGAAGATATCGGTCGAGCGGCAATCGTCCAGTACAAGCAGGCGGAACTCAGTATTGAACAAATCAGAAAGTGCGTTTGCAATAAAGTAGCTGTAAGTAGTGTTTAATGATAAATCAAGGAGTGCTTTTATGGACAAGGTAAAAGTTATTTACGGCAGTTCCAACGGTAATACCCGGGAAGCGGCGATGCTGATAGCGAATGAATTGGGCGGTTCGGCAATTAATGTTGCCGGAGCGAATGCCGGCGACTTTGACGCAGAACTGGTGGTGCTGGGAACTTCCACCTGGGGCATCGGCGAACTGCAGGATGACTGGATTGCCGGGCTGGCCTTGCTGGATACGGTGGATTGGAGCGGGAAAAAGGTTGCGTTGTTCGGTCTTGGCGATCAGGACGGATTCGGTGACAGCTACCTTGACGGCCTGCGTGAACTTTATGATCGGCTCCAGGCAAATCATGCGACGGTCATCGGACACTGGAGTACGGAAGGCTATTGTCATCACAGCTCGCGGGCGGAAATGAACGGAGAATTCGTCGGATTGGCGCTGGATGCCGACAATCAGCCGAATTTGACGGAAGCGAGGATCAAGGAATGGTGCCGTCAGCTTAACGGTAATGTTTTCCAGTAAAATAGAGGGAGTTATGAAGCGTACGGAAGAGCTCACTCATAAATGCATGAGCTGCCGGCTACAAGGTTGTTGCCTGGAGAATTTGAAGATTGCCCTGATCGGCGGCTTGGATCGTTTAGAAAACCATTACCGCAACGCGTTTGAGGAACATGGCGCAAAATTATTTTTTCATCCCGGCCATTGTGCCGGCGGCGGGGCCGGAAGATTGCGTACCGCCGCCTGTAATGCCGATATCGTGATTTTCATTACGACCGTGAACAGCCACAATGCCTTGCAAATAGTTAAGGCCGTATGTAAAAAGTCCGGCAAACGTTTTGTAGTAATGCGGGAAACCGGGCCGGAACGGGTCTGCCGCAGCATTGTGGAGCAATTTCAATCCGAGCCGGCGGTAAAGCGATAGCGTAAAAATGAATGCAATTGACCGTTTTCAATGTTTTCTGAGACGTAAAAAGATGTTTTTGACCGGCGAACGAAAAAAAATTGCCGAGGCGGTCGAACGAATGGAAGCGTATTTCTGAGTGGCGGAAGTCGGTTTATGCGTCAAGGAACAAGGGATGCCCATGGCTGATTCCACCATCTATCGGAATCTTCGGTTAATGGCGGAGGCAGGAATCATCGCGCAAAAGGTCTCCCCGGATGTCCCCAAAAGGTTTCGCCGTCTTGCCGCCAATGCGCCGCAATTTTTTCTTCACTGCCGTAATTGCGGCGTTGAAGAGGTTCTTGACGATTCCGCTTTACGAAATGCCGTGGCTGATTATTGTTGCCGCCACGGACTTGATCTCAAGCGAACGGTTTTGCGTCTTGAATCAGAAAAGATGGAATGCGACGGCAGTTGTGATAAAAATATGAGCATGAAAAGACGTAATCAACGCAATTTTTAAACTCATATTCGTAAAAGAAACGAAATAATAGAAGGAATAGGGCGAGGAAATGAAAGCGAAAAATTTTACACTCGTAGAACTTTTGGTTGTTATTGCAATCATTGCCATTCTGGCGGGATTGCTGTTCCCATCGCTGGCCATGGCCAGGGATAAAGCCAAAGCCTCTACATGCGCCAACAATCTCAAACAAGTAACGCTGGGCAACATCATGTATGCCAACGATCATGCGGTACTGGCGCCGATGAGCAACGGTACTATTTACTGGTACGGGGCTCGCGGCGGATCACACGGCAGTTTTGTTTATGATTTGACTTCCGGCGGGTATCTCAATTCCTATCTGGGCATTAAAAGCGCCGCCATGCTGTGCCCGGTCTGGCAAAATCTCAGAACCATCACCGATTTGACGGTCGCATCCACTTCCGGCGGCTATGGTTATAATCAGATCGTTTATACTTCGACCGAAGACGCGACGCTTTATGCCCGTGCCGTGAGCAACGGCAAGACCAAGCCGGAAAAAATCACGAAAGCCTCATCGATCCTGATGTTCGGCGATGCCGCATTGACGGCGACGAGCGGAACGGGATATCTGGCGGCCGCCCAATACGGCATGTCCGTCAAGGGTGGAACCGCGCATTTCCGGCACGGAGGATGGGGTAATTTCTCCTGGTGCGACGGCCATGTTTCTACTGAAAAATACTTGGGCGGCGGGGCCTCGCTGGCGGATGCGGGAATCGGGTATTTCGGCGCTGGCGGCACGAAAAACAATCAATACTTCGACTATCAATATACGGAATAGGAAGGAATTCGGCGAAAATGGAAAAAACACTATTGCTCCTGGTATTGTTCGGAACCGCCATGTGGACTTGGTTTGTCTGGAGTCGCGGGGATAAAGTGGAAGGAGCCGAACTGGTGGCGTTGGCAAGCGCTGCCGAATTGAAAAATGCCCAGAATTTTGTTTGCCAGGCGATCGGCGAATATCGTCGCAACGGCGAGAAGGCGCTGCAGGGATATTGGATCTATCCGATTTACGAACCGGAATTCAAGCATTCCACAGAAGTACTGAACAGTTTGGCTGAAAACAGCAAGGTACAACCTGGACGGGCGGTTCATCCTAAATTCAATCAGGACTCGTTGCTGATGGACGTTCAATGCGGAGAACGCAATTTTCAAGTGGCCCTGACACGGGAGAAGCAGGAGTATTATTTGCAATCCGTCAGATTAATGGAGAATTAGGTAATAAATCAGGTAAAATAGAGATGAACTTTCCATGCGGTTTCAGGATGGGTATTATGCGTAAAAAAAGGATCTTTTGGCTGATCGGCATCATTATTGCAGTGCTGTTGTCGGTCGGGTACTGGAAATGGGCATCGCCAACCCGTGTTGTCTTTGTCAATTATCCGGAGTACATGCTGGCGCCCCAGCTTGACCAGCAACTCAATCCGATGATCAAGGTTGCCGCGCAGGTCTGGGATGATAAGACCGATCCCGCCGTGTTGAAAAAATACGACGTCATCTATTTTTTCGGCATGGGATTGAAATTCAACGAACGCCAACAACAGGTCGTTGACGATCTGATTAAACGCCGAGTACCGGTCTATGTCACCGCCTCAACACGCAGGGAGACCGGATTATGCAGTCTTACGGAAGCGCAGGCGACAATGGTCGGCGAATATTTGAGCAACGGCGGCAGGGAAAATTTTCGCCGGATGTTGAATTACAGCAGACGGGTGCTGGACGGAAAATTAATTTTTGTCGCCGCCGTCGAAACCCCGTATAAAGCGCCGAGATATGCGTTCTTTCATACTGACGAGGAAAAGGGGTTTGAAACTTATGAAGCATTTCTTGACTATTATCGGAGTCACGGATTATATCATGCCGATCATCCCACCGTCTGCATCTTCGGCGGCAACGGCGGCGGCAGTCTCTCCGAACTGATTATGGCGCTGGAAAAGCGCAACATCAATGTAGTGTGCGCCAACGGCATGGGCAGTGTGGAAACCTTGCGCAAGGTCAATCCCTCCTTGGTAGTATACCAAGCGCACGGACGTTTCAATATGTCCGATCCCGATGCCGGGATCGCATATCTGAAAGAACATAATATCCCGCTGTTTTGTCCGATTAAGGTTGCACAGCCGTATTCGGAATTTTTGAAAGACCAGCGGGGAATGACCGGCGGCATGCTCAGTCAGAGCGTGATCATGCCGGAACTCGACGGCGGCGCGGTTCCGTATGTACTCAGCGCCCTCTTTCCGAACTCGCGTGGTTTGATGGAATTTAAGATGATGCCGGATCGGGTGGAACGCTTTGCCGAAATGATTCGCAAAACCTTGGCGCTTAAGCGTAAATCCAATGCCGACAAGAAAATCGCGATCATCTATTACAAAGGCCCGGGCCAGAATGCATTGGTCGCCTCCGGGCTGGAAGTGGGCGATTCGCTGTTGAATACCTTGCGTTATCTAAAAAAAGCCGGCTTTGCCACCGGCGAACTGCCGGAGACTCCGGTTGAACTGAATCGCATGATTCAGCGTAACGCCGCCGTTTTCGGTTCTTATGCCGAGGGTGCGTTTGCCGAATTTATTAAGACAGCCAAGGTCGAATATATCGGATACGACGAATATCTCGGCTGGGTCAAAAAAGCGCTTCCGCCCGATCTGTTTCAAACAGTGGAGCAGGAGTTCGGCACGGGATTCGGACGCTATTTCACTCATGAGGGAAAACTGGCGCTCGGCATGTTGCGCTTCGGCAATATTGTGTTGATTCCTCAGGGATTGCCCGGTCTGGGCGACGACGCGAATAAAATCATCCACGGGGTGAAAAAAGCGCCGCCGCACAGCTATCTGGCCGCTTATCTCTGGATTCGTTATGGATTCCAGGCGGATGCCATGCTGCATTTCGGGACTCACGGAAGCCTGGAGTTTACCCCATGGAAACAGATTGCGCTGTCGAGTTACGACTGGCCGGACGCGCTGGTCGGTGAAATGCCGCATTATTATCTCTACGTGATCAACAATATCGGGGAAGCGTTGATTGCCAAACGCCGCAGCTATGCGACCATGGTCAGTCATTTGACCGCGCCGTTCATGAATTCCGGCCTCTACGGCGTCCTTACGAATATTCATAATAAAATTCACGACCTTGAAACGTGCGAAGACCCGGCGCTCAAAGCTGAATATCGCAAGTCGATCGTCGAATGTGCGCGCAAGGAAAAACTTGACCTGGAAATCCGATTCAGTTCCGGTTTCGCCAGAGGAGAATTGACCGACGCCGATCTTGAACTGCTCCATAATCATATTCATGAGATCGAAGGAGCCAAGGTCAATCGGGGCTTGTACGTCATCGGGCGTCCCTACAGTCGAGATGCGGCGGATGAAACCGCCAGGCTGATGATGTCCGACACGATAGCCGGAAAACTCTTTGACGACGATCTGAACAAAGGACTGGTTAAAGAATCCGACCGCGAGCGCAATGTCGTTTTTGACCAGTATGTCGAACGCGCCGGGAAAATCATTCTGGCGGCGTTTAAAAATCCGCCGCTGGTCAAGGCCACAGGAAACATGCCATCGGATACCGGTAAAAACGCGATGCCCGAAGCCATGCGCCAGGCCTTGAACGCCATGCCGGAAAACGAGCGTCTGTCCGCTATCCGAAGCTTTAGGGGAAGCCGCGGCAGGCGTGGCGAAACGACGGCGGTTCAATCCGCACTGGATCCCGTGCGGGAAGCCATTCGCGCACGTGCCGAATTGATCTCTTCCACGAACGCGGAATTGGCGTCCATGCTTAATGCCTTCAGCGGCGGGTATATTGCGCCTTCCGGCGGCGGCGATCCCGTCATCAATCCGGCGGCGGTTCCGACCGGACGCAATCTTTACGGTATTGATCCCGACCGGACTCCCACCCGCGAAAGTTATGCAGTCGGTAAAAAACTCGCGGAAGCGCTGATTGCTGAAAAACGAAAAGTAGGCGGCGCTTATCCGAAGAAAGTAGCTTTTTCCCTCTGGGGCGGAGAATTCATTCGAACGCAGGGCGTCGATATCGGCGAGATCTTTTTTCTGCTGGGAGTTGAGCCGGTATGGGATTCCCGAGGGCGGGTTCAGGATGTCAAACTGATTCCCGACGAAGCGCTCAAACGGCCTCGCATCGATGTGATCGTGCAGACCTCCGGACAATTCCGCGGTGCCGCCACCAGTCGAATGCGTTTGATTGACAAGGCAGTGAAACTCGCGACGGAAGCGCCGAGAAGCGAATTCGGCAATTACGTCCGCGAAGGATCGGAGACCGCCGTAAAAAGCATGATCGAACAAGGAATGTCGCCGGAACAAGCAGGAAAGATTTCCCATGCCAGAATCTTCGGCGGACTCAACGGCGGCTTCGGTGCCGGCATTACCGGCATGGTTCAGGCCGGCGACCGTTGGGAAGATCGCAAAGAGATTGCCGAACGTTATTTGAACAATATGGGCGCGCTCTATACCGAGGACAACTGGGGCGAACACATCCCCGGCGTTTTCAAGGCCGCGCTCCTGAATACCGATACCGTGGTTCATTCGCGTTCATCCAACACATGGGGGCCGCTTTCACTTGATCATGTCTATGAATTCATGGGCGGGATCAATCTGGCGGTGCGCCAGGTCACCGGCAAGGAACCGGACGCGTTTTTCAACGATCTGCGGACACCGGGACGAGCGAAGATTCAAGAGGCCGGCCAGGCCGCCATGGTCGAAGCCCGCACGACGGTTCTCAATCCCAAGTACCTCGAGGAAATGATGCGAGAAGGCCCGAGCGGCGCGGCTACTTTCGCCGAGGTATTCCGCAATACTTACGGCTGGGAAACCATGAAGCCGGAAATGCTCAAAGACAATATCTGGGAAGAGTATAAAAAGGTTTTCATTGATGACGTTCATAAATTGAAGATGCGCGAATATTTCGAGAAAAAGAATCCTTTCGCCCTTCAGGAGATGACTGCTGTCATGCTGGAAAGCGTTCGCAAAGGCATGTGGAACACCGACGCGAAAACCGTCAGGAAAATCGCCGGCGTTCACGCCGAACTGGTCAAAAAATTCGGTGCCGGTTGCAGCGGCTTCGTCTGCAATAACGGCAAACTGCGGGAGATGATCGCCGGACAACTGGCTGATCCAAAACTGAAAAAAGCCTATCAGGATGTCATTGCGGCCGCTCGTAATGCTCCGGCATCGCCTGCCGCCGCCGAAAAGGTCAAGGGGCAGAAATTACGCGAGGAAAAGCTCGAGACGACGCCCACACCGCAGACGACGCCGTTGAAGACCGCGATCGGCGCGATTCTCGGGCTGATTGCCGTCGGCGTAGCGGCGCTGTGGCTGGGCAGTCGTCGTAAACGCGATCGGGAACAGGAATAAAAATGGAGATATTGCTGATAACCGTTTTGTTGGGCGCGATGCTGGTAAGCGTGTTGAAACTGGCCTTGCTGTCCCGGCGTTGGCGGCTGACCTTGACGGCGCTTGCGGTTTTGCCGATTCTCTTCACCGGCGAACGAGCCGCGGCGTTCAATTATGGACGCATGCTGGAATCGCTGGGCAGTTCCGAACTGCTGGGCGCGTTTTGCGCCGCCGTGGTCATGCAGGAACTCTGGTCGCTGTTGTTTGGACGGAAACTATTGGATCCGGAGGATGGTTCCCGACAACGACTCGCGGGCGCGGCCTTGCTGCCGTCTTTACTGCTCGTGCCCGGTATGTTTTATATTCAGGTCTGGGCCTGCAACCGCTGGCCGGAAGTAAATTATACCATGGTCGGCATTGGTATCGGCATCGGGGCCTTTGCCCTGCTAGCTCTCGGCTCCGCAATGGCAAAGCGCTTCTTCGCTGATCGCGACGGCCATATTCTGATGCTGTTGAATGCCGAATATCTGTTGTTGCTGCTCACGGTTTTTCTGCCGGTGGCGCTGAAATGCAAAATCAAACCCGATCCCGGTTCCGGCATTCCGATTTCTTCGTTGCTGGTTTTGTCCGGATTTCTGGGCATCGTCGGATTCTGGCTGGTGTTTTTTGAAACGATAAAAAAATATAAAGAAAGGAAATATCATGCATTATATTGTTCAGGTTCTTGATTGGATTTCGTTGAGTCTGTTGCTGCCGGTCACCGTGTTGCTGGTTGCCGCGCTGGCGAGTTCGCTGGTTTCGCTGGGCGGGTTCGGGTCAATCTGCCTGAACGTCCTGCGCCATCGCCGTTACCGCCGGGAAGCGCTGGCGCAACTGGAACAGGATCGAAAACTGGATTTCTCCAGTCTGGGCGCCGGGATTTTTTCCCGTCGTCTGCGCGAGCTCAACGACCTTCAGTGGGATGAACTTCATTGTGAAAAGCGTATCGCTGACTGGCAGCGGACTTATGAATTGGAACTTGATCGCGCCGGATTCATGGTAAAAATAGGTCCGATGCTGGGCTTGATGGGGACCTTGATCCCGATGGGACCGGCGCTGGCCGGTCTGGCCTCGGGAGATGTCGGAACCATGGCCTACAACATGCAGATAGCCTTTGCCACTACGGTGGCCGGATGTTTCGTCGCCGGGGTCGGTCTGCTGGTTTATTCGGTAAAACGCCATTGGTATGCCGACGAGATTGCCGGGCTGCGTTATGCGCTCGACGTCCAGTTGCGCCTGCAGGGGAATGCGGATGATGAAAAATAATCGTTTCCGCCGTTATCAGGGGGTGTTCAATGCCGGAGAGGATCTCGATCCTCGCAACACGCTGGTCAATCTGTTCGATGTTGCGATGGTATTCGCCGTGGCGTTGATGGTCGCGTTTGCCATGCGGTCAAAACTGACGGAGATGCTGACCAGAGAAGATGTGACCCTAGTAAAAAACGCCGGCAAAGCGAATATGGAGATTATCGTGAAAAAAGACAACAAAATCACCCGCTACAAAAGTGAACAGGCTACCGGTACCGGCAAGGGACAACGCGTCGGGATCGCCTATCGGCTGGAAAACGGTGAAATCATTTACGTTCCCGAAAACTAATGGTACAATGATTCTGACAACTAGTCGCTTTGCCTTGTCGCTTGCCCTTGGTATAATTATACAAAGAATATTGCAGCTTGCAACTTTTATTTCAATTATAGGCACCGTCACGCCCGATTAATGAATGTGGAAGGAGCTAAATCGCGATGCGACAGTACATCGCGTCACCGGGAATGCAGTTTTTCCCGGTGCTTTTTCTCTCTCTCCAACTGATCCGATTGCAATATTAGCGTCCCGAAATTATCTTATCAGGCTCTTTTCCTAATAACTCATGGAGTACACATAAATGTCGATGACGAAACGCGATTTAGTGATGAAGATAGTGGCCAAAGTCGGAATGATCCAAGGCGAAGTAGCAAAAGTGATTCAAATGACGCTCAACGGTCTGGCCGACGAACTTGCCCAGGGCGGCAACGTGGAACTACGCAATTTCGGCGTGTTCGAAGTCGTTACGAGAAAGAGCCGCAAAGGCCGCAATCCCAATAAGCCGCAGGACGAGGTTATCATCCCGGCCCATTCGACCGTCAAATTCCGTGCCGGCAAGGAGCTCAAAGAACGCGTTGAAAAGCTGAAAGATAAAAAATAATGCAGCATGTTAGTCATGTTTAAAATCGAGTTGTAAAACCTTTAAGCTGCGTTATGTTTAATAGTGAAATAAAACGGGGATGGAGTCCTCCCTTATAACCGCCCAGTGGGCTGATGACTCCTACAGACTGTAATAACGCGTTGCTTTTGCAACGCGAAACGTAGTTTGCAGGAGGTTGCATGAATAGCCATGATCAAGAGTCCCGCCGGGAGAATTTGTATGACGGTCCGCCTTTTAGCGTATCTGCGTCCCTAACGCAATGGCAAACATTAAAGCAGATTTGCACAAGTTTCCGATTGACATCACTAACCCCGCAACTGGTTGCATGCCGTCAATTAAATATTGAAGCCGACCAGATGGATATTGTCGTAGTCGGCCGGTTCAAAGCGGGCAAGAGCTCTTTGTTGAATCATATTATCGGACGAGAATTATTGCCGGTTGGAGTAATTCCTGTTACTTCGGTAATAACCAGAGTATGCAGCGGAATCCAAGAAGACGCAACTGTTCGATTTCAGACCGGCGAGCAACGGCGAATCCCTTTGACCGAGGCGGCCGAGTATATTGCGGAATCCGAAAATCCGAAAAATAATAAACAAGTTTTTACAGTTGATTTCGAGTGGCGGGATATCGCCGCAACTTATGCCGGAATTCGCTTTGTCGATACACCTGGCACAGACAGCATTTGGAGCCATAATACCAGTACGACATTATCGTGGATGCCTCAGATCGGCGCCGCAATATTAGCCATTAATTGCCAGCAACCGCTTTCGGCGCAAGATTTTAAATTGCTGATGGAATTACGGCGCTATACGCCGGAAATCGCAGTTCTGATTACCAAGGCGGATTTGGTGTCTTCCGAAGATCTGGAGAAAGTTACAGCATTCATTCGACAGCAAATTAGTGCGGCATTGTCCTTGGATCTTAGCATCTACCCTTATTCCATTCGTCCTGAATGCGTAGAACTGACGAAAGCATTCCGCACTGAATTTTTGGATCGGCTCATCCATACCCGCAAAAAAACGCAAGTACAGATACTACAACATAAACTGAAAAATCTGGCGAACGATTGTGCGGGATATCTGCAACTGGCACTGGCTGCCGCTGAAGCTAAAGATTCGGCCAAAACCAGACTATTGACGCTGCTGGCGCAGGAAAAGGCCAATGCCGCTGCCGTCAAAAGTAATCTTTATGCATTGATTAACCATATAAAACAACGGATTCACCTTGAACTGGAAAAACATCTTTTGAGTTATATTCAGGCCTTATCTTCAACGCTAAAAAAACAGCTTGCCACCAGTTTGCCGCAGCGTCGCGACCGTTTATGCCCTTTATTGCGGTGGTATGTGGAGTGGCTTTCGAACACATTGCGCCATGAACTGAATTTGATTTCACAAATGGGCCCGACATGGATTGATGTGCCGTTGCAGGAAGCAAAGCTCGGAATTGCCGCGATAACCTCGGCATTTCAACAACGGTTGACTCAACATGTGGCAGAAGCGTTAGGAATAAATTTCCAAGGGACAACATTTAATATCGTTGTTCAACCTCCCCAACATCCCGATCTTCAGGTTGGTCGGATTTTTGATGTTCCGACCGATATCATTGGCAAACTGCTGCCAATGTGGTTATTTCGCGCTCTCGTTAATCGTCGGTTATATCGACAATTGGGCTGGGAGGCTGAAAAACATCTTTATCGACTGGCTCAACAATGGAATCAAGCGACAGAGCGGTCACTTGAGAACATGGCTGACACCGCAGTACAATTTATGCGTCAGGAGTTGGAAGAAGTATCTCGGCTGGCCTCGATCACTAATCAACATACCGCCGATCTTCAGTTGGCGTTGAAACAAATTAATAATTTATGGGAAATGTGGCTGTGCGGCAATGCCGCCTGAAAAATAATGCAATCCCAAGCGAAAGGAATGGAACATGAGTAAAGCGACAATCAAAGCGATCCGTGCCATGGAGATTCTCGACTCGCGCGGCAATCCCACCGTCCGGGTCTTCTGCGAACTGGATAACGGGGTTAACGTTTCGGCTTCGGTTCCGTCCGGCGCTTCCACCGGTGAAAATGAAGCGGTGGAACTGCGGGACGGCGATAAGAAACGTTACGCCGGCAAAGGAGTGCTCAAAGCCGTTGCCAACGTCAATAAGACGATTGCGCCGAAGCTGATCGGGATGAATCCGGCGAAACAGGCGGAAATCGACCGTCTGATGATTGCTCTCGACGGCACGGAAAACAAGGGCAAACTCGGAGCCAATGCGATTCTGGGGGTTTCGATGGCGGTGGCGCGGGCGGCGGCACAGGCGGCCGATCTGCCGCTGTATGCCTACCTCGGCGGCGCCGGAGCGGCAATTCTGCCGGTGCCGATGATGAACATTCTCAACGGCGGCAAGCATGCCGACAACAGCGTCGATTTTCAGGAATTCATGGTCATGCCGATCGGCGCGCCAAGTTTTGCCGAAGCCTTGCGTTACGGCTCGGAAACGTTCCACGCGTTGAAAAAAATTCTGGCCGGTAAAAAATATGCGACCAGCGTCGGCGACGAAGGCGGCTTTGCGCCGAACCTGAAAAGCAATGACGAAGCCTGCGAGTTGATCGTGGAAGCCATCTCTGCCGCCGGCTTCAAGCCCGGCAAAGATGTGGCCATTGCGCTGGACCCGGCCTCCAGTTCGTTCTTTGAAAAAGGCAAATATCAGTTGACCAAATCCGGCGGCGGCAGCAAGAGCAGCGCCCAGATGACCGAACTGTACAAAAAATGGATCAAGCAGTATCCGATCGTATCGCTGGAAGACGGTCTGGCGGAAAACGACTGGGCCGGATTCAAAGCGCACACCGCGGCGTTGGGCGATAAAATCCAGATCGTCGGCGACGACCTCTATGTCACCAATACCAAATTCGTGGCGCGCGGCATCAAGGAAAAATCAACCAATGCCGTGCTGATCAAACTGAATCAGATCGGAACGGTCACGGAGACCGTCGAAACCATTGAAATGTGCCGGAAAGCCGGATGGGGTTATGTGATTTCCCATCGCAGCGGCGAAACTGAGGACGCCTTCATGGCCGACTTCGCGGTAGCCATGGGCGGCGGTCAGATCAAGACCGGTTCGGCCTGCCGCAGCGAACGCATCGCCAAGTACAACCGCCTGCTGGAAATCGAAGCCGAACTCGGCAAAGCGGCGAAATTCGCCAATCCGTTTCTGCGTTAGAGATACGAGGACTTCATAAGTTAACCGGTCCCGGTTCCGTCGGCAGACGGAATCCGGGACGAAAGAAGGTTATTATGACTGAGACCTGGTTGCTGGCTGCCATGTGGATGGGGTTGGCTTTGGCGGCTACGTTTTTGTCAATCTGGTTCAAACTGGCAACGGCCTTGTCCGAAATCGTGGTTGGCGCGGTTGCCCAGCTGCTGATCGGAGCCGTATTGGGCGGAGCCATCCTGGGAATTGATCTGGGCGTTAACGAATCGTGGATCAAATTTTTATCCGGTACCGGCGCGATTCTGTTGACTTTTCTGGCCGGCGCGGAACTGGACCCGGTTGTTTTCAAGCAGAAATGGAAGGAGGCGTCCCTGATCGGGTTTGCCAGTTTTCTGGCTCCGTTTATCGGGTGCGCCGCCATTGCCTACTGGTGGTTGCATTGGACGTTGTCGGCCAGTCTATTGGCCGGGGTTGCCATGTCCACCACTTCAGTGGCCGTTGTTTACGCCGTAATGCTGGAGCTGGGGTTGAACGAAACCAGCTATGGTAAAACTTTGCTGGCGGCATGTTTCGTTACCGACTTGGGTACGGTCATTGCGCTGGGATTGATTTTCTCGCCGTTTACCTGGAAAAGTCTGGTATTTGTCGGCGTACTGGTCATTGCCGCAGTCATCTTGCCATGGATGACGCCTAAGTTCTTCAAACATTACGGTGGGCGTCCGTCGGAACTGGAAGCGAAGTACATCATGCTGTTTCTATTCGGGCTGGGCGGTTTGGCCTTGTGGGCGGGTAGCGAAGCGGTGTTGCCGGCTTATCTGGTCGGGATGGTTCTGGCGGGAACGGTGGGCAAGGATCATGTTCTGATTCGACGGTTGCGGACTTTAACTTTCGGCCTGCTGACGCCGTTTTACTTTATTCGAGCAGGCTCGCTGGTGTCTTTTCCGGCGCTATTGGCGGCCCCGCTGATTTTCGTGGTGCTGCTGGTATCCAAGGTGGCTTTTAAATTTGTGGCCGTGCTGCCGGTGAGCATGTTTTTCAACCGCAAAAGCCGCAAGCCGTTGCATTCCCGGATGGAGAGTATTTATACCACGTTATTGATGTCCACCGGGCTAACCTTCGGGAGCATTGCTTCGCTGTTCGGCCTGACGCATGGCATAATTGACCGCGCCCAGTATTCCTATCTGGTGGCGGCGGTCATTGTCAGCGCGGTGGTGCCGACCATGATTGCCAATGCCTTTTATATGCCGCGCCATCTGTTGCGGCAACGGCAACAGACGGTAAAAACAACCGTTCCGGTCACAACCGGATTGAACAGCAACCCCGAAAACGCAAAATAGAGGAGGACGAAACCATGGTTGCAATGCAGAAAATTCTGGTGGCGTATGACGGTTCCGATCCGGCCAAGCGGGCTTTTGAAATCGGACTGGATCTGGCGGAGAAATATAATGCGGTGTTGACGGTATTGTCGGTGGCGACGCCGCCGGATCCGCCGGAACTGGTCGATGCCAAGGCAGTATTGGAAAATGCCAAAGAGTATTATGACAAGCAGTTCAATAAACTTCGGAGTCAGGCCAAAGATCAGCCGGTCAAGGTGGATTTCGCGGTCAAGGTCGGTCATCCGGCAGAACAGATTATTCGGTTTGCCGGCGATAATGCCGTTGATTTGATTGTGATGGGCCATCGCGGTCGCAGCATGGTGGTCAGCTGGCTGCTGGGTTCGATTTCCAAACGCGTGCTCAGCTACGCGCCCTGCGGAGTATATATTGTTCGGTAGCATAACTCAATTTCGATGGGACAATCATTATGTTAAAGTATCAACTTATTCAAGTTTACACCAGCGAAAGCGCCCGGTGCCAAGGCCATCCGGCGGCATTGGCGATTGTCGATGCGATTCGCGGGTTGCGAATTGCCGCCCGCTGTCAGGCATCACGTTGTCAGGCCGGATGTTATGAAAACGGCGAAACCAGTTCCGACCGGATGGAGATTCTGTCTTACAACGCGCCGGTCAAGATTGAAATCATTGTGCCGAACGCCGAAGCAAAAAAAGTCACCGACAAGCTGATGGAATTGTTGCCGGACGGCATTATCGCCGTCTCCGAATTAAACGTATTGAGCCATAAAGCCGACGGACGGTTGTTACCCGGTCATCTGCTGGTCTGCGACGTTATGAGCATCTCACCGCGCGCCGTACATCCGGAGGCGTCGCTGCCGGAAGCGGCAAACATCCTGTTGCGGGAAAAATTCAAGGCCTTGCCGGTGGTCGATGCTCAAAATCACCCGGTGGGCATAGTATCGCAGGATGATTTACTGGAGCGAGGTCTGCCGCTCCGGCTTGACTTGCTGGCCTTGCTGGGGCCGGAACAATGGCCGTCCGCCCTGCAACCGCTGGAGGGGAAAACCGTCGGCGAAATCATGTCCAGACCGGTTTGTGTCGTCCGGGAACATGCCCAACTGGCCGAAGCGGTAGAACTGATGCTGAAGCGAGATTTCAAGTGTCTGCCGGTGGTCGATGACGCGGGCGTTCTTTGCGGAACCCTGGCTCGCCTGGATATTTTCAAGGTCATTACCACCCATACCGACGATAGTGTAAAGGAAGAAGAACGGGCTCATGCCGTCCGCAAAGTCAAAGAAGTCATGCGGATGGATATGCATACGGTGGCCCCCGATACCCCGTTGGAAGACGTAATGAAAGTGATTGACGCCAACGACATCCGTAAAGTGGCCGTGGTGTCCGGGGACAAACTCCTGCTCGGCATCATCTCCGACCGTGACTTGTTCGGACTTTTTCATCATCATGTCAGCTGGTGGGACCACCTGGCCGGTCGTTTTACCTTCACCGAGATGGGCAAACGGCATCGCGACTGGGTGAAACTGGCGGACATGCGCACGGCGGGCGAACTGATGAAGAAAGAAGTCGTCACCGTCAACGAAAACGCCACGATCGACGAAGCCATCAAGTTGATGACGGAATTTAAGCTTAAACAATTGCCGGTGACGGACACGGCGGGACATTTCATCGGGCTGGTCGGACGCGACACCATTTTACAGCTCTGTCTGAGGTAAGATAATACCTCAAGATGAAGACGCCAAAATATGAAAAACACATGGATTATTATAATCTGCTGGATATTATCCGGCAGGCGAAAAAATTGCTTTATGTGCGAAGCGGAACAACGCGATTCACATCAATATCTGGATACTTTACTCTATGAAAACGTCAATGACGGCAACTTGCGGGCTCACCTGATAAAGTCCGGCGGATTCTGTGGCCGTCATGCTCGCATGTTGCTGCAATTCGGCGATGGGTTGGGTACTGCCATTCTTTATATGGATCAAATCAAAGCGGTGTTGAAATTTATTGAAACTGAAGATAATTGAAGTTTCGGTATATTTTCCGGAAATGGCGGTGACGCCTGGACGCATACGGCGACCTGTCCGGCCTGTGGGCACGAACATACATGTTCACAAGGGCGAATTATTACCTTGTTGGAATGTCTGGACGATATCGAGATGTGCCGCGCCTTGGAACACAGTCCGGGATTATGTTTGCCGCATCTGCGCCAAGCGCTGGCGGTCATCGGCAAAAACCGCGAACAACGCCATTACGTTCTGAATCTTCATCGGGAAAAATGGTTGAAACTGGAGTCGGAAGTAAAAGAATTCATACGTAAAAGCGATTACCATTGTCAGGGCGAACCATTCGGTTCCGAACGTGACAGTTGGCTTCGCACCGTTAAACAGGTGACCGGCAAAGACGGTCAGTGAAACATGCGGTAACTTGGGATGCAGCAAAAAATGAATGTTTGGCAACGAATTTTGTGCTTATCGATAGCAGGAGCTGCGGGTACCTTAGCGCGATACGGGCTCTCCGGATTGGTTCAGCGTCACTCCGGAGCCTTGTTTCCGTGGGGTACGCTGATCGTCAACAGTATCGGATGTTTTCTGTTCGGACTGGTCTGGGCGCTGGCGATGGAACGAATGGTAATCGGCAGCGATGCCAGGTTATTGATTCTGACCGGGTTCATGGGCGCGTTTACGACCTTCTCCACTTTTACCGCCGAAACCGGAAATATGCTGGCCGATGCGCAATGGGTGCTGGGTTTAGTCAATTCGCTGGGCGGTCTGGCAGTTGGGCTAATCATGTTTTTCCTCGGTCTCTTTCTGGGCCGCTGGATATAATTATTTAAAGGCATTTATTATGGATTCAGAAGTTAAAAATGACAGTTGCCCCGGCAAAACACGAAAAGTGATCGAGTTTTTCGGACTCAAGCGCAGCATCGTTGGGTTGCTGGGCATGGTGATTCTGGTGGGCGTCGGCGAAAAAATGGCGGAACGTTTTCTGCCGTTGTACCTGCTGGCACTCAGCGGCATGATGTTTCTGCCCGGCATTCTGAATGCGCTGACCAATCTGCTGTCGGCCTTGTATTCATTGCCGGGTGCCTGGCTGGCCGACCGTTGCGGTAGCAAACGTTCGCTGTTGATTTTCAACCTGATCGCCATGCTGGGGTTTATGATTGTCATCGTCGTGCCGAGCTGGCCGGCGGTGTTTGTCGGATCGTTTTTCTTCCTGTCTTGGACGGCGATTTCGCTGCCGGCGGTAATGGATGTCGTGGCGCAGACGCTGCCGAAGAACAAGCGGACCATGGGGGTGTCGCTTCATTCGCTGGTCCGGCGTATTCCGATGGCGCTTGGTCCGGTTCTGGGCGGGATTTTGATCGACTGTTACGGGATTGAACGAGGGATTCGGCTGGCGTTCGGTTGCGCCTTGCTGCTGGCCGGAGTTGCCGCCGTCATCCAGCAGAAAATGATTCAGGACGATCATCGCCGCAATCCGGACGCCGAACACCCGTTTGCCATGGCGACGGCAATGTTACGGCTGATGACGCCGAACCTCCGTAACCTGTTGACCGCCGATATTCTGATTCGTTTTTGCGAGCAGATCCCGTATGCTTATCTGGCGGTCTGGGCGATGCAGACCGCTACCGGAGCCCATGTTAATGGAACTCAATTTGGGGTTTTGACCGCAATCGAAATGACGGTGGCGGTACTGGTTTATATCCCGGTGGCGTGGCTGGCCGACCGCGGCAATAAAAAACCTTACGTGGTTGCCATTTTCATCTTCTTTACGTTGTTCCCGCTGGTTTTGCTGTTCAGTCGAAGCTTCTGGATGCTGGTGCTTGCATTTGTGCTGCGGGGGCTGAAAGAGTTCGGCGAACCGACCCGTAAAGCCCTGATTATGGACCTGGCCCCGGAGGACCGCAAAGCGGCGATGTTCGGAACCTATTATCTGTGCCGGGACGTTATCGTAACCGTCGGGGCCGGATTGGGCGCCTGGCTTTGGACGATCTCTCCGGCGACCAACCTGCTGACCGCATTCGCTTTCGGCGTCATGGGGACGCTCTGGTTTGCGCTTCGCGGTCGCGAGGTAACTCATTAGATATGGCTTTTCTAAATTTCAATTGTTTATGTCTCCGCAAATCTATAGAAATGATTGCTTGAAATGCCGGAACGTAATGGTTACTTTGTTCATTACCGTATCAATCGGGATAAACTTGCCGAATTGAGCGGGATCGTAAAAAATCTTTTTGATCCGAACAACGAATAATAATCGTTCCGCCGTCGATAACAATAAGTTTCCGGGAGGGTGAAGTGAGAAAGCAAATAACAACCATTCTCAAACTGGTTATATTGTCCGGAGCAGTTGCCGTTGCAGTTTACTGGCTTCGATTTTCGCCGGTAACAGTGACAGCATACAACGTGACGGCCGGTTCGGTCGTCAATGAAGTATTGGGCACCGGAACGTTGGAGGCCAAGGTTCGCGCCGACATCAGTCCGAAAATTTCCGGGTTGCTGGTCAACGTGGCGGCCGATCAGAACGACCGCATCGTCAAAGGGCAACTGCTGGCCCAACTCGACGATGCCGATCTGCGACATCAGGTTGAGGTGGCCCAATCCGACCTGGCGGCAACGAAAGCGACCATCAAACGGATTGAATCGGAAATTGCCGCCGTCCAGGCATCCTCTTATGCCATCGGTCTCTTCAGCGTCTTTTTCAACCAGCAGATGGGACTGACGCTGGACCAGATCGGGAAATTAAGCGCCATCAGCGGCGTCGCCGCCCTGGTAGCCATGTATTTTGCCGCGCTCTTCATCGACCGCTGGCATCCGGTGCGAGTCAATACCTATCTGGCCGTTTTCGGGATCGTCGGCAACCTGATGGGCTGGGTCTGGCTCTTCGTCAGCATCCCCGGCAAATATTATTTCTGGCTTAGTATGGGCACCAGTATCGCCGGCGCCTTCCAGATTGCGCTGGTAGGCGGCGCAATGCTGCCGCTTTACATGCGCTGCTTCCCGCAATCCCGTTACGGCCAGATCTGTTCGGCCCAAGCCCTGTTCCGCTCCTTGTGCGCGCTGGTCTGCGGCATCATCGCCGGCGGATTCATGGACATGATGAAATGGCTCTATCACGGCTCCGACTTTGCCTACCGCTACTATTTTGCCTGGGGTCTGCTGTTCAGCTTCCTGCTGGCGCTGGTCGGTGTCCTGCTCTACCGCGAATGGTACCGGCTGGGCGGCGACTCCCATTATCATTCGCCGGCATCATGGAGCGAAAAAGGCTATGAAGAGCTGGCGATTGTGGCCATCGTCGGACCGCAACGCCGCTGGCTGAAACTCGGATTCCTCCTCATTACCGCAATCCTGTTGATCGCCATCGCCTGTATTGCCGTAATGATGTATTGGATGAATCTCAACCAGATGAACCGGGCCTTCTTCTGGCACGGTACCGTGCTCTTGCCGGCAGCAGTGGCAATTCTGGTCCTGTGGACCGTGATCCGGACCCGGATCAGTCACGATATTACCCGCAGTCAAAACGGCGAGCCACTTAAAAACGGCATCCCGCATCATGGAGTGATCATCGTCATCGCCTGTCAGTATCTGGCCTATATTCCAATCTGGATCGCCCAGCTCATCGTTTCCATCACTCACCATATGGAAACCGGCGCCGTCGTCTTCACGACCGCCAACCTGCTCGTCGACCTGGTCCTGATCGGCTGCATCTGGTTCCTGGCCCGGCTCGAACGCCATCACCTGACCCGGGTTGATACCATGCTGGCCGAAAACGAATAATCGGCATACCGTCGGTCCAACTTGGCGATTGACATAAGTTAAACTTATACCAACCGCCATCATCATCCTTTTATGACCCCATAACGGGCACAATTACGCCCTCCCGCAGACTATTCTTGATTTTTCTTTCAATCATTATTGACAAACATATATCATAAAATTATAATATATGTCAAGATAAGTCACAACAACATTCACCGGAGTAAAACCGCCGATGGGTTGCAAGTTGCAAAATAACGAAAAAGATACTGTCAGCCGGATGAATTTCGTGGAGAAGTCACTCCGCGATTTGGTGCTCCGGGCGGAACAACATGACGGCAAACTGCCCTCCACCTTGGAACTCTGTGTCATGCTGTCCACCAGCGCCAGTACCGTCAACCGAGCCATTGCCACCCTGAAAAAAGAGGGGCTCATCGCGGCGCAACAGGGAAAAGGATTTTTCGTCAACGGCAATCCCAAACGCCCCGCGACCGGCATGGTCGCCATCCTGGCGGCGCAAACAGTTCATTTCGACCACCCGGTCTTAGGCAAAAGCGCGGCCGGCATCCAGCGCGTCCTGCAACAGCACCATCTTCAGTCGGTATTGCTGGGGATGGACGCGGGGAACGGCGCCGCCGACCGCCGGGGTAAAAACTCGTTGCTCTCGCATGAAACGCTGGTCAATCCAAATTTTTTCGATGCCGTGATTATCCTTGGCCTGGCCGCATCCGCCATTCCCCGCCCGCTTCAACCGGCGGCGATCATGCGTCTGGCCTCGGCCATTCCGGTCGGAATCATCGACGGACAATATATGGGCGGCGATAAAAACATCATCCAGTGCTGGAACGGTTTTGACGCCGGCATGCTGCAGGCCATCATTCATCTGGTCGAATTGGGCCACCATGACATCGCCATAATCCTCGGCGCCAAAGACAACGACACCGCGCGCATGCAACGGCGCGGCGCGGAAATGGCCGCCGCCGTCTACCCCGATAAGAAGTTGCAATTGCACGTTATCCACGCCTCCTGCACCGACGAAGCCGGCAGTCTGGAAACCGCCCGGCTGCTGGAAAGCGGCCAGGTTCCGACCGCCCTGATCGCCGGGGCCGACGACATCGCCAGGGGGGCCTATCGAGTATTGACCGCCAACCGGCTGGAGATCCCACGAGATATCTCGCTGATCTCGTTCAATCAGTGGGCCAACATCGAAACCATTCCCATGCCAGTCACCTCGGTCATGGTGAATTTCGACTATTCGGCGGAGCGCTGCGCGGAGGAGATCGTTCGGCTGCTGAACGGAGAAGCGGCAACGGCGGACGATATTATGGTTCCGGTCGATTTCGCCGCCCGGGCCTCCACCGCCGCGCCGCCCCAATGATCGTCATCAACCAAATCACGAAGGGAATATTATGTTAAACAGCAGGCTCTCAAGTTTTTACGGCAAAAAATGGTTACCAGCCGGATTGGCCGTCGCCTTCTGCGGCTTGACCGGCTATGCCGGGCTCGCGGAAGACACTGCCCGGATGGCGGCGAGCTGCGCCCCGCAGTACGATCCCGTTCGCCGCTATTCCCAATTGGATCCGGGCGCGCCGTTCAAAGAAAAGCTCCCCCTGCCCAAACAATACTGGAAAGCGCCGGAATGGGGTTGGCTGTTCAGCGCGCCCCAATATAAGGAACCCGCGACCGCCGGGGTTCCGGCCGCGGCCAGACCGACGGACAGGGAACAAAAAGCCGGCATGATCTGCTATGTCACCGACGATCCCGGCGACTACAAACCGTGGCGCCGGCCGACCGCCGCCGAACAAACGCCGTCCCTGTCCGCGTTTCTCGCCCAGGGCCAGCATGAAGGCATCTGGTTTGGCGTATTTGGACTAAAAGAGCTTCAAGACGTAACAGTTACGGTTAAACTTAACGCCGCACCGGTCTCTGTCGATGTCCGCTACCTCCATTTCTGGGCGCAGCGCCCCACCTACAAAGCCCATACCTGGTACGTCACGCCGGAATTGCTGCTGCCGTGCAAAAACGGCAAACGCACCATCCCCACCAGTCGCGGCGTCCTGGCGGAAACCGACTTCAGCCTAGGCCAGGAAGAAAGCGCCGCGTTCTGGCTGACCCTTAAAGCCGACGACCAGGCCAAACCGGGGCGTTATGCCGGGACCGTGCTGGTCGGCAGCAAAGGCAATCCGACGCTGGAACTGCCGTTTCAGGTCGAAGTCCTGCCGTTCCGGCTGCAAATGCCGACCGCCCGAAGCTGGATGATCTACCCGGACAAAAGCCGTTGGATGAAGATGAGCGACGAGCAGATTCTCGCCGACATGCGGGACATGGTCAGCCACGGCATGACCGGCCTGGTGGAAGTCCCGCTGGGCAAACTGGATGTCAACGAATTGAAAAACGGCCGGGTCAAATTTGACACGACCGCCTTCCGTAAAATCGTCAATCTGGCCCGTCAGGCGGGGATCAACGGCCCGTTTGTCGTCAATCCTGGTCTGCCTCGGGAAGGGTGGATGCTGCCGGTAGAAACCTGGAAAATACTCGGCATGACCGGTGATCCGCTGAAGGACGAATGGCCGGAAAGCGTCAAAGCAGGAATGCGAAAAATCGCCGCCGGAGCCGTCCGCGCGGTCGCCGATCTCAACTGCGAATGGTATCTGTATGCCGCCGACGAGCCGAACGAAAAAAATCTCTACGGCATCCAAATGTACCAATGTTGGCATCAGGGCGGCGCCAAAACCTTCTCGACCATTCTCCATCCGGAGTTTCTGAAGCTCACGGCGGGGGACATCGACGCCAAATGCTATATTGCCAACCACGTGACCAAACCAGATGCGCCCGCCATCAAAAACCGGGATAAGGAACTCTGGTTTTACGGCGTCGGCTGCTATACCGGCGACGAAGCCGGTATGATCCACAACCGTTACGGCGCGGGTTATCTGTTCCTGCTCAACGGAGCGAACCGGAAAGTGGTATGGACCTTCTGCCGTCCGCGCGGCGACATGTTCAACGACTTCGATGGCGGCAATATCAATGCAGAAGAACCCAAGGATCACTGCCTGGTCTATCCTCATCTGCTGCGACCAGACGACTGGAGCTCTTGGCAGGAAAACATCCCGACCATCGCCTGGGAATCCATACGGGCCGGCGTCAACGATTATCAATATTTGTATACGCTGGACCGCCTGATCGAAGCCGCCCAAGCGTCGCCGTCCGCAGCCGTCCGGCAGGAAGGCCTGGCAGCGCAGAAAAAGTTGCGCCGGTTGACGGCATCCATCCCGTGGGATCTGCCCTGGAACGTCAGGATGTCCCCGACCCAGATGCAGCAGCTCCGCCGCCAAGCGGCCGACCTTGCGACCCGACTCGTTCGAACCATGAACCCATAAGGAGAAGATCATGCACTCGTTTAAATCCCGTTTCACACTCATCGAATTGCTGGTCGTTATCGCCATTATCGCGATTCTGGCCGCCATGCTGTTGCCGGCCCTCAACCGCGCCCGCGACACCGCCAAGCGAATCGCCTGTGTCAGCAATCTGAAGCAGATGGGCCTCGCCGCGCCATCCTATTCGAACGACTATAACGAATGGTGCCTGTCGGCCTGGATCGGCGGCGGCAGCACCCCCAACAAAGGGTATATCTGGCCGGTCAAACTGTTCGATCTGGAATATATCAAAAACAAAAATATTTTCCGCTGCCCGGCGGAAACGGTTTTTGAATTTACGGCACAACGCGTCAACTACGGCATCAACTATTACACCTTCGGCGCCTGGACCGCCCATCCCAGTCTTGTCCCGCAAAAAATGCGGGACATCTCCAAGTTCGGCAAAGACTCCTCGGTGATCTACTTCATCGACACCCCGCCGTCCGACTACTCCACGCAGGGCATCGGCTTTGCCTCGACCGAAGCGTTCTATGCCGAATCCGGCGTCTATCCGGTCAAATGCCATTATTATCCGACCTATGCGCGACACAGCATGACCGCCTCGGCGGCGATTTTCGACGGCCATGTCGAAAGTTTCACCGCCAAAGAACTGCTGGCCAAGCCGGGCGACCATTGGAATCCCTACCAGGAAAGCAAGACGCTCACCATTCATAAGTTCTGATCAACGGGAAAACTCCCGCTGCAGCAGATAGCGGCGAAACGTCCATGCCCGCCAGGAGCGGAGTTCCTGCCGGGCATGGCCGATCTGACGCCGCACTTCGGTCATGGCCGCCGGGCTAAAGGCGGACGCATAGTCTTTTTCGATCCGCCGCAGTGCCGGTAAGGAGTTCGGTCCCAGTTCCGCCAGATAAGCCAAGTCGAGCGCCGCCCGGGCTCCGGCGTCACCCGTCGGAGCCGCTTCCCGGCAGTGACTGACGTTATAATCCGCCACCCAGCCGCGAAAATCGCAGAACCCGCAAATCAACATGACCAGCGCCAACACCGCCAGATTGGCGTTGATCAGCCACCGATTGCGTTTGCGGTACAAGATTCGGATTGCGATCAATACCAGCCCCGCCGCCACCAGCAACATCCACACCAGCGCCGCCACCCGTAACAACGTCAGGCTGTAAATGTCGACGTATTTCCCCAGCCGCAACATCGCCGACAACACCAGAAAAACGTTCTGCGCCAGCCAGACATAAACCAGACGCCGGGCCAGATGCCACACCTTGGCATCGCCGTTCCCGGCAAAACAGACCAGTACCATCGCGCCCGCCAGCAAGGCGGTCGCGATCAGCGGATACGCGCCACGATGGGCATAGGCGGCATAAGTCATATTTCCCGGCAGTTTCATCCCGGCCCAGAGATATTCGATATCCATGATGTTCTGAATCAGAAAAACCAGATTGAACAGGATTAAACAACGTACCGCCAACGCCCCGAACGACTCCGCCTGAAGCAGCGGGAAACGGGTTGCGCCGCTGCCTTTCTCCTCCTCCTCCCTGAAATTGCCCCGGCAAAAGCGCCTGCCCAGGTCCATCCGCAACAGCGCCCACAGGAAGATAAACAGGCCCACCCAGAACACCCACCGTTCCGCCGCCGGAAATTCAAATCGAAAGAGCAGATCGAAAAAGGAGCGAATCGCCCGGGCGATACCGCTGGCGAAAACCGGATTGGCTACGGCAAAAAGGATTACGAAGATCATGGTCAGCCCCAGCGGCAACGCCCAACACAATACAAACCGCCGGCCGGAAAAATGCCAATTGCTTCCACGTCGATAACGAACGAGATCGACCGCCCACTGTCCCCACGCCGTCAATCCGAACCATAGCATGCGGAACCCCCAGAAGAACGGATTGCGTTCCCAGCCGCAGGCGGCAGTCATCCGCAACATCAGCATCGCAATTGTTCCGCAGATAAAAGCGCACCACCCAGGTTCAATGATCAGCGCGACGGCGGCCAGAATAATATAGCCGGATAACACTTTTCCGGCCCGTTCCGTCAACACCCGCCAGTCCGCCGCCGCCCCGCCATTTTTCATTTCACCCCCGGATTCTATAAAAAAAGTTAATTCTTCCCACGTTTTGCTAAAATCCGTTGCTATAAGGCCACTTACACATTGACGCCGACTGTACTTCCGACACACTCAGAATCTGCCATGCCGCCGGGAAATGCCGAATTTTGCCGAAAAAGTCTGACGATTCTGAGTTTTTCCATCCCTGTCGAAAAACGAGGTATAGTAGGTTTTGAGCTCAAACTGCTATTGTATCTTACCGAGCAGTTCGAATCTCGACCGTTTGAGGTAAAAACCGGATGCTGATATAACAGGAAAAGGGTATTTCATTTTCTCCTTTCGTGATATTTTATTCGAGTTTAGTCCGGTACTCCACCATAACTTTGAGAAAATGTCAAAGTTCGGCTATGACAGTAAAGCTATGCTTTTGTTGAGTAAGAAGTTGTCGATTAGGTCCAGTTATGATGGCAGTTAAGCAATAGTTGCCGGGCGGCAGATCATTAAGATGCAACAGAATGGTATCGGACGCAGATGATAAATCGTCAAAACTTTTTCAAGAATCGGGGTAGCCTCCCGCAAGACATTTGTCAGCAGAACGCTGATTTTGACGGCGCGTAACAGTTCCGGACTCGCATTAAGCAGAAAGCTGCAAAACATGACTTAAGCATTGATTGGCACTGGCGCAATTTACGTTGGAATTTTGAAGTTTTTACCGTGTATTGAAAACTGAATTTGAGCGTGCGGGCCAGCTCGGTCACGGTCGCGACCTTGCCGGATTCAAGCAGCGCCGCCCATTCCCAAGCGGTGGCGATCGCCCGAAGGATCGTCTCCTGTTCCGGCGACGGCGCGCCGGGAATATCGCCATCAAGCGCCTTAGGCACAATGACCACCTTCCGTCCAGCCTTGTGCTTCAGCCTGCCGTCGTAAAGTTATTGATCAAACCCAAAGTTAAGTTGCCATGGGTTCTACCGTCGGCATGAACCTTCGGATATGCGTTATTCTACCGTTTCGCCTGAATTTTCAACTTCACTTGTAATACTTGGTAATAATGATATAATACATTGTATTACTGGATTCTGTAGCTCAGAATTTGAACAGAGGTATTGAAATGACGGATAAGGCAGGAAACCTGACCGAAGGACATGGACACGACCGCTCGATGGGAAATGTTACGCTGGTAGTATTGGGCGGAATTTTTGTTCTGAACGCGTTTTTGTTGAAAAGTTTTTTCCCGGTCCAGGCTTTTGCCGCCGAACTGAGCGCCATTCTCGGGGCCTTTATCCTCTCTTTTCCTATCATTTGGGCGGCCGCTAAAGATTTGCTGTCCGGAAAAGTGTATATGAATGAGCTGGTGGCGCTGGCCATTCTGGCGGCGTTGGCGGGAAGCGATTTTCGCACGGCGGGAATTATTGCTTTTTTTCTGCTGATAACGGTAATCATCGAATCGCGTACTGCCGACGGCGCTCGACGTTCCGTGGAAGCATTGGTCAAACTTACACCTCAGACCGCCTGCAAATTAACCGATGAGGGCGAAGTTGAAGTAAATGCGTCCGAACTGCGCCTCGGCGATCTGGTCCGCATCCGACCCGGTGATAATTTTCCAGTGGACGGGGAAGTCGTCAAAGGAGAAAGTACGGTCAATCAGGCGTCGATTACCGGAGAATCGCTGCCGGTGGAAAAGACGGTTGGGAACGAAGTTTACGCCGGAACCCAAAACCTGACCGGCGGCGTAGATGTGCGTGTCACTCGCCGGGGCGAAGACACCACGCTGGGAAAAGTCAAAGAAATGTTGTTGGCGGCGGAAAACTGTCAGACGCCGTTCGTTCGGATTATCGACCGCTATGCGGCATTTTATACGCCGACCGTATTGATGTTGGCGGCATTGACCTGGTGGCTTTCCGACGGCGATATGAAACGAGTGATTACCCTGATGATTATTGCGTGTCCCTGCGCCATTGTATTGGCGACTTCCACCGCTGTGGTAGCGGCAGTGGCGGCAGCGGCCAGACTCGGCATCCTGATCAAAAACGTATCCCATCTGGAACTTGCCTCCCGTATCCGTACTTTTATTTTCGATAAAACCGGTACTCTGACCGAAGGCATATTATCGGTGGCACGTCTGGTTCCCGCGACAGGAATCGAACCGGCGGAATTGTTGCAGGCTGCGGCATCGGCGGAAGCCGGCAGCAACCATCCCACCGCCCGAGCGCTGTTGCGTCTGGCCGAAGAAGCCGGATTGGCTTTGCGTGAAGCGTCCGGCTTCACGGAATTCCACGGCAAAGGCGTTTGCGCCGTTATTGACGGACGGCGGTATCAGTTGGGCCGAATGAACTGGCTGGAAAGCCTGGGAATCGACATTGCCGGAGCCCACACCGGGGAAAAGGAAACGGAATATTACGGCATGAGCATCATTTACGTCGCCCGCGACGGGCAAATGGTCGGCTGGATCGGCTTCAAAGATAAGTTGCGCCCGGCGGCGTCAGGAATGGTACAGGATCTGAAACGACTGGGCGTGACCAGATGCGCCATGATTACCGGCGACCGGCAATCGGTAGCGGAAACGATGGCAGCACAATTGAGATTAGACGATTTTCGCAGCGAATGTCTGCCGGAACATAAGGTTGAATACATAAGGAACGTGAAACAGACATCTCTTGCCGCCATGGTGGGGGACGGCGTCAACGATGCTCCGGCGCTGGCATCGGCAGACCTCAGTATCGCCATGGGATTCATCGGCAGCGACATTGCCGTCAACAGCGCCTCGATCGCGTTGATGACCAACGATCTGCGGCGCATCCCGTTATTGGTGGAATTGTCGCGCAAATCCCGAATCATCATCAACCAGAATCTTTTTATCGGCATGTTGTTCGTGTTCGGCGGGATGATTCTATCCGTCTTCGGCTGGTTGGCCCCGATAACCGCCGCTATATTACATGCTTCGGCGGTATTGCTGATTATTTTCAACAGTGCCAGACTGATTCGAACCGGAGATGATTTGCTGTTGACAAAATAGGACACACATGGCGAACAGGATAAGCTATATTGTTTTTGCGATAATTATAGGGTTGACCGGGTGTCAAAATCAGGCGAAAAAAGTTCCCGCCGCCGCTTCAGAACTGCAATTTTATTACAGTGAAACAGCGGTTCCGCCGGAGACCTATCGGGTCGTCAAAAAGGACACGATCAGCGTGACTCGGAATATGTTTACCGATGTGAATGCAAAGATTCATGAAAGTATCCGGCGGAAAGCGGCAAATGCTCATGCCGACGCGGTCATTGTCGGTGAAGTCGGGCGCAGTCAGTGTCCTTGTCCCTCCTGCCGGGCCGATGGCGGCAGCAACGGCGGACCGCATGTGATGGTGGATATTGTTCTGTTGCAAAAATGCGACAATAAGAGGTGAATATGGTCATAAAAGTGGAAGGTTTGCGCTTAGAGTATCGTACCGGAGCCGGAATGTTTCCGGTTCTCGATATTCCGTCCTGGAAAGTTGGAGACCAGGCGCAAACGGCGATTACCGGTTCGTCGGGCTCGGGAAAATCCACCCTGTTGAATATTCTGGCCGGTTTGCTGAAGCCGAGCGCCGGCAGCGTGGAGGTGTGCGGCACGGAACTGACGCGACTGAGCGAATCGCAACGCGACAAATTCCGGGGTAAAAACCTTTCCTACATTTTCCAGACCTTTAATCTGCTTCAAGGATATACCGCGCTGGAAAATGTCATGCTGGGGGCCGCGTTTACCGGCAACCCGCTTGACCGACGTTCTGCTCTGGCGTTGCTGGCGCGCGTCGGCTTGAGTCGGCGGAGCGGTCATTATCCGTCGCAACTATCGATCGGCGAGCAGCAGCGGGTCGCCATTTCCCGCTCGCTGGCGAAAAAGCCCAAGCTGATTCTGGCGGACGAACCGACCGGGTCGCTCGATCCGTTTCACTCCGGCGAAGTAGTGGACTTGTTGTGCGAAGCCTGCCGCGAACACGGGTGCGCGTTGATTCTGGTCAGTCACGAAATGAAGGTGGCGGAACGGTTTGCCGACCGGGTGGACTTTATGACGTTAAATCTGGCGTTGTCCGGGATGGGGGGTAAGAAATGAACTTTCCCAGGATTGTTTTCAAGAGTTTACGTAGCCACTGGCTGTCGACCGGACTGGCGATTGTCAGTATTGCCCTGGGCGTGGCGCTGCTGGATGCCGTAGTATCGTTGCGGGAACAGACGCATCGCAACTTTACCCAGGAAGGACTGGGAGTGGACGCGATCCTGGGGCCGAAAGGGTCGCCGTTGCAAATTACCTTGAACGCACTGTATCACCTTGAAGAGATGCCGGGCAAGATCAAATGGTCGTATTACCGGAAGGTCCTGGCCGATGACGTGGTGGCCGACGGCATTCCGTTCATTACCGGGCACTCCTACGCCGGATTCCGCGTCAACGCGATTGACGACCGTTTTTTCAGCGCTTTCGAATATCTGCCCGGACAACATTTTTCCTTCCGCTCGGAAGACGGCGGACAAGGGCGCGTTTTCTCCGGCAACCGGGAAGCGGTGGCCGGTTCCGAAGCAGCCCGGCTGCTGAATATCACTTTGGGCAAGACCTTCAATCCGACTTGCGGGGTCAATGCCGGCGACCCGGTTCACGTCAACGACACCATCACTTTTGTCGGCATCATGGCCCCGACCGGGACGCCGCACGACCGTGCTGTTTATATTCCGCTGAAGAGTTTTTATACGTTGGAAGGCCACGGTAATGACGTTCGGGATATGGCAGTCAATGAAGAACATCGGGAAATCAGCGGTGCGTATCTGAAAATCAAACGGATTCGCGGCAATGTGCTCCATCCCGGCATTCAGGATCTCAAGTACAACATCGGCCAATCGTCGCAAGCGCAACTGGTTATTCCCAATGAAGTGTTGCCGCGACTGTTCAACATCATCGGCTGGGTGGACCACGTGATCATGGGAATTGCGCTGCTGGTAACGCTGCTGGCGCTGCTGTTTTTGTTCATTGCGCTGATTTCCGCCTTACGGGAACGGCGGCGCGATCTGGCCTTGCTGCGTTGTCTGGGGGCAACCCGACGAACGGTAATGGGGCTGGTGTTGTGTGAATCGCTGTTCATGGCGGCGGCGGGCGCGCTTCTGGGGATGATTGCCGGCCATCTGATCGTCGGCCTCGGCTGCGAAATGATCAGGGTGGAAACTGGATTGCGCTTTTCCGCCGCGTATGTTTCCACCGCCGATCTTTATATTGTGCCGGCGGTGTTGGCGCTCGGACTGCTGGCGGCGGTGATTCCGGCGGTTCAGGCATATCGGCTGGGAGTTCTTAAGAATCTAACCCTGATCTCATAACTCAAAGGAGAAGGTAAAAATGCGAATGAATCATCTTGGCAAACTGATGTTGACGGCAACATTGGCCGTTATCGTCGGAGGAAGTCTTACCGCTGCGGAAAAAGAAGGCGAACACAAGGCTTGGCATCACGGCAGCTTAAATGCCATTTGTACTTGTGAAAATGGACATGCGGAAGTCCGGATCGACGGCGATACGCTGAAGTTGTGGTTGGTCGGCGGCGGTTCCGACACCAATAAGGCGGTGCGTATTCCGGACAAGAAAATTGTTCTGGAGATTACCCTGAACGGCAGTAAAACTCCGGTTGAAAAGTTGACGTTGACCGCCAAGCCGAATGAGCTGGCCGAAGAAAACATCGGGGACTGCTCGCAATTTGAAGGTAAAGCAGACTGGCTGCGTCGGGCGAAACTGTTTGTGGGAACCGCGACGATTCATTTCAAAGGCAAAAGCCAAACCTTGCGGATTGAATATCCCAACGGTTATGATCCCGATTGATATTTGTGCCAAGGGGTTTAAATTAATTCGATCATGGATGTAACTGAACATATTGAACCGATTATTCATGACCGCCGAAGACGGTGGCCGTGGGTGGTGTTGCCGTTATTGTTGCTGCTGTTCGCGGCCAATCACCTGGAACATTATTTCCGGAGTCAGCGGCTGGCCCGAAACGCAACGGATGGGTTGACGGTAAGAGCGGAAACCAATCTGTTAACCGGCCATACCTCGATCGGCATTGCAGAACAAAAGTCGGGGAAGTCCGCTTCCGGACTGCTGCATTTTGCCGTTCTCGGACAATGGAATTATACGTCGAAAACGCCGGGGACTTGTCCCTCGGCGATTATGGCGCTGAACGGGAAGATCGTTTCCTGCATCGGTTTCATGTATCCGCTGGAGGCCGGCAAGGAAATCAAGACTTTCTGCCTGATGCGGACGACTCAGACTTGTTGCTACGGGCCGCGTCCGCAGTATAACCAGTATCTGTTGACGGAAATGAAGTCGCCGGTCAAATTTGAACGTCTCGCCCCGGTAGTCGTCAGCGGAAAATTCGTCGTCGATCCGCAACCGTCGCAAGGGTTTATTTATCGACTGGAAGGGGAAACGGTGACCCCTATAGCGGATGACGGCCCGGAAGAGAATCCGGCGGAGGTCAGCAAGAGAACCAAGTTGCCGTTGTTCGATTTTTCGTTGCTGTCCGGAATGGAGAATCAGTCGCAGCGCCGACTGTCGCCCGAATTGTTGAAATGGGACGGGCAAACTGTTTTGGCGGCCGGATATTTTGCGGATCGGGAGGGAACCCAATTCCTGATCTGCCGGAATTACTGGAATGGCGCCAATCCGGCGTTGGCGCCGAGTTTTTTCAATTCGCTTATGGCCATACCGGAGGATCGGAACCAGATTCCACCGCTGTGGTGCGAAAAAGGGATCATGCAAGGAGTGGCGGCGATTGAAAAAGATCCGTCCAAGTGGTCGGAACATGGAATTGTCCGGCTGCTGCATGCCGTGAGTTTGAAAAAGAACGGTCCGCAACTCCGCGCCGACGTCGGACCGTTCGCCGCCTGGTGGGAGGAACTGCTGGTGTTCGCCGCCGTACTTTACTGGTCATTTCGCCGTCCGTCCCGTAATCATTTATCATCGGAAGAACAATCATGAAGTTTGGACGAGAAATTGTAATAGGCGGGTGCTTATTGCTGATGGGATTGTCTTTGACCGCTGCCGATAAAGTGGTAGCCAAAGTCAATGGTGAACCAATCTATGAGCAGGAATTGGACTTTCCACTGCCGGAAGGTCGATTTCGAACCGATCTGAAAATACTTAAAGAAATTCGACTGGAACGCTTGATTCAGCGTCGTATTATCAGTCGCTTGTTGGAACGGAACCATATTGTTGTTACTAAAGTAGAGCTCGACCAAAAATGGGCGGATCGTGAAAAAACACCGCCGTCTTCCGGCTGCGCCTGTTGCAATTATCCCAGTTTGAATGACTATCTGCAAAGCAATTATTACAAACCGGAAGAATATCTGGCCGATTTGGCCAATGAGCTTGGCTACGAGAAATTCATGATCGCGCAATGGAATAAAGTTTGTCCTCCCGGAGAAGCCAGAAAAAAACTGATGGATAAAGAAAAACCGCGATTGTTACAGGAATTCACCAAAGCTTCGCATATTTTCTTCAATGTTACGCAACGTCCTGAATATACCATTGATCCCGCGAAAACCCAGCGTACAGCGCAGACCAAAGCGGATGCCGCGTGGCAACGCTTACAGCGGGGAGCGGATTTTGTCCAAGTGGCCAAAGAAGTGAGCGAGGATGCCAATACCCGTTCCGTCGGCGGGGTGTTGACTTGTATTCCGCTTTATGCATACCCGTTCGGCAATGAGTTTATAAATACCTTGAGCAAGTTAAAACCAGGAGAGTATTCAAAGCCGGTCGAAAGTGCCTGGGGATACCATATCATCCGTCGTGAAACTATGAACGACAACGACATTCTTACCATTCTACAGGAAACCTTCATGGTAGAAAACTGGAATCAGACAGAAGAACAGGCGGTAAAAAACGCCAAGGTCGAACGCTCCCTCTAGCTGGATCTCGGAACGCCGACCGTCTTGGCAATTGCCATGAACATGGGATATACCCTTTTGCTGCCATCCTGCCGCACTTTTTCCCGGCGATATACCTCGGTGATGGATTTTATTGCAAATCCGTGTTCCTGCAGTTTTTCCCGCAGCCATTCTCGTTCGAAGCCGAAGTGATGAATCTGGGAATTGTCGTCATGAAACGTTCCATCTTCCTTATCCAGATCGATCAATATCAGGTACCCGGATAATTTCAAGGTACTGTTGCATTTCTGCAACAGTACATCAATATCTTTTATATGGTGCATGGCCAACCCGATTTTTTCCGGTCTGGCCTGGGCCTTGATCTTCGGATTGCTGGCCTCAACTCTTTTTACCTTATTCGTGATCCCGGTCGTCTATTGGCTGATCTATGCACCGCAAAAACAGAAATTCCCAGCCGTTCAATAAAGTGTCATGAAGAAACAGAAAATTCAGGCTCGGAACTAAGGTTTAAAACAACATGGGATCGTTTCTGTATAGCTGTAATTTATTTTTCAGTAATTTTGTAACATAAAAATACGAAATCATCACAACACGTTTCCAGGCAAGTCATAAACTATTCAGAATCTGAGGGACAGAACTTCGCCCTTTCCGCCATTTTTATTTACATCTCATTCTATACTAGCTACTTACGAATAATTTACTACTTCGTATATCCCCTTGCACCAAAGGCTTTTGAGCTCAACTGATGCGTTCGAATCCCGTTTCACAGACTTACCGGGACTCATGGTTCTCCCTCATTTTCTCTCCTGAAAGTTGGCTAAAGCGTACACTATTCGGCGAGTACGCCCAAATATTTCAAAAATAGCCGATCCCTGGCGACCGATTCGGTCGACCACCGGCATTGGCCCATGGCGGTTTGTACGTTGGTCGTTTCGATGCAATCGAACCAGTCCAGAATCTGGGCAAGGGAACGTTGTTCAAGCCACTTGTCCAGTTTTCTTTCGAGTGTGATAAGCGCCTCGGTCTTTCCGGGTTCCTTCCTGCCGAGCCGGGCTCGCACCTCGTTTATTTTTTTAGTCAGAAAGCAGTGATACCCCAAGGCGATAAACTGTACGAATTGTCTGCCCCTCAGATTATCGGGATACCAAGTCCGCGGCCGCGCCCCGTCAAGGCCACCCTTTTGTATGGCAAACAATTCTTCAATTTTTTCCCGCAGCCGATAATTTTCCAGCGCGGTAAACGTGTCCATGGCCTGATTGCCGACGAGGGCGAAATAGCCGAAGTATTTTTTTGCCTCGGCGATGGCCTGATCGTTGAAGCCGATCTTCAGTTGTCCGCCGCGCCCTTTTTTCGAGCAGGCCAAATAGCAGTCTATTTTGCGCTGCGCGGCTTTCGTGAACTCGGTTACCCCGGCTTCCATTTGCGTCTTGAGTTCAAGCAAGTCTTTGCGGAAGGCGAGTTCTTTCTTGGCTTCATTGTCCGGAGAATAGAACACATGCACGTACAGACGACGCGAGAACGTTTCTTTTTCACCGGCGGCCTTGCCGTTGCGCGACCGCTGACGCTCCCGGCTGAAGTCATGCATTCTGAGCGCGGTGGCGCCGCAGACGGTCGGATCGAAAGGACAAGTGCTTGACATGCTCGCGAGCGGATCACGAAGGATGTCCACGGTCTCACGGACCCAGGTCACATCGGGATCGACCAAAGTCAGAAATTTCACGTTGCGCAGGACGAATTCCATCATATTACTCTGACTGTAATAACCGTTGTCGGTGACGATCAAGGGACTTTCCAGGTTGAGGCACTTGAGTTGCGTCAAGGCGTTTTCAATCGATATGACATCCGGGACATTGCCGGGCTGTTTGGCAAAGGCCAGCGGCTCGCGAGCTTTCACGGAATACAAGGTCAACAGCTTGATGGTGTTCAGTCCGTCGCCGGCCTTGTTGAACCCCCGCCGCGCTTCCGATTGATTTTCGGAGTAGGTCGAGATGGTGGTCGAGTCGAACGCCAACACCAGGGACTTGTCCAGACGTGCCGCTCGGGATGAAAAATAGCGCTGAACTCCATCTTCGTTGCGGCCGACATCCTTGAACAAGTCCCCGTACACGTCTTCGGTAATGGCTTCAGCATACGGAAGCGTGTGCATGACCTGCCAACTCTCAAGGCGCGGTAAGGTGTTGCCGCCGGAGCCGATCCAATAACGGGCGATGGAGAGAATTTTGGCGGCATCGCCCTTGCCGAACGAAGAAAATACGTCATCATCAATACCGGAGGCCTGACCGACCCAGTCCAGAATATCGGTAAGCCCGGTATGCCTGCGCGCCGCGCCGATAAAACCGCTATCGCCCTTGCGTTTTTTGGGGCGGGTCGGCACCATTTCCTGCGTTCCGGACTTGATTTTCCCCTTAAGTACCTGACTGACCGTATAGGTCTTCCGGGCCTTTTCGTTATAGGCGGTTATCCGCTCATAGATGTAAATATCGCCATTGGGACGCCGTTCCCGCCGTTCTCCCACGTGAGTTTTCCCGGTTATCGGTTTAGACATTGCTCAGGCTCCTTTTTAAACATGTCACTATTATTATAATACGTACACTCTAAAAAGCAAGAAAAAAAGAGCACGGTTGGGATAAAAAATCGTGCCCCGGAAGTAGTTTATCGGACTAACGTGTACGCTTTAGCCGACTTTCAGGATAATACTCGCGGCATCATCGAATTATCGTTCCCGGAAACGGAAACCCGGGCAGTGAAAATCACGCTCGACAAGCTTGATCGGACAGCGTTGCAGGACGGCGTTTTATCCGAAATCGAAGTGTTCGGGAAATAGCCGTTTCTCAATCGTGCATTTTCCTTCACGGGGCGGCGCCGGTTCGCCAGACGCAAAATCCGAAGGTGTTCCTCTCCTGGCCTTACCGGCAGTCGGGAGAGGATCATTTTACCCGGTAGACGTGCGGTTGTTTGCCGCCGAAAGCGTCCACCGCGACGCCATTGACCTCCGGCAGCGTCCGTTTTTCGAACATTACTTCAAGCGGACTTTCTTGTTTGCCGTCAAACAGAAATTTGACGTCTCTCCGGGGCGCGGAAGATTTGTTTACCGCCAGAATATACAGTTGATGATTCCAAAACCGGACCATAAAGTCGATTTCCGGGTCGGAACACTCTACTTTCGGACATTTTGCCGTGGACGCAAGCACCGGTGTCAATTCGGCAAATTCGCGGGTCAGTTTTTTGATGGCGTCAAGGGCGGAACTGCTTTTGGGAATGTCTGCAAAATAAAAAATTCCCGTCGCGCCGTTGATCACGCAACTGTAAGCAATAAAACGGTGTTCCTGCGGCGTATGATCGCGGCTGGCGTGAAAAGCATAACCGGCGCCCAGCAGATACATCCAACAGGGACGGTCGGCTTTTTGCCCCAAGCGCTTCATGGTTCGGAGCAGTTCGTCATAGTATTGCAAATGGGATTGCGGCGGATAAGCATAGTGATCCAGGGAGACGATATCTCCGGGAAATTCCAGTTGATGCGACACCAGGTAATTCATCCCCCATTCACATTCGTTGAGAAACGCCGGATGGGCGGGATCCAGTTTTTTCACCTCGGCAATGGCCGCCACCACTTCCGGGTAATGTTTCATCCCCCATTCCAGCGTAAAAATTTCATCGAAAACATCCCAGCCCAACAATGCCGGATGATCTTTAAACCGGGTTACCACCTGGCGGCTGAAGTCCATATTTTTTCCGTCCAGCTGGACGCGGATCGTTATCCGGGCTTGGGCCGCGGCATCAAAAACCCGTTGCAGAAACGCGAAATCCGGTTGTTGCTGTTTACGGTAAATACGACTACGGACATCGATAACCACGGAATTAAACCCGATTGACGCCAAATACGGCAGTGTTTGCGGCATCGGCATATTTTCGCAGAACACGCCCAACGGCATATAGGGAAGCCCCTTTACCGTGACCATCCGCGTAAAACGGTCGATCAATACGCAATTGGACGAAGCGGGAATTTTCCGGAACGAAAGTTCTTTGGCGGCAAGAATCTTCCCGGCGGCATCCTCCAGCGTCACGTTGACCTTGACGTTCCCGACTGGCAATTTGCCGATCGGCAGCATAAGCACGGTTTCATGATCGGCGATCGGCAACGAAAATTCTTTCCCCGCGATTTCAGCCACGATTTTCGCGCCTCGCGCTAACGCCGATGGCAATTCGGTGCGAACCCGCAGACATTGGGTGTCGGCATCCGTTACGCCAAATCGCAGTTGCGCGTCCATCCGTTCCGGAACCGTCAATTCCACCGTGGACAGGCCGCGTAAAATGTCGTTTTGATACATGGCGACGGTAAGCGGCAATGTTTTTCCCGCCGCCGGGCGGGACTGCAGTCCCAACTCGATCCGCCGCTGTTCACCGGCGGCTATTTCGACGGTCCGCATCCGTTTTTTGCCCGCCATCTCGGCTGTGACCGTCAACGTGGACGCCCGGTCGGTATCGTTGGCGACCACGGCTTCAAGCATCGCGTTGCCGGCATCGAACTGCCGCAGTTTGGCTTCGACCATACGGAACAGATACTGCCGCTGTACTTGGGGGTCGATGACCAGGTGTCCGAAGCGGAGCGGATTATGAAAATTGCCATAGGTCGGAGCCCAACTCATCACTTTGCCTTGATCCTCCCGGCCCAGATTGAATCCCCAGATATTCCGGTATCCGCGACCGATATCGAGCGTTCCGAACGGAATGAAGATTTCCGTACTCCAGAAAGTCTGGTCAGGGGAAGTGTACGTGGAGGATTGCCAACGTCCGTTCCACGACGGCTGCTGGCAGAGTCCGTCGTATTGGACGTTATCCCGATTCAACGCCAGGTGATAATACAGACTGCGGGTCAGTTTGGGATCGAGAAAAATTTCGACGCAGGGGTCTTGCCAGCACCAACCGTCTCGCTTCTTTACCGTACACGGTGTCGGGTTGCCGTAACATTTCATGCCGATATACAAACCGCGGTCGTCGTACCAGATCCGGCCTTCGGTGGGCAGTGCGGCCGGGATATTGTCCGGCGTCACAAACGGCAGCGCCGGCAATTCCGACCAGACTTTTTCATTCAGGCGGCCGTCCATTTTAATTTTGTCGCTACGGTATGGCGGCGCGTATTCGGGAACATCATAAACGGTTTTTTCGGCATTGCCGTCATGAACCATCAACTGGCGATCATCCGCCGCGGGCTGCCACGGCGAGGCGGTTTCGCCCGGTTCCAGCTGCACGGCGTCGATATACAGCGTACCTTTGCCGAGCGGATAAATACAGATCATATCCTTATACAGACTGCCGCCCGGATTGACGAACGGCACCGCGTACCGCTTCCATTCGCGCGTGACTTTGACTTGCCGATCGCCGAGTTGCACGGTCAGATCGGCAGGATCGCTCCGCAGATAGGCGCTCAAGGTATATTTGACGTTGGCCTTGCTGCGCATGTTGCACGACCGCATGCGCAACGCGTTGCCGGGATTGCCGTCAAGGGCATTACGGATTCGCATGCAGCGTTTTCCCTCCCATGGGTTCTCGGTGACGGTACGGAAATTTTCATGCCAGGCGTCAAGGTCGGCAATGGCGCGCATGTCGCCGATGCCCCAATGCGGACAACCCCAGAAATCCGGCAGATTGTCCAACGTGCAGGTTTCAAAACCTGCATTCAACAACAGATTCGGACTGGCTGTTTTAGGATCGGCAGAAGGCGTCGGCGGATAGAGGGAAAGGGTCGGATTGCCGATTTCCAGCGCCACTCCATAGGCGTAAATTTCGATATTGCCGGAAGAGAGGGTTTTAAAATCGTATTCCCCGGCCGGGCGGTTGTCGATCAGCACTTCGCATTTCCGGTCGCGAACGCTGAATTTAAACCGGGTCCACGCCGAATCCGGACCGACCGGCAGCGGCTGGGAAAAAACGGGGCCGATCTTTTCGTGAAAATTCCGGGCCAGTGCGACTAAACGCTTGCCATCGGTATAGAGTTGAACCGATTCGCCGCCCTTGCGCAACCGGACGCCCCAATGTTGTTCTTTGGGGTTGACCGCCAAGCGTCTGGCGCTGAATTCCAAGTCAAAATTCTGCCAATTGGAGTTGCCGAAAACAACCTCGCCGCAATTTTTAATATCCGCCGCGGAATGTTTGAGGAGTCCCTCGGCAAATTGCCAGCCGTGGTCCAGCCGCAAGCCCGGCAGATCGCGCCAGGAGGAGAAATGTTTTATTTCTTCCCCGGAAACGCTGATTGCCGTTGCCAGGGACATCAGCAGCATCGCAGAAAATAACTTCATGAAAGACTCCTGATTAAAGGATGAACGCGCTTTACGAATGAGCGGGAACATGGGATAATGCCGGCGACAATATCTTCCAGATGGCATTGGCTATCGCCGCCATGCCTTTGTCGCCGGGATGCCAGTTGACGGCGGGGTTGCTGAAATGGCCTTCCGATTTGGCTTGCATCTCCGGCCGGAGCCCCAGCGTACTGATGTCGGCCCAAAGCACGCCTTCCTGTTCCGCGCATTGCCGCATGAGCTTGCCCGGCGGATAGGGATGCCAGGTACTGACGGCAACCAGAATGGCCTTCGGATAATTCTGCTTAAACTCCTTCAGAATCGCGGTGTAACGGCGGGTGAGCTCGGTCGGCGGTAATTTATTCTGGTAATTGTCTCCGACTTGAAAGATGATAATATCGGCGGTTTTCGGGCGTTGGGGAGTGAGTCCGCCCATGCTTTGCTCGTCTTTCATCCGGGTGATGAACAGTTCGTACTGCTTGCCGGTGGCGGTGGCGATTTCGCCCAGCAGGAGATGAACATAATCGTGTTCGGGAGAGGTCGCCGCCATCCCGTGATTGAATTTCCAGCCGACCGCGGCCCGCGGTTCGTGCCGGCTCAAGCTGTTGCCGACGACAAAAAGCGTTTCACCGAAAAGCGTCGACGCGCCGACGATCATTATTCCCGTTATCATCAGAACCAATGTTTTCTTCATGTTTCCTTGACCTTATCAATACCATTTTCCGGAGCTGGATTGCCCCATGATGCCATTGAAAAACAGGAATCATGGGGCCGAAGACGATAGAATCGACTAATGAGTGATCAGGCTCGGCATCGGACTCCAGATCTGTTTGAACAGTTCCAGCCGGTCCTTGTGGCCGGAAGGAGTGGTCCAATACGGAGCATAATCATAATACCGGTACCATTGCACGGACCCGTCGTAGCGCCCGAAATTCGTACCGTGGGAATGACATGCCTGCTTCTGCATCGAGGGTCCGTAGTGTCCGGTTTCATAACTGCGGAGACAGGTGCCGTTGGTCCATTTCCGGTCTTGCCCGCACAGCATTTCGTTCGAAGAGGCCGCGTCACTGGCGCTGATGACCGTGTTAACCGCACATTCGATCAGCGCGCAGGTGGTGTTTTTCACCTGCGGCGCTTTTTTCCAGGCCACGGTCCAGCAGGTCCAGTAGGTTGAAGTGTCGTCACTGACGCCTTGATTCAAACCGTAAGAATTGGGATAGGCATCGTTATTACGCCGGGTAACATCCTGAGGACAGTGGTAGGCCGCGTAATTGTTGACATAAGTAAACAAGTGCGTAGCCCAGTCACTCGTCGGCAGTTGAGCGGAAGTCAACGGGCTTTTGACCACATAGTCGTTGTAGTCGCCCATATACATGGCCGACGCCAGCGTGAGATTTTTCAGATTGCCGGCACATTTGATCCGTCTCGCCGTATCGCGCGCTTTGTTCAGCGACGGCAGCAGCAATGACGCCAGAATGGCGATGATCGCAATCACCACCAGAAGCTCGATGAGTGTAAAAATATTTTTTCTGCACATGATAAATCCTCCTGATTGGTTTGGAGTTATAACGTTTGACGTTGTAAAAACTGAGTCGGCAAAAGCGTACTGTGCGTTCCGGTAATTTTTCCTCCGATTAAATCGATCAGCTGGCGGGTGGCAGTAACGCCCTGCGTAAAGCAGTCGATGGCAAAGGCGGTAATCTGTACGGTATTATAATTATAGTCGTATTCCTCGTTGACGCGGTCGCCGCCGGCGAGACGGAAGGCGTCGGGAAGCCGGAGATTGTGTTTGGCGGCGGCATCGTAAACGCCTTCCGCCATGGCGTCGTTGGCGCAGATGACGGTATCGAACCGGAGCCGGTCGGCGTCCAGAATGTCGTTCATGGTCCGGAACGCAAGGTCGTGGCGGAATTCCGCCTGAATGAAATGGTCGCGAGGCAGCGGCAGCTCATGTTTCTGCAGCGCCGTCATAAAGCCGTTGCGCCGGTCCTCGTTGATCGAATTGGTGTTGGTGCCGGAAAAGTAAAGGAAATTCCGTCCGCCCTGGGCGATGGCGTGTTCCGTCATATCGAACAGTGCCTGGAAATTGTCATGGCCGATAAAGTTGAACGTCGGCAATCCCTTCGGACGGCTGTTCAGAAAGATCACCGGATAATCGCCGAGTTCCCGGTCGTAGACATCCAGATAAGACGCGCCCCAGATCAGCAGCCCGTCGATGGCTTTTTCCTGAAGCAGCCGCAGATTTTTCCGGCTGTTCATATAGTTGTCATTCTTGAACAACAGCAGCAAATTGTATTCGGTCTTGATGATCTCGTTTTCGATGCCGCGCAGCGTCTCCACCAAGGTATGGTCGGCAAAGGCGTGATTGCCCATGTTCCAGGCCGGCACTTCCAGTCCCAGGGAAAACGACTGTTGCCGCGCCAGCCGCCGGGCGCTGATATTGGGAACATAGTGATAGCGCCGGATGGCCTCGTGAATCTTCCGAACCGTACTGTCGGTGATTTTCACGTTCGAGTCCCGGTTGTTCAACACGCGAGAGACCGTACTGGTGGCCACTCCGACAATATCGGCAATCTGTTTCAACGTATATTTTTCGATCTTTTCCGGCATGAACCATCGCCTCTCTATTATGCAACAACAAGCGCTTGCTGTCAATCATTATACTACAACAAGCGCTTGCTGTCAATATCAAGAACGGTAAAAAAAATTCAATCGCGGGTCGCGCCTACGGGAGCCGACGCGAAGCGGCCGGAATCCTACCGAGACGACGAGAGCACCCGAAACAAACAGCGCTCGAGCTCAAGCGATAAGGCAACCGCCGTCTCGGCCAGGCCAATCGTCAAATCATAGAGTTCCTGTTCGGAATCCGTCACGGGCCAAACGCCGGTACGGGCCAGAATAAAATAGGCATCCTGCCGCAACGACAGCGCGTACAACGGAAACTTCTGCCGTCCCATGAAAGTCAGGGCGGCCGGCAATACCTCGTCCGTTACCGCCTGATCGACGACCGTGGTTGCAGTCAAATAGCGGTTCTCGCGTTCCAGCGTGACCATTTGTCGTCGGCACGGATGAAGCATGACCATCACGCGTCCGTCGGCGGTGACGGTGAGTCGTGTTTCCTGCTGTTTGAGAAACATCTGCCAGATGTGCTTTTCGAGTTCGCCGGAAAAAACCATTTTACTGCCCCTCCTGTTTTGTTGGTGTTATGGATATTCTTTAAGCAGGAGTCAGGACCGGAAGCAAAAAAAAGAACGCATCCAGTCACACTCAATCTGAGGCACCGTCAAGAGCCCGAACAGTGAATGCGAAAGGATGCGTCCAAATATAGCGTACTGCCTATAAGTGGACGCAACTTTCACGCATTCGTTTCACTGTCTTGAAATTTGACGGTTTCCAGATTGAAACGCCTGCTGAAAGTCGCGAACGACTATCTGATGTTTTTAGAAAGTGTTAGCCGATAATATTGTCCCCTTTGATTATCTGGAATAGATAATAGAGCGTTGCGACTGAAAATGCAAGGGGAACAAGCGGCCAGATCGCCCGGGTGCGACCCGGTGCGTTACTACCGGGGCATACTCGGCGTTTCGCCTCGGTCCTGGACCCCAAAAATCATCCCTCGACGCCGTTCTGCATGTTACACGAGATCAACTGTCCGCTGTCATGTCTGAGCTTCTCGAGCACCGGCGAGAGAATACGGCGACCGTGGCGCGATTTCGTGTCGGCGGTGACGGCGTCAGCCGGAACCCGCCGCCGAAATCGCGCCACAATCCCGCACCGGCACGTTGCCGGGCGCGGTCCAGCGGCGAAACGCTGGCCGACCGCGAAGCGGCCGGAATCCCCGCGCCCCCGAACGACTTAGTGACAGCCGCCGTTGCAGCAGTCGCAGGAACCGCCGCAGGAGAAATGCTGCTCGATGGCGGCCACCACCTTTTCGGCGGTGAAGCCGAATTCATCGGCCAGCTTCTTATACGGAGCCGATGCTCCGAAGTGATCGAGGCCGATGGCCAGACCGGCGCTGCCGACGATCCGATGCCAGCCGAAAGTCGTTCCGGCTTCGATCGAAACCCGGGCGATGCAATCCGGCGGCAACACCTGATCCTGATATTCCTGCGGCTGACGGAAGAACGTTTCCATCGACGGCATGGAGACGACGCGCACCTGAATGCCTTTGGTCCGGAGAATGTCGGCTGCTTCGAGCGCCAGATTGACTTCCGAGCCGGTTCCGATCAGGATTACGTCATAACCGCCGTCGTCTTCGTCGATGACGTAGGCGCCGCGTTTCATATCGATGTTCTTGGCCTGTTTTTCGGAATAGGGCTTGAGGTCCTGCCGGGTCAGCATCATCGCCACCGGGCCGTTGGCCTGGAGCGCCAGAGCCCAGGCGTGGGCGACTTCGTGCGCTTCCGCCGGACGGAGCACGGTCATGTCCGGAATGGTCCGGAGCATGGCGAGCTGTTCGATCGGTTCGTGAGTCGGACCGTCTTCGCCGACGTAGAACGAGTCATGAGTGAAAACGTAGATTTCATGAAGTTTCTGCAACGAAGCCAGCCGGATCGCCGGTTTCATATAATCGGAGAACACGGCAAAAGTCGAGGTATAGGGAATCGCCGTTCCATAGAGCGCCATCCCGTTGCCGCACATGCCCATTTCCAGTTCGCGGATGCCGAAGTGGAGATTGCGTCCGACGTAATTGGCGGCGGAGAAATCGCCGCCGTCTTTGACGTTGGTCTTGGTCGACGGAGCGAGGTCGGCGGAGCCGCCGATCAGGGCGGGCACCAGCGAAGCGGCTTTTTGCAGAATCGCACCGCCGGAAGCGCGGGTGGCCACCGGTTTATCCAGCGGAGCGGCCGCCAGCAACTGCTGGAGGATGTCGGCCGGAACGGTCCGGTTGAGCATTTTGTCGATCAATTCCTGCTGATCGGGATGAGCTTTCAGGAAACCTTGAAATTCCTGATCCCACTTGGCCATTTCGGTATCGAGCTCCTGGAGCCGGCCGGAAATCATCTTCTTGACTTCGGCGGGAACGGTGAAGGGAGCTTCGGTCCAGCCGAGGTTTTTCTTCAAGCCGGCGAGTTCTTCGTCGCCGAGCGGTTCGCCGTGGGAGGAAGCTTTGCCGGCCTTGTTGGGAGCGCCGAAGCCAATGGTGGTTTTGCCGATAATCAGAGTCGGGCGGCCGTCGGTCTGCTGCGCTTCGGCCAGAACCTTGTCGATCTGCTGAGCGTCGTTAGCGTTGTCGCAGTGGAGCACGCGCCAGCCGTAAGCGGTAAACCGGGCGCCGACGTCTTCGGTAAACGCGAGGCCGGTGCAGCCTTCGATCGAAATGGTGTTGCTGTCGTAAAAGGCAATGACGTTATCCAGTTTCAGATGGCCGGCCAGCGAGGCGGCTTCGGCGGTATTGCCTTCCATCATGCAGCCGTCGCCGGAAAGGATGTACATTTTCCCGTTGACCAGACCGGTTTTATCCAAGCCGGTTTTGGCGGCGAAATACTTGGCGGCGATGGCCATGCCGACGGCGGAACCGAATCCGCTGCCGAGCGGCCCGGTGGTGATTTCCACGCCGCGGGTATGATGGTATTCCGGATGGCCGGGGGTCTTGCTGCCCCACTGCCGGAAGCTTTCGAGGTCTTCCTTGGTCAGGCCGTATTCAAAGAGGTGGAGGAGCGAATAGATCAGCATCGAACCGTGACCGGCGGAGAGAACGAAGCGGTCGCGTCCCAGCCACTGCGGGTTCTTCGGGTTGTGGCGGAGGTATTTGTACCACAGGACGAACGCGTAATCGGCGCACCCCATCGGCATGCCGGGGTGACCGGACTTGGCTTTTTGTACGCCTTCGGCGGAAAGGACCCGGATAGTGTCGGCGGCCAATTTGGCAAGACGCTGGTCGATCATGAAAGTTCTTCCTTTCTTTATTTCCCAACTGGAAAAATGCGGGTTGTAAAACGATATTAGACGTTGTTTACGATACTTTTCGACCGCTGTTTTTACAAACGGGTTTGACGGGTTTGGAATAAAATATTTTCAAAAATTTGCAATTTTGATCGAGATTAAACAAATGTCCGCAGAAAGATTCATTACATCGACGCTGAACCGCAAGGACGACACCCAGGATTCCACCCTCCGCCCGCAGCGGTTTCAGGACTTTCCCGGTCAGGATAAAGTCAAGGAACGGCTCGAACTGTTTGTCAGCGCCGCCAAAAAACGCGGCGAGGCCCTTGGCCATCTGCTGCTCAGCGGACCGCCGGGACTGGGCAAAACCACCCTCGCCCATATCGTCGCCAACGAAAAAGGCGCGAAAATCAAAACCAGTTCCGGCCCGGTCATCGAAAAGCCCGGCGACCTCGCCGGTCTGCTCACCGCCCTCGAAGAAGGCGACGTCCTGTTCATCGACGAAATCCACCGGCTCAACACCACCGTCGAAGAATACCTCTACAGCGCCATGGAAGATTTCTATATCGACATCATGATCGACCAGGGACCCGGCGCCCGGTCCGTGCGGCTCAACATTCCGCGCTTCACGCTGATCGGCGCCACCACCCGGCAGGGTCTGCTCTCCGCCCCGTTGCGGTCGCGATTCGGCCTCAACTGCCGACTCAGTTATTACCCGGCCAACGAACTCGACGAGATCGTCAAACGTTCCGCCGCCATTCTGAAAATCGCCATCGACGAGGACGGCGCGCTGGAAATCGCCCGCCGCAGCCGCGGCACCCCGCGAATCGCCAACAACCTCCTCGCCTGGACCCGCGACTACGCCCAGGTCCGCGCCGACAACAAGATCACCGGCGAAGTAGCCTCTCGGGCGCTCACGATGCTCGATATCGACTGCGACGGCCTCGATGAAATGGACAACCGGATTCTCGAACTGATCATCGCCAACTATCGCGGCGGACCGGTCGGCCTCAAAACCATCGCGGTGGCCGTGGGCGAGGAAGAAGGCACCATCGAAGAAGTCTACGAGCCGTTCCTGATTCAGAACGGCTATCTGATGCGGACCCCGCAGGGACGGGCGGTCACCGATCTGGCCTATCACAAACTGGGTCTGAAACCGGTGGCCTCCCGGAAAAAATCCGACTTTCCTCAACCCGATCTCTTTCCGCCCGAAGCATAAAACTCTCGACAGGAACCATTCTATATCCTCATATTGCCGCCGAAACTCGGCCGCGAATCGTTTCGTGCAATCCGGCAAGTAATATCAAGATGGAAATCAGAAAAACAGTTGCTTTTTTCATTAATAAAAGTTATAGTTAGAGCTAAACGATTAGCTATAGGATAACTTCGGCAATGGCAACGGTTAAAGACTTGGCCAAGGCGACCGGCGTATCGGTGGCGACGGTTTCCAAATTTCTCAACGGCGGCAACGTGCTGCCGGAAAACCGCCGTCGGCTGGAACGCGCCGTCAAACGCACCGGGTACCGGATCAATTCGCTGGCGCGCGGCCTCAAAACCCGCTGCTCCATGACTGTCGGCGTTCTGATTCCGCGCTTCAACAACGCTTTCTACGCGGCGATGGTGTCGGAACTCGAAAACCAGCTCTCCCGCAACGGCTACAGCACCGTCGTCTGCGCCTATCACGACGACCCGGCAACCGAACGGGAAAAATTCGACTTTCTGCTGAACAAGGCTATCGACGGCCTGATTATGACGCCGCTCGGCGCCGCGTCGCAATGTCTGCCGCTGCTGCGCCAGACCACGTTGCCGGTGGTGATGATCGACCGCGTTTGCGACGGCATGGCCCGCGACATGGTGGTGACGGACAATGCCGCCGCCGCCGCCGATGCGGTCCGGTGTCTGGCGGCGCGCGGACACCGCCGGATCGGGATTGTCACCGGGCCGGAGGGGGTTTTTACCGCCGACGAACGGCTGGCCGGATATCGGCGCGCAGTGGCCGAGCTGGAACTCGACCCGGCGCCGGAACTGGTCCGCCGCGGCGACTATTCGCCCGACAGCGGCAACCGCTGCATGCAGGAATTTCTCGACCTGCGCCGCCGTCCGACCGCCGTAATCATCACCAATTACGAAATGACGCTCGGCGGCGTGATCGCGCTGGAAAACCGGAACATCTCGATTCCCGGCGAACTGTCGCTGATCGGGTTCGACAATCTGGAACTGGCGCAGGTGATCCGGCCGCCGCTGACAATGGTGGTCCAGCCGGTGGCCAAGATGGCCGCCGCCGCGGTGGCGCTGCTCCGGCAACGCCTCGCCAACCCGGCGGACAACTCGTTTTCCATCAAAAAATTCCCCGCGGAACTGATGCTTCGCGATTCGGTCAAAACCATCAACATGAAATAAAGGATAAATCATCATGACTCTGCTCTCCCGCACCCTCTTGAAAAAAGGGCTTCCGCACGCCATCAAAACCGGTCCCGTTCAGGAATTTCCGGTCCGGGTCATGCAGTTCGGCGAAGGCAACTTCCTCCGCGCCTTCATCGACTGGATGTTCGACGAACTCAATCAAAAGGGTCTGTTCAACGGGATGGTCACGATGGTTCAGCCGATCGCCCAGGGCATGGCCGACGCCATCAACGCTCAGGACGGCCTCTACACGCTGCTGCTGCGCGGCGTCCAGAACGGACAAGTGGTCCAGCAGCAGCAGGTGATCACCTGCGTCAAGAACTGCCTCAACCCGTATACGGAATGGCAGGCCGTGACGGCTACCGCCTGTTCGCCGGACCTGCGGTTCGTGTTTTCCAACACCACCGAAGCCGGGATCGCCTACGCGCCGGAAGCCTATGTTCCCGGCCAGACGCCGACCACCTATCCCGCCAAGCTCACCGCGCTGCTCTATCAGCGGTTTCAAAAGTTCCACGGCGCCGCCGACAAGGGCCTGATTTTCGTGCCCTGCGAACTGATCGACAAAAACGGCGCCACGCTGCGCCAGTACATGCTCCAATACGCCGCCGACTGGAAGCTGGAACCCGCTTTCACCGACTGGCTCAAGAGCGCCAACACCTTCGTCAACACCCTGGTCGACCGGATCGTGGCCGGCTATCCCCGCAATGAAATCGCCGGCATTCTCGCCCAGCTCGGCTATGAAGACAAACTGGTCGACTGCGGCGAAATCTTCCATTTCTTCGTGATCGAAGGCCCCAAAGCGCTGGCGAAAGAACTGCCCTACGACCAGATCGGCCTGAACGTCTGCTGGACCGACAACCAGACCCCTTACCGGACCCGCAAAGTCCGCTTCCTCAACGGCGCCCACACCTCCAGCATCACCGGGGCATTCCTCGGCGGCTGCGATCTGGTCGACGAAATGATGGACGACAAAGTATTCGGTCAATTCGTCGAAACCGCGATCAAAGATGAAATCTATTGCACAGTGCCGCTGCCGGACGATGAAAAGACGTTTTTCGCCAACTCGATTCTCGAACGCTTCCGCAATCCATTCGCGGGCCATCAACTGCTGTCGATTTCGTTGAATTCCACCTCGAAATGGAAGGTTCGCGTCGAACCGTCGCTACTCGACTACGTGAAGATAAAAGGCCAGTTGCCCAAGGCGCTGGCGTTCTCGATGGCGTCGCTGATCTGCTTTTATCAGGCGGAAAAATGCGGCGACGGCTATGTCGGCAAATGCCGCAGCAACCCGTATCCGATCAAGGACGACGCCGACCGCGTCGAATTCATGTCCCAGGCCTGGAAACAGTGGCGGCAGGATCAGGACAGCCGCAAACTGGCCGCCGCCGTCCTCGGTCAGACCGCCTGGTGGGAAATGGACCTCAACACCGTATCCGGCCTGACCGACTACGTAGCCAACGCCATCGCGTCGATCAAAACGGTCGGCATGCGGGCCGCCGTCAAAAAAATGCTGGCCGAGAAATAAGGATACCGTCATGCTGACGCTGCAAATTCATCCCGACGACAACGTGGCGGTGGCACTGAGCGACCTCGCCGCCGGTACGAAAATCGAAGCCGGCATCCCCCTGCGGGAAACGGTCAAACGCGGTCACAAGATTGCGCTGGCCGCCCTGCCCGCCGGCAGTCCGGTGATCAAATATGGAATGCGGATCGGCACGGCTACCGCCGCCATCGCGCCCGGCGACTGGGTCCATACGCACAACCTCAAAACCGCGCTCGGCGGCGTGGAGGATTACGTCTACCGTCCGCACTTCAAGCCGGTTGTTCCGGCAGGTACGGAAAAGACGTTCTCCGGCTTCGTCCGGGCGGACGGCGGCGTAGGAATCCGCAATAATCTCTGGATCGTCCCGACGGTGGGCTGCGTCAACAAGCTGGCGGAAAACCTCGCCCGCGCCATCAACCGGCAGTTGCCGCAGGGCGCCGTCGACCGCGCCGTCGCGCTGACTCATCCCTACGGCTGTTCCCAGCTCGGCGGCGACCACCGGATCACCCAGCAGTTGCTGGCCGGACTGGTCCGACATCCCAACGCCGGGGGCGTGCTGGTGGTCGGGCTCGGCTGCGAAAACAACACGCTGGACAGCTTTCAGAAAGTCATCGGCCCATGGGACGAAAACCGGGTCCGGTTTCTCATCGCGCAGCAGGAAACCGACGAATTCGCCGCCGGCATGAAACTGCTCGGCGAACTGTTGGACTACGCCGCCGCTCAACAGCGCGTTCCCGTGCCGCTGGCCAAGCTGAAAGTCGGACTCAAATGCGGCGGCTCCGACGGTTTTTCCGGCATCACCGCCAACCCGCTGGTCGGGGCGTTCTCCGACCGGCTGATCGCCGCCGGCGGCACCTCGGTGTTGACCGAAGTACCGGAAATGTTCGGGGCCGAAACCCTGCTCATGGACCGCTGCGTCAGCCGGGAAGTGTTCGACCGCTGCGTCGGCATGATCAACCACTTCAAGCAATATTTCATCAGCCATCATCAGGTGGTCTACGAAAATCCGTCGCCCGGCAACAAGGAAGGCGGCATCTCCACGCTGGAAGACAAGTCGCTCGGCTGCACCCAGAAAGGCGGTACCAGTCCGGTCACCGCCGTGCTCGAATACGGCGACCGGCTCCAAACGCCCGGACTCAATCTGCTGTCCGGTCCCGGCAACGACATGGTGGCTACCACCGTACTGGCCGCCGCAGGCGCGCAACTGGTTCTGTTCACCACCGGCCGGGGCACGCCGTTCGGCGGACCGGTTCCGACCGTAAAGATCGCCAGCAATCACGAGCTGGCCGTCAAAAAAGCGGGCTGGATCGACGTCGACGCCGGCCGGTTGCTCGACGGCGTCCCGATGAGTACGCTGGCCGACGAATTGCTGGAGCAGGTGATCGCCATTGCCTCGGGTCAGCAACAGACAAAGAACGAACTGCACGGGTTCGAAGAAATCGCCATCTTCAAGGACGGCGTGACCCTGTAGTTTACTTCAGTTCGAATCCGACCTGGCGGATTGCTTCCGCCAGCGCGGCGCGATCGGGCGGGGCGTCGGCGTAATCGACCCACGCCTGACCGTCCAGCCGAACTTCCGCCCGCGTCACGCCTGACACGCTTTGCAGCGCGGCGGTGGCCGACTGACAGCAGTGTTCGCAATGCAGACCCTCGATCCGGAACGCCAGCCGATGGCCGTCCGCCGGCATCGGAACCGGCGCGGCGGAACGCCGGAACCGGCGGAGCACCCGGCGGAACAACGAAACCGCCAGCAGAACCAGCAGAATCACCGCCGCCGCCTGCTGCCAGAGCGCCGGCGCATGTTCGCACGTCATCGCCGTCGTCACCTGGCCCGGCAACTGGACCGCCAACAGGTTCAGCAGTCCGCCGCACGCCAACGCCATGACAACGATGGTCGTCAGATAAATAACCGTCGTCCGCTTGCCGAGAATCTGGATCATGGCGGCCAGCGTGGCGGCATTCGTGGCCGGTCCCACAATCAGAAACACCAGCGCCGCTCCCGGCGAAATGCCTTTCATCATCAACGCCGCCGCAATCGGCACCGACCCGGTGGAACACACATAGAGCGGAATGCCCACCGCCAACATGATCAGCATGGTGATAAACTCACTGCCGCGATAGCCGCCCAGCGCCTGAGGCGGCAAGGCCAGACTGATCACCGCCGCCAGCGCCAGACCGATCAGCAACGCCAGCGCAATGCTGTCGAACAACGTCACAAAACCATAGTGAAAAAGGTAGAGCAGGCGGTTGGCCGGGCGCGGTTCCGCTTCCGGCTCGCTTCCCGACCCGGACGGCGCTCCCGCCGGTTCGGGATCAAGCCGGTCGACCGCCAGCCCGCCGATAATCCCGGTCACGAACGCCGCCGCAATCCGGAAGACGGCAAAAACCCAGCCCAACATGCTCCAGGTGACAATAAAGCTGTCAATCCCGGTCTGCGGAGTGGAAATCAGAAAGGAAGTGGCCGCCCCCTTGCCGGCGCCCTGCTTGCGCATCGCCAGCGTCACCGGCACTACGCCGCAGGAGCAGAGCGGCAACGGCACCCCCACCAGCGCGGCTTTGACGACCGCTTTCCAGCCGCCGGCCCCGAGATGCCGCCGGATATAGGCCGGAGAAAAGAACAGCGACAGCAACCCCGCCATGAAGAAACCGAACAACAGCCACGGCGCCATTTGAATTGTAATCAGCCAGAATTCCCGCAGAAAATTCAGTATGCCCATGGTCGCCTCCGTGATTTGTGGTTACCGCCGCCGAAAATAAAAAAAGGCGGCATGAAATGCCGCCCGTGAAAAATTCCGGATCCGCTCTATTTGCCGTATCCTTCTTCCTGCAACGTATTGACCTTGGCTTCGTTCGGGGAGAGCGACGTGGTTTTCAGTTCCTGCTGTCCCATCGCCATCGGCTTGGTTCCAACCTCATCCTTATAATTTTTGGACGCATAGGAAGGTTCGCGTTTATCGAATGCCATCGGCTGATCCAGAACCGAGTTGCCGATCCATGCCAGAGACTTGGCAATCATCAGACATTTGAGCGGTTCTTTGCCGTTGTTGTAAATCACCAGCCGGCTGTGCCGCGGCACATAGAGGCCGGCGCCGTCCCGCACGATAAAAGCCGTGCCGTTGACCGTCCACATCCCGGACCCGCTGGCAACGTAGTAGATTTCGCCGACATCGCCCAGCATCCGGGGCGGCATCTGTACGCCGCCCGCCACGGTCATGTCCGCCATGCCCGACGTTTTGGCTTTCTGGCCGTCGAACATCCGAAGGCATTCGGATTTATTGGTATTTTCGATCTGGTCCGAAGCGGCATAAACGCTGTAAATCGGTTCCGTCGACGCCTTATTACTCCGGCAACCGGAGCTCAACAGTCCGGCCGAAACCACGATCGCCATTCCGGCGACCAGCAATTCATGTTTCATCTTCTTTCCCTTCATCTTGGATTGTTCCAACGCCCAAAAGTTTTCCGCTTCCGCGCCGCCACGGTCACCGCCGGTTGCCCAGCACCTGAAGCAGACTGATAAACAAGTTGATAAAGTCCAGATACAACTGCAACGCGCCGACAATGCTGAATTTCCGCATGCTTTCGCCATCCATCGCCATGGCGCCCATCCGTTTGAGCATTTGCGTGTCGTAAGCGGTCAGGCCGGCGAAAATCACCACGCCGATGCAGCCCAGCGCAAAGTTCACCAGCGAACTCTGAATGAAAATATTGACGATCCCGGCAAGAATCAGGCCGATCAGACCGATAAAACAGAACGAGCCGACCCAGCTCAATTCTTTTTTCGTCACCGCGCCGAAAATGCTGAGCGCCGCGAACGAACCGGCGCAAATCGCAAACGTCGAGGCTATCGACGCCCCGGTATAGACGATCAGCAGCGACGACAGCGTAACTCCGTTCAATACCGCAAACGCGATAAACCCGGCCATCGCCGTGGCGGATGACATCCATTTGATGCCCCAGGTCAACAACAATACCAGGCCGAATTCCAATACGCAGAGCACAATCAGCATGACCGGATTGGCCCCGAACATCCGCATCAGCGGCTGCGACCCGGCGATAAAATACGCCATCACCGCCGTAATCAGCAGACCAACGCTCATCAGGCCGTAAACCCGACTCAAAAAGCTGGCCACCGCCACCCGGTCGGCGCCCGACGCCGCAACGGTCGCGCCCGCGGCATTCCGATAATCATTCGGATTATAATCTTGCATCGTTTTATTCTCCATCTTGAATTTCCGATTCCGTCGGGAATGAACCCGTTTCCATTTTCGCCGTTCCCCCGAAATCCACAATGCTATAATATTATCCTCGCTCCGGCAAATGTAAAGCAATCCCCGCTACGGAATCCGAGGGTTTTTTTCGCGGTTTTTTTCGCTTGCGAAGGTCGAAGAAGGAAAAAATCCGGGGAGAATCCGGAAAAAATGGTTGACCGCAATCGGCGCGCCGGTTATATTATCGTAATTTTACCTCTTAACCAAGTGAAGGTTGCTATGGAATTCCGTGGAGTTTATACGGCGCTGGTCACCCCTTTCAGTAAGGGAGCGGTTGATTATGTCCGGCTGGAAAAGCTGGTCGAATCGCAGATCGCGGGCGGCGTGGACGGGATCATTCCGGTCGGCACGACCGGGGAATCGCCCACTTTGTCCGTGGAAGAACACCTTAAAGTTATCGAGGTCGTGATCAAGAAAGCCGCCAAACGCTGCGTCATCGTGGCCGGGACCGGAGCCAACTCCACGTCCGAAGCCATCGAACTGACCATGGCCGCCAAAGCTTTGGGCGCCGATGCCACGCTTCAGGTAACACCTTATTACAACAAGCCGACGCAGGAAGGCATCTACCGTCATTTTTCGGCGGTGGCCGATACGGCGGGATTGCCGGTATTCCTCTATAACGTACCCGGCCGGAGCGGCGTTGCCATCGCCCCCGAAACCGTGGCCCGGCTCAGCAAGAACGCCAACATCGTGGCGCTGAAGGAAGCCGGCGGCAGCGTCGACCGGGTTTCCCAGGTCCGCGATGCCTGCGATATCACAATTTTCAGCGGCGACGACAGTTTGACGTTGCCGATGATGTCGGTCGGCGCGGTGGGGATCGTCAGCGTGGCCTCCAACATCATTCCGAAAGAACTCAAGCAGATGGTCGATGCCGCCGCCGCCGGAAAACTGGAACAGGCCCGGCAGCTCCATCAGAAATATTATCCGCTGTTCCGCGATCTCTTTATCGAAGCCAATCCGATCCCGGTCAAGACCGCTATGGCCATGATGGGGCTCCTCGAAGAAGAGTTCCGGCTCCCGCTCTGCCCGATCAGCGATGCCAATCGGGTCAAACTCCGCGCCACGCTGGAAAAGTGCGGACTGCTGTAAACCGGAGTCCATGGCAAAGTTTCCATGACAAAATCAAGGCCGCTTGAATTCAAGCGGCCTTTTTTCTGTCCGAACCGAAGTTTCACCGTCCCGACGGAATGGTACTGTGCGATCCTGGTTTTAGCAGTTTGCTGGCCCAGGTGCCGGGTCAGGGCTCAGCCAAGGCGACAGCCGGATAACCACCCGGAAGTCGCGGCCCTGGACCCGCACTGGAAGCAACGCATTCCAGAGACATTCCCAACCATAAGCCAGATCCTGTGCGACGGCAGTTGCGGCCGCAGTAGCCCGGCGACGAATCGTAATATCCCAGCTCAGAATTCCCGCCGCCACCGCCAGCGCCAGCATGTCGCCGGACGGCGTGGCCAGCCAGATGCCGTTCACGCCCATCCAGCCGGGCAGAAAATAGAGGCCGGGAATGACAAACAGACAATGTTTGCCGATCAGCAGCAGATTGGCGGGCACCGTCCGGCCGATGGCCTGGAAATAACCCGCCACGACGAACACCAAACCGACGATGCACACCGACGGAAAATACCAGCAGAACGCCCGGGAAGTAGCGGCCAGCAACACCGGGTCGTTCTGATTGAAAATCCGAATCAGCGGTTCCCGGAACGCCAGCACCACCACCATCAAACCGGTCCCGACGCCCAACGCCAGCTGCAGCGTCCGACGCAGGATTTCATAGACCCGGTCCATCCGTCCCGCCCCGTAATTGCAGCTGATCAGCGGTTGGATGCCGAGCGCAATGCCGATGAAAATCAGCAACACCAGCGACAGCACGTAGTTCATGATGCCGAACACCGAAATCTGAAATTCGCCGCCGTGCCGGGCCAGTACCCAGTTGTTGAGCAGCATCATGACGCCGATCGCCGCCGTGCCGGAAAACGCCGCCAGTCCCAGCCAGACGATCCGCGCCGGCAAATTCCAGCCCAAGCCGGTAAAGTCCGGCCGCAGCAAAATCCGTTTCCGCACCATGAAGACCAGTTGCGCCGCCACCACCAGCAGCTGCGAAACCACCGTCGCCAGCGCCACTCCGGCCAGTTCCCAGTTCAGCCCCAGCACGGCAATCGCGTCAAAGACGATATTCAACAGCGCCCCGCCGATCATGCAACCCATCGAAAACAGCGGATGCCCGCTGTTGCGGATCATGCTGTCGAAGAACAGCGACCCCACCACTACCAGACTGCCGGCGCAATACCAGAAGATGAAATCGCGCGCCGGATTCAGCAGCGAGCCGTCCGCCCCCATCAACCGGGCAATCGGCGTCGCCCCCAGCGTTCCGGCCAGCGTCAGCGCCACGGAGAACAGCAGCCAGAGAATCATGCCGGCCCCGCAGACCAGCCGCGCCCCGCGCCGGTCGCCCGCGCCCAGCCGCAGCGCGGCCAGACAGCCGCACCCGGCCGCCAGCATGCTGCCGACCGCCATCACCACCGTCGCCGGAGGATAGGCAAGCGTGACCGCGGCGAGTCCCGGAGCGCCCAATTGACGCCCGACAAAGATCCCGTCGATCACTTCATAAATTCCGGATACCAGCGTGGCCGCAACTGCGGAGAGGATATATTTCGCCAGCAATGACCGGATGTTGTTACGGACCATTTCCATGGTCTGCCTCCGTTGCTTCAGAAACCCAACCGAACCAATCTACTACTTACCTGCGATGTTGGCGTGGGGAAGCTAACCGGGACATTCGTCGGCATGCTCGAGCGGAATGTAGTTGAACCCGTAATGACCGGGGTGACAAGCGGCGGTGCGAACCAGATCCGTCATCGTTTCGGTCACTCCGGCATAAAATGCCCCGCCGCTCCCGCCGATAAGCCGGAACAGCTTTTTGCTGATTGACCAGAGGTTGATGTTGAGAATCATAACGTTCACCTTTTTTAACTCGCCTACTTACATCTTACCATGCCGGCGATGGTTTGTCAACCCCCTTGAGCACGACTAACCTTTTTCTAACCTCAAACCAGCAATCCGCAAGATAAATTCGCCCCCCCCCTTGACTTTTATCGTCTACAGATGTAAACTTTAATTATGTTTACAATTGTAGACGATTTTATTCAGGAGCGGACAACGATGGATATGCCCAAAATTTCAACGGCGGAATTCGAAGTGATGAAAGTGGTCTGGGCGCGACCGCCGGTCGCGGCGCAGGATATCTGCCACGCGCTGGAACAAGATTTTCACTGGAGTCCGCAGACCGTCAAAACGCTGCTCGGACGGCTGGTCAAAAAAGGCGCGCTGGCCTTCACCAAAACCGGTAAAAGCTATCTCTACGAACCGAAACTCGCCCGGGAAGCCTGCCTCGCGGCGGAAAGCGAGTCGTTTCTCCAGCGCTGCTTTGGCGGCGCTCTCGACGCCATGGTCATGCAATTCGCCCAAAGTAAGCAACTTTCCGACCGGGACCTCAACGATCTGAAACGGATTCTCAACAAATTGGATTAAATCCAGACGGGAGCAAGCCAATGTTTACCACTTCGCTGTTATTGTTGCTGGTCGCCTGCGCCGTGCGCGGCGGCACCGCCACGCTGATTGCAACCGCCGCCGAAAAACTGCCCGCCGCCTACCTGTCCGCGCAGGTCCGCCGCGGCATCTGGCTGGCGGTCATGCTGCTGTTCGTGCTCTGGATGCCGTTCTTTCAGTTGCGCCTGCCGAGCAACGGGATTGCGACGCCCGCTGCCGTCGCGCCCGCCTCAACCCAATCGCTGGAAGTCGTTCCGGCGTCAACGCTATCGCCCGTCCCTGCCCTGGCGGAAAAGCCGGGCGCGGCGATGACAGTTCCAGCGTTGCCGACGGCGGTCCCCTGGTGGAAAAACATCACGTTGACGGAAACGTTGCTGACGCTCTGGCTGGTCGGCATGGCGGCGATGGGACTGCGTTTTGTTCTTGGCTGGCGACTGCTGGACCGGCGCATCGACCGGTTGCCGGAGGTTGCCGATGCCCGCGTTCTGGCAATTTTCGAACAGTGCCGCAATGAAATCCGTCACACATTGGGCCGGTCGGCGGAAAAAGCGCTGGACCGGGTCCGGTTGAAAGCCGGAACGCAGGGACCGCTATTGTTCGGCTGGCAACGTCCCGTCATCGTGCTGCCGATGGCCGCGTCGACGCGGCTGGACGACGCGCAGTTGCGGTTTATTCTGCTGCACGAACTCTGTCATCTGGTTCATCACGACGTCCAATGGAATCTGCCGGCCTGTCTGATTCTGTGCGTCCAATGGTTCAACCCGTTCTGCTACTATGCGCACCGGAAATTCCGGTCGGCGCTGGAAACCTGGTGCGACCACCGGGTTCTGCAACTGACCGGACGGGATCAGCAGGACGGCTACGGCAACACCTTGATTAAAATGCTCGAACTCCGCCATCGCGGCGCCATTCTGCCCGGGGTGGGCATTGCCGAGGACAAAAAGGAATTGACCAGGCGCATCACGATGATTCATTTCTTTCAACGCCAGAAAGTTTTTGGTGTGATCGCGGCCGCCGCAACGGTGGCGGTCGGACTGGCGATTGTCGGCGGCTGCGGCATCGGTACGGCCAAAGTTGCCGCCGTCGCCGCCCCGCCGCCGGACGATACGCTGACGCCCGCGCAGATTATGGCAAAAATGGAACAGACGTATGCCGCCTGCCGGACCTATTCCGACCGCGGACTGGTCAAGCAGGACTATTTCAAGCTTGACGGCGCCAGGACCCAAACCCGGGAGCTCCCCTTCACCACCGTCTTTGTTCGTCCCGACCGGTTCCGTTTCGAGTTCCAGAACCAAGCCCGGAAAACCGACGAATGCTATATCGTCTGGAAAAATGGACGGGAAATCAAAGTCTGGTGGGATGTCCAGCCGGTCATCCAAAAGGAAACCTCGCTGGCCCAGGCGCTGGCCGGAGCAACCGGTGTTTCCGGCGGTTCGGCGCAGACCGTTCCCGCCATGCTGCTGCCGAAAACCGCCGGGACGACCTGGCTGCGGCGACTCACCCAGCTGAAACGTCTTCCCGACGCCAAAATCGAAAATACCGTCTGTTACCGGATTCAGGGCGGACTCAAAAGCCGTGACACCATATTGTGGATCGACCGCACCCGTTTTCTGTTGCTCAAGATCGAGGAAACGAAACAGTTCAGAAACTTCCGCACCGAAGACGTTACCACCTATGCGCCTCGAATCGACGAACCGCTGGCCGACGCGCAACTGGCCTTTCAGCTGCCGCCCCAGGCAAACGGCAAACCCGAAGTCGTGAATAAAGGATTTTCCCCGCAGAAAAGCCAGACGTTCGACCGCGTCTATAAGCTGTTGGAACAGGGTAGAGCGCTCTCGGCGGAGCAGGCTGCGCAATTGGAAAAACAGTTGACCGGAACCGCAAAAGATCTGCCGGTTTTGACTCAAATGCAAGGCTATTATTCCGAATATTATCTTACCAATCCGGTTCTCCGCAAAAAACGTAACGAGCTGATGATCCAGATGGTCAAAAATTATCCGGAGGCCGAAGTTTTCGGAACCGGCGCGGTCGTGTTGATCGATTCCAAAGACGATATCGGACCGATCAAAAAACTGTGGCAGGAACACCTGCAAAAACATCCTGACGACGTGAATCTGCTCCGCAACGCCGCGAAAAACCTGCTGGTGGCGGACCCCGATTTCGCCATTGCCTGTTTTACCCGGTGCCGAAAGTTGGAACCCAACAACCCGGAATGGATTCTGGCGCTTGCCCACACCGAGCAGTTGAAGGGTATCAAGGCCAAGCGGCAACCCAAACCAACTGCCCCGGTCCGCCAATAAGGCCGGCCGGACCATGAACTGGGGAGAAACCCCGAAAATTTGGAAATTTTCCAGGTTTCTCCCCCCCCCGACCGGTTACGCGATTCCGGTGGCCGGATTGATTTCCGTCGACGGAATCTGTTTGAAGTCCGTTCCGTCGAGCCGCTGCAATGCCTGTTGCGCCTTGACCAACTGGTCCCAGATGTAATAGACGTTGAAATTGCCCGGTTTTTTCGGAAACGGCGGCCAGCGGCCGTCGGAATTTTCCGCGCAGATCAGATGGAGCCAGGCCTGACGATAGAGCTGTTCTTCCTCTTCGGACCGGGGCGTTTCCCGCAGCGCCAGAAGACGTTCCGACAACAGTCGGCAATAGGGATCGCAGGCCAGCGCCGACGGCGTTTTCGCCCAGGCGGTGGCGTACGTCCGATGCCAGGCCATATTGGGTTCGATCACCACCGGATCGTCCAGCAGCTTTCCCGCGTCGACCGCTTCCGTGACATGGGCGAAACCGCCGCGGGCCAGCAACGCCTCAATGTAGTCGGACAGCAGCCGGACGGCGTCCGGATTGTCGTCGAAAACCTGAAGTTTACCGAAATGTTTCAGGAAGAAATAGCCGGTGGTCCCGACGTATTCGGCATCCTCGGCGTAACAGATCAGATACCCTTCTTTCTGCTTGCCGCTCCAATGGTCGATGGTTTGCAGCAAAGAGTCCAGCGTCACCGTTTTTTTCTGCGAGTCGTCGATCGGAATGTTGTTGGTGGACATCAGATAGTAGAGAGTCTGGGCGCTGACGCGGTCGCTGCGGTAAATCCCGGCCATGCCGTCGAGAATCTTCACCGGATAGTGAAGCGTCGGCGTATCGGGATCGATGTCGTACCAGGGCATCCCGGAACCGTCCTTGGCGGCGGCATCGGGGTTGCGTTCCACTGCCGCCACCTCCGGCCGCGACGAAATCAGATAGGAATCCCAGTCCAGACTCATGATGTCGAATCCGGCCTCGCGGTAGATGCGGGGGATGTCGGCGTTCCAGCAGCATTCCGGATTCCAGGCGGTCCGCGGCGTCATCCCGAGATGACGTTGATAAGTCGACATGGCGAACCGGCAGGCCTGTACGCCGTCCTCGTACGGAAAGTTCGTCATGATCGAATGGGCATACGGCGACCCCATGAATTCACACTGGCCGGACTCGACCGCCCGGCGCAACTTGAGCAGCACGTCCGGCGTGAGTTTGGCCATCATGTCGATGGTGAACCCGGAGGCTTCGAAACAGTATTTCACCCCCTTGAAGCGGGTGGCGAACAAGTCGAAGATCCGTTCGTAACTTTTGCGGATGCAGAACTCGTACTTTTCCGGCCGCAACCCGGAATAGTGCAGATTGGCGTGAAACACCATGATATACTTCATCGGCTGATTCCTTTCTTTCTGAATTGTCGCCGGGGAAATCCCGCCGGTCTTCCCGCCTGGGGAAGATGGCATCGTGAAAAACCAGTTATTCAATCGGATACTTGGTTTTAAATCCGATTTATTGAGCTTGATGTTTCTCCTTTTTTCAAAATTTCTAATTAATTAGAAATACTAGTTTAGCTATCGTCTATTTAAAACCGGATTCTATTGTTCATTCAGAAATTCAACCGAAACATTGGTTTTCCCGGTCAGCCGGCGGAATCGCGCCAGATCAGCCGACTGGGAATCGTGGTATTTTCGGGCGCCGCATCGTTCAACGTCTGCAACAGCAGTTCAAAGGCTTTTCGGCCCTGCTCCGCCGGAAGATTGTCGTAGGTGCTCAGGGCCGGTATCAAATGAAGACCGAGTGCAATATTGTCGGCCCCCGCCACCGCGATGCGGTCAGGGACGGAAATCGTTCGTGACTTCAGCGCCCGGAGCACTCCGATCGCCATATAGTCGTTGGCGCAGATAATCGCGTCGGTCAGGTCGAGTTGGCGGGATTCGAGCTGCATAACGGTCTGAAAAGCGGCCTCTTCACTGAATTTGGCCCCCAGAATATTGGTATCCGGGAAGAAAATTCCGGCTTCGTCCAGCGCCGCCTTGAAGCCGCGGAACCGTTCTTCCCCCGGATAACTGATTTCCGTACCTTTGAAATAGAGAAACTTGCGCCGACCGCCGGCAATCAAACGCCGCGCCTGCTCTCTGGCCAATTCGAGGTTATTGATATTGACGCTGGCAATGCCCGGAATGCCCGCAATACCGATGCCGACCACGTGGCGATGTTCTTCCAGAAACACCCGGACCCAAAATTCCGGCATCTTGAAACCGTAGTAGATCAACCCGTCGATTTCCCGGTCGCGAAACCAGTCGAAAACTTTCCGTTCGCTGGTACCCGGGGTATAAATCTGAATGGAAAAACGGTAATCGGCGCGATCCGCCGCCAGCGCAATGCCGCCCACAATCTGAGCGGTGTTATAGTCGTCAAACGGATTTTCCAGTCCGATACCGGTATATTGATCCAGCAGGATGCCGACATTGTGCACGAATTTGCTGTTGAGTCGCCGGGCATGAATGTTCGGCATGTAATGAACGGCGCGGCAGTAATTTTTGATCCGGGTTTCCTGCTTTTCGCTGATCCGTCCTTCCTTGGCCTTGCCGTTAAGCACCAGCGACACCGTTCCCTTGCTCACGCCCAGTTCGTTTGCGATTTTGGCCAATGACAACACCAGCGTTACTCCTGTTTACGGTTATATTCCCGATTTGCAATGATAGTTTAGCAAGATTCCGTCGATTTGTCAAGGGGCTCTTTCACCGATAAAGAACGAAACTTCAAACTTTTCCGCCATTCTGCTAAACTAGTGTCGTATCTCACAAACAGGTTCAGTTCCTTTCGCACTTCGTTCGATCAGCGCTTCCGCGCTGGATTCGGCCCGCGAAGCCCGCGGGGACAAATTTCCAGGGACTGATGTCGCACCTGGACCCTACGGAAGAAACACGCAGATGTAAAGGTTATTCTTATACAGCTCCTTACAGCTCCTAAGGAAAAGAATCGAGGATGGCATCGCCTCCATCCCATTTTTTATGGATTCTCTCTTTTGGACCGGGCGTTTTACCTCCCGGGACGCGGAGGGAAAAGGCCCGCCCCGCTATTTCCCCTCAAAAGTTGACAATTTTTCCATTGATGGCGGAGTGTGTTTTGTCGCCAGGCTCTTTGACAACTCGGAAAAAAGGACGGAACGAATCGGCGTTTGAGACTGGGACTGGATTTTGCGCGAAAATCCGGGGAATCCGGTCCGGGGACGTTTTGTCTTCATGCGGCAACGGCTGGAATATCGACATTTTAAACATCATGCTCAAACGGTGTCTAAAATGTCTAAAATGTCTAAAATGAGTTGCGGACGATTTTACACACCATGCCTCGCGAAGTGTCTAAAATGTCTAAAATGTCTAAAATGCCCGTTCCCCTGTTCCCCTGTTCCCCTGTTCCCCTGTTCCCCTGTTCCCCTGTTCCCCTGTTCCCCTGTTCTATTGTTCTATTGTTCCCTTGTTCCCCTGTTCTATTGTTCTATTGTTCTATTGTTCTATTGTTCCCCTGTTCTATTGTTCCCCTGTTCTATTGTTCTATTGTTCTATTGTTCTATTGTTCTATTGTTCTATTGTTCCCTCTTTCTCCCGGCTTGCCGACGGCGGGAATGCTGATATTGTAAGGTAAGGAGAAAACCTCTTATATGAATCAGGAGTTGGTCATGCGTTCCCGAGAAGAAAATCGCGCTCTGCTGATGGATTTTGTTTTGCAGTTTGCATCGAAGATGTTCAATGCGCCGTCCGGGTTGTTGAAACGGCCCTTTCTCGATCCCGGAGCCCAGTATGCGTCGACTCTGTGGGATTGGGATTCGTATTGGGCGGCGGAAGCGCTGCTGGGCATCGCCGGGGAGATTCCCGATGCGGAGAAGCGGAAAGAATTTACCGCTGCCGCGCTGGAACATGCCAAAGGCGCCTTGCTGACCTTTTTCGACTATCAGTGGCATGACGGCAGTATGCCGATTCTGTTGACGGCCGATAACCCCGATGCGTTCGACTCCCGGAATCCGGAACAGAATACCGGCAAACCGGTTCATGCCCAGTTTGCCCGTCTGCTCGATCACTACGGGGTGTTGGATGCCGCGGAAAAAGCAACGATTCTCGCCGGGCTGCGCCGACTGGCCGAATGCCGGATCAACCGGTCGTGGAAACCGGCGTCGGGACTCTATGTCTGGAATTCCGACGCCGCCATCGGAGTGGACGACGATCCGAGCGCCTGGGGACGGCCCGGCGGCTCGAGCGCCCATATTTATTTGAACTGTCTGATTTATGCGGACCTCAAGGCGGCGGCCGAGCTGGCGGAGCGTTGGCAGGCGGCGCCGTCGGACGGCGCGTTTTTCCGGCAGCGGGCGGAAGAACTGGAAACGGCGGTTCGGGAATACTGCTTCGACCGGCGCGACGGGCTTTACTATTCCGTCGATGTTCAGTGCGAAACGCATCATCCGCTGTTCAAGGGGTTCATGCTCAATCAGTCGCTGGAGACGTTCTGGCAGGTAATGCCGCTGAAAATCGGATCCTGGTGTTCTTTTCTGCCGTTGTGGTGCGGAATTGCCACGCCGGAACAGGCGCAGCGGATGGTTCAAGAGCATCTGATGAAGCCGGAACGATTCTGGACGCCGTACGGCATCCGGTCGCTGGCGGCCGACGAGCGGATGTATTCGCCGGAAGTTTCCCGGGGGAATCCGTCCAACTGGCTGGGGCCGATCTGGATCATCACCAATTACATGGTCTGGCGGGGACTGAAGAATTATCATTTCGAAGCGGAAGCCGACCAGCTGGCAACCAATACGCTGGCCCTGCTGGGCGAAGATTGCGCGCAGAACCGGGTGCTCCATGAATATTACAGTCCGGAAACCGGTCACGGGATTTCCGGTCCGGGATTTCTGAACTGGAACCTGTTGGCGCTGCTGATGAAATAAAACGGTCCGCCGTCCGAGGGAATTTCCGGGGAGAAACCCTGAAAAATTTGGTAATTTTTTCCAAGTTTCGCCCCGGACCTCGTTTCCTAACTTTCAAACTTTTTAGTTTCTTTTATCAGCTTGCTGCGCAAGCTGATAAAATGAAAATAAAAGTTTTGCGGGGGCAAAGTTGGGGCGCGAGGAAGAAATGGGGCGCTTCTTCAAAAGCATCCCGTGTCTTCCCCGCTACCCGCGATGAAATGCTTCCGTCCGAAGCGGAAAGCGGCGGCTGAACGCTTGAAATTCCGGCGACGCCGGATAGACTAAGTAACGAACTGGGAAGGACTGCTGTAAAAGCTGGGGGTTAAAAAATGATGAGACAATTTCGCCGGTATTACTTGCCGGTATTTCTGCTGGCCGGGCTCGGCTTGATTCTGTTGCCGACGCTGCTGGGGTTGCCGACGCTGTTTTCTCCGATCGTACTGAAAGCGCAACCGGCGGCGGTCGCCGGAGAACCCAAAACGATGGCGCATATGTCCGTCGGCTGTCACTGGCTGCCGCAGGCGCAGTTCGCCGGATACTATATGGCCCGGGAAAAAGGGTTTTACCGGCAGGCCGGACTGGCGGTGGATATTGTACACGCCGGCGCGATGACCAGCAACGTGGACATGCTGGAAAAAAATCAGGTCGAATTTGCGTCGCTGTTTCTGAGCACGGCAGTGCGGCTGCGGACGGATGGCGCCGATCTGGTCAATATCGGCCAGCTGTTCCGGCATTCCTCGTTGATTCTGGCGGCGCGAAAATCGGCCGGAATCAAAGAGTTGAAAGATTTGAACGGCAAGCGGATCGGCATCTGGCGGTCGGATTTTCGCGATGCGCCGTTGCAGTTTCTGCGGCAGCAGGGAATTCATGCCGACATCGTGTTCATGAACGCGTCGATCGATCTGTTCCTGTGGGGCGGCGTCGACGCCATGCTGGTGACGTCCTACAACGAACTCCACACGCTGCGGATGTGCGGAGTTACAGCTGACGAATTGCGGCTGTTTCCGCTGAAAAATTACGGCCTCGACATTCCGGAAGACGGTATTTACTGCCGGGAAAAATTCTACCGGGCTCATCCGGACCTCTGCCGCCGGTTCATGTCCGCCACGATGGAAGGCTGGCATTATGCCGCCACCCATCAGGAGGAAACCCTCGATACAATGGAAAAAATCATGCATGACAACCATCTGCCGTTTGCCCGCTGCCATCAGCGCTGGATGCTGGAAAAATCCCTGGCGCTGATTTACCCGGACGGCATTAACCGCCAAGTTCCGGATTTCTCGCCGGTGGAATATGCCGCCGCCGTCAAATTGCTGGAGGACGCCGGACGGATTAAAACCGCGCCGTCGTTTGCCGTTTTTGCCCGGCCCGTCGGCCCGGAAGGGAGGAAATAATCATGTTGCAACACCGCTCGCTGGCCTTCAAACTCAGCCTGGCCATTCTCTCCGGCGTGATCCTGATCATGGCCGCGATTCTGATTCACAACGCGATTATTTCCGAACGCCTGATGATGCAGAACATCGAGGAAAACGCGCATAACCTCTGCGAAGCCACCGCCAACCGGCTGGATCAGACGTTTCTCTCGGCGGAACAACTGGCCCAGACGTTAGCGGTGACGCTGGAAAAAACGCCGCCGCAGGAAACCGATTTCGCCCGGTTGCTGCCGAGCCTGCTGCGGACGGCGCCGAACTCGTTTTTCGGAATCATAACGGCGTTCGAACCCTATGCGTTCGATTCCCGGCGGGAATACTTCGCCCCGTATGTGTGCCGGGACGGACAGGAAGTAAAATTCGCCGTACTGGGCGATAAAGACTATCAATACCACTATTTCGACTGGTACAGCATTCCGCGCCAGTTGCGGCATCCGGTCTGGAGCGAACCGTACTTCGACGAAGGCGGCGGCAATGTCTTGATGACGACTTACTCCTATCCGTTCTACCGGGTGGTCAACGGAAAGCGGACGTTTACCGGCGTGGTAACGGTGGACCTGTCGCTGTCCCGGTTGCAGAAAATCGTCGGCGGCATGAAGCTTTACGACCATGGTTACGGTATCTTGATCTCCCGGTTCGGCCGGATCATCACGCATCCCAACGTGAAGCTGACCATGAATCATACTATTTTCAGTCTGGCGGAAGACGCCAAACGACCGGAACTTCAGGGCCTGGGCGAAAAAATGATCGCCGGTCAAACCGGCTTTATCGTCTATCACAGCCTGCTCATGAACGAAACCTGCCGGCTTTATTTCCAGCCGCTGAAAGCCAACGGCTGGTCGTTGGCTATCGTTATTCCGGAACGCGAACTGCTGGCCGGACTGCATCGATTGGAGTGGAATCTGCTGGCAATTGCCGCCGTCGGGTTGATTGTGCTGCTGGTGCTGGTGATTACAATTTCCTACCGGATCACCCGGCCACTGAAAGCCCTTACTGCCGCCACGGTCGAAATCGGGCACGGCAACCTTCAGCAGAAACTTCCGAAATTTTCCGGCGGCGACGAAATCGACCAGTTGTCCGCCGCGTTCGGCAAGATGCAGGAAGACCTGATCGTTCACATCGACAATCTCCAGAAAACCACCGTCGCCAAGGAGAAAATCGAAAGCGAACTCAAAATCGCTCGCGAAATCCAGCTGAGTATTATTCCGAAAATTTTCCCGGCCTTCCCGGAACGAAAAGAATTCAGCGTGTTCGCTCTGCTGGAATCGGCCAAGGCGGTCGGCGGCGACCTCTACGACTTCTTCTTCGTGGACGATCACCGGCTCTGTTTTGCTATCGGTGACGTCTCCGGCAAAGGCGTTCCCGCCTCGTTGTTCATGGCGGTTACGCAGACGCTTCTGAAAGCTACTGCCGCCAAAGATTTGACCACCGGCGAAATCGTTACCCGGATGAACCGGTCGCTGGCCCGTGACAATGAAATGAGCATGTTTGTTACTTATCTTGTTGGTATTCTTGACATTACAACCGGAGATGTCGAGTACTCCAACGCCGGACACAATCCGCCGTTCATCGTCCGCAGTCAGGGCGAGATCGAAAAGCTCGACAAGATTCACGGCATGCCGCTGGGAGTGGTCGATGTCCATGTCTACGAAGCCAGTCGCTTCCGGCTCCAGCCCGGTGATTTGCTGTTGCTCTACACCGATGGCGTTACCGAAGCGATGAATCATCACAACCAGCTATTCGGCGAAGCGCAACTGGTGACCGAACTGGAAAAAGTCGTCGGCTCGAGTGTAAAGCCGGTGGTCGATCACGTGATGACCAGCGTGAAAGCGCATGCCGCCGGGCAGGAGCAGTCCGACGATATCACGATTCTGGCCTTGCGGTTCTTCGGTCCGGCCGGCGAGTCCGGGCTCGTAGGAGCTAAAAAACCTTAAAGACGTACAGCAGGAAGACGACATAGAGCAAGCCGCTGACCAGCAACAGAAACGGGCTCAACGACTTCCTGATATGAATCCAGCCGAGGACCAAGGCGCCGGAAAAGAGCGCCAGTACGGCCGATAACATCGTCGTTCCGCACAGGTTCCAATCGGTGAAGATGATCCCGAAAACGACCGGGAAACAGCTCTGAAAAACCATTGCCCCGGTGATATTGCCCAAGGCCAGCGTATCCTTGTGGCGGCTGACCCAGATAATGGAGTTGAGTTTTTCCGGAAATTCCGTGGCAATCGGCGTGATAATGATCGAAAGTACCAAGGCCGGGATCGCTAGAATTTCCGCCAGCGATTCCACGTAGACGACGAAGTAATGCGCGCCGAGGCAGATGAATCCCAAACTCAACAGCAATTGGAACACGATCCAGAACAGCTCCTGCGGCAGATGCAGATAACGGGACAGAAAAAGTTCGTCCACTTCGCCCAGATTCGCGCCGTCGGCGTTGAAAGTAGCTTTCAGGTATATCCCATAGGAGAGCAGCAGCGCCACTCCCACGATAATCTTGATCGTCAGATGGGTGTGAACGAACGTGGTGGCCACCGCAATACCGTAGAAGATCAGAAAAAAGATCAGGTCGCGTTTCAAACTGGAGAGGTCGACGTTCATTGCCAGCGGACGCCGTTTCAACGCGGCGTTGACAATTACTGCGGCTCCGGTCACGCAGAAGGCCAGCGTCCCCAGCATGAACGGCGCACCGGCAATCGCCCCGATGCCGACCGCATGCGAGGCGGTGTCATTGCTGAACATAATGGCAATGATCGGAATCAGGGTTTCCGGCAAGGCCGTGCCGATTGCCGCCAGAATGCTGCCGACAATGCCTTGGTGCAGTGACAGTCGTTTGCCGAAGGCTTCAATGCCGTTGACGAATACTTCACAACTGCCCAGAATCAAGGCCAGACTCAACACCAGAAACACGACCGCAACCAGCATCTCATACTCCTTTTTTTGACCATAAAAAAAGACCTTTGCCTCCGGACGGAGGCAAAGGTCTCGTTGAACTTTATTGCTAAAGCCGTCAGAACCAGGCAATTACGCCGAGATTGTTGGCCCTGACCGTAACAACTACTCCCCTTTGTCACAATAACAAACGGTATTGCTTATTATAATGCAAGTCGGACAAAATACCAATTGCCGACGTTAAATCAGTTCTTCCGCCACGTCATTCCAGAAGGCAATGCCTTTTTCCGTTGGCCGAATCTGGTCGGCGGTGACGTCCAGCAATCCGCGGGTTTGCAATTTGTCGACGGCTTCGGAATTCAACAGCTTTTCCCAGCTGCGCCCGGCAATTAACCGCCGCGGCAGTTCCTCCCATTGCTCCCGACGCCAGCCGGTCACCGTCCGTAGGCCGAAAGCAAACACCTCTCGTGCCCGCGCCGACGGCGTCAACTCGTCCCGGATGGGAGCGGCTCCGGACAACCATTGTTCCAGATTGGCCGGTTCCGTCCAACGGGCCAATCCGTTGAACGAGCTGGCGGCCGGCCCCAGTCCCAGATAGCTGTGACCGTGCCAAACGTTCATATTGTGGCGGCACTCCCAATGCGGCACTGCATAATTGGACACTTCATAACGTTCCAGCCCAAAATCGCTCAAAAACTCACCGGCCGCCTGCCACATCTCGGCGCTGAGCTCTTCGTCGATAGCATGTTCGCCGAGTTCCTGCGCCAGCGGAGTTCCCGGTTCCAGCGTCAGCGAATAACAAGACATATGGTTAACTCCGGTTTCCGCAGCCCGCCGAAGATCGCTTTCCCAGTCATTGAGCGTCTGGCCCGGAATGGCGTAGATCAGATCAAGCGAAATATTTTCGATCCCGCCGCGCCGCAGCAGTTGAATGGCATGTTCCGCTTCTTCGCCGGTGCCGCGCCGTGACAGTATCTTCCGGAGCCGGGGAGAAAACGTCTGTACTCCCATGCTGACGCGGTTGACAATACTTCGCAGGATGTCGATATACACGGGAGAGAGCGTTTCCGGGTTGCATTCCATAGTTACTTCCGTCTGCGGCGTAATCCGGTAGCTGCTGCTGACCGCCGCCAGCAGATTCTCCAGCAGGGGCAGCGGCAGAACGGTCGGCGTGCCGCCGCCGAAATAGAGGGTATCCAGCGTTTCGCCGCGGGAAAACTCTTCCAGTTCGCGTTCCATCGCTTCCAGATAATGTTCCATCGGCGACAGCCCGGCCTGCGGCAGCGAATAGAACGCGCAGTATCCGCATTTGGCGGTACAGAAAGGAACATGAATGTACAGGTTTTCGAACATGGCCATTCCGGCTCAACCGGCCAGTTCGGCCCCGAAGTTTAACGCCTTGTCCCGGAGTTCGCCGTTCATCAGCAATTGAGTGACGTCTTCGGGGGCCGTGGCGACATAGAACTTCTTGGCCGGCCGTTTGATGATGGAGGCGATCATATCGATGCTTTTGTCAAGCAGACCGAGGCCGTCGTTCATGCCGCCGCCCGCGGTAGCGATCACGCCGATCTGGACGTTTTCCAGCGCCGTCGTTTCCTTGTCGCCTTCGAACCGGAAAAGGCAGAACATGCGGTCGATCAGAATTTTCAACTGCGCAGTCCAGGAAAAGAAATAAACCGGACTGGACAGAATAACGACATCATATTCCGGCAAGCGGCCGGCCAACTTTGCGATGTCGTCCTGAATGATACAGGAATAGCCTTCCTTGCTTTTGCAGCCCATGCACCCGGTACACCCGGCCACTTTATAATTCAGTGTGGTGACGTCGACGACATCCACCTGGGCATCGTGTTCGCGAGCACCTTCCGCCACCCAGCTGACGACCGTATTGGTATTGCCCTGCCGATGCGGGCTGCCGGTAACAATGATGATCTTTTTCCCCATGATCAAACCCTCCGGTTAGATAGTAAACCATATCCCGCCAACTGCTTTTATGCAAACCGGTCGACGGAAACATAACGTTTCAAGTTTTGGATTCAAACCACAAAAAACTCCGACAACAGAAGAAATATTGTCAATCTCCGAGGCGAAAACACGTGGGAGAACGCTTCCAGCGCAGATCATGAAAATCCCGTTTTTTCACGGCTTGGAAACTTATCTTGCCGCCAAAAAACTTATTCTCATTCATGATAATCATATTCGATTCTTCGTCAAATGACACTTTTTTTGACCGCGTCCGAAGCCCACCGATTGACTTTTATGGGCCAGACCACTATAATCTAATAGCTGACTTCAAGCATAAAGGTCAAACTTCTAAGGAGTTGGAGAGGTTATGGAATTTTTTTGTCCGTCATGCGGCAGTTCCAACAAAACCAATCTTCCCCCCGGCAATGCGAAGAAAAAGATCTGTTGCACTTGCCATAAAGAATTCGAAGCCAACGACGATAACCGTTTGCTTTCGTTCAAAAACAGTCTGCCTGACTTCAATGACCTCCATGTATTTTACCGGGAGGACGGTCATTTGCGGTTCCGGTTGGGCTCGAAGCGCGAACTGGCATTGCTGACGGTAATTGCAGTCATCGGTCTGGTGGCGATTGTGTCGGCGGCGATTTACGCTTTCTTCTAACCATTCATTTTGAGCAGTCTCCGATCCGGAATGTTGACTTGTGAGCAGCTCCGGGCTATTTTTATGAAACCAGGATGTAAGGAGACTGCGATGATACACTGGAGATATCCGTTTTTGGGGTTGTTCGCGCTGGCCTTGACGCTGGCGGGCGGTTGTGCCGGCGGACCGGATGCGTTCAACGACGGCGGCAAGATTCAATATCCTTATCAGGCGCCGCCGGAACGCCGGGCACAAATCATGAAAGGCGTCAAAGCGCTTTATCTGGGTATGCCGGAAAGCGACGTGGTCAAACTGCTCGGGGAAGCCGACGAACGCAATGTTCTCTACTATAATGCGGAACATTTCGAGTCGCACCGGAGCGACGGGATTGTCCTGGTCTACTTGCTCCAGCGAATAAAACCGTTTGGAGGCATGGTGGAACGGAAAGAAATCGCGTTCCGGCTGGAGTTCAGCGGCGATCAACGGTTGAGACGGGTGGAAGCGGTGGAGGTGCCGGGCATGCCGGCTAAATTCCTGCCGCGCTGACGGTCGGGACCGGAGCGCGGAGCGAATCTTTTCAAACTTCAACTGGGGAGCGGAATCATGATGAATTATTTGCGCCGAATGATGGCGGCGGCCCTGTTGCTGCTGGGCGGCGGCTGGCTGTACGCCACGGACATCACGACCAACGATGGCACGTTTTACCAGAAAGCCGAGATCGTTAAAACCACACCGCTCGGTTTTCATTTTATCTGCGACGGCAAGGCCGGTTGGCTGGACTACCGCGATTTGCCCTCGGCGGAAGCGCTTGCCCTCGGGTACGATCCGGTCAAAGCCAAGGCGTTTGAAGAAAAACTGGCCGCCAATCAGGGATGCGCTTTGCCGGATAACGCCATGCCGCCGACCGACGATCCGCAACTGGCCGCCATGATGCAGAATCCCGACAATGCGGAACCGACCGCCGCCAATACCACGGTTATCAATCCCGGCGATCCGGTGACCTACAATCCGGCGATTTTGACCGGCAACGTAGTGCTCGACGCGCCGGTCACCCAGTGGGTTTCCTGGTGCGGCCACTACTATCCGGCGTACTATTGGCATCACTGGTATTGGAGCCATCATTGGTACTCCTGGCATGGCCGCTACTATCCGGCGCATTATTACTATCATCACGGTTGCTGGTATCATGGCCACTATTATCCGTATCATCACGGCGTGTTGTATCATCATCCGGAATACCATCCGGAATACCATGCCTGTTCGCACTGTGGACATTTTCACGGCGGCCACCGCTGAGACGGAAATCTCAATTCTGGGATAGCGGAGAAGGACACGTGACGCTTTTGAAGCAGCGTTCCATTTCTTTCCCTCACCCCATTTTTCCCCGCGAAACTTCCATTTATCTGTTTGCGTAGCAAATAGATAAATAAATAAGTTTGAAAGTCGGGCAAAGGGGGTCCGGGAAGGGACTCGGAAAAATTTACAAATTTTTCGGGGTTTCTCCCCGGAAGTCGGCTTAGCCACTCTCGCCTTTTTGCCGAATACTGCCATATTAATCACAACTGTTTACACCTCCTCAAAACAAGGATTGGCGATATGAATTTCGAGTTTTTCAATGCCGAACGCGAATTGCTCGGCGCCGCATCTCTGCGCGGACTGGATGGCGACACCACTTATGCCATCGACCGTTCCCTGCTCCAGCGCGCCGGTCATAAGCTCATCATCAAAACCCGGATTCCGATTACGGACATTCACGGCTACTGGACGCCGGAACTGCTGCGTCCGCACCTGAGCACGGACTGGTGCATCCGGTTCAACTGCGCCATCAACCGCGATTTTCCCTATCTCACGTTTTTCCGGCTTGACCAACGCAACCGGTTCACTTTCGGACTGACCGATCTGGAGGACGATGCCGCCGTCGCCGCTCAGATGAACCAGCAGAACGCCGAATACGAAATCGAATTCACCGTGACGCTGTCCCCGGAAACCGCGCCGTTCGTCCTCTTTGCCGACGCCGGCGACGACGCATGGCCCGCCGTTCTGGCCCGCTATCGCGAACTCGTCCGGCCGCAGGGACCGCCGGCCTATCCCGCCGCAGCCTGGCAGCCGGTCTACTGCACCTGGTACGCCATTCATGCCGCTTTCGACCTCGCCTGGCTGGACGCTGCCGAAAGTGCCGCGGCGGAACTCGGCTTCGGTACGTTCATCGTCGACGACGGCTGGTGCATCGACGTCTGCAAGCGGGTTACTCCGGAAACGCTCGGTACCTGGTACGACCGGATTGGCGACTGGCAGGTGTCGGAACGGAAACTGCCGAATTTCCGGCAGCATGTGCAAAAAGCGCAGCAGCGCGGCCTCAAATATCTGCTCTGGGTCTCGCCGTTCATGGTCGGTACCGATTCCCAACGCTATCGGGAAAATCCGGGCGTTTATCTGAACGACGCTGCCGAAGGATATCGCGTCTTCGACCCCGCCAACACCAAGATCGCCGGCGAAAGCATGAACGCATTGCTGTCCCTGGCGGAAACGTACGGGCTGGACGGTTTGAAAGTCGACTTTATCGACGCCGTGCCGCCGTCGCTGGAAGCGCCGCACGGCCGCGCCGTTCTGGTCTATCTCCGCGGACTGGTCGCCGGACTCCGGCGGCAGAAACCCGACGCCATGATCGAAATTCGGCAGCGTTACACGACTCCCGGCATGCTGGACCTGGCTACTCAATTCCGCGCCCTCGACGCTCCGCTCGATCTGGTCGAAAACTTCAGTCGGATCGCCCATATCCGTATGATTCTCGGCGACCGCGTGCCGGTTCACGCCGATCCTGCGTATTGGCATCCGGACGAAGCCGAGGTCAACGTCTCCCGTCATCTGATGGCCGCCTGTGCCGGTGTTCCGATGCTTTCCATGGATTTGCCCAAGCTGTCCGACGTCCACCGCCGGATCGTCAAGGCCTGGCTCGATTTCTATCGGGAACATCTCGACACCTTCCGGCAAGGGCACTGGGAACTCCGTTTCAACGGCGACCACGTGGCGGCGCTCGCCGTAACCGGCAACCGGGAGCGAATCGTCTGGATTGCCGACTCCGCCGCATTAAATTGCGGTCTGGAATCCTATTCCGGTGCGCTTCATCTGCTCAATTTGTCCGGTCAACCCCTGCCGCTTCCCGCCGGTCAAGTTTATGACTGGTTCGGTCAAACCCAAGCCGGCGTCGCCATCCCCTGCGGCGGACGCGCCCTCCAGGACAAAACGAAGGAATGAGGAAACAATAGAACAATAGAACATTAGAACATTAGAACATTAGAACATTAGAACATTAGAACATTAGAACATTAGAACATTAGAACATTAGAACATTAGAACATTAGAACATTAGAACATTAGAACATTAGAACATTAGAACAATAGAACATTAGAACATTAGAACATTAGAACATGGGAACATGGGAACATGGGAACATGGGAACATTAGAACATGGGAACATGGGAACATGGGAACATGGGAACATGGGAACATGGGAACATGGGAACATGGGAACATGGGAACATGGGAACATCAGAACATCAGAACATCAGAACATCAGAACAGGTTTTTAGCCATTTTAGACAGTGATTGAGCATGGTGTGTAAAAAATAAATCCGAACTTCATTTTCGACATTTTGGACACTCCGTGAGGGTGAGTGTTTAAAATGATTCGTTCGCATTTTAGACATTTTAGACAGTACTTGAGTATCGTGTCCAAAATCCCGGAACACATTATCGACGGCAGGATTCGTCCGCTCCGATCATTTTTTCCGATTGTCAAAGAACCCGGCGTCAAAACACACTCCGCCATAATGTAGAAAACTTGTCAACATTCAAGGCTAAATAGAGGGTTTTGACTTTGTACTTAGGAGCCATTTGGAAATAACCTTGACAGTTGCCCGGTTTTCGTGAATGCTTTTGGTACCGCCGACTCGTTCCATACCGGAAAGTATGCTCCTCGTCGGCAACCCCAAAATCAAATTCCAATCTTTCCGGCAATTGAAAATTTTTCAAGGTTTCTCCCCGACCCCCATTTCCTGATTTTTAAACTTTTCAAGTTCTTTATCTATTTGCGCAGCAAATAGATAAAGAAAATAAAAGTTTTGCGTGGTCAAAATTGGGGAGCAGGGAAAAAATGGGGTGCTTCTTCAAAAGCACCCCGTGTCTTCCCCGCTGCCCAAGAGGTGAGACGCCCGTCCCAAGAGAGGAAACGAGAAACATTATTTTCCGTCGGACGGGATGACTTTTCCCCGTCCTCGTGTTATATTGCGAGGAATCAACCGAAATGGTCCGGGAAATATCATGGTAAAAAAAATTCTCAGCGATAAAGATTTGCAGGACATGCCGTTCGAAAAAGCGATGGCCCAGCTGGAAGAAATCGTGGCCAAAATGGAACAGGATGACTTGCCGCTGGAAGATAAATTCAAATATTACGAGTTGGGACATCGCCTGTCTCATTATTGCAACGAGAAATTACAGAGTTTCGAAAAACGTTTCGAAGTGCTGACCAAGGAAACCGCCGACGGCGGAGAATGGCAGGAATTCGATCCGGAAAGCGGACGGCGGATCGCCGCGCCGGAAACCGCCGAACCGGCGGCCCCCCCGGAAAGCCCGACCGCTTCGGACTCGCCGGAACCCGAAAAAGATACCCTTTTTTAGAGCCAAGACAATATTTGCCGGGAAAAAAACGTTAATCATTTTCAAATAAATACTTCACGGAGAACGGAAAAATGTCCGGAATGAAAATCGTCGGTGCCATGGCGGTTTGCGCGATCATGGTCGGCTGCGCAACGGGGCCGGAACAGACGACGACGCCCGGCGGCAAGACATCCGCCTCAGCGGCGTCCGCCGCCGTCGGAACCGGAAATGGCCCCACGTCAATGCCGGCCGTAACCGTGGCCGCCCCGGTCACGCCCGCCGCCCATGCCGCAACCATCAATGTGTCACCCCTGCCGGTACCGTCGGGAACTGCGTTTGCGGTACCGGCGCCCGCCGCCGTCAAAACCGGAAGCGCGGGAACGATTCCCTTTCAGCCCATTTCGGACAAAAACAGTCCAACCGCCGCCAAAGTTCCGGACAAGAAACCGGAAGATCCCCGGCAGTTGGAAAAACGCGTCCTCTATCAGTATCAAATGGAATCTCCGGCCAAATACGATGCGCTGATGCGGCTGCGCCGCCAGAATCCGGTCCAGTACCGGGTTGAAGTCCAGAAGCTGATGGCGGAACAGCAAAAGAAGCTGGAAGAATTCATGCAGATGATCGCCGCTTACAAAAGAACGCCGAATTCCACGCTGAAAGCCGGTCTTAAAGCCCGGATCGCCGAAGTGTACGACCGCCAGATCCGGTGGGAAAGAAATAAGGTCGAACGACTGGAAGCCGAGCTGAAGAAGCAGCGGGAAGAATATCGTAAACACCTGGAAAAACGAGATCGGGCCATCGAAGATCAGTTGGGCCGTTGTCTGTTGTTGCGAGCGCAACAGTGGTAAAACACCGGACAGCTTCATCCCGCGCAACCGTTCCGGCGGCCAAACCCTGGAACGAACAACTGGCCGGCTGGCTGCTGGTCCTGACCGTCCTGCTGCTGCCGCTGAAACTGGGAGGGTTGACCGGAGTGCCGGAGACCAGCCCCATTTATACCGCCGATGCTTTTGTCCTGATGATTATTACCTGGCCGCCGCTGTTCTTTCCCTTGTTTGCCGGGATTCTGTTGCTGGGCCATCTGCCGCTGGCCGGCAAACCGGACTGGCGGTCGCCGGGGTTGATCTATGTGGGGTTATGGCTGCTCCTGTCCGTAATATCGCTGGTGGGCATGGTGCATGCTTCGACATGGGATTTCGTCTGGGGAATGCTCGTCAATCTGGCGGGTTTTGCGGCGCTGGCGATGACCGGCTGGCTGCTGTTGGCAAAATCTCCGTCCTGGCGCGGACCGCTGCTGGCCGCCGTGACAGTCGGAACGATCCTTACGGCAGCACTCGGCATTCAGCAATATTTTTCCGGATTCAACGATACGATCGAATATATGAGACATTCGGCGGCGGCATATTCCGCCGATCCGGGCATGTTGTTCTCGCTGATCGACTCCCGGCGGATTTTTTCGACATTTTCGCTGCCGAACAGCCTGGCCGGATATCTGATTTTGACGGCGCCGATCGCGCTTTATTATTTATGGGTCCAGGCGGGACAAGTCGAACCGCCGGCCATAACCCGGGCGCTGGTGCTGACGCTGGTGGGCATTCTGGTGTTGGCGGTATTGATCGGAACCGGCAGCCGCAGCGCCATATTGATGCTGGCCGGCGCCGTGATCGTACTGATCTGGCTGTTGCCGTTTCCCCGTCCGATCCGGTGGACGGCGGCCGGCGTGGTGCTGGCGGGCATGCTGGCGGTCGTTGCGTTCATGATTTTATGGAACCACCGAGGCACCAGTTCGCTCGAGGTCCGGCTGGACTACTATTATTGTGCGGTCAAAATGATGTTGCTGCAACCGTTCTGCGGCACCGGCTGGGGCGACTTTTTCCACGACTACATGCGGATGAAAATCACCTTTCACCGGGAAGCGCCGCATACCGCACATAATTTTATTCTGGATTTTGCCAGTCAAGCGGGCGTGCCCGGAATGCTGGCCGCCGCCGCCGTGCTGGTTTATCCGCTGGTCATCGGGCTCCGCCGAGTGAAACAGGCATTCCGGCAGGAAGAAGGACGGCGGCAACTGGCCATTTTGACCGGGCTGCTGGCCTGGACGCTCCATTCGCTGACCGACGTCAATTTGCAGGTTCCCGCCTCGACCGGCATGGCCGTACTGCTCGGCGTCATGCTGCTGATTCCCGACCAGCCGCCGACCGAGACCCCTGCTCGAACCGGCGGACGGAAAATGCTGCTGGCGGTCGGCGCGGGACTGGGATTGCTGACGCTGATCGGAAGCGGCATCATGATTCGCAACGACTCCGCGTTCGCCCGGTTGTCGACGGCCTGCGATCCGATTGTGGAAAACGGCCAGCCGCCGCGCCTGAATCCGCCGGGAGAAATCAACGCTTTACTGCGAGAAACCACGGAAGACATGCCGTGGTCGCCGTTTCCGTGGGCAACGGCGGGACGTTATATGTCGATGATCGGCGATCTGAATACGGCGGAACGCTATACCCGCGAAGCGATCAAGCGCTCGCCGGAACGGGCGGCGTTTTACTACCGGCTGGCGATCATTCTGAACCAGGAAGGCCGGCGCGACGAAGCACTCGTCTGCCAGCGCAAGGCGCAGGAACTCTATCCGCACTTCCCGGACTATCAGAAACCGCTTACCACTTCAAGCCAGGCTCCCGAATGAGATCGTCGATCCGGCGATTGATGATTTCATCGGCGTGTTGCTTGCGAAAATCGTGAATGTTATGAAGTTCCCGGAGCCGTTTGTCGGCCAGCCATAACCGGTGATCGATTTCCGAGGACCGGTTCTGGAACTGTTGCCGGGTCAGCGCGGTGATCTCGGCCAGATATTGTTTCTTTTCGGCGGCGGTTTTGGACTGACGGAATTTAGTGGTCGCCAGCAAGACTTTGCTGTTGAGTTCCTGATCGCGCTGGCGCATCGCCGCAGTTACCTTGCGCAACTCGTCGAAATAAGCGGTAGGATTTTCTTCATAGAGAGAAAACAATCGTTCTTCATCTTCAATGGAAAGCCGTTGCTTGCCCTGGAGGTCCGGAAGCGGTTTGACGGCGACCGGGTCCGTCACGGTCGAAACCGGCTGTCCGGGGCCGGGAAGCAGAACGGACGTCTTCGGCATCACCGGCCCCGGCAACGCCTGATTCACCGTATCTTTGGTCTCCGGCGGATTGGCGGCAACCGTCTGAGCAACCGCAACCGCGGTCGTCGTGAAACCGGCAGCCAGCAACGTTGCCAGCAATAAATTTTTCATCGGCAATCCTTATTATATGATTAACATGTTGTCATCGCCATTGTCGGCCGGATCGGTCATGGCCGCCGAAGCCGGCAGCGGCAGCAAAACGTCGAGCACTTCCTGGCGGCTGCGGTCCGGACCGAGATTGATCATTTCCCGGTTGACCTCCAAATCGGTATCGACTTCAAACATATGCCGGTCGAAGCCGGCATTCCACGCCGCCATCGGCGAATTGCCCAGCGTGTTCCGAACCGGGGACAACGACGAGTCCGCCCCCAGATAAGAGAAAACGCCCGCGACCAACGCCACACACGCGGCGGCGGCCGCCGCCGTCCAATACCTTACGCGGCCCGTCCGACGGGGGAGTACGCGAAAACCCGTACTCCGCTGCGCGGCCGCAGTCAAAATCGCCCGGTCCAGCGCCGCCGGGGGTGCCGGGGTATCGACCGCCTCGCGCACCTCCGCCCACGCCGCCGCCAGATTCCGACAGTCGGCACAGACCGAGAGATGAGTCTGCACGTCCGGGGGCAGCCGATCGTCGCCGCCGAGGATCGCAGCCTGATTTTTTTCACATGCTTTCATCATCGCGGTTTTCCTTCACCATATTCCGTTTGCTTGATCACCCGCTGTAAATTTTTCAACGCATAATGCATCCGTCCGAGGGCGGTATTGATCGAACACCCCTGGAGTTCGGCGATCTCCTTGAAACTCACCTTCTCCAGTCGCAACGCAAACACTTCCCGCAACTCCGGCGACAGCGTTTTCAGCGCTTTGCCGATGGCGGCGGACAACTCGGCGCGGTCCAGATGCCGCCACGGCTCCAAGTCATTGCGCAACAGATTGTCCGCATCTTCCGGCAACGCCACCGGGTCCCGTTCCTGCCGCCGGAAACTGTCGACCGCCAGATTGTGCGCGATCCGCAACGCCCACGACAGAAACCGCTGTCGGCACTCATACTGCGGCAGGCTGGCAATAATCCGCAGCCAGACCTGCTGAAACAGATCGTCGGCCTGGTCGTGCCGCCCCGACATCAACCGGTTCAGGTAGGCGTACAACGGCCGCTTGTAACGCTCGTAGAGCACGTCAAAAGCACCATTATCGCCGGCTGCATAACGGCGGATCAATTCGCGGTCGGCCTCATCGCCGTCGTTATGGTCTGTTTCGTTCATAATGAATCAACGCCGACCGCGGCCGATTTATTGTCCTTTTCCGAAAAATTTTTGACCGTCCGACCGAGAAATTCGGCAAACGCGGCGTCCGCCGGCAACAACCCGGATTCGGCCAACCGGGCAATCGGCGTCCACCGGCAGTCCTGTCCTTCCCGCGGCCGGATCGCCGCCGCGGCGTCCACCGGCAGACATCGGATAAAATGCAGGTGAACCAGCTTGTCCGGATATTCGTACCGCAGACAATACATGGGTTCGAACATCCGCACTTCCAGTCCCAGTTCCTCCCGCAGTTCGCGGCGCAGACACTGGGCAAAGGTTTCGCCCGGCTCGCGCTTGCCGCCGGGAAATTCCCAGTACCGCCGCCCGTGCTCGCGGTCGTCGCGACTGGTCAGCAGCACTTCGTCGTCGCGCAAAATGACCGCCGCGCTGACGTCGATCTGTTTTTTTCCCCGCACGGAATCCATGTTCCCGCTTGCTCCCGCCGTTTCGGCCGGTTATATTTTCATGGTTATTTCGAATTACATTAAACAGGCAATGGAGAATTACAATATGCCGATCTACGAATACCGGTGTCCGCAGTGTGGCGAAAAATTCGAAAAAATCGTCACCGCCGCCGCCGCCAAGGTGAATTGCGAAAAATGCCACGTCCCGGCCGAACGGCAATTGTCGGTTTTCGCCGCGCCGGCGACGTCTTCCGCCTCGGCCTGCAAATTCAATCAGGACTGTCCGTCGGCCGGCGGTCATACCTGCGGCTGCGGTTGCGGCTGCCATTCGCACTAACCCCCATCCCCCCCGGATTCCGATGAAAAAAAAAGAATTACAGGATTTACTCAATCAGCTCGGGTTTCACCCGGGCAAAATACTCGGCCAGAATTTTCTGGTCGACGGCAACATGCTTGACTATATCGTTCGCGCCGCCGATCCGCAGCCGAACGAATGGATTTTGGAAGCCGGTCCCGGGTTCGGCGTCCTCACTCGGGAACTGCTCGACGCCGGGGCGAACGTGATTTCCATCGAGTTCGACCACCGCATCTGCGATTACCTCCGGACCAATCTGACCAATCCCCATTTCACGCTGGTCGAAGGCGATGCCTGTCAGGTAGAGCTCGAACCCCTGATCGGCGACCGCGAATTCCGCGCCATCGCCAATCTTCCGTACTCCATCAGCAGCATCTTCGTCGCCCGGCTGACGGAACTCGCCCGGCCGCCGCGCAGCATGTGTTTCATGCTGCAAAAAGAGATGGCGCAACGGCTGGCCGCCGATCCCCAGACGCCCAACTACGGGGCGCTGTCGGTCAACGTCCAGCTGGTCTATGACGTCAAACTGCTCCGGATGGTCCCGCCGCAAGTGTTTTATCCGCAGCCGGACGTGGAATCGGCCGTGGTGGAATTCCGTCGCCGCGACCAGTTTCCCGAACCGGATCAACGTCGCCGGATCGTCAAACTCTCCCGTCTGGCGTTCAGCCAGAAGCGCAAGAAAATGGTCAACCCGCTGTCCGGCTCCTATCCGAAAGAAAAAATTCTGGCCGCTTTCGCCAAACTCGGCATTCGCGACGATTGCCGGCCCGGACAACTCACGCCGGCGCAGTTCGTGGCTCTGACCGATGAACTATGCCAGCCGTAACCGACCGCGAACGGAATAAATATTTAGCCCGGTCCAACCGGACGGTCGAACGCCGTCCCTGGGAACCCGCCGCACCGGACCGCCGTTTTGCCGCCGCCGTGGTCATTCCGGCGCTGGCGGAGTCGGCTCAACTGCCGGCGGTGCTGGCCGCGCTGACCGCCAACCCCGCCCCGGAACCGGATAATACTCTGGTGCTGGCGGTCGTCAACCATTACCCGGAAGCCGACGAGGACAAGAAACGCGACAACGCCGTGTGCCTGGAAGCCCTGCGTTCCGTCCGCTGGTCCCCGCTGCCGCCGCATCTGTTCTGGCTGGACGCCGCCTCGCCCGGAACCGAAATCAGCCGGACCGGCGGAGTGGGCGAAGCCCGCAAACTGGGACTCGACGCCGTCCTGCCGTATCTCGACTGGAACGCCGATCCGCTGCTGTTCTGCCTGGATGGCGACACCCTGGTCGAACCGACGTATCTGGCCACGGCAAGATCGGCGTTTTCCGCCGCGCCGGACGCCGCCGGCGGGGTGTTCCGCTTCGTCCACCAGCCGGGCGCGACGCCGGACGAAGAAGCCGCCATCCGCGCGTACGAACGCTATCTCGACGCCTATGTGAACGGTCTGCGCCGGGCCGGATCGCCGTATGCCTATCATGCCATGGGCTCGGCCATGGTTTGCCGGGCCGCCGCGTATATTCGAAGCGGCGGCATGAAAGTCCGAAGCGGCGGCGAAGACTTTTATTTTTTGCAGGGACTGCGCAAACTCGGTCCGGTGCTGGAACTGACCGGGGCCACCGTGCATCCGTCGTCGCGTCCGTCCGACCGGGTGCCGTTCGGAACCGGCCCGCGTCTCCGCCAGCTCGTTGCCGGAACGCCCCTGCCCGACTATCCGGAAACGGTCTTCGCCCGGTTGGCGGAAGTTCTGACACTGGTCGCCCAAGCCGAAACCGTCGCCGAGTTGCAGCAGTTGCCGGAACGGCTGGAAACGTACCTGCCGTCGATCTCCCGGGCATACTTCCGCGACCAGAATTTTGCCGCGGTCTGGGCCCGGATTCTAACCAACACGCCGCCGCAACCGGAGAAAATCCGGACCGCGTTTCATACCTGGTTCGACGCCTTCCGCACCCTGAAATTTCTACATGCCTTGATGGCATGATACTTGTAATAAAGTCGCCGGCGAAGTATAGTATTCCCTTTAAGCGCAGGAAACAGGCACAGAATGAGAGAAGACAATTTGACTACCGGCCGGATTACGGCTTTTGCCCGCATCGACATTAGTCGCGGGTCTTTCACGTTTGCAGTGGAAAGACCCGGGATTCGTTAAACCTGCGCATTTTGGACTCTTCGTTTTCTTACAGATGCAAAAAATCAATTGATGGGCAAAATCATGGGTACGGACAAAAAATATCTCGAAATCATGGATACCACGTTGCGCGACGGCGAACAGACTCCCGGCGTCTCTTATACACCGCAGGAAAAACTTCAGATCGCCAATACGTTGCTCGATAAACTGCGCGTCGACCGCATCGAAGTCGCCTCGGCCCGCGTCTCCGACGGCGAACGGGAAAGCGTTCGGCAGATCGTCGCCTGGGCCACCAAAAAAGAATGGCTGGAACGCGTCGAAATTCTCGGCTTCGTCGATCAGGGCAAGTCGGTGGACTGGCTTGTCGGCACCGGCGGCAAAGTACTGAATCTGCTGACCAAGGGGTCGGAACGTCACTGCCGGGTGCAGCTGCGGAAGACGCCCGAAGAACATTTCCGGGAAGTCGGCGAAACCATCCAGTACGCCTTGAAAAAAGGCTTGAAAGTCAACGTCTATCTGGAAGACTGGTCCAACGGCATGCGCGACAGCCTTTCCTATGTTTTTCATTTTATCCAGGAACTCCAGAAATATCCGCTGGAACGCATCATGCTCCCGGATACGCTGGGCGTCCTCAACCCGGAAACCACCGCCCGTTATTTCGGCTGGATGACGCATGCCTTCCCGGCCCAGCGGTTCGATTTTCACGGGCACAACGACTACGGTCTGGTCACGGCCAATTCCCTGGCGGCCGCCCAGTCCGGCGCCACCGGCATCCATACCACCGTCAACGGCCTGGGCGAACGGACCGGCAATCAGAACCTCTTTGAAATCGTCGTTGCCATTCATGATATGACCGACCGGAAAACCCGGGTCAAGGAAAATCAGTTCGAATATGCGGCGCGCCTGGTCCAGACCATCTCCGGCAAGCGGATCGCCGCCAATGCTCCGATCGTCGGCACCGACGTCTTTACCCAGACCTGCGGGGTTCATGCCGACGGCGACAAGAAAGGGAATCTCTATTCCAATCCGGTCCTGCCCGAACGGTTTGGCCGGAAGCGGCGCTATGCGCTCGGCAAACTCAGCGGCAAAGCCTCCATCGACCAGAATCTCGACGCCATGGGGCTGGAACTGGACGCCGCCACCCGCGATCGCGTCTTGCAGGAAGTCATCCGTCTGGGCGACAAAAAGAAAAACGTCACGCCGGAAGATTTGCCGTTCATCATCGCCTCGGTCATGCGGGCGCCGAACGAACAGCAGATCACGGTGAAAGACTATCATATCGTCAACTTCAAGAATTCGACCCCGGAAGCCAAAGTTACCTTGGCCTATTTCGATCAGGAGTTGACCGAAACGGCGCAGGGCGACGGCGGCTACGATGCGTTTGTCAAAGCGCTGAAGAAGATTCTCAAACGTGTGAATATGAAGTTGCCGCGCCTGCTCGATTACGAAGTGCGGATTCCGCCCGGCGGTAAAACCGACGCTTTGGTGGAAGCCACCATTGCCTGGGATGTGGGCGACGAAAACCCGCTGGTGACGATCGGGGTCGACTCCGACCAGTTGGTCGCGGCGATTGAAGCCACCGTCAAAATGCTGAACCTGATTGCCCGCCAGAAACCCGACCAGGGAGGACGGCGGGAGAGGCGGGAGAGGCTGGGCAATTAGCGCCGGTCTGTTTTGTCGCAGTCTGCTGATGGCGAGGTAGCGGCGGACGACAATGGGCAAATGTCTGAAGTGTCGGCGAGGGTTTTCTCCGTCGACGGTTGACTTTTAAGTTTTTGGCAGCATATTTTTACCTCGCGATGTTCCGGTAGCTCAGAGGATAGAGCAACTGCCTTCTAAGCAGTGGGTCGGGGGTTCGATCCCCCCCCGGGGCACCATTTTCCACCCTTATCAAGCAACAACTTACGTTGACTTACCTGAAAAATAAGTTATAATTATTCCTAACACTGTGTCATGTTTTGTGACAAAATCAAAACATTCGTGTCAATTAATATCAGGTGATGCCATGGGACTTTATAAACGGGGTTCTGCTTGGTGGTCCAGCTTTACCGTTAATGGCAAACGCTACCGGCTTTCCACTGGACAAGCTCAAAAAAATGAAGCAGAGAAGTGGGAACGAGCTAAGGTTTCCGAATTGCGTGGCAATAAGGCTACTACTCAACTTTACCAAACCGTAAAGGCTGGCTTGGTTGAAAAACAGATTACTTTCGCGGAAGCCTGGGAACACTTCAAGACATTTCCTCGGAAACATACGCCGGGGGAATCTGCAATCCGATATTATCAATCAACCTGGGAAGATTTTGTTGCGTTTGCGGTTGATAACAAATGTTCATCTATTGCCGATGTGACGGAAGTTTTGTCACAACGCTATATTTCCCAAATCAGGGGACATGGCCGCTATTCACCGGTAGAATATCGACGCGGCGGTAAAACTGTTGTTGTTCCAGTAGAAAAACTTTCGGACAAACTTTCTAATCGAACACAAAACGCATATCTGGTATCGTTAAAGGTTATTTTTGATACGCTGGTCAAGGGGAAATACTGCCTGGAGAATCCTTTCAAGGAAATTGACAAGCTTTCCAACGAGGCCGTTGACCGCGAAGCATTCACGCCGGAAGAATTGCGCATCATCGGTGAAAAATCAAAAGATACCTGGCTTTATCCGCTTTTTCTGACCGGTATCTGCACCGGGATGCGCGAAGGCGACATCTGTTTACTGGAATGGACGAACATCAAAGACGGCTGGATTAAGCGTAAAACCCGGAAAACAGGGGTGGAAATCAACCTGCCGATATTGCCCCCGCTGGCGGCATATCTGCGCGTGTTTCCTCATTCCGGGCAATATGTCTATCCCGAACTGGCCGATGCTTACCAGAAAGACCAGTCCATCATTTCCAAGGCCGTCAAAAGGTTTCTGGCAGATTGTGACATCAATGCGACCAAAGACGTGGAAGGGCGCAGCCGCAAGGCCAGCATCAAGGATGTCCACAGTCTACGCCACACGTTCGCCTACATCGCGGCCGTCAACAACATTCCGTTGCCGATTGTGCAATCCATACTCGGCCACATGAGCCCGACGATGACGCAGCATTATATCGATCATGCCCGACAGGAAGAAAAAGCGAAGTATCTGGCAACGTTACCGGACTATCTGAGCATTGGCACAGAAGTACACGAAAAAGCCGCGCCGGACTTAAACGATATCCGGGCGCGGCTGGAATCAATGACCGCCGAGAACTGGCAGACGGTCAGGGATGAACTATTGGCGCAGATCTGATTGGCTGGTTGTGGTAGTATTGCCGGTGGTAGTTGTTGCCGCTGTTGCCGTGGTAGTCTTAGGGGTGGTACTGGTTGTAGAAGAAGAAGTTGCCGCCGTCTTCTCACTCCGAAACGCCGCTAACCGTTGAGCGGTTTGATCGGCAGATTCGCCGGGACACCCTACATATCCCTCCCACGTGCCACCGGACGTGATGCCAAAGCAACCGACAATCTTATCCAACACAGTTGATTGATAACCTTTCTGCCATGCCGGAGCGCCGGTTTCGCCGGTTTTGACTGCCGGAATACTCTGGTAGCCGTGAGCACCGCCGCCGAGATTGATATTGGGCATCGGCGTACTGCCGGACGTATTGCCGCCAGCCGGTTCGACCGACAGCGCTTCAATTTCACCGCCGGTGTTAACGGCTTTTTTACTGGTGACAAAACCATCGTGTTCCTCGACGGTCTTGGTGATATTGCCTTTTTCGTCGTAAAAGTGAGTGAGTACGTCGCGGCTGTTCAAATTACTGCACCCGGTCGCTAACGCCAACATCAGCCCCACAGTCAGCGCCAGTACCAAAAATTTTATACGCATGATGGCGATTACTCCGTTTTCCCGGTGTCGGTTTGCGTGTCGGGTTGCGCCGAGGCATCGAGTTTTGCCGCCACTTTGGTTTTGAGTTCCTGGTAGACCGCTTTAGCCAGGTCCACTTCGGTTTGTGTGTACTTGCCGTCGGCCACCTGTTTATCGAGCCATTCGTAGACCTTGGTTTCACCTTGCGGCAATTTTTCCTTGATAGCCGCAACAATCTTGGCCTTTTGATCATCGGTCAGCGTTGCTTTGTTGCAACCGACCGCTACCAACGCCATCATACCGGTAATTACGCCAATCATAATCATTTTATTCATAATACTACTCCTTTTGCCCGATGGGCGGTTATTCTTTGATCGTCCAATCTTCGGACAGCATATCGGTTTGACTTGCCAGCCAGGGAACCCGGTCTTTCGGCGCATAGGCATTATCGGTCTGCAAACCGGTGGTATCAATGAAGATGTAAGGATGCGTCATCTTACTGTGTTCATCGGGCCGTTGCAGCTCGATAAAGATTCCTTTTCCGTTCCAGCCCTTACGAGCGACTTTCTTTCCTGTTTTCAACGCTTCAATTGCCTGTCCGAAATTCATAATCTTATTCCTTTATTTTGCCGAGTTTTCGGCGGTTATTTGAGATACGATTTAAACCCCATTGCCAACATCCCGATCAAGGCGGTGACAACTACCGTAATCGCGGTCACGAAGGCAATTTTTTTGCCGGTTTTCCAATTGCTGGCCAGTGCATTTACCATGGCTACGGCGTCCGGCGTCAGGCCCAACGGACACGTTTGATGCTCCTGTTTGGCGGCAACAGCAACGGCAATGCGGTCAATATCGCTGTCACTTAACATTTATGCGGTTGCTCCTTTCTTTCGGTATTCCGTTATGACCAGTTGCCGGGCGGCGGCAATACTTTCGGTCGTGTGTTGTTTCCAGACGAACCCGCCGCCGATCCGGACTGCTGACCAGATTTCATTTCGCCGCCACCATCCGGCGCCGAGTGCCTGAAGCAGTTCCAACAAAATCCAATCGGCTTCCGCTCGGCTGACCGCTTCCGACGCATACAGCGCATCATGCACCAGAAACGCCAGAAGATAGATGCCGAGCGGCGTTATCACGTTCTGAAACAGTTGCGGAATACTGCCGCCGTCAGTGGTAAATCCGGCTTTGATCGTGATCTTGAGATAAATCCGCTCATTCTCAAAAACACAGGTCCAGTCTTTTGATAACTGCCACGTGACGCCATCCCATTTGCCGTTTACGTAATATTCGGTGATTACCGGGTCTTCCGCTGTCAACATGATTACTCCCTATCCTTTCAGTTCGGCGATGGCGTCGTAAATCAGTTTCAAACGGCCGCCGTAGGTCGTAACATCGCCCCAACTGACTCCTGCGGAAATCATCTTTGCCGCCGCGCTGGCAATGGTGTCGCTGCTGCTGATCGCGTAAGTTCCGTCCGTTGCCAGAGCCGGGTACGCCGTCTGTAACTGAGCAAGCACCGTCGCCAGCGAGGTCTGTAACGCGGCAATCTGGGTTGCTTTCGCGGTTGCGGCAGCTTCGGCGGCAGCCTTTGCGTCGGTGTCGATGGTCCAGCTTGCCGTCGCTGCGTCCCAACTTTTCGCGTAGGCCGGTTTTGTGGGGGCTGAGATCGGGTTGCCGTTGGTGTCCGGGTGGATTTCGTGATTTGCCGTTAATTGTGACTGTAGTGTGTTGTACGTGTCTTCGGATACCACTACAGCATCATCGGGCATATTGGCGTTAATGTCACTGAAATAAAAGCCTCCGGTAGATGCCGAGTAGTAGATAATGCGGGTTTTGATTGTCGTTTCGGTAGTCGTATTGCTCATAGTAATCTCCTGTTAATAACCGATGGCAGACCAATAAAGTCCATATGTTTCTGTTCCAGATGACGTACAACCGGCATAGAATTGTGCAGACGCCGTAGTGACAGCTTTAACCCCTGGAATCGTGTCGAATCCGCTGGCGACGCTGGCGCTGGTAATCATAGTTGCAGAAACATTAAGCACGGCAGTTGGAAATGTGATTGGAAACGTGATCGTTCCAAAATCATATTCCTGATCATGGGAAGCCGCCGCAATCGTCCCCCATTGCAAAATCAGGCCGTTGGGCAACTTGGTATATCCATTGGCAACTTTCGAGCAGTCGAACCCGAGATTGGCAGTCGAATCTTGAATCATGCCCATATTGTTTCCGACCGTATTCAGTCCCGGCGAATACGATGTGGTAACGCTGGTGAACGTGTGTTTGGCGGATGCGGTATAGTGGCAACAGATACGTGAGGCATCAGCAGCATAGATACCGGCTGACACATTAGTTACCGCAATGCTGCCATAATCATCCCATGCACTATCGTGTTGAACCAATACGCCGTATGAGCACGTTACCGTATTGGCAACGCTAATAGTTGCTCCGGATATAGCACTGGATGCCCCCGTCAAAACGATACTAATATTACAGTCAACCGCAGTAATCGCATTGTATAGATTAACCAGCCGTGAGGCGGTTGACTGTATACCCACATACCAATACTTGACTGCCACATTACGGATATAATAATTGCAGCAATTGAGCAATTGGAGTCCCATGCTACCGTCGGTGGAATTTGAGGTAGTAGACGTTGCGCTGCCATGAATTAACGTCAGCCCGGAAATTGTGCCGCCATTCAGGTGCATTAACTTAATGCCTTCCGTCCCTGCAAAATACAACGTCGTGGTATCCAATCCGGCCCCGATAACGTTGACAATCACGTCGGCCTGGCTCAACTCAATAACCTGCACTCCCAGCGTGTACGTTCCCGCCAAGATATTAATGGTAATTGTCGCGCCGCGCACATAGCGGTACAGCCGAGCCTTATCGGCTGCCGCGTTGATACTGGCAAACGGTTTTGTGCTGCTGCCGTCGCCGGTGGAATCGCTTCCCGACGCGCTGACATACAAAATCAACCCGCTGAGCGGACTTCCCGCCAGCGTAACAGCAGCTTCCGCTTCCAATGCCGATTTTGCGGCCGCAGTTGCAGACGCCGCCGCATTGGTTTCTGACGTCTGCGTTTCGGTTAGAAGTGCCTTGATTGCGGTTTGCGTATCGGTTGACAGGGTAGTAATTGCCGTCATCAGTTTTTCAACAGATGCGGTCGTGTCGTCGGCCAACGTCTGGTATACGGCATAAGCGTCATCATCGGCAGCAATAATGACCGGCCCGAGTACCAATTCGGAAGCGCTATACCAAGTCCCGCCGATTTTTCGGTAGTAACGCCGCGTCAGCGTGTCCACATAATAGTCGCCGTTACTGCCCAGCGTAGACGACGGCACACCTTCCGCCGACAAATACGATTGTGCCGATAGTTTGGTTAAAAACTCACTGATTGTCATGACTGTAATCTCCTAATACCTGCTGTCTTGCCCGGATTCGTGCATCGCGGAAAATTTCTTTCACCGTCTTGATGTCGTGATCGTCCGGATTGGCCGGATTGAGTTGACCGGCGGCAATCGCATTATCAACCGCGGCTCTGGCATCTTGCCCGGCCTGTTGCGCATACCGGTAATAATCGTCACTGCTCATATAATGGTTCGCGTTGTCCTTGCGGACGTAAGGTTGAGGCGGCAGAGGCCAATAAGCCGTATCCGGATTGGCCCGGTTGTAGTTCCATAACAGCCGGTCGGCATCCGCCATCCCGACCGGATTGGCCCGTACCGGCGACACGATGCGCCAGATCGTCGGCGGAATCAGAGTTGATCCGGCGTCTTTCGAAATTTCATTGCCCCACAGGTCAAGCTTCGGCAATGGTGTACTGAATCCGGTTCCGCGTCCGGCGGAAATCCAGAACGTATCGAGCCACTGCTGCAACCCCAGTTCGAGATGCGATTTGTTATCGCGGGTCACGTCGTCCAGTCCGCTGACCGTCTGTCGCCAGACATTCGGAACCCAGGAGCCGACAAAGTTGCCGCTGAATTTTGCCATATCAGCGCCGCCTTCTGCCGACTGCACCAGGTCGCCGATACTATTCAGGAACGTTTTGTCCCGAATATTCTGTACGGCGCTGTTGAACAGCGTTTTGCTGATCGTTTTTCCGTCTGCTCCGCTGTGCGCCATTTGCATGGCGCTAATGCCGTCAACGATCATTGCCAGCCCTTCGGCCAGCGGTTCGATGCGGTTGTACGAATACCAGGTATCACCAATCCGGATAGAGGTAGACGGCAGGTTTCGCGCCATAAATGCCCCCTTTCCACTGTCAAAGAATCCCGGCTTGGTTCCGGTAATCCACGGTTCGGAATTGCCGTCGTCGTCCGGTTGCGACAGCGACCACAACGCGCCGACCGCACCCCAGGCAAGCACTTGTTCCGCCAGGTGGTGAATAGACTTGGTATCGAACTTGCCCCGGTTGCGAATCAGTTCCGTGCCGAGTTGCAGCGAACCGAGCGGAGACTTGCGGATTCCGGTAGCAATGATGTTGCCGGGCGTTTTGATAAACGGCAACAAGAATTTTGCTACCCAACCCGCCGGCGTATTCGCTTCACGTAACTGTATCAGCCGGTCCAGCATCGGCCATGGACGATTTTGAAACGCCAGTTCCAGCGCCCGGTTACGCCCATGCAGGACGGCGGCGGATTGCGGATTGGATAACTGTTCTTTCATGTTTTCCGCCAGCTTGTCGCCGGTCAGTCCGTCCGCTTTGGCCATCCGATAGGCATAGGCCGCCGCTTCAATCGGCCCGACAATGCCTTTCGCCAGTTCGTCGGCGGCAACCAGAAAACGGCCCGGCATCCGAATAACGCGCCCCAATTTACCGCCGATAGCCGTCCGCATGTCGCCGTTTTCAAACTTGGTTTCCAGTCCCAGATGACCACCGGTTACCGGCGCTTCCAAGTCAAAAGCCTTCGCGGCATTGCGGAACGATGCTTTCCAGTGATCGCGGAATGCCTGGTTCATCTGCCGGAACTCCCCGAACGTCGCCGCTTCCGGGTTGCGAATAAATTTGTTGGCAATCGCTTCAATGAACCGTGTTGGCCCCAAATCGAGCGTAGCGTTGGCAATGTTCCCGAGCGTATTGGCGGCGTGAGTCTGCGGTCCGCTCAGAATTGAATTGATCCAGTATTCATAGATTTTATCGCCAAGCGTAGCTTTTCGGGCGGCAATATCGCGCATGATCGCGGCAACCATTTTGAGGTTTCCGGCCTGTTGGTCGGTCAAATTCAGCGGATCGACGCCATATTTTTTACGGATATCTTTGATTAACTGGTTGACCGTATCGGCTTCCGGTCCGGCAAATTGTTTTTTTGCTTTATCCTTGAGTTGGTCAAGTTTCGCCTTGTCTTCGGCGCTGCGCGAATCATTGTAATTCTGTCGTGCTTTGGCAATCTGCTGCTGCAAATCCCGATATTTTTTGCCGGGCATCAACAGCATATTCTTGACCGTATCGCGGTGAAATTCTTCCGGCGCTTCGTATTCTTTGACCTGTCCGGCGGCCAAACTGCGCCCCGCTTCCGTCCGGGCTTCGACATAATTCATCATCGCATTAATCGCGGTTAAATCTTTTGCCCGATAGCGTTCAATCCAATTTTTGGAATTCATGAGTTGCCGACCGAGCCGAATATTCAAATCGGTATCGGCCTTCAAGTCGCCGGACGCCATCCGGTCAATCAGCGCCGACGTTCCGGAGCGGTCGATGATGTCTTTGGCTTGCCGGTCGAGTTCCGCCCGTGTCCGGCGTCCGGGTTCGTAATCGTCCATGATGTCGTCATGAGCCGCCCGGGTGTCCGGATTGTCGCCGGGATTGACCTGCCGTTGTTCCCGGAGCGAGTAATCGCTCTTGACATTCCCTGAATCGGGATTATTCTTATCTTTGACGGCGTTAGGCTGGGTCCCGGCTTCTTCTAGCGGCAGATGCGACGATTCTTGATCTGCTGAGCGGTTCAAGGGACGCGATTGGTCGCTGATCGCAACGTTGGATTTAGCTCCACGTTTCCAGACCGGAACGCCGTTAATTTTTTTTGCCAGCCGGGGGTCTTCAGGGAAAGCCGAAGTTACTGAATAAGCATCCTCCCCTTGAATCCGTCTTAATTCAATTGCCCCCATGCCTTTAGGATAACCATGTTTCACCAGCAAATAACGTCCGGCATTTCCCCGGTCCGCCTGAAACCAGATTTCATCAGGATTCCGTAACACGTTGTGAACATACGTGTCCGGGTCATAGCCGTAACGTTTAAAATCGGCCTCATGCTGTAAAATAATATGCCGTGCGCCGTACCCGTTATGTTCGTTGAAATGTTCTCCTTTCAACATCACAATCCTTCCCGGCTCAAGTTTGCCTTTTGATTCTTTGGCCATCTCCGGCGTAATTCCCCCCCAGTGGTTTTTACCGTCCGGCGCATTGATGACGTCATGCGGTTTGATCGTCTTGTCTTCCGCCGCTTCCTTGAGTGTCTTGTCGTGTCCGGGCTGGAGCGAATAGGAATTGTCGTCGTCCTTGATCGACTTTAAGCGTTTGCCTGATTTGTAGAGATATTTGATTACTTTTGCGGCAGTATCTGCGTCAACCTGCGCAACCATCAGATTACCGCGAGATTCAAAATCACCGGTCAGATCGGTAATCTTTTTATCAAGATAATACCCGCCGCCCTGACGTTTGGATTTAGGCGTAACAATAACGGTTCGCCAGCCCTGGTTTTCGATTGTTAAATCTCCATCCAGAGTAGTAATTGGCCGCCGACTGGCCGCCGCCAAATACTTTACGGCATCCGTCGAATTGTTGAATTCTTTACGGGGATCGCGTAATAATTTTCCCGGCTGCCAGATTTTCGGCATTAAAATACCGGTTTCATAGTTGCCGTCGGCGCGTTTATAGGTAACGACTTTACCGGCATCGGCATACTCCATGCCTTTGACCAGGTTGCCGGTAATTGCGTAACGATTTTCCCGGACGCTCGAAGCCTTGCCGGTAAATTCAGCGGCGGCCGCATCATTAATATTGATGGAAATATCACCGGAAAGAATTTTACTGTACGGAATTTTCAGTTTCCCGCCAGCTCCGTCAATCGCCACGTCAATTTTGAAACGGCTGGCGCTGGCCGGGTTTTTCGGATTGCCGTTTTTGGCTACGACATAGCCTGTAACAAATCCGTTGTACTGCTCCCCGTCCCGAAACGTCAGCGTCATGCCGCGATTAAGATAACGGCTGAAAAAGAACCGGAACGAATTGATGTTATTGATATTCGCCATTTGCCGAGAATTAACAAAGGTAGCATCCTTACCCGGCCATGCCTTACCGATTTGGTCTACTTCATCATGTAGTGGAGCAAGGTCACGATTTAACGTGGCGTCATAGTCATCGCCAAAATTCCGTTTTATTTCGGCGCGAATATCGTCCATCTTCGGCAGCGTCAGCGCTTTCTTGATACTGATCTGTTTCAAATCTACCGGCTGTTCAAATACATGCCCCCTGGAATTTCCTTTGGAAAGTTCCGACTGATTGAGTTCATTTACGTCCCAATCGTCATGTTGCATGATTTCCAAGTCGTAAGCGCCGGTCGCCTTGAGGTAGTTTACGTAATCGTTGTAACGTTGTTCCAACTCGCTGTAAATCCGTTCCTGTTCTGCGTTCGGCAACAGTGCCAGTTTCCCCGCCAGACTACGCATTAGGTCTTCAGCCCCATCCAGGCCGCCGTCATCATTTCCGTTCAGTCGCAAATCCAACTTGTGAACCAGTTCGGGATTTTCTTCCAGATAATCCCGCGCCACTTCATCACCGTATTTATTCAGAAAATCCACGCCCAGATCGATACTTGATTTGGTGTTGGCGGTGGTATTGGCATTCAGCGATTTGAGTTTGCGGTTAAGAATCATCAGGGGCCGCTTTTCCGCCGCCAAGGGAGTCGCCGCCAGTTCATAGGACGGCTGTACCACCTGACCGGAGCGCAAAATACGACCAAACATCTGTTGTACCACATTGATGTCGAGATGTGGTTGAATCATAATCATGCGGCGCGGTTTTTGATCGGCAAACTTTTCCGACGCATGAAGGCTCAACCCGGTGCTTCCGGATTGGTTCAGTAACAGTGCATCGATTTTGCCGGCGTTAAAATCGTTGACAATCCGGTTTTTGTCTTTGGCGTCTTTGCCTCTGACGTAATAGGTCGGCATTGCGCCGTCATAATTGACGCCGCTGTTACGTCCGGTCAGTTCGGCTACGCGAATCCCCTGTTTGCGCAACCGCGCTTCGATGTAATCAAGCGGAGAAATCGGGCTGTCAGTGTCAATCTCGCGAATCAATTCTTGCAACTGTCGATATTCGCGGCCTAGACCCAACGTGACCGGATCGATTTTACTCGTAATTTTTTCTCCGGTCGGCCTGGTTTCGGTCATTGCCAACATACGGTCGGCTGCTGCCAACAACAAGTCGTTCCATTTCATGTCCACTACGTCGCCGGGTTTGATGCCTTTGGCCGCAACATAATTATCCAGCGCCGATTCCATAGTGTTCGACAGCGCCAGTAATGGTTTCTGTCCGTTGTGAATCGCTTCCATGGCGCGATCTACCGCCAAATCCGCCTTGTTGGCAAGCAATGCTTGTGCGATGTAGTTATGTGCCACGCTGCCGAACGACATAACTTCAACGCTGGTTTTTTCTCTAGTATTGGCTCTGGCTCGTTTGCCGCTTTCCTCTACCGCTTTTTTTACCAGATTGGAAAAATCTACCATTCCTCGAAGTACATCGGCGGTCGCGTCGTAATTGTGTTCGAGTTGGGCGTAATTTTCCGGATGGTGAATCAACGTGTCGAATTTGACACCGGAAAAATCCCGTTCCCGGCGAATGTATTGTCCTTCTTCCGCCAGTCCCTTGCTGATAATTTGTTGTAACGGCAACCCGCCCTGTTTGACTACTTCCGGCAAGTTGTCCACGTCGTCAACCGCGTTTGCCAACGCGGTACGAAAATAGAGCGGCATATTGTCGGGGCGCTTCGCATAGGTGGCGGACAAGTATACCACTTGGCTGTTTTTCAGAATTCCGGGGAACACCAAAGCGGGTTTATCCTTGCCCATTTTTTTAGTTCCGCCGCGAAAAAACAGCCCCGTAATACTGTCTCCGGCGGCATTGTGTGCTTCGTCCATGACAATCATAGCTTGATGGCGGTCCACCAGGTCTTGAATAAACTGGCGTTGCCGAGCTTGACTTAATTGACTGTAGGTGATAAATACGCTGTCATGCTGGCCGGGATCGGCCAAAAACTGGTCGAAGTATTCCTTCTGCCGAGCGGTACTGAATGCCTTGACGATTACCGTATTGTTGCGGTCAACGATATTGCACCGGTCCGGATCGCCAACCAAAAACGGATTGATAGTACGGCCAATATCGCGACTGTCGCCGTACATGTCACTGAACAGCTTCGGGTCAACCGTAAAGAAAATCGGAATCATCTGATTCCGTTTGGCGTAATCAATCAGCGCCGCCGCTTGACGACCCTTGCCGATACCGGTCTGGTCGCCGATAATCGTACCTTGATGCTTTTGTAGGTTATCGATGGCCAGCGCCACCGAGTCAATCTGTTCGGCGGCCAACCCGCGATGCAGTTCATCCGCGTTTTCGTAACCAAGTTCTTTGGCCACAAAACGATCAACCGACCCGTGCTTTTCCGCCAGTTTGGACAAAGCGTTTTCTACCGGTTCCGCCATATAGCGCGGCAATACGGTATCCAGCGTTGCTCCCTTGGATTGAGGTTGATAGCGGTGGTGGAAATCGGAGACTTCGACAGGTGCGGTTACAGTTCTGCGGCCAGTGCGGTCAGATTCAGCAGCGGCATTGCTTCCGTCGGCGTCAGGTGTTGAACTTGTTTCGCGGTGTGGTTCTGATACCACGTCTTGATCTGGCGGAACCACTCGACGCGAGTTGTCAGAATTTCCGGACTGGTTAACAGAGTCAGAAATTCGCTGCTCTTGACGTTCGGTACGGTTTCCGGCACGTTGTCCCGGCTCAAGGCGTTGTTCATTTGTTCCTTGAGGTAATTCAGCCGTTGCGGATCGGGTTCCTGCTGAATGGTCCGTTGCCACGCGGTCTGTATCCCGGCGATCAGTTCGCTCGAATTCTGCGGCAGACGGGGACAAATCGCCACGGTCCCCGGAATTTCCGGCAGACGGTAAAACTGTTCGTTCGGATGCAGGTAAATTTTCATGCTCAATCCCCTTGATTCTATTATAGATTATATCCCAATTGTCCAGTCTGTCAACCGTTTTCGGTGCAAGGTCGTCCGTTCCGCCGGTCTCGGTGCGCCGACCGTTCAGAACAATTACTCGTACCGGAAAACCAGCTCCCTGTTTCCGATACAAATTGCCTTCTACTTCAAAATTATCCGCAACATTGAAGTTGTTATACAGATAATTCATAAATACCCAATCGGCAGTAGAGAGTTTACCGGCTTCCCGGTTGGCTCCCAGAATCATGGCTGCGCGTCCGTCCGGCGTCAACGCTTCGAGTGCTTTAACCGCAATCAGATCTTCCAGCTTGCTGATTCGGAAGCCCTGATAATCCGTTGCCGGTACTCCGCCGAACGGCGGATTCATGATAATCCGGTCAGCGGATTCATGCGGCACAAATTGAGTTGCATCGTGGTCGGTAATAGTTCCGAAGTCATGTTCATGCAGCAACGCCAACCGGTCTTGATTAAGTTCATTGACGTGAACTTTTTTAGGATCGGCGATGGCTACCAGCATTCCATTCCCGGCAGTAGGTTCATAGATATGCCGACCGTGTTCCAAGTCAATACTCTTCCCGAGCATCCAAGCCAGCGGAGCCGGGGTTGAGTAGGCTTGATTGCGGACACTGGTGCTGGTGCGTTTGGCTAGATTGGGTTGCCGGTTGTAGAGTGCAACGATCTCGCGGAATTTTTCGTCGTCATCGATGGGGCGCTCGTCGATTTCGCGGACCATTTTGACCAGCGTTGATTCAATCTTTTCCTGAATCGCTTTATCATCAAGGCCGGTTTTCTTGGCCAACCGATTCATCAGCGCATTTTTAGAAACAGCCGACACGTCGCTTTCGATAATATGACGTAATTCGGCTTCAATATTGTCCAGACGGACAGGAGCAGTCTTTACTTCTTCTTGGTGTTCGGTTGCGTCGGCAACGTCGCCACCAGTAGTTTTTCTTTCGGCGTCTGCGGATTTTGCATCATTTGCTGCAACCGTTCTTTCCGGTTGGAACAAGTCGGCTTCTTGGCCATGATCGATTTCCTTTGCCGCATCATGCAGCAGTTGCGTTTTGACCGGCGGTTCTGCTCCAAACAGGTCGGACGTCTGATTATCCGTCCGCTGTCCGCGAGCCACAAAATCGCCCAGCCATTCTCTAATCTGTTTCATCGACGACGCTTTGTCAAGCTGTGCCAGAATAAAATCACTGGCGGCAGTTGAACTCGGCGCGTCAAACAACGACCCTTGCGATAAATAATCGTCAAGCGTTTTTACTTCGCCGCGCATGATCGCCTTGCGGTAATCCACATAATCTCTGAGCGCTTGCGCCAGATCGTGCCGAATGTCGTATTCCGGTTTATCGTTGGCCAGCTTGAGCACCTGCCCGGACATCGACATTACGCCGTCCACCTGACGTTTTATTCCCAATACCGAACGCTGCTCCACCAACGTGGCCAACAGTTGACGGCTTTCGGGCTCTCCGTGCAGTAAAGCACCCAACACCGCATAGCGTACCCGCTGTTCCATTGCCGGGCTGAAAGAGCCGTCGGAATTCAATAACGACGCATCGCCCACCGTGCGAACGAACGCCCGGTTGAAGTCATTGTTTCCGCCCGTCAGGATTTCACCGTCTTCGCCGGGATTGAAATGATCGAGCAAATTACCTTTAATCAATTCCTGGGCATCGGCTTCCGCCTGTTCCGCCGCCGTCCGCTGCAATTTATTGTCGCGGTTGGACAATTCGGCAATTCGGGCAAGATCGGCGTCATGGTCCGGCGCAATCTCCCGAACCAACACCGGACGTTTGACTTCGGCAGGAACTTCGATTCCGCGTTGCCGGGCAAAATCATGAACGGCAGCGACATAATCGGTGGCCTTGCCGGTGTCGTATGCTTTTCGCAGTGCCATGGTACGCCCGTTCCCGCTGATTACTTGCCCGTTTCTATCTACCAGCGGCGCACCGGTATCCGTCAGCGGCGATTCCTGCAACAACGACGGATTGATATGCGCCGCCATCTTTTCAATCTGCGCCCGGCTGGACACCGTATCGCGATTGCGCGGCTGATAGGCTTGGTTATAGGCCGGATGGTCGGATGTCATTACCTGGTCGGCGTCGGCAATTCGATAACGTCCCGATACTTTGACATTGCCCTGTGGCGTCAATGCCTCAAATCTGTCAACCGGCGCTTTTTGCGGCATGACCTCAAGCGGCTTGACTTTTTCCGCCGCTGTTTCAGATTTAACCTCGGAGTTGTCAACTTTGCGTTTTCGGTATTCCGCCACCATATCGACGGCGGCAGACCGCACCTTGTCCAGATTCTTGATATAGTTTCCGGCCCCGGTCAAGCTCTTAATCTTGCCCTTGATCGTGTCTACAAACCGGATCACCGCTTGCGCCAGCCGATGACCGAGCCCGGTCTGCTGGCTTTCCAGCCGGTTGCCGAGGTCACGCCAGAATTGCGGATCGACAAACCGTTCGCCCAAAACATCATTGGCAAATTCACTTTGCCGGGCGGGTTCGGAAAGATCGATGCCCCGGTCGGCATAGGTCTTGCCGATGCGATTCAGCATCTCGCTGTGATTTTCCGAAGCGTGATCGATGACCGCTTGTCGGAACGTCTGGTACAAGTCCGGGTACTGCCGTTCGAGATAGTGACCGAATTCGTGGCCGGTGGCAATCGCCGGATGTTCCGCCGTGGTGTCGGCATTGACGTACAGCCGATTTTTCCCGGTCAAAGTGGCGTTGATCGGGTCGTCGGAATGAAAATAGACCGGTTCCAGTCCGGTCAATTCTTTGGTTGCTTCCGCCATGGTCCGAGCGGCGGTACTGCGCGGCTGAACAATCTGCACCCGATCCGGATTGCCATTCATACCGGCGACCGTCTGCCGCAGGTCGGACACCGTGTCCGGGTCCGGCGTTTCAACGGCGGTAAAATGTTTGGTATTGTACGGCGTCGGCGGGTTGACCGGTTCGACTGCGGCGGCGGGCTCTGTTACCGCCGGATTGTCGCCCGCTGACGCCACGGCATCCGGAACCGCTTCCGGAGCACGGGCGGTAATGTCCGGTGTCTCTGTAGTCGCTACCGGTGTTTCCGCGTCCGGCGGGATAAAGTCGCTTTGATCGGCGGCAACTTTTGCCGCATCGTCCGGCAACGCCCCGGTCTGATCCGGATTGCGTACGGCCATTCGTTTTGCCATGCTTCCGGCCCCGCCCATCACCATACCGGGAAATGCGCCGGCGGCAAATGTTTTTGCCAGATCGTCGGCGTTCAAATCAATGTCAGACCCCGCGCCGTATTTGACCATGTTATTGGCCAGATCGGCCATTACCATGGCGCTCCCCGCTTCGCCGCCGCCTTTCAGCGCGTCAAGCGTTATCCGAGTCCCGAATTTTCGCGTCGTGTCCCGAATTGCGCCATTGGCAATCTGACTTGCCGCCCGTCCCGCAATCGCACCCGGCCCAAGGCCGGAAAAAATCATCGACTGTAACCCGGTGGAAGCCGTTGCCAATGCTTCAATCTGCGCCGGACTGGTATTGACCGGCATGGTCTTGCGCATGTCGTCCACGGTATCGCCGTACATCTGCGCCGCGTTGGCTCCCAGGAGTGCCCCGCCGACCACCAGCGGATTGCCGCCCGATGCCGCCGCCGCGCCGATGCCGATGCCGACTTGCCCCGCCGCGTTTCCCAAGCCCTTGCCGATGGTGCGCGGCAGGTCGCTGAGATTTGTCGGGCTGTAACCGGGATAGTCGTTGAGATTCTGGTGCGATTCGGCAAAATCATTGATTGCCTGGTGCGCCGCTTCGCCGCCCGGCAAGTCAAGCTTATCGGCGGTATTGGCAACCGATTGGGCCGCGCTCAATGCGCCATTGGCCAGCGCTTTTCCGGTTTCAACGATGAATCCGCTTTTTTCCGGCGGCAATCCGCCATAACTCCGCAAGATGTCGTCGCGTTCTGCCTGAGTGGGAATCCGAAATACTTGTTCAGCCATGATTATTTGCCTCGATTAAATGCAGCCAACCGCTGTTGCCGGGCTGCTTTATCGTTTTGCTGTTGCGTTTGAGCCTGCTTATGCGCCGACAGCGCGGCCAGTAATTCGCCTTTGCGATCTTGAAGTTTTTGAATCTGGTCGAGATTCTGGTAATATCGAGCATCGCCAGTGTCGGTCGAAACTCCGGCCAGAAACATTCCCGGACCTTCCAGCGATGGTTCGGCATTGATTTTTTCAGCCGCATTGTCAACACTGTTCGGAACAAACGGCGCTCCACGCGGCGTTTGCTGCGCCAGTTTACCGGATTGCAACTGTAACGGATGCAACTGTCTATCAAGCAATGCGACTGCCTGTTGTGTGGCTTCGGATTCCTTGAACGACGGTATCTGGTTTTGAGACACTCCGGCCTTTTTCATGTTGTCTTCGTAAACCTTTTGCGCCGCCCCGTAATCTCCGGTAGAAGCATATTGAGTTGCCGCGTCGGAAACCGCATTCTGATAAGCCGTAAGCAGTGTCCGTTGTTGAGCAGGGTCTTTCGTCAGATCACCAACATCAAATCCCGCCTTGGCCGCAGAAATTTTATCTTGTGCAAATTTGACTTTGGCTTGTTGCTGAGCGTAGTATTCTTGTCCTTCCTTGGTTCGCACGGCAATACCGCCGACGTAATCATTCCACTTATCCGGAACCGGATCGCGTTTCTGCAAATCGTCGGCAAAAGCCGGTAACGTCAATCTCGAACCATCGGAATAGATAATCTGGCAATTCATCGGATTGCCATCGGAAGGCAATTCCACCTTGAAACCGCCTTGCTGCGCCAAAGACTGTAATTGCGGGGCAAGCATCTGTTTTTCCTGATTGGTCAAGCGCCCGTCCGACAATGCCGTTTTCAATCCGGCGGCAAGCAAATGAGTATTAATTTCATCAGGTTGCAACGTGCCGTAAAATTGTCGAACGGCCTGAATTTGCTCTTTGGTGCTGTGGATATACGGGTTCAACGTCGTAGTTAAATTTGCCAGGTCTCCGCCCTTTACGCTGGCTTGCGCACCGGACAGCATGGCTCGTGCTTTGAGTTCGTCGGCGGCTGCTTGCATAACTTGATTGTGAACCTGAGCAAAGTTGTCATACGCCAGATCATAATCTTTATCGTTGGCCAAGTCCGCCACCAGTTCACGACCGCCGGAAACCTGCTTGTAATCCAACCCGTTTTGCTGCATGAATCGCGCTAACTGATCGCCATAATGTTGCGGGTCTTTTGATGCTTTATAGTACAAACTTTCCGCCGTCTGAACTTTGAGTAAATTCTGTACCGAGTCAGACTGCATGAACTCATTCTGTTCCGGAATTGACATTGCCGCAAACTGAGGAATTTTGTTGAACTGTTGCATCCTCATTTGCTGGGACAATGCATTGGTAATATCGGCATTGGCCTTGTCGTAGTTGGTGTCCAACGTATTTTGCATCTGGTAACGACGAAGCGCATTACTATCCGAACGCATAGCATTCTTGTCCGTCAGATCGTCGATTTCCGACTGCGTTCTCATCTGCGACAACCGATTTTGCTGTGGCTGATTGGCAATGGCATTGTCCAGCCCGGTACTGGTAAGCTGCTGCTGTTTCAGCGCGTTGGCCTGATTCCCGGGGCGCGTCTGCGCGGCAAACTGTTGGTCGGCGATACCATTTGCCAACTGTAACTGCTGTAATTGTTGCTGTTGCGGTAGCGTTTGATCGGATAATGCCCAGTTACGCCGTTGTCTGGACATCGCCTCGTTTTGAAATTGTTCGGCGTCCGATTCGTAAAAAGGATGGATGGCAACTCGCCCGGCACGGGATGAACTTTCCAAGGCATCTAAGAAACGATACCCGACATTGGCCAGATAACTCCGTTGTGCGGCAGGGTCGTAATCCGAAGCCGGGGCAACCGGTGTCGTTGCTTCTGTATTATTTTCTGAGGACAATAAACTTGCCAGATAACTGGCGTTATCGTTGGTATCAGCCATAATTACGCCTTTTGAGTTAAGTTGTTGTTGAATGCGTCGGAAAACGACAACAGCGGCGTCGGAGAAACCACCGGTTGTACCGGCTGACTCGACGGCTGCCGCATGGCTTCCGGAACGTTGGACGTTCCCGATTTGGCACGAACATTACCGCTGCCGTCATTGCTATTGCTGCTGCTGTTACTCGGCGTTACGGTTGCCGACGACGAACTTGCATTGTTACCGGCAGAACTGCTGCCGTTTCCGTGCCGGGATGCGATTGTAGAAACCAATTTTTCACCGACATTTTGAGCAATATCACCGGCATGATATTGTCCGTCGGCAGACGGCGCAACGCCCATTGCCGCGCCAACGCGGCTTGCTCCTTGAGCCAACCCGCCGCCAACTTCACTTCCCAACCCGGCCAGATAGCTGCCGGCCTGATTCATTCCGGACGCAACGCTATCACTGATGGTGCTATCTCCGGTACTCTGATTGGCGGGAGTATAATTGGCCGTAATCTGATTGGTATCATTGTTGCTCGGCTGAATGCCGCTATTGCTCAACGTATTGCCCATATTACAAATCCTTTCGGTAGAGATTGTATTTACCGTCGGCGCTGTTTCCGGTCTGGCGACAACCGAACCGCAACGCATAGAGATTTGCCGCCCGGTTGTTTTTCGGAATGGACGCCGCGATATAACGTGCGTGAAACTCCGTTTTGAGTCGTTCCGCCATCGCTATGCTCAACGCTAACGCATTGACGCCGCGCTGAAATGCCGAATGGTTCCACCAACCAAGTCCGTCTTCCATCATTCGCCCCCAACACGCTCCCAGCGGTTTTCCGGCATCGTCGAACGCGGCAAAAACCCGGACCGTCCCTTGTTCAATTTCCCGCAACAAATCGTAGAGCCCAGATAAACTTTGCCAGTCGGGATTAAGATTTTTGAATACATGTTCCCGCGTCAGCAGATGGCACATAACCCGAACTGCAAAACGGTCAGGCGGTAATATTTCAATACTAGACAACATTGAAATTCCACCCACTATTACTGCTGCTACCGCTGCTGAGTACCGGAGCCGCCTGAGTGGGCGTCGGAGACGCGCCGAGTGCCATCCCTAACAAAGAGTTCTGCTGCTGGGTCTGGTACTGCTGCGCCGCCGCCGAAGCGTTGGCCAGCGTTTGACCCTTGGTCGATTCCAGCGACGACAATCCCTGTGCTTCCGCGCCGCTTCCGGACAATCCCCGCTGCGCCATGGACTGGCTGAAACTGGTTTTGCTCTGATTGTATTGCTGGTTGATGCCGTCGGCCTGGGTCTTCATATAATTGGTCGCCAGCGTATTGCTGCCGAACGCATTTTTCAGCGCTCCGTTCAGATACGGCTGGTAGATATTTTCGTAATCTTTTTCCCGCTGTTCGAGAATTGTTTGCTGTGCTGCCGCTAGCGAAGACAGAGCGCTACTGCTACTGCTGCTACCGGATGTTTCGCCACCGCCACCCATATGTCACCTCGTTTTTTTGCTGCTTTTGGTTGTGCTGCTCGTGCTGCTGCCGGAAGACTCCAACTTGGTAATGCGTACGTTCATTGTCGTCCGCAGTTGCCGAACCGCGTCTTCCACATAACGTTTGATTTCCGCGTCCGTCATCGTGTACCTCTCTGTAATTACGTGACGGATTGTTCCGCCACGCCAAAACCGAACTCATAGACGGTTCCCGTCCACTGCAATTCCACTTCGGCGTCACGGGCGTATAGACCGGTCGGCAACCAGACCCGGCGGCGACCGGTTCCGATGATGTCCAGCGAGGTAATCGAATCGCCGTTGTTGCGGTAGATCATGACGGAAACTTCCCCGTCGGAATTAACAATAAACGACTTCAACTCTTTCAGCGACAAGGTGCTGAGGTTGCCCAGATTGCCGGACCGGTATTCCGCTTGCAGTTGATCGCCGCCGTCCAGCGTGTAGATGCTGCTGTCTTTCAGCAAATAGACGATATCCCGGTCCACGTCATACCAGGCATACGTCACCGCCTCGAAGTCGTATTCGTAAAAGATGCCGCCGTGCCGAACGTCGTAGACTAAACATCCGGTATCGTAGAATAAATAGTAAATATCATTGGCCCCGATGGCGCAGACCGGCGTAAAATCAATCGTCCACCGCTGGTTGGTCACAATCTTGACGCTGGACCCGTCCCAACAACAAATACCGTCGTTGCTTACCCAGATCGGCGCATTGCTCAGTTTGGCAATCGTAAGATAATTCTGACACCCCTGCTGACCGGGAATTTCCTGCCGGTTGAAGGTGGAAACATCCGTTCCCGTCAGCCGGTAAACCCGATTGGCGGTAAACACCAGCAACCCTTGAAACTCCGCTACCACACCCGTAATGTCGTCATCGAACGTGATATAACTGCTCGGGTTCCAGGCGTGAGGATTTTCAACAATGGAATAATACAGCTTTTCATCTACCGCCAGGTAGAAATAGCCGTTGTTCTGCGTCAAGTATTTTCCTTCGTCCGGCGGCGGAAGATAATATTCCGTCGTCATCGTGTCGCCTTCCAACAGGGTCAAATCAGCCTCGGTATCGTCATACGTGCTGCCTGCCAGCGAAGCCGCAAATTCTTCCAGCAGATAAAACGTCGCGCCGTCCGATGCCGTGCGGTACAGCCGAATAGTCACGGTCCCATTCGGCACGGACGGCAAAGTCACGGTCACTTTAAACACGACCAGTGTTGCCGTCGCGTTCGACAAATTGCTTTCCGTGGTCGTCAACGTGGACGCCCACGACAGTGTTGCATTGGTTACGGTCCCATTTGTTGTCGTCGTATCCGTTACCGCCGTCAAGGTCACAATACCGTCATAGGCTGTCGTGCCGTCAATTGTGACTTTATCGCCAACCACAAACGTATGCTCCTGATCGTCCGCCAGCGTTGCTACCGCCGTCGTTCCGTTGCCAACGATTTTGGTCAGCTTCGGCGCGTTCTTGCCGGGCAGAATAATTTCGTTGTACCATTCGGTTGGCTTGTTGACCGTATCGCCCGGCGCGGATTCCCATTCGTCTTTGTTGAGACAGGTAATGCAGTATTTGTAGGTTCCTCCCGCCGTCAATCCGCTGTTGGCGTCGAAGACCTTTTCCATCGTCGGCGGATGGGTGGGATACGGAATGCCGGGAACGTAATCATCTCCGCCGTAGTATGGCGATGCGGTAGCATTGTTGATGCTCCAATACCAGTTGCCAAACCATTTGACTGCCGACTTGTTGGCAGCGCCATAATGTTTTAAGCTGGTCGGGTCGGTTAAATTGGTGTCGGTACAATTGTCAATCGAAGTCATGACACCTGAAACAACAGCAACGTTCAGTAATTTCTGCGCCTGATTTTGCAGCAGCAATGGCGATGTAAAATTATTGGCGCCGCCGCTGAAATTATTGACACTGATGAATTTTTCCGCCATTTTGCGCCTCAGTATTTGATAATCAGCGATAACGCAATATTGACGGGGCGTGTTTCGTTGCCGTCATTTTCCAGCGCGGCATCGGCAATTGTTTGCGATTCGCTGCTGCCGCCATTGGTGATCGCGCCGCCGCCGCTGTCGCTGCCGGCATTGGCCTGTACATCGTGAGTATGCGCGCCGACGCAATCCGCCTGGACGCTCCCGACCGTATCGCCGCCGGTCCGGCTGGAAGCGTCCGGGTCTTTGCCGCGTCCATGGTCGGCAAAGCGCGGAAACATGCCGCGAGCGTCCGGCAACCGGAACGTCGTTGCCCCGTCGCCCTTGCTGAATTTGCCGAACTGCCCATCGGTCCAAACGCTGTCGTCAATGGCTTCACTTTTCACGGCATCCCACAAATCGGAAAAGTTTTCCCGGCTGATTAACTGGCCTTTGCATTCCAGCCAGCCGGTCGGTACGGCCTCCAGCATCCATAGCCGAACGCTTCCCGCCGGCCACAACAAATGACCGATAATCCCCACCGTCACCACACTGGAAGTGTTCGTACCGTCGGTCAAATCGTCTTCGGTCGCCAGCTTGACCAGCCCGGCCAGAGCGGACGTTGCCGTTAGTCCGGCCAGTCCGTACGGCGTGACGATTCTGGTATTGTCCGTTCCGGCCTGAACTTCCGTTCGGGTAGCGATTTCGGCAATCCCGGCGCTGGTTTCAGTGGCCGCGCCACCGGCGGCATTGATCTTTTTATACAACGCGGTCAGCGCCGAATTGACATTCGACGCTCCCAACAGCGCCGAGAGCGCCGTCAGAATCGGGATCATTCCGGCATTGATTTTGTGACCGCTTTTGCTGCTGCCGTCCGACGCTACGAAATTTTCCGTCGCGCCGGTTCCGTTGTCGTCGAACGCAATATCTTCCTGTAAAATCGAACGTTTGCGAATGCGTACCGTAGACATTAAAACCACCTCGATTGATCGGTTTGCAAGTAATCGTTATTCGACCGGCGTTCCGCCATGCGCCCCGCCGCCATCTGCCGTAGCGCGGCGGCAAAATTGGTATCGCGCCGGTCAATCTGTTCCTCGTAGGCCAGCGCCGCCGCATAGTACACCGCCGCCAGATAATCGCCGATTTCCCACACATGTTCATCCGGCAACCGCTGATGCCAGATCGTCGCCGCCGCCGTAAACCACGTCAAATCCCGAACCGTCCCCCATTCCGATTCGAAAACATTGTCGTCCAGGCTGCAAATAACGCCCCAGAAATCGGACATTTCATACGCTCCGGCATCCAGCAATTGAACCGCCGTATCGTCGCCGATGTCCCGGAACTCATACCCGCTGCCGTCGTCGTCATAATCCTGAATCATTTCCAGAATACCGTAATCGTCATCGAATGCCGGAAAATCGGGCTCCTGATCGGGTACCGGATAAACGCCGTATTGACCTGCCCCCAGTTCGTAAAGCGCGTCTGGCACGCCAACCGCCGCCAAATCGTCGTCGCCGGTAATCTCCAGCACTTTGCTTCGCGCCATCTTCCGAACCGGCTCGGTATTGCTGTTGAGTCCGTAAACCGGACGCAGATAATTCGGCGGAAAACGATAACTGCCGTCCAATTCCGGACAAATTTCAAACGACCGCCGTAAACACCCGGTCTGCCTGGCATATTCGTTTTGTCCCCGGCCCAGATAGTCCGTCAGTCGGTTGTCCGGCCAGACGGCCCCGTCAGGGTCGGCCAGCAGCAGCCGTAACCGCGTCAATGCCGTTGCATAGTCCATCAGAAAAACGTCCCCCTTCCGATTCGGGCGCTGCCGCGCGAACGTTGCCAACCCAACCGGGACGTGAACCGTCCGGAACATGCGGTTGCCCGGTCGTCCCGGTCCCGCAGCCAAGCCGCGCCCAACGCATAATCGGCGCACAACGTCACGTCCGGGATTTCCAGCTTACCGTCGGTGCTGCGCCGTACGTATTCCACGGTAAATGCCGTTGCCGCCGGCGGAATGGGAACCAGACGAAAAAAATTCCAGTCGTCAAAATCGGTTACGACAAACCGGACCATATCGCCGGTCTGCCGCAACCAGTCGGCCCCCAGATGTTTTTGAATTTCGGCAAACGGATATTGCGGCACTTCGTTGCCGTCGGCATCGAGCACCCGCAACAGCCGCCACGCATCCGACGGCAACTCATAAACCCCGTTGCCGTCCGTGGTGGTCAGCGCGTAGCGGTCGATCAACAATCCGGCGATACGGGCAGCTTCGTCCTGTGCTTCCTGAATATACGTATCCAGCTCGCTGTCGGGCCAGCGAATCCCGTCGGCATCCGCCGACGCGCTCCGAATCCGCGCCCGAATCGCATTGAATGCAGCTACCGTCATCTGTCCGTATCTCCGTTATCGCTCAACCGCGGTGATTCCACCCGTCAGCCGTTGTTAAGCACTTCACTCATGTCCACCGTTTCCACCAGCAACGCGAACTTGAACGCCGTCATCGCCGCCGTGCCGATCACCAGATTGAGATCGATAGCAGCGGCAGCGGCATAGGCGGGAATTCCGGTCGCGCCGGGCAGAATGTCGATCACGTTTCCGGCCACCAGATTGGCCAGCGCGATATCGCCGGTCACCGCGTTGGCGCCGATGGCGAATTTCGCGGTAGCGGCTCCGGCGCTGGCGGCGGCCGTCAGAATGATTGCCTGGGCGCGTTTCAGCGTTTTGCCTTTGGGAATCGCCACCAGATTATGAGTACCGATTGCCGTCAGTCCGTTGACCGCCGTCACATCGACGATATAGAGATCGTCGTTGCCGATCTTCTGAAGCTGATACGGCGCGTTCTGCCGGGAAATATAAGAGGTCGCATCCATGATATTTTTTTCTCCTTGAATAAGCCGGGCGGGTTCGCCGCCCGGCGGGTTGAATTACAGACTGGAGGTGATGACCTGCATCACGCCCTGGTCCACACCGTCGAACACCAGCTTTTTCTGCGCCCGGATTTCGTCCGCGCACATGCCCAACTGGTTGCCGTAGTCGCTGAGTTCTTCCCGGTAATCGAGCGTCTGCGCGTAGCACAGCGCGGCGGCGTTCGCCCCGAGCAGCAGATTGCGGCTGAAAACCTTGGTTCCGTCAGTATTCTGGAACTTCCGAATCCGGCTGGTTTCCATGAGAATCAGGTTGCCCCAGATTCCCATCGCTTTGCTGATGATCGGGTCCTTTTCGGCGGAAATGCCGCTGGTAATCCGGGCCACCGCGTACTTTTCAAACCGGGAATCCTGCCGCAGCGTCCGGGCGGCCTGTTTGCTCATGATGAGCACGTACATTTCTTCCCCGTTGGAATTGAGCTTGTACGGCGCAATGGCGTACGTGCCGTTGCCTTCCACCGCCAACCGGGAAAGTTCGTCCAACAGATACGTGTTCATCACGTCGGTCGTATCCATGGCCGCCAGCAACGCGGTATTGGTCGAGCTTGCCGCCGCCACCGTCGCCCAGGAATTCGCACCGTCAGCCCGAACGCAACGGCCTTCGCCGTTGACCAGCGCAACGCCGTCACCGCCCAGCCCGGTTTTCGGGTTATACCCGGTGATGTAGTCCAAACCGTTGGTAATCAGCCCGGTCAGCGCGTCGAACATCCAGACTTCGGAACGGGCTTTATACCAGTTGGCAAGCTGGTTTTTGGCCTGTTTGCGGAAATCCCAGATAATCCGCTTGTCGGTCAGTTGTCCCTTTTTCTTGAACGCTTTCGCCACGTATTCCAGCTTGAAACTGTCGGTCATTTCATCGAGGGTACTTTCGTTCCCGGTGATGGTTTTGTTCTGACCGACAATGCCGTCGTCGTCGTTCTGCGGAATGAAGTGGTACACCACGGTGTCACCGGGTTTGCCCTTCAACGTGTCGTCGGTAATGATCGGACGTCCGGAATCCTTACTACCCATCAGCGGCAGCAGCGAAAAATTCTTGAGATACTGTTCGAAAATGTCGTTGCTGTGCTGTACCGGCGTCCGGTCATCGTCCGTGCCTCGGATAAAACAGGCCATGATTACAAATCCTTATTTTACGCAGTCAAGCGTTGAAGCACCGACAGCGCCGGTTTGGAGTTTCCTCCACTGCCCGGCGTGACGGAATTTCCCGCCGCTGCTTTGGCCGCCGCAATTCGGGCGGCCTTGTTTTTGTCGTTGTTCGATGGCGTTGCCGCCGGTTGCGGCGCGGTGAGATTCCGCAACAGCAAACCGAGCTGATACGCCGTTTCCGGCGATGCCCCCTTGGCTTTGAATTCTTTTTCAAGAATGGCCGCCTGGGCGTCACCCTTTTGCATGGCCGGTTCCAACAACTTGTAAACCACGTCCTCGTAATCCGGATGCGCCGTCTTTACGGCGGCTTCCGCATTGTGCCAGCGTTCAATCCGAAGCTGCTGCTGTTCCTGCTCGATCTGCTGGATTTGCTGCTGCAATTTCGTGATTTCCGCCGGGGGTTGCGATTTGTCGGCTGTGTGATCGGCAGTAGTTTGAGCATCGTCGGCAGAGCGTCCGGTGTCGTCGTCATCGCTGAACCAATTGTCGCCGCCGGATTCCTTTTGCAGTTTTTTCAACTGCTGCTGCGCCTTGGTGTAGGCCGCCTGGTTGTCGTGAGCGCGTTTGCGTTCCGCTTCCAGTTCGGTGTTTCGCTGCGCCAATTCGGCCCGTAGTTGGTCCGCGTCGGACGACGTTGCCGCCGGTTTCGACGAATCCGGTTCCGGCTTTTTGGCCGAGTCCGGGGTCGCAACGGGGTGCTCCGTTTTTTCCTTTTCGGCAGCGGTCGCCGTCTGGTCGTCGTGGTCGTCGTCGGCAAATCCGGCGTCATCCGAATCCGGCAAAGAATCTTCGTCCGGGGGAGTAGCCGGTTTCGCGTCCGGTTCGGAATCGCTCGAATGCAATCCCAAACTGGCCAACACACTGTTTTCAGAGTTACCGCTGTCCTGTTGCTGCTGATCTTTTTCGTCCATGTTGTTTGTCCTTCTTGGCTGCCGACCGTGAATTGTCTTCCGACAGACGGACGGACGCCGGTTTTAAACTCATTGCCCACCGGCAGGAGCAGACACCGCCTGAGTCTGAGCTTGCGCCTGCTCGGTCTGGGCTTGTGTTAATTGCTGCTGCTGTTGAGCTTGTGCTTGTGCTTGCTGTTGTTGCTGCTGGTAATACGCCTGAGCTTGCGCCATCAATTCGCGCTTGTGCGGAATGTCGCTCAGTTCCAGCATGACATACGAAACGATTTGCGGCGGCAGAACGCCGCTCTTGGCGACTTCGGAGAATACTTCCAGCGTCCGTTCGCGCACCGTGCTGAACGGCGGAACCGCCCGGAACACCACGTCAAAACGCATGATGTCGCCGATGCGGTTGTGAATCTGCGGCGTACCGTCGGCATTGGTCAGCGGCGCTCCGGCTTCGTTGACGACCGGCTGATTGAGCGCCTGGTACTGGAACGTATGATTCGGCATGGTGATGCGGATGATAATCCCCTGCGTGTAATGTTTGCCGATCAATTCCAACACCACTTGCGCCGCCTGTTTTTTGGCAAAATGCAAATTCTCAAGGATTTGCGTCTGCATCGACGCCCCCTGCAAAATCCGGTTCTGCTGCTGGGTGGCGCTGCGTTCGTTCGTTCCGCCGTATCCGAGCATCGAATCATTGACGCCGCTGATGCGCTGAATCATCGTCAACAAAAACTGCAACTGGTTGGATAGAAACGAACTTTCTTTGAGCTTGTCTTCCGTCCGAATCTTGTTCAAACCGTTTTCGGCCAGTCGGACGATCCCGTTCGGACGCTGGTATTCCGCCGCCATTTCTTCCGGCGATACTCCGGGAGCTAGGGCGCCGTCTTCGTAAATCATTCGATTGGAACTCAGATTCCACAGGTACTTCGAATTCAGCTTATTGATCTGGTCTTGAGCGTCGCGGAGATACGTTACCAGCCCTTGCGGTACGCCCTCACAGGTTCGGAACGCATAGAACGGAATCAGCGGAAACGAGTTGATTTCGGACGGCGGTTCATTCTTGCTTTCGTCTTCCGGATCGCCGTAAAGAAAAATTTCATCGGCGAAAATTACATATCGCAACTGTCCCTTGGCGTTGCGGTACCAGCAATGGCAGAGACACACTCGCCCGGAATGCGGGTCGTAAAAGTTTTCCGTCGCCCGGTCCGGCGCGTCCCGCTGGGCGGCATATTCAACGCCGAGATACTGTTCGTTGAACGCGGTATCGATTTTTTCCACCTGATCCGGCCAGCGTTCTTTCACTTCGTCCCGGTCCATCCATTGTTTTCGAATGATGAACCGGGCGTCGGTTCCGTCCGGCCGCCGGTGATACGGGTCAATGTAAACTTCTTCCCAAGGCACCCACTTGAACAAAATCTGCCGGGGTTCGCGGTCGGCTGCGTCAGTCTGGTCGGTGTCTTCCTCCGGATCGATGTCCACAAACAGCCAACCGCGTCCCCCGACAATCCCTTCCCGAAATGCCGCCGACGTGAAGTAATCCGCGTCGGAAGCGTCAAAAACCTGTTTCAAAAGTTCGGTGAGCAGATCGGCCACCCGGTCGTCGTCGGCGTTGCGCCCGCAGATTTGCAGATCGGCGCGTTTGTCGTTTTCCAACGCCAGCACCATATCGATGGTCGGACGAATGACGTTGAGGACGGTCGGTTGCTGACCGCGTTTTTCGAACACTTCCAATTCTTCGTCGGTCCACTGTTTACCGTCGTAATATTGGAAATTCCGCTGGTTGTCCTTCCGCCATTTCCGTTCGAAGTTTTCCGCCGCCGTCAGCCAGCGGAAAAACTTATGATTGATGGTCCGCGATTCGCTCATGAGAATTGATTACTCCTTCTATCAATTCACGCGAGTTGTCTTCGCGAACGTAACGTTGAGGCGAAAATCTATAAAGTACGCCAACTTTCATTCAATCTGCGCCGGACGGCCAGCAGTTGTTGCGGAGTCCGGGCCGGAACCATAATTCCGGAAAAATTGTCATGCGCCAGCGTCATCAAAAACGCGTCTGCCCGGTTCGGACTCGGAACGCTGCGCGCTTTCAGTTCGTCTTTCGATTCGACCACCACGTTACCGCCAAGAAAACGATAAGTCGGCTTGCTCAATTCCTCTGCCAGTCCCGCCCATTCCGGGTCTTTATCGTTACCGGCAAAATGAATTCCCGCCTGTTTAAACCACATCCGCCCTTTCCACCACAACGCATCGCGCAGACTCTTGCACTTCGGTTTGAATCCGTCCGGCGCTTTTTCACTGACCGTCACCGGCAACACCGGATACCCTTGAAACCGCAATTCATCGTAGACGCCGGCCCCCACGCCGATAATGTCGATGTCGATTTCCTGACATTTGAATTCCGCTTGCCGGGCCTGAATCCGAACTCGCGTTTCCACGGTGTCCGCCCCGTGCCAGCTTTCGACGTGCTCGACCGTCCGCCCATCCCGGACTACCAGCGCCGAGTCGTCGTTGCCGGACCGCGCCACGTCCACCGCCATTACCCGCCGCCCCGTCTTGGCCGGAATCGGATTCGTCCAGACCGGTTTTATCCAGGCCGGTTCAATGATGCAGTCCATCGTCCCGGAACCGAACTCACCCAACACCCGGACTTTGTACGTATTCGAATTTTCGCCGAATTCATCTTTCATGTCGGCGGCCCACTCCCGGGTCTGCCGTCCGAAATGTTTGATGATGATGACGTTTCCCCACGGATCGACATACGGATAGCGGTATTCGGTGTCGCTCAACGAATCCAGTGAACTGAACGTAAAAGTTTTCCAGACCCGGCTTCCCTTGGTGAAAATGTTGTACCCATACCCGCTGTTCGTCGTCGGGTTCCCCATCATCAACCCCATACTGCCCGGGTCCCCCATCGCTCCACGCGCCACCTCAAAAACCGAATCCGGCACGCCGGACCATTCGTCGATCAAGAAAAAACAGTCGTGAAACCCCTGTAACGCGTCCGGTTTGTCATCCCGCGCCGTCCGCAGCGTTGCAAACCAACTGTCTTTCGCCTCTTTGTTGAAATACGTTCCCCCGCTTTGCAGTTCGTACCGGCTGGCCAGAAATGGAAAATTCTGCTGCTTCTTCGCCAGCGTTGCCGACATTTCCGGCCACAGACAGTCCGTCAACTGGTCAAACGCCGCCCCCGTAATCGGTACCCGGCACGGCTTTCCCGGTTGCATATGAGTGTCCAGATACCAGTTTGCCGCCCAACTCAACAACTTGGTCTTGCCGACGCCATGCCCCGACTTCACCGCTACAAAACGTTTGCGCGGCAACGCAGACAACACTGCCGACTGTTGGTACGTCGGCACATCGCCGATACACTCGATCACGTATGCCAGCGGATACTGCTTCCAGCGCCGCAGCCAGAACGCCAACTGATTCAAGGCCCGGTCAAGATTGCCCGGCGTCACGTCGGTCATGATACAATCAACGGTCGCAGAAACTCAATCTCAAGTCCCCGCGCCGTCCCTTCCGTAATATTTTTCGCCGCCAGTTCCGCCAGCCGGTCCGCCGCCTGGTGGAACTTTTCCCACGCTTCCGGACTCTGCCCCTTGATCTGGTTCCGCAACGACTGCATCATAATCGCATTGACTTCAATTTCCCCCTGCGCCTTGGTAAGTTGCTGCTTGGTTTTTGCCAGCTCGGCGGTAATGTCTTCGACACTCGGCAACCGTTGCAATGCTTCGGTCAAACTCAGATAGTCCGTCTTTAAGTCGGCATCGACATCTTTCGGCTTCGGCAGCTGCTGCATCACCAACTTTGCCAACTCATCGTTGGAAAGTTTATCGAATACCTTTCCATCTCGCTTCTGTAATTCCGTCAACAATGCATCGTTGACCAACTTGGAAATCTTCGTTTCCTGATCGAACACCTTCGCCTTATCCTTGGCCCCCATTTCGTCCGCCGCCGGTTTCCGGTTCAGATCGTCCCGAATCAGTTGCACAATGTAGGCGTTCCGATTGACTTCCCCTTTGCCCTTGACCGTCTTGCCAAGTTTCTTGTCTACCGCAGCCAACAAATCTTCCTCGATGCGTACCGTAAATGTCTTTGATGCCATAACACAACCTCCTATACTGTACCCGGATGTTGTGTTACAAACGGCAACTTTGAGGCGAATTTCCGTGGAGCACCCTGACGCCCCGTCGCCCCCGGCGGGGTCGGAGCCCCCTGGCAGCCCCGCCCCACCCCCTTGCCGCTGTCGGTCGCATCGCTTGCCATGATGTGACAGACCTATTGCTTGTTATGCTGTTGCTCCGAGGTGAGATTATGAGATTGTGTCATGGATTGTGACAATCCGCGAGGTTCAGAGGCACATTGACGGCAGGTGTCGTTGTGTTCGGGGTCGCAGACTCGGCCGCAGACATTGCAGCGTCCGGTGACGCGCTCGAGTTCCTCCGTCAATAACGGTCCGTCGTGCTTGAATGCGGACAGCTTATAGCCGCGGTATTTTGCACCGGCACATGCGCGTGCCACTTGGTCATACGCATAGTCATATGCGCGTTGTGGCTCGGTCGGACATAGGCGGTTACAGAGGGCAGTGATGACGGCTTCCATGCGAGGCGCGGGGATTGCGGTTGTCACGGAGATATAGCCGGCCTGAGTCATAATTTTGCGATAGGCTTCTTTGATTCGTCTTCCTGGGCGTTTCATTTGTTGGCACCCTGATAGTGCAGATACGCACCGGTTATGGGGTGATTGGAGATCGCTCGACAATGGCATCGGACGGTCTTGACTGGCAGTTTGGTATAGGCGGCCAAAAGTTGGACATCTCCAGAGCCAATAAAAATGACGTGGCCTTGCAGACACGTTATCCATGCGGAAATGATTTGACCGCGAATCGACAGGGCACCACTTTGATTGAGATGGTGAAGAAACCGGGTAAGGTTGTTTCCGGTAATCACCATGGGTGGACGCTCTAACGGTGCGGGGGGTTCGATTTGATTGTAGATGGCATCATCTGCGGAAATTGATGGTTGCATTTTGAGTACGCCTTTTAAATATTAACACTTAACACTTAACATTGGTTTCCGTTCACCTTATTCCGTACCCCCTCCTATTTCCTTCCTTTAATGGTTTCCTCTTTCTGCCCCCTCACCCCTTTTCCTATGGTTTTAAATTGAGGGTAATCTAAAAACAAAAAGAAGCAAACTGGAAGTGGATAGATGGTAAAAGTTGTCTCAAATTGATATTGATTGAGTTTGATGGAGCCCGGTCGGATGATCGGGCTTTTTTTGCTCATCTTTCTCCTTTTGCCCACGTGCCGCAGGGCGAACCGTCCACTTCAACGATTACTTTTTTCATTGGAAACTCCTGTTGTTAAGATGCTAATGCCGCATCAATTAATGCTTCTGCCAAGGCCGGACAAACGGCATTCCCAATTTGCTTTACTTGTTCGGTTTTATTGCCTTTGAACCGGTAACTTGAAGGAAACGACATTGCCGCCGCCAATTCGCAGGGCTGCAACATTCTGAACCGAATGTCAAGGCGATAGAGATTTCCTTCAATCACGGCAAACCGATCCTTGGTTGTCACGGTGTCCAACGGTTCATTAACCGACTTGCAGACGCCACCCTTGTAAAACTTCACGATAAGCGGATTGATTAATGAATGAGCGCCCGTTGTTGTGATGGTCGGAACCGGTTCTTCGACTGTTCTGGTCCGGCCCGGTGACATTTGATGTAAAATCAACGGCTCCATCACTGCAATGTTATTTCGCGTCGTTAATGTCTGCAATGGATTTTCGTCAGTATAGATGCGACTGATTGATTGATCAGACGGATGAGACATGTCAAGAATCATTGGTTGAACAATGCCAAATCGGTTGCTGGTATCCTGTGTTGGCAGCGGATTGTTAATCCGATGATTGCGATTGCCGCCATTAAAACGAGAAATAAACGGTTCAACCAAGGCTACATGTTCTTTGGTAGTAAGTGTAGGAACTGGATGGTTAAGCGTTTGACTTCCTGAACTTTTTTTCATGATGGCCATAAACGGTTCAACAAGCGCCAAGTGAGTACCACTAGCGGTAAGAGTGGGCGTTGGTTGATTGATGTCTGCGGTTTTTCCGGTTCCGCGTAATTTTACCATAAATGCGTTAAGGTCGGTTCCGTTTGATAAAATATGCGGCAATTTTGCCAGCACGTAGACCGGGCAAAATCCCTTGCGTTTTGTGGTTTGATATTTGGCCGCCCTGATAATTTCCGCTTGAAGCAACGGAGCAAAAATAATGGCGTGTTTTTCATCCCACAGTTTGACAATGCCGCAATAGATGCGCCGCAACGTATTAACCGCAAGCGGAACGTTCCGGTCGAAAATTGATTTCCCGGGTGTTTCCCAATCAATGATTTCCTTGGCGGTTTTCCATGGTTTTTCGCCAAACAATCCGGGTTTCTTCGCATAAGTCGGGAACGGCCATTGAATCTTAGCGCCCATCCCGATACGAACCGCTTGCACAATCAAACGTACTCGAGTAGTGGGCGCTCCAAAATCAGCGGCATTCATCAACTGCCAGTCCACCCGATAGCCGGAACATTTCAGCGACTCAATCCAATTGCGGAAAAAAACTCCTTTCTTGCGCGGGTCGGGATCGCCGGCTTTATATTTTTTGCCGGCAATAATAGTATTTTTTGCCAGCAATGGCCCCCAATCCAAAAATTCTTCCACGTTTTCAACATACAAACGTTTGACAACCAGTTTGCGAACCCAATTCAACAGCATTTCGGGTTGACAACGCGACTGATTGCTGCGAGGTTTGCCACCCTTGGCTCGACTATGGTTAGTACATTCCGGCGATGCCCACATCACATCGAGATAGCCGCCGGGAACAACTTCACAGGGGTCAACCGATTCCATCGTCGCACAATAATAATCGCCATTGTGATTAAGCTTGTTGGTTTCAATGGCAATTTTCCAATGATTGACGCCGATTACCTTGCAATCTACCTGATGCTTTGCGCAAGCCTGGTACATTCCTTCTGACGTTCCCCCGCCACCGCAAAAGAGGTCAGCAGCCAACAATGTCTTCATTTTTCAATCCCCTGTTCTTTTGCCCGTTCCCGCCGTTCGATTTCCCGTTTTTCGGCTTCGGCTTCGTCGGCATTGCGCTGGACTTCGCCGCGTATCTGGAGTATGGCGATCATGACCGCCGCGTTATCGATCAAATCGCTGGTTAAATCGCGCCCGTCATCAACAATCTCACTGGCGCGGAGTTCGTTTGCTCGTTTCATGATTCTAGGTAAGAAGTTCATGGCTATTCCTTAATAAGTTCGCGCAAACTCTTGAATGCCGGGTTGCCACCCCAATTTACCGGGGTGCAATGCTGTTTGTTGTCAATAACTACGGTGACGGCAAACGGAGTTTTACAAAATTCTCGAATTCCATTTTCCAATTCCACAATTCTATGTTCAAGCCGTTTCTCGGTTTCGTAAGACAACAGTAACCGGCGGATCAGTGCATCTTTCGACTTGTGTGAAAGCGATTGATAAGTTGGTGTTGAATAGATTTCTATGATGCTCATGGTCTATGCTTCTTTAATTTTGAACAGTAATCGGAGCGCGGCAGCGGCGGGATTTTCGTCACATTCCCATTCATTTCCATATATTGCATAATCTTCGTCAGAATTGAGATGCACAGTGGCTTGATTCCCGAGAATCTTGCAATAGCAAACGTTTGGCCTAAATGCCGCCATAATCTCCGCCAGCGTCGGAGCGGAAATGTCGGCATGGCTTGAGCTCGTGCGGCCATAGCCGTCATAATACCGAGGCTTGCGAATTTTACGGGGTTCTACGTGCCATTGTTCGCCTTTTCCCTCATGAATATTCCACACCAGTGCGCTGTCGGGAAACCAGCCATTCGGAATTTTCTGGCAGTCTTCCAACGGCGGAACAAGAGATTCTAATTTCATGGTTATTTCTCCTCAAAATTGTTAAAATTAAATGATTTATTCTCCCACTTCCCGCGCCGCGAATCCGGCCAAATGTACCGCATCGGCTTCGTTGTCATCCAACGGGTCCCGGCCCAAGATCAGGCCAGCCGTCGTCATCATCTCGGATTTGTCGGCATTACCGCGGCCAGTGGCATATTTTTTGAGTTCCGCAGTATGAATAGGCAGGACGTTGATACTTTTTTCCGCAGCAATTTCCTGCACCCTGGTTTGTAATCCCACGCACAATTCCGTTGCCGCCCCGCCGCGAAAATGGGCGCGTTCGTAGGCAATTACATTTGCGGCAGTGGTGGTAGTCAGTTCTAACAGCCATTTGCGAAAACGCATAAACAGGATTCCGTTGCTTTCGCCGCGTCTCTTGGTAAAATCCTGGACTCCGCTTTCGATAATTTTTCCGGTACCGTCAGCGACCGCCCAGCCGGTTTTTGTGGCACAATCAAGACCGAGAATTTTCACAGTAATATCTCCTTGGGTAAAAAGGTGGTTTTGTAGAGGGAATGCCAGCAATATTCGCAGCATCCGTTGGGACAAGGCCGCTGGTTGGAATGCAAATTAAGCGGCGCGTCATCCAACGCGTGACCGCAAAAGCTGCATACTGAAATTGACGTCTTCCCGGACAATCTTTGGAGCCGGGCTCTCACATACGTACGCGTGCGTGCGGTTATTGCTTTAAAACTGTTATCTCTGTTATTAATAATCATATATTCAGATATTAAGTATAAACGAATACGTAATGAACGAAGTGAATGAAGTATTCGGTTATAGCTTAATATCTCCCTCCGGCAACGGTTTGAATTTTTGCAGTTTGGCATCGTTGATGAGCGCGTCAACAGCGGCGCGAGGAATTCCCGTCTGAACAGCAGTCCGAATGTCTTTGACCGGCAAGATCACCATTCGGACGGGGCATTGCAGATCGGCGGCCAGTGTTCTGGCTCCATCCTGTCCGGGACGGCGACCCTTATTGTCCGGCTGGTCATTGTCGGCAATAATCACGACTTCGCCGTAGCGATGCAACCGCAGCCAATCCCGTATTGTTTCCGTATTGCCCCGGCATGACGGCCTGCCGATCACGTCATAACCAAGTGTCAAGGCGGCGGCGGTATCCGTCGGTCCTTCGCAGATCAAGAGCCGGTCACCGGTGGCAACCCCGGACGGAACAAACAGTCCGGACTTGGACCCGGTGACGGCCCATTTCCGGCCATCTTCGGCACGGAGCCGAATACCGACGGTTTTATCGCTGGCGTCGCGCATCGGAAACGCCCATGCTTTATGGTTGGCGGCCCATACCGCGTCAAGACGGGTTAGCGCCTCCGTCGATACCCCCAACATCGTTGCCAGGGCTTCCCGTCGATTTGCGGGGGTATTCTGACGCCATTGGGCAATCAACATTTCGGCATCCAGCGCAGGAACGGGCAGCAGCACCGACTTGTGCTCAACTCGTGCAGGACGCAGAACCGTCGAATCTTCGCGCAATATGTGGACCCAGCCGCCATTTTTGCACGGACGTGACGATTCAACGCGCATACAGACGGCAATGGTACCGTCTTCCGTATATCCGCACCAGTCGGGTTTGCCGCAAATGACACATGGATGGCGGTGATTTACTCGCAACATTTTAGACTCAGAATGGTACAGCATCGTTTTCCTCCTGGAATTGAGGGTGGAAAATTCCATCGATCAGCTTGCTGGCTTCCTCGCGTTTTACTTCAGTCGGCAACCCGTTTTTCTTCAAAACCCGAGCTTGTTTGAAGGAACAAAGGCCTTCGTCCCAGCGGCGGAAAATTTCGTTCAGAAGTTGCTTGGCCTGTCCAAACGGCATTTGGTCGGCATGGTCGATGCCCTGCTTCGTCAGAATATCGAGTTGTTTTTGGGACAGGTGTTTTCCTGCATCCCAGCCGCGTTCTCGTTGCGGATTGATGGCGAACACGTCGAACGGACTGACCGCCTGAACATTGTAGTGAGCGCTGGCAATCAAGCGAGCGCGTCGAGCGGCTTCGTCCATTTGCCGTTGTTTTTCTTCCTGCCGGATTTTCTTTTCTTCCGCGTCCAAAACGTCGGACATCCGCATCGCTTTACCGCTGCGTCGGCAGTCGGCAAGCGCCCGATCCATTGCCGCATCGGAAACGTTGCCGCCCAGAATATCAGCGGTGGTACAGAGTTTATGGCGTCCGGCATTGCCGCAAAAATCCACAATCAGACACGATTTTTTGGCACTGGCGGCAATGGCGGACTTGCGCAGTTCTGCCGTTTCCGGTCCATCGACTACGCCAGGCAGCGGACGGGTTGCCCGTCCTACCATCTGGGCATAAAGGGCTCTACTTTTGGTCGGACGCCCCATGATAATGACTTCCACTCCGGGATCGTCAAACCCCTCGGTCAGCACTCCGCAATTGCAAACAATCTGAATTTTTCCGGCGGAAAAATCGGCCAGCATTTGTCGCCGTTCGTCTTTGGGCGTTTTGCCGGAGACAAACGCAGCGCACCCTTCGCGGTGACGGTTGAAAATTTCGGCCAGTCGTTCGGCATGAGCCACGGACGCGGCAAACACCAGTGCCCGGCGTTGTCCGATGATTTCGAACGATGGCCCCGCGATACCCTGGAGATTCTGCTCATATTCCATGATCGCCGCCAGATCGCCGCCGTTCAAATCTCCCGCCGTCGTGCGGATGCCGGAATAATCCAATCCGGCCACCGACACCATCTGCTGTTCAATCGGCGTTAACCAGCCGTCTTGAATGGCAGTTAGAATTTCGTAGTCGTATGCTACAGTATCATAGACCTGACCGAGCGCGGCCTCGTCGGCCCGGTCCGGTGTTGCCGTTACGCCGAGCACCCGTAAGGCCGGATTGGTCCGGTAATAGTCGAGTACTCGGCGATAACTGCCGGCGGTAGCGTGGTGGGCTTCATCGATCACAATCAGACCGAATTCCGCCGGATCGAATTTAGTCATGCGTCCGCCGCCGTCGGCTCCGGCGCATTGGGTTTGAATCGAGGAAATAATGACTGGCGGCGCATGAAACAGATCGTCGTTATTGACGCGTAACGCTGCCATTTCAACGCCGCACGACAGACCGGTGACTTTTTCAATCTTGTCCTTGGCTTGAAAAATCAATTCTTCGCGGTGGGCCAATACCAGTGCCCGGCGGGGAAACATCCGCCGAATAACGTCGGCAAACAGGATTGTTTTGCCGAGTCCCGTCGGCATGACTACCAACGTGCTTACCACATTGGTGAATTCAGCAATTACTGCTTTGGATGCGTCCGCCTGATAAGGTCGCATGGTAATCATTTTTGCGCCTCGATTGTCGCCATAACGGCGGCTTTGAGTTCTTTAGATACCACGGTGTCCCAGCGAAACTTGCTGACAAATCCCGCATCTCCGCAAAGCCGACAAGCTCCGTTGCCCTGGCAGGACGGACAAACCGCATAGGGTTGCGTGGATTTCAGCTGCGTATAGGCGTTGTCGATTTCTGCCAGCGTCGCCGAAAAATTGCAGCACGAAAATAGCGGGTCTTTGTCGTCCTGGGCATTGCGTAACTTGCAGCGAATTTGGGACAACGCGTCCAACATCGCCGAGATTTCTCCGCGCCGGTTCCACAGCGGCAACAGTGTTTGCGGAATTACGCGCCCGATGCTATCTTTGATAACTTTGGAAGCCAGAGAAACCGGTGGAGACAAATGCGGCTTGGAACTCGGTGGCGGAAGCGGAAAATTTCCAGCCGTTACCGCTAAATGTTTTTTTAACTTTGGAGGCGGCGGATACTGTTTTCCATCTAATCCTACGCGTTTGGGTACCGGCAGGGGCGGAAAATTGACAACATTTTTCACCTGTCGCTTTTCGCAACACGTGATAACCGTTATCACCTGAGCTCGCGTATTTCCGACAAACGGCTGACTTACTCCGCAATGTTCCGCCAATGCTCGATCACTCATTTCCGAGTGCATTTTTAGTGCAATTTCTACCGCCTTGCGTTTGTCGGCGTTGTTGCGGCGCAGCCCGTGCGTATGATTAGCGGCCAGACTGGCCCACCTGGCTTCATCGGCAGTTCCCGGAATACCGACTTTCGAGTCGATTTCCGTAATACCGGCTTTGATGGCAGCGTGATAGCGGTGGAAACCATCCGCCAGCCAGTAATTCACCCCGTCAAAATAGGTTTCAATCGGCGGAAACACTTCGCCTGACTTCATGGCTTCGGCGTACTCGGTAACGATTTCCAGATTGATTTCCGCGCGAGGCTGCGTATCACCGTCGATTCGAACCTTTCGTAACGGAATTTTCTGAACTTCAAATTTCATTTGACCTCGAAAACCGGATTCAGGTCATAACCGTTATGACCTGAATCCCGGTTATGGTTAAGCGTTGAAATACTTTTCGGCGTATGCTTTGGTTTCACCCCACTGTTCCGGGGTCATCGTGTCCTGGTCGCCGATCCGGGAGACAATAACCTCCCACGCGGTATTGCAGTCTTCCTGCGAGTGTCCTTTTTCGGTACCGACCTTGCACAAGACTTCCCAAACTTCCTGCATGGAAGACGGCGGATAGGTTGCTTTGGACGGTTTGCCATTGGTGGAAGTCGGGGGTTCGGCGTAATGCGGTACGGGAGCCGGTTGCGGAACTGTTGCCGATGTGGATTGAGGGGTTTTCGCTGCGGGGGCAGGACGTGCAGCCGGTTTTCCGCCTTTCAGGGCGCGCAGCCGGGAACCGTATTTTGCCAACACCGCCGACCGGTCGGCCGATCTTCCCATGCCGTTTCCGGCAGTATCGCCGACGCGGTTGATCCAGGTGACTTTTGGGGCGATCTTGCCTTCATATTCTTCGTCTTCTACCGTGATATCGAACTGGATGCCGGAGAGGTTGGTATCTTCGAACCAGAACGGGTCCATTCCGTCCCAGCCGAATACATCTTTCAGCCGGTCAATGTTTTTGGTCAGAATTTCGCCCTTGCTGCTGGAAATGTACACATACGCCACAATGTCGGTGGCTTCGGAAACCATGCAGTGCAGCGCCAGTTGCAGCGCCCCTTTTTCGGTTTCGGAAACAATGGCTTGATCGGCCACACACGTATAGCGTCCGGGTTGAGGTCTGTTCATGTTGTCTGTCTTCCTTTATTTGATGATGGTGTTCCAAATATCGACGCTTGGCACATCGACATAGATGGGGTCTTGCACGGTGCGGGATTTGGCCATACAGTGCGGCTGTTCGGCAGGGTACAGCGTCCGGGTTCCGGACCCGATGCCCTTGCCGTTTTTGACCGCCACATCGTAGCCGAAGAAAAGCACGTGGTCGGCCCATTCCTTAACCCTCAACTGAATGGACCCGTTTCCGCTGGGCGGATTTTGCAGCCGGGGTTCGTAGCGTTCCCAATCGTCCCCCTGAGGATTGGGAACCTTGGCCACCTTGTCATGACAGATCAAGATAACGTTGCGACCGGCCCGGCAATGCACATCCAAATCCGCCAACAGCGGAAGAAACGTATCGAACACGTACCGATATCCCTTGCCGAATCCGTAATCTTCGATTTTTTTTACCATTGGTCCTTTTTCGTGCGGCACGGTCGCCAGCGTATAGGCTACTGCCATTTCTTCCGCTTTGGTCACAGTATCCAGCACAATGGTTTTGATCGAATCCCAGCCGTCGGACTGCAATACGCTGCGCAAGGTCGGCCAGTCCGAAACACCGTTCACCGGCATCAGGTTTTTGCTCACGCCGAACGCTTCCAGCGATGGTTTGAGTCGTCCCAGCGATTCGTCTAGATCGATCACGGCCACCGGTCCGGGAGCGTGAGACGCCAACGTGGTTTTGCCAATGCCGCCGGTCCCGTACAACACAATGCGATGCCCTCCGGCAGCGGTAATTTGTCCGAACGAAACCGTTCCGCGCTTCATCGGCGGCGGCGGTGGCGGTAACGAATGAGATTGGGGTCTGGAAAATGCCATTTTAATTCACTCCTTCCAATTCTGAATTGATTTTTCCGATCACAAATCCGGCGGGAACGTGTTCAGTGTCGATGGTGAGATTTTGCAGACAAGGCCCGGCAAACGGACATGCCTTGCACGTCATGCCGTTGCAGTTGCGCGGCCATGCCTGAGCGGGAGCAGACACCCGCTTTTGTGCTTGCCGGTACCACAGAATGATGTGTGCCAGCCCGGTCCGTTGGACTTCGAATTCCTGTAAATCCTGGTCCAGTATCGGAACGGAATGCCGGGCAAAATAGAATTCCGGTCTTGCCTTGCAGTCGGCGGCCAGCCGGGAACTGAATTCTTCCGACGTTTCCAACCGGGTTTGTACGGTATAGCCTTTTTCCAGATCGCCGCTTTCCCGCGGCTTCCCGTCTTTTTTAAAGACTCGGGCGCCGGACGCATCCACGACAATTTTACAGCCGGCGTCATCCAGAACGGAAATCGTTTTGGGTGCAATCGACGGCTTGCGGGTAACGTCGTAAAGCACGGTCCGGATATCCCATCCGGACAATCGTGACGCAATAATGTATTGCATCACCTGTCCGCACCAGCGCAGCCGCAGCCAGTAGTCCGAGTCTTCCGCCAGACTGTCGCCGGTGGTTTTGTGTTCGACCATTGCCTGGCGACCGTCGGACAACACTCCGATTCCATCGATTTTACCGGCGCTGTCAAAGGTATGAGAACCCTTGATGGGATGGGAAAATTCCACTTCCGGCAACATTTCTTTAACCGGATCGTTGGCATAATATTCGTAATATCCGGCCAACAGACCGGCAATTACCGCAATATTGGCTTCGTCGAATTCGATACCTTCCGGAACTGCCGCAGCCAATGCCAGATCATAATTCGCGCCTTTCCACCGGGCTTCCATGGCGCGATGCCACGCCGACCCGAATTGCAGCGCGATACTGTCGGTGGCGGATTGCAGTCCAAGTTCATAGCGGTAATAGTGAGCCCGAGGGCAGCTCAACAAACTCATCTGCCGCGAATACGTAAGCAACTCTTTGGTCATAATCAGTCGTCCTTGAGTTACGCGTTGAATTTTTTGAAACCGTCGATGAGTTTCAGGGGGTCGCCCTGGCCGAGATACAGCATGTCCATAATCCGGCTGATCTCGGTGTTAAGCTTGGCCTTAGTTTCTTCAATTTTGGCAGTATGTTTTTTCTGCTGCTCGGTATATTCGACGCATTTTTTGTGATACTCCGGCATATTTCTCAAAATGTCATTCACGTCAACATAAGAGCTATGCTTAGACTGTTCGAGTACCATCTCGGCAAACACAGTAGTATGCCGTTTAGCCTCGGCGATTGCCATTTTAAAAGCCGGGTTAGTAGGGGCGTCGTTGCGGTCAGCTTTCTTAATCTTTTCAGCCCGGATTGCGTTCAGCGAATTATTAATCCGTTCGAGTTGCATCTTAATAAGTTTCATTGACATTTTCTCTCTTTTGAATTATCTTTGGTTCAGGTGTTTTAAGGCACTGGCTGACGGTGTTCCCGCACTGTCAGCCCTTTTTATTGCTCGTTTCCAGTTGATTTTCCTTTCTCTTGGTTGAGGGTAGATAAAACACAATTCCGGTACAAAACTTCCGTGGGTGGTAATCATGCATCGACCGGAGTAACAGCAGAGGCCGGTTCGGTAGTTTCCGCCGGGGCCATTGTACCGGTCTTGAAGTCGCAACGTTTGTATTGCTCATAGAAATTATCAGTTTTGCAAATTGCAATTGTCGCAATCAGATCAAGCACCTGAATAACTTTTTCGCGCAGATTGATTGACTGGTCAGACAGTTTGGACATAATCGCCATGGTTATTCCATCGGCTTCGGGAAAAAAATCTTTGAATTCTTCTGCATATTTGGTAAGAGCCAAAAGCGGTTCAACCATACTGTCGTGAAAAACATACTGAGGCCCACGATCAGGATTTAGCACGTCGGAGATTGCACACATCGGTTCTCTTAAAACTTGCTGCGCCGATGAAGCAACCTGAAAAATTTTTATCGGTTCGGAAAACGGTAAATCAAGAGTTCTGCGATTGACCTGAATCGCCATTTCACGTATCTTTCCGGTTCCCATCGATTCGGCAGTGAGCATCATTGCCTTACTGAATTCATCGAAACGCCAGTTGATTGGTTGATTGTCCATGATCTTTCCTTTATTATTGTTTTTGCCCGTCATCGGGCAATTAACGCATTGAGTTCGGAACGCTTGAATCGGCGTCTAGTGCCGATAAAATGCGGTGCTAACTTCCCGGAAACCTGCATTCGGTTTAGGGTGCTCATTGAGATTTTGAGCTCCCGACACGTTTCAGTCGGGGTTAACAGTTCGTCTTGTGCCAGCCCGAGGTCAACACAAAGGATTTCCAGCGAATAGCCGGGCGTCTGCCCGACCAAATCTTTGATGTACTTACTTGTGGGATGCATGATTACGCCGTTTGTTTTACTTTGCTAGACTCATGAGATAAAAATTTTTTGAGCGCTATTCGAATAATGGCGCTTTCTGAACGCTCCTCTCGTTGTGCTCTTGTGGTAAGTTTTTCCCTCAAATCAGAGGGCAGTCTTAATGCCAACAACTCGGTTTTCTTCATGACACCTCCTTTATTTTAATAAACTATTATAGTCCATCAATGTATAACAATCAATAACAAAATTATACGGTTTCCAAAAAATGATTGACTTTGAGGTGTTTTTGTTATACATTATTTTACAAAGATTTATTAGCGAGGGGGCAAAATAATGAAAATTAATCCGGAAAAACTTAAATATATCCGAAAGAGCCGAGACATTTCTCAAGAAGATTTAGGGAAAAAGCTTGGTGGATTAATTAAGCAAAACATATCTTCATGGGAAAATGGCAATCGAGAAGTTCCGGTCAAATATCATCAGCCATTATGTGAAATATTAAATATTAATTTAGAAGAGCTGTGTACGGAAGGAAAATCAGAAGTTGCGCCGTTAAACCCTAGCGACACACAAAAAGTTCCAGTCTTATCATTCGCGCAAGCCGCCGGATATGAACCTGCGCTGGAACCGCTGGAAGTGTATGCCAATAATTGTGCCGATGCGTATGAAACATTCAGCAATGTCAAGCAGGGGTACTTTGCGCTGACGGTCGAGGGTGATTCTATGTCGCCTCAGTTGCCGGACGGGTCTACGGTTTTGGTTGCTGGTGGACAATTCCCGGAACGCGGTGATGTCGTTGTTGCCCGACTGCGTGACGGTCAGGTAGTCATCAAGCATTACTGCCGTAGGGACAACGTGATTCGCCTGGAATCTTTTAACCCGGCGGGTAAGTCGTTTCAGTGGCACTGCAAGGAAGACCCTGGCTTTATCCAGTGGATGTTCCCGGTTGTCGAGGCCAAGATTGACCTGCGTAAGCAGCGTTGGGAAAACTGCTGTAACGGCGGCGGCAATACCAATATCATCAATGATTCTACGGAGGAATATAAGGTTGCGGAGCCGTCTTCGTCGTATAAAACTAAGGGTAAATAATCATGGATGATGGAACATACGTGCCACCACCTGCTACTGCATGGGATGATGCTAATTCAGCATTTGGAACCTTAATTGTTTTCGGCGTTTTTGTTCTTTTCTGTTGGTGGAACTATCACGCGGGACAAGATCAGGGGAAAGATGGCAAAGATGGTTTTTGGAGTACATTCTTTTCTGGAATGGGATATTTAAATTTAATTGGGGCTGGTCTGTGCGGCATTGTTCCTTCCATTCATGATCTGAATGTTTTTCTTGCATTCGGCAGTTATTTTATTTTCTGTTTTCTTTTTTATTGCGGATTAAAAAAAACAAAGGGTTCAGTACTGTCTACAAAAGAAAATTTCATATCAAAGGATGATATAGAGGATAACGATTGGCTTATCAATGAAAACGGTGATGAAAAATACAGTTGGCTTATGAATGAGGCTATAAATATATTTCTTTCTTCTAATAATCATCTTTGGAAAATTGATGAGCTTATTTTAAATAAAAATATTGATAAAAAAAACAAAGCAGAAAAGATGTTTGAACAATTTTCATCCCAACAGATACAACAAAACATTAAGATGCAGTCAGATATTATGGATGTTTTGACAACGCTTCCATCTCTTGAAGAAAAATGGAAAGTATTTTTTTATATTGATCAAAAAATATTGAATAATTTACAATTTTCAAAAGAAAGGAAATTTATTCAACGACAAATATTTGCTGGAATATTTGTGCAATCTCTTTCGAATATTGAAAAAGTACAATTCTCAAATAATAATGAATTTCAAAAATACTATCAAGAAATTTTTACAATAAGATAGTATTTTCCTGCCCGGTCGGAAAGAATAATTGACTTGAATATTTATAAATATTAGTTAAATTGTTTTCAGGCATTGCAATGGGGCTTGCCGTAAAAATCCAGTATTGAATCATGAAATACGTATCGCTGATTCTGTTGTCGTTTCTTATGGCGGGTTGCTGTTCAGTCTTTCGCGGCACAACGGAAACCATCACCATAAAATCTCAACCAGGCAAAGCAGCCATTTATAACGATCACGATAAGTTGCAGGGGTATACGCCCCTGACCATCACCATGAACAGGGGACAAAAAACTTACTTTTCCGTGGTCAAGGATGGGTATCAGCCGGAATCGGTTAATTTGACCCGACGTATTGATTGGTGGCTGTATCCGATTGACATTCTTGTTTGGCCCACACTGATCGTTGATTACGCAACGGATGCCATGTGGATATATTCTCCCGATGAATTTGACGTAAAATTAAAGCCCGTTGAAAAGCCGTCCGCGCCCCCTGTCAAAATACCGGATACCAAAACTAAAAAATAAATTTAAATGTGTGTGTGTTTTACTACCCTCAATCCTTCGGGAGCGAGCTCGGGGAATTCGGTAACGGATTCCCCGGTTTTTACTGTGTCCAGATTTGTGACAGAAGTCAAGTTTTGTGACAGCTATTAATGATATTGTTTGTGATGTTATTAACTGTCAAACAAACTCAAAATAAAAATTTTTGAAAATATTTTTCGTTAATTGAACTTGTCGCAAGTGCCTTCTAAGCAGTGGGTCGGGGGTTCGATTCCCCCCCGGGGCACCATCTTTAACTCCATAAAAAAGCAATAAGTTATACAAAATGACCAACTTCCCAAAAAACAGTCATTTTTACGTTTTGCTACTGATTTTGCTACATTTTTGGTTATAAAAACACCTCGAAATCGGTATAGTTATTCACGTACAGTCGATAACGTTTTTTCTGATTTTGGAGGATGACCATGCCCAAAAATAAATTGGTATTGCCCAAGCTGGTACAACGAGGGACCAAGGGTATCTTCTACTTCCGACGTCAAATTAACGGCAAAGATAAATGGGTCTGCACCAAAACGTCCGTCGAAGAAAACGCCCGCCAGATTCTTAAGAAGTATATCGACTCGGAAACAACGGTTGAGACGTTGGCACAGGTTAAGACGAATGCTCATGACTTGGCTCATGACTATGTTCAAGTTCTTACCGGCACTGCCCCCGAACGAATTCCTTTTGTGCTAAGCGTTGAAAATCTGAGAGTAGTTTGAAGTAAAAAAGGGTTACACTTTTCCCAACAGAAAGGGGTGACATGAAAAAATCACCCAACTCACCGTCGGGACGCCGCTGCTTTAAGTTTAGTATCGCGAACTTTTCTACAGCAAATTTGGAGATTAAAGTCGATGACGCAGCCTTAATCAAAATTGTTGAGAAAAGCCGTGGAGTCCCGCGAATCCTGAATCGCTTCCTTTTAAGGGCCCGAGATGTCGCCATTTTTTCCGGCCATAACGAAATCTCGGAATCGTGCGTAACCGAGATGTTCGAAATCCAGAACATCGATGAACTCGGTCTGACCAAACTCGACCGTAAAGTGTTGGACTATCTCGGTTCGATAATTCGACCGGTCGGAATCGGCAGCATCGCTCAAGCGGCAGGGGAAGACCAGCAGACCATCGAAAACATCGTCGAACCGTGGTTAGTTCAGCTACGGCTCATGACCCGCACCTCCCAAGGCCGACAAATCACCGAACTCGGCCTCAAACACATCGGGGCGACGTCCAACTCCAGAATGATTTTTCAGTAAAACCCTTGTGCAAATCCGCACAAGGGACTTTTCTCTCTCAAGGCAAAACCGAGCGTAAGTTTCTGCTCGGCCTGACCACTCCGGCCAGCACTGAACCAGCAGTCACGGAAAAACCTAAAAATTAGGTTTTTCATGGCTCGCATTCATGGGCAGAATATCCCGTGGTCCGCCTATGTTCAAGGCTGATATATAAATTACCATCAAGTGAAAAACACATTGCCACCTAGCTGGTCTAATGATTGTTAAATCTTAGAAACTACAATGCCTGTGGTTTTACTTTTAGGATATTCTTCCATTACGATATCTAGCATTTGAATAATATCATATATATCAAATCCAATAACTTTAGTGCAGTTATCACTATTAACTAACATTCCTGCAAGCAGATATCCATCAAAATCCAATGGATAACTAGGAATTGCCCAAATTCCACAACCACTCATTCCATTTAATTGCGGAATAGTTTGAGTAATTGTTGACTTTATATTTTTGGTTTCAATCGCATTTTTTTTATTAAAATCCAAAATTATATTATGGTTTTTATTCGTTGTGTCAATATTAAATTCTGTACGCGGTAGCCTTAAACATAAATACGATGGTATTATTTTTGAATTCTTTCGTGGGTTAAATCTATTTTTCTTTTCAGGAAAACCAAATACTATATATTGAAAAAAATTCATTCTTGTCTTTTTAATTGATTCATCTATCAATATAGGAGTATAAAAAACTTTTAGTTGCTTACTAATATCATCATCAATAAAAAAAATGGAATAGTCCATCTCGTGATAATCGTTTTGGTCATTAGGCGGTAAAAATATCATACCCTTGGAAAGATTAGATAAAGATATATTAACCAATGCTATGTAAATGTTTATAATCTCATTTTCTGGAAAAATGTGACCGACAGTAATAAGAAACTCTTTACCCAAATATTTGATATATAGCGAGCTAGCAACACCATTCAGTCCATTGGTATTCGAATATAGCATTGGAGTATGTAAAAATAAAATCTTGCATATAATGTCATCAAGTTCCATTTGTCTTTGTTTATCGAAAAAACTTAATTCAAAATCATCCATAATTTACCTATACATGATATTATTCCATCTTAAGCAAGACTCTGATTCTTTCCGCTTCAGACACCCAAAATGCTTCATCTTCATAGTTGACCGGTCCAGGCTTGAACGTGACAATCCCATCTACTGCTGAAAAACGGCCAGCAAAAACTTCCCCCTGGCAGACTGAAAAAAAACTAATAGATGAAAGCTACTCCATGGTTTTCAAAAAAACAAGTCCTTTTTATCTGGCAATCTGGGGCAGATAGGCTTAAAAAACTTTTTATTCGTCCTCAATATGGCTTGGGACGAGGGACGCACCGGGTAGACTATGCAAATTTGCAAAAGGGTCTCACGATTTGTCCTTCCAATGTACGTGTCCTGATTTTTTGCCGCCCGAGTCAGTTGGCAAGAAATCCTTGACAACTGCCGGGGTCCGAACGAAACGTCAGACTTATTCTACTTCCCGGTACGTCTTGGGGAGATTGCTCGGATTGTATTTATTGTCCGGATTCGCTTTCCGTTCAAATACACTCTTGTGGATGAGCGAATTTTCCGGTATTTTCCGCACTTTTTCGCCCAACGCCCACCACTTCCACGTAAATGAATCGTGTAAAGGAGCAGACGAGTCACATGAAATTTTAGCAAACTCAACATCATCGATTAAAAGCTTGTTCTCACAAGCAATTGCCTTCTCCAACATCCACTTCAGAGTAATCTTGGCCGACCTGTTATCTTCATAGCTGCCGCCGATATCGGAATGGACACCGGCAAACCAAACTTGCTCAATGGTCTGATTGGCCGATTTCCGGCTTTCGTCCCATAGCGAAGGATAAAACTTGCTTCTCTTTTCGTCAATTGCCAGCGCATGATAGCCGTAGCTGATATCATGGTTAAGCGAATCGTCAAAATAATTTTTTCGGCCATATACCCAGCCCAAGGATGCAACCGTATCAAACACCCCGATGAAATAAATAGGAACATCCTGCGCAAATGTTTTTTTGAACCCTTGGGCCAAATCATCGTTATTCCTGGTATTGTACATTTGTGAAGAATATTGAATCATATTATCACTGCCGCGAAAGAGAAGACCGCATTTGTTAATCATTCCGGCCAGGCAACGCACCGTAAACGCACCGCGACTGAAGCCGAACAGAAATATTTTGTCATCAGTGCGGTAATTATTCATCAGATAACGATAGGCATCTTCAATGTTGTCCTGGAGGCCATAGCCGAAAGCATAGCCTCTGGCTTTATCCGTCATCGTTCCCACGCCGGGGTCATAGTATGCGATTTGCCGTTCCGTATTATTCTCAACCAAGCGGTAAATCTCGACGATGTTGGTATTGCTCTTCGAAAACTGGTTCCCCGTTCCATCGCAGCAGATAACAATATTCTTGCTCACGTTTCCCCCCTTCAACCAGGTTATGATTGAAATTCATGAACGTTATATTAGGTAACATACAACGCCTTCAATAAAAGGAAAGCCCATTCTGATGACGCAAGCATAACAAGATTCTGGCCTATATTGCCGGACGGCAGTCTCAAAGCGCGGGTAGCGGGGAAGACACGGGGGGCTTTTGAAGAAGCCCCCCATTTTTGACCCCGCAAAACTTTTATTTTATTTATCTCTTTGCTACGCAAAGAGATAAATATATTAAAAAGTTTAAAAGTCAGGACATGGGGTTCGGCTGGCGGAATACAGCAGTCCCAACGACTTTGGCAACATCTGGAGTTGGCGGAGCCGGTAGGCCCATTCGGCGCGGACGGCGATTGTTCGCGCCGTTTTGTCCCAGTACTTACGCCGCGGGACGCCTCCATCCTCGCCATCTAACCAAATTCTAACCCTCGTTTCATTTTCAATTAATATTTCCGCGGTAAATTATAAGGTATAAAGCAAGAGAAAACGAATCAGCAGAAAACAAGGCGCGAATCGCGCAGGATGCGGAAAGTTATGGCGAAAGAAAAAATTTTAATTGTCGAAGACGAAGAAGACATTCGTGAACTGGTCAAATACAATCTGGAACGGGAAGGTTTTACCGAATTGCGCGCAGTGGAAACCGGCGAAGAAGCCATGACCGCCATCAAAACGTTTATTCCCGATCTCATTCTGCTCGATCTGATGTTGCCGGGCATCGACGGGCTGACCGTCTGTCGCAAACTGAAGAATCAGGAAAAGACGGAAAATATTCCGATCATCATGCTCACCGCCAAAAGCGAAGAATCGGATATCGTGGTCGGCTTGGAAATGGGCGCCGACGACTACATCACCAAGCCGTTCAGTCACAAGGTGCTGCTGGCCCGGGTCCGTTCGGTGCTCCGGCGCGTTCAGACCAAGGAAAAACTTGAACCCGGCGATGTCGTCCGGCGCGGCAATCTGGTCATCACCCCCGGGAAGCGGGAAGCGCTGCTCGACAACCAACCGTTGGAACTGACGTTTTCCGAATTCGAAATTCTGTTGTTGCTGGCTCGCCGTCCCGGCTGGGTGTTTACCCGGAATCAGATCGTCAACGAAGTTAAGGGATCCGACTACCCGGTGACGGAACGAGCCATCGACGTTCAGATTGTCGGTTTGAGGAAAAAGCTGGGCGCCGACGGCAAGAAGATTGAAACGATCCGCGGCGTCGGGTACCGTTTCATCAACGATTTCAACGGCTGATCCCAGCCCCATCATTGCAAACACATTTGGGAGAATCGCGCGTCATGTTGAAACCCCGGTACTATTTTCAAGGCATTCCGCTCCTCATCTTTTTACTGGCCTTAGTTCTGCTGGTCGTCATCTGGATTCGGTCGGACTCGCTCAGTAAAAATTATATGAACATGATCCGCCAGGATCTGACCGTGCGGGCAATGCTGGTCCGCACCCAGATCGAGGAACATATGGCCGATGCCAACGACGAACATATCAATCAGTACTGTCTTACGCTCGGCAAAACCATCGGGACCCGCATCACCGTGATCGCCCGCGACGGCAAAGTGCTCGGCGACTCCGATCACAACATCCACGATATGGTTAAGCACGATACCCGGCCCGAAATCAAAATGGCCTTTGCCGGTCAGACCGGGACCGCCACCCGGTTCAGCGCCACGCTGGAAGAAACCATGATGTACGTTGCCGTGCCGGTTCGTGTCCGCAGCAACGATGTCCAATACGTGGTCCGCGTGGCCGAATCGGTTTCCGCCGTCACCTCGACGTTGCAGTATGCTCGACGCGACATTGTACTCGGCGGCTGCATTGCCGCGCTGTTCACCGCCGTGCTCAGTCTGCTGATTATCTGGAAAGTCAGCATGCCGATCGAAGATATTCGCGAGAGCGCCGAAGTCATTGCCGCCGGTAACCTCGACGCCCGCATTCCGGTGCCGCAGCGCGGCGATATCAAAGGGCTTGCCGAGGCCATCAACGACATGGCCGAACAACTCAAAAGTCGGCTTCAGGACCTCGACCGCCAGAAAAACGAACGCGACGCCATTCTCTCCAGTCTGATCGAAGGCGTGATTGCGCTCGACAGCGAACTGGAGATCATCTGGCTCAATGAACCGGCCGTCCGACTGCTCAATATTACCGGTCCCGCCATCGGCCACCGGCTCTATGAAGTACAGCGGCACAGCAAAATTGCCGAATTCGCCGAACGCATCGTCAAGGAAAAGCAGATCATTCAGGAAGAACTTTCGGTCAACGACGTCGGCAAGGAACTCTTTTTCCGACTGAAAGGAAACCTGCTGCACGATGCCGACCATGAAACCATCGGCGTCTTGCTGGTGATTTCCGACATCACCGAGATCAAGAAACTGGAGAATTTCCGGAAGGACTTCATTGCCAATGTATCGCATGAAATCCGCACCCCGCTGACTGCCATTCGCGGCGCCGTCGAAACGCTTCAGGAAACCATCAGCACCGATCCGGCCATGGCGGCCAAATTGATGGATATGATTACCCGCCATACCGACCGCCTTAACGCCCTTGGCGAAGACATTCTCTGTCTCTCCTCGCTGGAACGCGAAGGTCTGCGCGAAGAATTCACTTTCGACCACACTACAGTTTCCGAACTGATTCAGGCCGCGGTCAGCCTGTGCCGTCATAAGGCCGACGAAAAGAATATTGCGCTGATCAGTGACAAGGTCTGCGATGCCGGTCTCGACTGCGACCGGCAGTTGATGGAACAGGCGGTCACCAATCTGATTGACAACGCAATCAAATACAGCGATCCGCAGAGTCCGGTGGAAATCACGGCCGAATGCGTCGGCGACACTCAGCTTAAGATCGGGGTTCGGGACCACGGTCCCGGCATTCCGGCCAAGCATCTCCCCCGATTGTTCGAGCGGTTTTACCGGGTCGACAAGGCACGCAGCCGCAAACTCGGCGGAACCGGCCTCGGCTTGGCCATCGTCAAACATATCATGTACCTGCATCGCGGCACCGCCGAAGTCGAAAGCGAAGTCGGCAAGGGTAGCCTTTTCACGTTGACACTACCGTTGCGGCAGGCGCGGATTCGTCCTCCCGGTACGGCGACCGCCACGACCGTCAATATGTTGCCGCAAACGCCGACGGATGCCCCGTCCGCATAACGGCGGAATGGTTGGGACGGCGTCTCCGCCCTGGATTTTTTTTTATTTATTTTCACGGTCCGGGGCAGAGCGATATGCGGAAAAATTGAAAAGCCGGGAAGCGGAGTTCACTTCCGGAGTCTGGTTTTGATTTGCTTGTCGCCAGGCGAAAAAAACGTGAGATTTGCGTAGTTTTAACGGGTTATCGATTTGCAATGTCATGCGATCATGGTATTTTACCCCTATCGTAAAGTAGATTGTTGTATAAATTAAATATAAAACTTGCGCTGCAAAAGGGAGATCGGTCGATGAAGTGGACGAATAGAATAGTATGCATCCTGGTTTTGATTCTGGCAGTTGCCACCCTGGTGATGACCATTCTGCTCTATCAGAAACGGGAACAGCTGGTTAAAGGCTGGTTCAAAATGGATACCGCCATCAGCACTGCGTCCGCCACGATGGATAAAGGCAGCGAAACCGATTACAACAAGAAATATCTCAATCCCAAGTTGCTCGACCACAAGCACTATTTCGATCTGGAAAAGCTGTTGCCGAAACTCCAGCAGCAGACCAAGGATATCATGGAACAACGCGGTACTTTGAGCGCCGCACTGGTGAAAGTCGGCAAAGCTTACGAACTGCCGAACATTCCCGAACCCAAAGTCATTGACAGCATCAAAGCCTATAAAAACAATGTCAGTACGCTGGTTGCCACGGCGGAAAATTATGCGCAGATCAACAATACCGTGTTGACTCGGATGGCTTCCATCGGCGAAAAGGTTGGCGTTTCGGTTCAAGTGGCGGAACTCCGCGGCAACGGCGCCATTGAAAATGCGGAAAAGATCACTTCCGGCGTCGGCGCCCTGCGCGTCAAGGCCGATACTTTTGCGGAAAACTTCGGTGCCATCGCCGGCGTTGTCGGTGCAGAAGGCGATTTCAACGGTGCGGCCTATCAGTCGGCGGTGATCGATACCGTGACGAAAGTCAAGGAAATGAAAGCCCGGCATGATGAATATCTGACCAACTGGAAGAATGCGCAGACCCAGGTTGCCGTATTGAATGCGAAGGTCAGTCAGAAAGATACCGAAATCAAGGCGTTGAGCCGGAAAGTAACGGGGCTGGAACGTCAGCTGGCGAAGTTCACCCAGACTCCGGATGCCGATGAAGATAAAATCAATCCGAACGATCCGAAGCTGTTGAAGATTCTCAAAGGCCGCGTAATCGACATCAATACCAAATGGGATTTCGTGGTCATCAACCTCGGCAAAGAAAGCAAAGTGGAACAGAAATTCGGGGATAAACGTCGTCTCTATCCGGTCAATATTCCGAATGATGAAGAAATGGTGGTGGTCCGCGGGCTGGATAGCGATAAGCCGGAATTTGTCGGCAAAGTCAAACTGGTCCAGATCAACGATAACTGCGCCATTGCCAATATTGAAAAAGAATACAAAACATATGACGTCCGGATCGGGGATGCGGTGTTCTTTTCGCAGGATGCCATCAACGATATCATCAAGAAAAGAGCGGCCAAGTAATTATAACGGAGAACACGAAGATGTATTCTTCAAAAGCCTTTACGATAATTGCCGTGGTGGCCGCTGTGGCCTTGGCGGTGGTGGCCTTTTTTGAAGGCTGGGATATGAAATACTATGAACTCTTCAAAACGATGTTTTGAGGAGTGATTGGTAACGGATTATGGGTCGGATAAGATTATTCATGCTGTTGATCGGATTGGTTGCAGTGATAAGTACTATGCTGCTGGTTGGGTGTGACAGTATTGACGAAAAGCGCGGCTACAGTGAAATCCCCCAGAATCGTCCATCGGATTGGGAGCTCAATCCGATGGCGAATGTCCCCAAATAATCGTCTTTCCTGCATTCTTAAATCATTTCTATTTTGGTCGGGGCATAGCGCAGTCTGGCTAGCGCATTTGGTTTGGGACCAAAGGGTCGGGGGTTCAAATCCCTCTGCCCCGACCATTTTCTTCCTATTTAAAATCAACGAGTTACGCAAAATACAGACTCATTGTCTTTTGGCAAATTTTTAAAATTGTACCCATTTCTGTACCCATACCTACTTCCGGTATCTTGCTGCATACGGTTTCACTCTTTTGAATGGGGTGCGATTATGGCAGGAAAGCCAAGAGTAAAAGTAAAACTAAGACTACCTTCGTTGTTTTTACGAGGGCGAGTCTACTGGTATAAAAGAACCGTCAACGGGAAGACCAAGGCGTTTTCCACTCACTCGTCCGATAAGGAAGAGGCCAACGCCTATCTCGCTAAAGTGATGGAAAGCGAACTTTTGGTGACGGTTAATCAGAAGCAGGAACACAGTGCCAGAAAACTGGCGTCTGCCTTTGTGGAAAGCGTTACCGGTAAATGTGCTAAGCGTTGAAAATCTGAGAGTAGTTTGAAGTAAAAAAGGGTTACACTTTTCCCAACAGAAAGGTGTGACATGAAAAAATCACCCAACTCATCGTCGGGACGCCGCTGCTTTAAGTTGTCGGCCGTCGAAAAACTCAAAATTGTGAAGCTGTTCCTTGAGGACGGCTACACGTTGCCGCAATTGGCGGCGCAATTTCAAGTGGGGAAAAGCTCCATCGGTACCTGGGTGCGGCGCTATCGCGAATATGGCAGCGGTACGTTCACCAAGCCGCCGGTTTCCGCCGTGCCATCGACCGCGCCGGATGCGGCGGCGGACTTCGTCAACTCGCAAATCGTGATTCACAAGCAGGCGCATCCGGATCACGGGATCAA